>Ga0187783_10002917_pt1 | contig 12648 bp, 7 predicted proteins | sample 1015_SJ02_MP02_2_FD_132471 | JGI IMG/M metagenome (GOLD analysis project Ga0187783, IMG submission 132471) | Tropical peat soil microbial communities from peatlands in Department of Meta, Colombia - 1015_SJ02_MP02_20_MG | ecosystem: Environmental > Terrestrial > Soil > Wetlands > Peat | place... | reverse complement strand
TAACGATCCGTATTGAGCCGTATCGGCAGTTTGTCGTCGGAGACGTAAAATCCCCGCTTCTGATTCTTCTCGGCGCGGTTGGCCTGGTGCTATTCATCGCCTGCGCCAATATTGCGAACCTGCTTCTTTCGCGCGCCACTTTTCGCGCGGGAGAAATTGCTGTGCGAATTGCGCTTGGCGCGGGGCGTGCCCGCATGGTCCGGCAATTAATGACGGAGAGCGCTTTGCTGGGATTGCTCGGTGGCGTTGCCGGCGTGCTGCTCGCGGCATGGGGTGTCTGGAGTCTCCGACCTTTCTTGCCGTCCAACGTGATCCAGATCAATTCGATTCAGGTTGGAGGATCGGTCCTGGCGTTCGCTCTTTTGTTGTCTCTCGCTGCCGCGCTGGCATTTGGGCTGGCACCCGCGCTCCTCGCAACTCCGTCCAACTTGCAGGCGAACATCCGGGAAGGGGGCGAGCGCACTGGCCGACGTGGCGGCCAACGAGTGCGGAGTTTTTTGGCCATCGCGGAGGTCTCGCTGGCCATGGTGCTCTTGGTCGCGGGTGGCCTGCTCATCCGCAGCTTTGCGCTGGTCACCTCGGTCAATCCAGGCTTCGATCCAAGAAATGTAACAGAAGCCGAGGTTTCGCTGCCGCAGTTCGAATACTCGACGCCGCAGCAATGGACGGCTTTCTCTGACCAGTTGTTGGTGCGTCTCCATGCGCAGCCGGGCTTGCGAGATTCCGCTCTGGCCGCTCCGCTGCCGATGGACCGCCAGGGTGAAGCCACTTTCGCGTTCAGCATCGTAGGAGATCCTCCGCTCCCTCCCGGCAAATCCCAGACCGCCGATTACGCCACGGTGAGTCCCGATTATTTTCGGATGATGCGAATTCCGTTGCTGAAGGGTCGTTTTTTCTCCGAGCAGGATTCCCCGTCCAGTCCGGAAGTGGCGATTATCAGCCAAACGCTGGTGCGGCGCTATTTTCCGAACCAGGATCCGCTGGGAAGGCAAATGAGATTTGGGTTTCCGCCGAACAGCAATGTGTCGCGAGAAATCGTCGGTATTGTCGGCGACGTACGGGATGTAGCGCTCAGTCGGAAACCCGAACCGATGATGTATGTGCCCTTCGCTCAGGCGCCTCTTTATGGAGGTGAGGTCATTGTTAGAAGCTCGTTGAACCCATCGAGCGTGGCCACCGGCATTCGTCAGGCGGTCTACTCCATTGATAAGAACCTGCCCGTGACAGATATCGAATCTTTGAACGACGTGCTCGGCCAATCCATTTCACAAGAACGGTTCCGCACTTTCCTGCTGGGTTCGTTCAGCGCGATTGCCCTGGTGCTTGCCGCGGTCGGAATTTTTGGCGTGATCTCATATTCGGCGTCGCAGCGCACGCATGAAATCGGAGTTCGCATCGCACTCGGCGCGGAGCGGCGCGACGTGTTGCGCTTGCTTTTGGGGCAGGGAGCCAAACTGGCTCTGTTAGGTTTGGGTAGCGGCATCGTTGCGGCGTTTCTGTTGACGCGCCTCATGTCGAGCCTGCTCTATGGTGTTTCCCCAACGGATCCAGTGACTTTCGCTTGCGTGACGATCATTCTGCTCAGCGTCGCGCTGACCGCCTGTTACATCCCTGCTCGCCGTGCCATGCGCGTCGATCCGATGGTTGCCCTGAGGCACGAGTAGTTTGTCGGTGCGTTCCAATTGACGGAGTGCTTCGGCGGCTTTATTTTTCAGCGGCACCCGCCGATACCCAGGTTTTTCTGTCCGGAGCAAAGGATAGGCGACACGGGGAGACGCAGAGGTATCCACCGAGCCGCCACAATGGCGGCCAGCAGCAGGATGAACGTCTCCGTCAGTTCGGTCATCCCCGCTGCGATGCGGAGAGCGACCCATATTGCCCGGAGGGTGCCGAGCACGAAGCCCACTCCAAACACCCAGTGCGACAAGACGGCGCCTGCCCTCACCACCCGCATGATGTTGCCTCGGCCATTGCCTCTCGATGATAGACAGGGGAAGCACCTACTCCGACGAAGCCTTTAATTTCCTTAACCCTTCGGTCGCGTTGATGTCATTCGGACTTAGTTCTAACGCCTTCCCAAAGTTCTTGACGGCGCAGTTCTTGTCGCCGGCGGACACACAAGCTTCGCCCAGGCTGTCGTAAGTGTAAGACGAGGGGTTGGCTTCGACGTTTAATTCGAAAATACGACGCGCCTCCTGGAATTTCTTCATTTCGTCCAGGCGCTCTGCTAGATCGCTCAGCGCTCCCTCACCGAAATCGTAGACATTGGACTGAATGGTTTTCAGTTCGTAGTATTGCTTGATCGCGGTTTCCACGTTTTGTTCTTGAATCGTCTTTAACAAGAGATCGCCGACCGGTTTTCTGTTCGCGAGCACTTCGATCTTTGCCAGCATTTCATCCAGGGAAGCCCTCGAGAAGAGCTTGCCGCCAAAGACAACTGCGGAGATTTTTCTCGTGTTTCCGATATCATCCAGCGGGTTCCCATCCAACAGGACGAGATCGGCGACTTTGCCCTCACCAATTGTGCCAAAATCCTTCTCCCGCCCGAGAAAAAGTGCCGGGTGGAGTGTTGCCGCCTGCAGAGCTTGCATCGGAGTAAGCCCCGACTGAACCAGTAACCCCAATTCGTCGTGCAGGCTAAAACCTGGAAAGCAAAAAGGATTTAGTGTATCCGTGCCAGCCAGAATCTGCACGCCCGCGCGCTGCATGGCGCCCACAATCTCCAACTCTTTGCTAAAAACCTTTTTGCTCAAAGCCCAATCGTCGGCAGTCTTGGCCCTTAAGAAGATGTCAGCCTTTGGGTCCCAACCGGACGCGATATCGCGCGGTATGTATTTCAGCCGAGGATCGTTGGTGAACGAGGGGGCGTCCGAATATGCCCAGCTGCGCAAGACGGTAAGTGTTGGGCACTGCCAGGTTTGATTCTTTTTCAATTCCCCGAACAGAATTTCGGCCCTGTCTGGACTGTAAGTGCCCAAGGCCGATTCTTGCCGCTCCCGATACTTTGGCCCCGCGAACCGAGCACTCGGCGGTTGATCTTCCGCTTCCTGCGCTAACCCGCGCAACTCCACTTCGCGACTCGAGCAGGCGTTCAGCACCCCCGTGAGATGCTCGATCGTCTTTTGCCCAGCATTCGATGCCTCTTCCACGGAAATCGAGTCTGGCACATGCCCCTCGAAGGGTATGCCTTCCTTCTTCGATTCATCCGCGATGGCAAAGTAGGCTTCACGGGGAAGGAGCGAGTAAACCTTCACGAAGTCGGCTCCGCTCTGCTTGATCTCCATCACAGCTCGCCGGCCTTCCGGCGCGTCCGACACTGCCATTGAACCCGGCCAAACGGGCTTCGGCCCATCCACGATGGGACTGGCAATCAGCATGTGCGGACCCATCAGCCGTCCGGCCTCAATTTCCTTTCGCCATTGATAGTGTTCGGGGGCGCCAAACATCTGCCGTACACCGGTCACACCATTGGCGATGAATAATGGCAAATAATCCTTGTCGTACCAGTGAACATGCATGTCCCAGAGCCCGGGAATCAGAAACTTGCCGGTGGCATCAACGGTTTCCGCATTCTTCGGTGGACGAATTGTGTCGCTCTTGGCAATCCCCTGAATGCGATCCCCGATTATCACGACTGTCATGTCCGGCTGGGCGGGAGCCCCGGTCGTGTCAATTACCGTGACATGAGTGAGGACGAGAGGCTGCGGCGTCGAACTGGGCCCCCGCGGGCTAGCCAGAAACAACGCTGGGGCGAAAAGGCACAGCAGCGTAAGGTTCCTCATTTGATCCTTTCCTCAGCGGCATCCTCGCGCGTCCTGTCCTTAGTTTTGGACGCAAAACTTATTCCGTACCCGGCGCGGCCATTCCGCCAATCGGCTTATAACCAGGATCCGCCTCGGGATTGAGCTTCAGCTTATTGCGATCCAAAATCCTCCCCTCCTTGACCACAACAGCGACATTCCTGGTCTCGCGAATATTCTGCTCAGGCTTCCCGTCCACAATAACAATGTTCGCAAGTTTACCTGGCTCCAGAGTTCCCCATTCCGCCTCGGCATTCATAATCATGGCCGCATTCTTTGTGGCTATCGTGATTGCTTCCAGCGGCGTTAGGCCGGACTCCACGAGCAGCTCAAGTTCCCGGTGAATCCCCTCTCCCTGGAAGTCACCAGGGTAGGGCGCGTCGGTGCCGGCCGCGACGAGGAGCCCCGCCTGCATCAGCCGTTTGACATTGCCCTCTGCATTAATGAGCGCAGTCAACGGGGGACGCTTGTTTACCGCTTCGCGTCCGAGTTTGCGCAGGTCAGCCAGTGCGAAGGAGGGCGTTGTGTCGACGATGAGCGGATGATCCAGAAAACTCATTTCCTGAAATCGACGCCACGTGAATGCTTCGATAACAGAAAGGGTGGTGATGAAGAACACTTGCTTCGCCTTTGCGGTCGCAATCGCCTCATCGGACAGCCTGCGGGTCGGGAGGTGCGCCCAACCTGCGATCCCCTCCAGCATCGGCTCGATCGACCCATTGCGGCTGTGCGCGTCGATAATGGTGCGTAACTTGTATTTCTTCGCCTCGGTGGAGATGGCCTGCACCTCCAGATCGGATAGTCCGGCATACAGCTTGATCAAATCCACCTTCTCGTTGGCGAGTTGACGGACCAGTCCAGGTACCTGATCCTGCGACACAACAGCACGCGAAAGCTCCGGCCAAAATGGATCAGGGCCATCCACGAGCGGTCCGACGCAGTAGATGCGTGGCCCGAGTAGCCGGCCGGCAGCCGTTTCTGCCCTTAATTGCAAGACATAAGATTCCACATTCCCGGTGTCGAGGACCGTGGTAACGCCCGCGTATAAAAGAGCGTTCATGTAGCGCTGATAGCCCAACATGTCCGCGGAAATCCCATCCCAGCCGCCGGTAAGGTGCACGTGCATGTCTGCGAGGCCTGGCATCGCTGTCTTTCCACCTTCGTCGATGCTGCGCGCTCCGGGAGGGATGGAAAGGTTTAAGGCCGGACCGACTGCCACGATTTTCCGCCCGTCAATGACGATCGTGCCCTGTTCGACGGGCGCCCCTCCATTGCCATCAACAATCCGCACGTTGGTGAATGCAATGGATTGTGCACTGGCGAAGGTGCCTGACATCCCTGCGGCACCGAGAGTGAACAGGAACAAAAGTTGTATGGGTGCGACCCGGCGAATCAAGTCCAAGGTTCGTTTCATTCCACTCATCCGTTCCCCCGACTCCTCAAATGCTACGTCAGAAGTAGAGCTTCGCAGCAAGCTGCACCAGTCGTGGGGGACCAGCGGACAGAACCTCCCCGAACGTCCCGTTTGGGGGGATGCCGTCGCTGAAACTGCCGTCGGGATTGTTGAACTGGGCATGGTTAAAAACATTAAACGCTTCCAGCCGCAGTTCCAAGCGTCGAGACTCGCTACCGAGGGGAATCCATTTGTGCAGCGCCAGGTCTGTCTGATTCAATCCAGGCCCGTGAAAGAAATTGCGCCTTGCATTCCCAATAACACCATACGGAACACCGGGCGACGGCGGCGCCGAGAATGCATCGGGATTGAACCAGAGGTTATATGGGGATGTTCGCGGATTGTGATAGATCTGCACTGGCCCGCTCACGTTCGGCACATCCCAGCAGCCGTAAAACATGAATGAATCGCAGGTTAAAGAAGTATAGGAACCAGGATTGGAGATGGTGATCGGAAATCCGGTTTGGAAGGTTGTAATCCCTGAAATCTCCCACCCACCTGTCAGCTGCCTTACAAGGCCCCCGCCTTCTTTTCTACCGGGGATTTGATAGCTGTAGTAAGCGACAAAGCGTTGACGGGCATCGAACACCGAGTCCCCGTAGTTGGCATGCGGGTCAAACGGATTCAGAGCTCTTGTCGAAAGGCCCGTATCTTCGAAATGCGAGCCGATATCGAGCGAATGACTCCACGTATAGGCCGCAGAGAACGTCAACCCATGCGAAGGACTGTTCCTTAAACTGGCCTGAAACGAATTGTAGTTTGAATTTCCGCCCGTTGTCTGCTCTCCCACCGACCCAAAGATATTGCCCGGATACCGGAAGTTCGCGGGAAAGAAAATATTCTGGATTGAGCGAAACTGCACGCAGGTGGGGATGGCGGCGCATCCCTGCGGGTTGAGGCCTGGATTTAGTTCCTTTTCTACTAACGAGTGATGGCCAACTGCGCCCACATATCCGAGGCTGGCAATTATCTTAGCTGGAAGTTCCCGTTCGACGGTAAGGTTGTAATTCTCCGCGTAAGGCACCGTGAAGCGAGGATCGGTGACAGTCAGAGTGAGCGGTTCGAACAGACTGAAATTTGCCGTAGTGGCTGACGGTATGGTGTACGGAAAAAGATTGGGAGTCGAAAATGTACCGGTCACATCGGTAAAGGGAGCGGCGAAACTGGGCGATCCACCGATAGCTCCTACACCAAACGAAAACAGAGAGTAGGGGGGAGCAAAGATGCTTTGCAGCACAGGCTGATCTTCGGAGCGGTTGTAGTAAATTCCGAAGCCACCGCGGATCGACAGCTTGCCACTCCCGCCTGACAACCAGCCAGCTTCTGGGCTCCAGGCGAATCCAAAGCGCGGCCCCAGATGGCCATAATGCGTTTCGTAACCGGAGGAGCTGCAACCCGGGTCACCCGGAAAGATAAGACCCGCCGGAGCCGTGGGGTAAACCGAAGACTGCTCGCCCGGCCGAAAGCAATTGATTGCCTGCGCGTGATTGGTGAGATTCGACAGCGGTGTGTCGGTTTGCCATCCCAAACCGTAAGTGAGGGTCAGATTCTCGCGGATTCGGTATTGATCTTGAGCGAAGAAATAGTACTCATACCCTCTGGCTCTGGTGGTGTTCGATGAACCCTGGGTATAGCTATCGGGTATGCCCAAGAGAAAATCCAGTCCCGGAACTAGAGTGCTGTAAGCGCCTCCGCCGGCGTAGGTGAACTCTCCGTTGTTTGGGCCGACGAACTGATGGTTGTACTCAAAGCGCGTTGTCGCCAAACCGAACTTCAGGCTGTGGCGACCGGAGACCCTGCTCAGGTTATCGGTAATCTGATAAGTATTGCCAACTTCGTCTTCGGGTCCCTCGGGGCTGTCCCCCATGCCGAATAGACCGCTGACAAAGATCGCTGGCACCCCAGCATGCACCGGGTCCTGGGGAATGATGCCGCTAAAGCCAAGCGAAGAGGGGAGTTGGGGATGTATTGGGGACGCGAAAGGGATGTTCGTGCGGGTGTACGAGATACGAGATTCGTTTAGCGTGGTAGGGCTGAAAACATGGTTCCAGGCAAGGGCGAATTGGTGCGCGTAACGGTTTGCTGTCCCTGCGAAACCTGGAAGCGTTGCCCCAAAAAAGGGCAGGGCATTCTGCCCCGGATTGTGCTCGATTAGTCCATAGCCCCAGAGGGCGTCGTTCGGGCTGAGAGTATGGTCAATGCGAAAAAGTCCCTGGTCGTCGCTATCGCTGTGAACGGGATTGAAGGAGTAGCTTCCATTGGCCGAATTGGGCAAAGGCACGTAGCGGGCAACCAAATTCGTGGCGATGCTATTAAAGTCCGTAGCTGGAACCATGCCGTTTGGCCACAGGGTGCAGTATGGCGTGTCTGCCGGCTGAACGACACCGTTAGAGTCGGTGAGTGGAATCGGCGATGCGTTGGAAACGGGATTAAGGGGATTGGAGGAGGGAAAGGCAAAGGGGCACGCCCCACTCGGTTCCGAGAAATTTCCTCCCAGTTCGGCCTGCGTGAAAACCTTGACGTCTCCAAGCGCAGCGGAGCCGCCGTAATCTGTAATATTCTCGGCGCGGTTCTCGCGCGTGCCCTGATAGGAAAGGAAAAAGAACGTGTGATCCTTCCACAACGGTCCCCCCAAAGTACCGCCGAATTGATTTCTGTGTAAGACATCCGGTCCCTGGAGAAACCAGCGCGTTGCGTTGAGGCTGGTATCTCGATAAAACTCGAATAAGCTGCCGTGAAGCTGGTTTGCGCCCGATTTGATGACAGCGTTCATTATGGCGCCGGAGTTACGACCGTATTCGGGATTGATCGTATTGGTGACCATCCGAAATTCAGCGATCGCGTCCGGGCTCGGAATGATTGCCGGCGTGTTCCCAAAGAAATTATTCGAGTCTGCACCATTGATCAGAAAACTGTTCTGCTGAGCCTGACTGCCGTTCGTGGCATACGTGTCCGTTCTGCGGTCCGATTGCGACACAACCCCTGGCTGCAGTTGCTGCAATTGAATCCAATCCCGGCCGTTTAGCGGCAAATCGAGAATGGCTTGGCTATTTACCACCGCGCCCAGCTGCATGTCGGTCGTTTCCACCTGCACTGGATTCGCCTCCACGCGCACCACTTCCGTGACTCCTCCCGGAGTTAAGCGAATGTTCAGAACATAGACCTGGTTCACAGCCAGGACAACGCCCGTGGTTTCGAATTTCTTGAATCCGTTCTTGCTCGCGCTGACCGTGTAGGTGCCTACCGGCAGACTGATCAGCTCATACGACCCGTCTTCGGCGGAAGTGAGCTCTCGCGCGATGGCCGTGGCTTCGTTCCTCGCCGTGATCTGCGCCCCCGACACGCTAGCCCCGGAAGGATCCACGACGGTTCCACGGATGCGCGCATAGAGTTCATCGGCCTGTGTCGGAATTGCGGTTAACCCGGCCGCGACGATTAGAGAAGTGATCCACCTTGTGTAATGTTCCTTTTTCATCTTGGCGTCCCTCTAGCTTTAGTCTGGTTCGCAGCCGACTGAGCCGCACGGACCCCACGCTGACTCCGTTTTCAATAGGCGTCGAGTCCCCCGCTATACGATTCGGGGAACATCTTAACAAATAATCAATAAAGTCTATAGACGTAGTAGTATTAAAAATAATCCCCTGATTGCCCTCGTTTCTTCTTGCAGCAATGCGACTCGTTGGGCTGAGAAACTGACTGTAAAATGAACCACTTCGCAGGGAGGTTATGTTATACCGTAGGATGCCGAAACGGGCTTTCGCTCGAGCTGTTTGTGACACCCGCGCAAGCAGGCGGGATTTGGCCCCCTGCTATGGGGGCCCAGAAATCGAATGAAAGCGATCCTCTTTCATGCCCACGGCGGCGTTGAAAACCTCAAGTGCGAGGAGATCCCCGCTCCCACTCCGGCCCCAGACGAAGTCCTGATTCGAGTCAGGGCCGTTTCCTTGAACGGCTTTGACCCGATGATCCTCAAGGGCACAACCTCGCTCAAAACCCCTTTTCCGATGAGCCCGGGAGGTGATTTCTCGGGAGAGATCGCGGCTCTGGGATCATCAGTGGACAACAGTGCCTGGAAGGTTGGTGATCGCGTTTGTCCATACCCATACATCGACGGCCGGGGAATGACGGGGGAGACCGTTCCCGGAGCATGCCGCGAACTGGTGACAATGCCGGTGACCAACCTTTTGCGAATGCCGGACGGTCTCTGTTTTGTCGATGCAGCCGCACTCCCCATCGCGTATGGGACAGCACTTCGCATGATGCAAACGCGTGGAGCAATTCGAGCCGGCGAGAAAGTGCTGATTCTCGGCGCCACGGGAGGAGTAGGGACTTGTTGTGTTCAGCTGGCCGCCGCGGCTGGGGCCGAGGTGATCGCTGGCGGAAGCGCGCAATGGAAGCTGAGCAGACTCAAAGAAATCGGTGCCGCTCATGTAATCGACACGTCAAAGGAAGACATTGTGAAGGCTGTGCACTTCCGGTTTGGCAAACCACGTTACCTGGGCGGTGGCGGCGTGGACGTAGTTGTTAACTACATAGGCGGAGACACTTGGGTGCCTTCGCTCAAGGTTTTGCGACATCAGGGCCGCCTTCTTGTCTGCGGTGCAACGGCGGGCCATGCACCTGCAGAGGACCTGCGCTACATTTGGAGTTTTGAGCTGCAAATCATCGGTTCCGACGGTTGGACTTACGAGGATCAGACCACATTGATGAACATGGTTGTCGAAGGAAAGCTCAGGCCGATCATACATTCAACGAGACCGCTTTCAGAGACGCCGCAAGCGCTGCAGGAGTTGATTGACCGCAAGGTGTTTGGAAAATCCGTTTTGACCGTGACAGATTGAGGACAACGGGATGCCCTTACCAGAAAATCTTGGCCACCTCTTTGATGTGCCGCTCCAAATTCAGCCGACCGCTCCGGCCATTTTGCAAGACGACGTGGTTCTCACTTTCAAGGACTTGGATGAGCGATGCAACCGGATGGCCAACGCTCTGGTGAACCTCGGGATAGGACCAGGAGACCGCGTTGCCCTTATGTTCACCAATGATTATCGCTTCATCGAGTCGCTGCTCGGAGCGATGCGTTTGGGAGCGGTCCCGGTGCCTCTGAATATTCGAATGGGAGATGAAGCGATTACCTATGTTGTCGTCGACTCCGAAGCGGTGGTCCTTATCGCCAATTCGGAGATGGCGGCGCGGGCGCGGTCTCTTGTCCCGCGGGTTCCAGGGCTGCGGCACTTTATCGTAGATGGGGAGGCTGCAGGAAGGGCTCTGAATTATGACCAGACGCTCCAGGCTGCTTCTCCCTTATTTCGGCATAGGAAGACAGCTCCGGACGAGGTTTGCATGCAGCCATACACCTCCGGTTCGACGGGCAAACCCAAGGGCGTTCTCTTGACGCATGGCGGACAACTCTGGAATGTAGATTTGCTGTGCAAACTAGAGGCGTTCGATGACCGGGAGCGAGCTTTGGTGGCGGTCCCGCTTTATCACAAGAACGCAATGCTCGGAGCGGTCAAACCCATGTTGCTTTGCGGCGGATCGATGGTCATTTTGCCAGGCTTCGATCCGGTACAAGTCATAAGGGCGATCGCGCGCTACAAAGTGACCTACATGACGGGAGTACCGGCCATGTTTTCCCGGATCCTCTCGCAAAAGGAAGAGCTCAGCAGGAACGATGTGAAATCGCTGCGCTACGCAGTTTGCGGTTCTGCAGAGGTCTCCGAGGAACTGGTGGCTGATTTTCAAAGAACCTTTCCCGAGGCCATCATTGCGGAAAGCTATGGTCTCACGGAAGGCGGACCCGACCCGATTAGCAATTGCCGCTACGGGCTCATCAAACGCGGCAGTTGCGGAAGGCAGATTCCCGGCTCTGATGTCAAAATCGTCAGCGAGGATGGTGTCACCGAGTTGGGCACCAACGAGGTTGGTGAACTTATTACCCGCAATCCTGGACTGGCCAAAGGTTACTGGAAGCTTCCCGAGGTTACCACGAAGAAGTTCCGCGACGGATGGCTGTATACGGGAGACCTCATGCGTCGTGACGAGGACGGTTTCTTCTATTTCATCGGACGCAAAGACGACATGATCAATGTGTCCGGCGAAAATGTCTATCCCAAGGAGATTGTCGATATTCTTCTGCGCCATCCCGGTGTTCGTGAGGCCTATGTTGTACCCATACGTCACCCGATCAAGGGTGCTGTTCCAGTTGCTTTCATCGTACAATCACCAACCGCAAGCACTTCTGCTGAAGAACTCAAGCAGTTCTTCCTGAAACATGGCGCACCGTATGCCTACCCACGCCGCATCTACTTCCTCGACTCAATGCCACTGGGCGGCACAGGGAAAATAGAGCGGACCCAACTGGAGAAGCTCGCGGCGGAATTCGAGGGGAAAGTTGAACATGAACCAGCCTGATCTCTCCGAGTCGCCCTATCAACGTTTTCTGGGCTTGGAATTTGCACGGTACGAAGAAGGTTTGGTCGAGATCGGCATGCCGTTTCGCGAAGAGTTCCTGCGCGAGGACGGCTCGGACTGGTTGCACGGAGGAATTTTAAGCGCGCTCGTTGATATCGCGGGTGATTACGCAGTTTATTCAAAAACCGGGGGAGACGTGCCAACGCTGGACCTTCGGATAGATTATCTGCGACCTGCCAAGCGCGGTCGTCTCACCGCAATTGCCCGTACGGTTAAGGTTGGCCGACGGGTCAGCGTCGCCGACGTAGAAGTCAAGGATGAGCACGGTCATGTCGTCGCGGTCGGTCGTGGCCTCTATGCAACGCCGGCCCCGTCGAACGCGGGAGGACGAAACGCCTGAAGGGTGGTCCGATCCTCCGATATGCGCCAACACGCAATAAGCCAAAATAGATGGGTTGTTAAGAGCTAAGGATGGCACTTGGTGGCACACAAAGAGAATTATCGCTGGCTCGTATTAGGCCTGGTGCTTCTCACAACGGCTGGCGGGATCATGATGTTTGCGGCCCCCTTCCCACTCTTGACTCTATGGGTGAGGGATCTCGGCATTTCACGGACACAAGCCGGCGCCCTGACCGGGCTTTGGTATCTGGTTTCTGCCTGCGCTTCGCTGCCAGCGGGCTGGCTGGCTGACCGGGTCCGCCTTCGTGGCTTGTTCCTTTCCCTTTGGGCCTTGATTGTTGCCGGTACGGCTTTAATGGCTGGCGCATCGGGCTTCTGGATGCTGTGCCTGGGACGAGTGATATTTTCGACCGGGATGACGGGGCACCTTGTCGCTGGGCCGAAATTGCTCGCGGTATGGTTTGAGGGCCGAAAGGAGTTCGGCCTTATCATGGGTTTCTACAGCATGAGCATGACCGCCGGAGTGTACGCGAGCCTGTCTGTGCTGGGCAGAGTTGGGCAACACTCCGGCTGGCAACCGGC
>Ga0187783_10002916_pt1 | contig 12654 bp, 11 predicted proteins | sample 1015_SJ02_MP02_2_FD_132471 | JGI IMG/M metagenome (GOLD analysis project Ga0187783, IMG submission 132471) | Tropical peat soil microbial communities from peatlands in Department of Meta, Colombia - 1015_SJ02_MP02_20_MG | ecosystem: Environmental > Terrestrial > Soil > Wetlands > Peat | place... | reverse complement strand
GGTTCAGGTAGGTGTACTCCAGTGTCGGTCCTATCCTCTCCATCTCTTTCACCGTCTTCTCAGCCTGTTCGTAGTCCCCCCTGCTGACGTAATAGTCGAACATCACCCTGTAGGTGCCGAAGGGGTTCATGTGCAGCGTCCTCTTCCAGTGGTCCAGCGCCTGCTCCGTCCTCCCGCCATAGAAGCAGAAGATGCCGTAGGCGCGGATGATGTCCGGAGACAGTGGGTCTAGCTGATACCCTCTCTCGATCGCCTTCAACATCTCTTCGGTTTCGCCCGCCCCCGCCGCGACCTGTGCCAGAAAGTACTCGGCTTCGGCGAGATTGGGGTTCAGCTGTAGTGCTCTGTGAAGCTCGGCCTTGACAGAATCCCTTTCGTCGGCCATGAACAACAGACAGGCAAGCTGGCAGTGCCCATCGGCAAGGTCCGGGTCGATCTCCAGCGCCTTCAGAGCGGCCACCTTGCCCTTGTCGATTCCCTCGCGCCAGAGGACGTAACCACCGTTGGCGAGATGGTTGTAGCACTTCGCTATCGCCGCATAGGCCTTGGCGAAACCGGGGTCTCTCGCGGCAGACTCCTCGAACCATTTGAGGGCTTGCCTGAGTGGTTCCTCTTCTTCCTCGTAGACCAACTGCATTCCTTGCAGAAAGGAGGTGTAGGCGACGCTGTCTTTCGTGTCCCTATCCGGATGTTTTGAGCCCCGCGGGTTCATGACCGTCCCAGGGATCACCCCCGCCACCTTGGCGGCGACGTCGCTCTGGACGGCGAATATGTCGTCGAGGTTGCTGTCGTAGTTGTTGGAGAACAGGTGCGCCTCGGTCCCGGCGTCTATCACCTGGACCGTCACTCGGACTCTGTTGCCGGCCTTCCTGACGCTCCCTTCGACGACCGTCCCCACTCGTAGCTGCCTGGCGATTTCGGACACCAACTTGTCTTTCTTCTTGAAGCTCATCACAGAAGTACGCGCGATGACCTCGAGCCCGCCTATCTGTGATATCTTCCCGATCAGCTCCTCCGTCAGGCCGTCCGCGAAGAACTCGTCGTTCGGGTCCGGGCTCATGCTCACGAAGGGGAGCACCGCTATCCTTTCCTTCGGGGCGTTCAGTCCATGTTCACCTCTCTCTTCCCACGGCATCTCCATCTTGTAAACTTCGACGCTCGACTCCACGTTCTTGAGCGCGCGGAGCCCCATGCTGGAAAAGTGAAGATCGACCTTGTTGTGCACGTGATCGTACACCTGCTGGCTGATGCAGAGGCCCCCGTCCTCAGCGAGGGGTTCGATCCGCGAAGCGACGTTGACCGCGTCACCCGAGATGTCACCCTGGGACTCCTGCACCTCTCCCAGATGAACTCCTATTCTGAGGTGTATCCTCTTGTCGGGAGACAGGGTGAGGTTGAACTCTCGAATGCTCCTCTGGATGTCATAGGCGCACCTGACCGCCTCGACCGCGTTCGGGAACTCCACAAGGAAAGCGTCGCCTATCGTCTTGACCTCCCTGCCGTCGTGCCTCGCCAGAATCGGACGGATTATCCTCCGCTGCTCCTCGACCAAGGCGAGGGAGAGCGCTTCGTTCCTCTGACCCAGCGCGGTGTACCCCACCATGTCGGTAAACATTATCGCTGCAAGCCTTCGACTTCCCGGGTACAACTCGTGCACAAGTTCTAAGTTACGTTACGATAAATCCATTGTGTCGACCTGACCTTCAAGTCGCAGCCTGGGAAGCGAGGCATGGGAGGCCATTTCGTTGCCGAATTCTCCACTGTCAGGCGCCTCCAAGTCACGGCAAACACAAGAAAGCGTATACCCAATTACCAGCACAAGGATGGACGCATGACTGCCACCTACGACAGTTTGCCCGCTTTCCAGGAGCAGACCGGAGAGCTAGTTGACGCCAGCGGCGAAGACTACGTGGTAATCTCCGCCGAGGCCCTGAGGCGGATCAACAGGCAGGAAGAGACAACCTTGGGCACCGGCTCTCACATCATCTGGTACAACGCAGGAAAGGCGGCGGGGAGCATAGACGGAAGGAAGTACGCGTCCGTCACCAAGACGATGCAGGCAAACGAAGCCGCGAGCTACCTAGCACAGACGTACTCGAGGTGGGGGTGGGGGTCAGTGAAGATATTCGGGATGGACCTGGAGAAGTGCGAGATGATGCTCACCGTCAAGAACTCTCCTCTCTCAAGGGGGATAACGTCCAAGGAGCCGAGGTGCTGGTTCGTGAGAGGATTCTTCGAGGGTCTTACGTCGGTGTTGCTCGGAGTCGAGTGCATGGCGGTCGAGACGGCCTGCGAGACCGTCAACGGTTTCAGGTGCGAGTTCAAGCTGACCTGGGATTTCGGAAGGACCAAGAGTAACGCAGGGGTCTAGACCAGCGGCGGAACGTACTGTACCGGCTCCGTCGTCCTCCCTACTAGAGAGGGCGACCCCAGTCAGTGAGGTGTAGAGTTTGCCTTTCTACCCAAAGTAGGGTTAGACATATCTCGCAGGGAGTGGAGGCCAGATGATGATGCCCGCCACTTCTCTCTCTGTCGAGCGCCCATCTCGCGGACAAGGTCTCCATCGCCACGACCACGTGTGCGAGCACGGGATGCTGGAGGACTAAACGACGGCCAAGACTCGTAGAAGCGCACCGAGAGGGGTGCTGATCGTGATAGAGGGGATAGACGGCTCTGGAAAGACGACCCAGGCGAGGCTACTCAAGAGTCATCTTCTATCAGAAGGCTACGATGCAGTTCTCTTCAAGGAACCGACCGATGGTAAGTGGGGAAGGAAGATCGCGACCTTGGCGCGGCGAGGCAGGTCGGTCAGCGCCCAGGAGGAGCTCAGCTACTTCATGAATGTCAGGCGTGAGGACGTCGAAGACAACATACTGCCGGCACTGCGTCAACGGAAGGTCGTCGTGCTGGACAGGTACTACTTCTCGAGCGTTGCGTATCAAGGGGCACGTGGGTTAGACCCGAAGGAGGTCGAAGCGAGCAACTCGGCCTTCGCTCCCAGCCCCGACTTGGTAATCATACTCGACATAGACCCGAAGCTCGCCAGGGAACGGATCGAGAGGTACAGGGGGGAAGCGCCAAATCACTTTGAGACGAGGCTCGCCGGCGTGCGGAGGATCTTTCTACGCCTGGCAAGGGCACATCCGGAGGCCAGAGTGGTCGAGGCGGGTCGCAGCGAAGCAGAAGTGCATGGCGAAATAGTCGGTCTAGTCTCCCTCATCCTAACGAAAGGTCAACGTCCCTGACTGTGTCGGGGTTTTGAACGCGATTCGAGTGGGCTGTTGAGCAAACTTGAACGGGCATTACGATATGCGACGATTAATGTAATACCGCAAACTCGATGTTGAAGAATGGGAAAGAACGGACTTATCACGTTGTTAGGTATCTGGGGGTATGGAAGATACACAAGCCGAAGACGACCGGGAGACCCCGGGTCCATATTTCAGTCAGCCCGAGGAAGCCCGTTTTGGACCCGAAGACCTAGTGAAGGCCTCGAGTCGCGCCCTGATGGAACTGAAGAGGATTCAGGAAGAGTTCGAACAGTCGGCTGACCTCGACGAGAGAGAGAACGCGTGCCGTCAGAAGCTCGCTGAGTTGATTCAAGAGGTGAAGTCCGAACCCAATCCGGCGGTCCAGATCAGTCGAGATTCTCTGAAGTCGTCCTTCAAGAACGTCAGCACGGGGTACCTGGTCTCCGACCTGGTCGTCGTCGCGACCGACTCCGCGGGGAGGTTCGCTTCAAAGCCGCTCGAGGGGTTCGCTCCGGAAGCGATCCTCGCAATCTCCAGAGAGTCCATGCCGATGCTGAAGAAGCTGGTCTCCGAAAAGAGAGACGTCCAGACGGCGCGCATCGCCCTGCTGGAAGAGATGATCCGAGGTCTCGAGGAAGTGAACACCGTCCAGCCTGAGGTAGCAATGGAACCCGCTCCCGAAAGCTTCCAGACCAAGGAAGAGGAAGCTCCCGAAGAGCCGATGACCGTCGCCCCGATCCAGCCCGCGAAGTTCGAGCAGACCGAGTCCCAGTGGACGGCCGAGTGGGCGACCGACAACTTCAACCTGCTTGCCGACTTCCAAGACCGTAGCTCTGAGGAGCCGGAGGTAATCCCAGCTCCCATGCCGACGACAGAGATGGTAGAGGAGGCCGTCGAGCCGCCCAAGGTCCAAGCGATCAAGCCTGTCAGTTCGAGCTCCTTCTTCGGTGCCATCAAGCTCGCCTTTCAGCAGTGAGTAGTCTCTCCGGACCGAACGGATGGTCAGAATCCTATCCGAACCCAAGCAATGGTTAATTCCTCTGGACCCCAAGCAGGAGGCCAGGCGAGCTCGGCGACGGAAAAGACTGTGGCGAAACAGGTCTGCCTGGAGATCTTCTCGAACTCGAGCGTATTGGCCTGCACAGTCGTCGATTCTCAAGGAGAGGTGCTCGCGGCGAAGAGCAGGGGGTTCAGGGAAGAGAGAGCCCTAAGGTCCAGGCTGGGACAAGTGGTGGCCGTCATATGGGGCGCGATAAGGAGAGGCGTTAGCGTAGGAGGAGAGCTGAGGATGGTCATCGTGGAGTTCGAGCGCTTCAAGAGCATAGCGGTGCCGCTGGACAGGCAAAATGTCGTCGTCCTCGTTACGGTGCCCGTCAAGACGGACCAAGAGGCCATCCTTGAGGAAGTGTTGGGCTCGCTCAGACAGCTCTCAAGAGCGAAATAACCACAGCGGGAGCCTCAGAGCGTTCTAACCCGGGACGCTACTCATGGTTCTACGAAGCCCAGCGTTCACGGAGACGAGCTCGAGCAGCTGCGCGACGCTGCGCTCCCCCATTGGAAGCTTGGACCTCGCAAAGAAGGACCTGGCGCCCTCCTCGTCTTCGACGGCAAGGAGCGGAACGACGCCTCTGTAGACGTAGACTGCCTGGAGAGGGGAGCCCATCAGCTCCCAGAGTCTAGTGGTGTTTGACTTTAACCAGTCCCAGACGAGCCGTCGAGCTCTAGGATTGCGCGACGAATAGCCGAGGGCGAAGAAGATGTCACTCCTGAAGGGGCCCGCTGCGCATAGCTCGACTGATTTCAAAACGAGGTTGGGGTCATCAAAGGAAGAGAGTGCCAGATAGAGGTCATCTCGAGCCAGTTCGTCCCCCGCCTCTCCGAGCATTCTCGCCAAAACGTCGTAGGCAGCGGCACCTCCAGTCCTGGCGTAGGCGGCGCCGACCGGGCCCTTCATCTCGGCGGGCAGAGAGTGATACCTCTCGAATGTCGGCGCGAGCTTGACCGCGAAGTCCGCGTCCGTCATCACGAGGCTCATGGCGTCTCGCCCTCTGAGCACCTTGTCGGTCTCGGGTTCACCCTCCCTATGACTCGTGGAGAGGCGACGGAGCTGGGCGTGGAGGTGCTCTTTGCTCGTCTCTACCAGGGCCTTGGAAGAATCAGCAATCGCGTCGAGTAGCCTCAGCTGGGTCGAGACCGCGAGCAGCGTCGGGTAGTCCTTGAGTTCGCGGCAGAGCCGTACGAATCTGAGGTACTCTTCCGCCGAGACCTCGTTCGCCTTCAACAGCTGGTAGATGTCGTTGATCACCCCCGCCCTGTCCAAGTTGCTCATTTTCTCGAAGCTCGCCGCGATCCGGTCGTAGAGGGCGGCATCGTACTTGACGCAGTAGTAACCCGTCTGTCCAGAGTTCACCTTGACATCCGCGAGCTCCCCTCCCTCCAGGTCGAACTCCATCGACCTAGTGTCGAAGAGACGCCTCGTCTCCACCCCGTTCGCCCGGAAGTTCAGAGGGATGGGCCACGGGCCCTCTTCGGAGCCGGACTTCTTCTTTAGGACGAACCTCTTTTGGTCAAAGACGAGCTTCCCGTCCTTTAGGCTCACAGAGACTAGCGGGAAACCTGGCCGATTGACCCATGTGCTCATTATGTGCGAGACGGGCTGGTTGGATGCCTTGGCCAGAGAGCTCCAAAGGTCCTCACCCCTCGCGTTGCCGTAGGAGAAGGTCCTGATGTACTCCGAGATGCCATCCCGGAACGGTCCCTCTCCGATGTAGGACTCGATCATCCTGATCACGCTCGCCCCCTTACCATAGCTTATCTGGTCGAACGCGTCGTGGACGGCTGACGGACTCTCGATGTCGATGTGGATGGGGTGGGTCCAGGTAGAGATGTCTTCGCCCATCGAGGCGAAAGTCTGGGCGATGGCGAAATCGCTCCAGAGGTCCCACTTGGGCCTTAGCCTGTCCATGACCTTGTACGACATGAAGTCTGCGAAACTTTCGTTGAGCCAGACGTCGTCCCACCATCGCATCGTCACGAGGTCTCCGAACCACTGATGTTGGATCTCGTGCGCCGCTATGATCGCTGCGCTTCTCTGGTCGACCGCGCTGGAGCTCTCGTCCACGAGTATCCCCTCGTAGGAAGTGATTGCGCCCCAGTTCTCCATCGCCCCGGGCAGCTCAGTGAGAGCTACGAGGTGCAGCTTCTTGAGCGGGTATGGAGTCCTGAAGTACTCCTCAGACTCTCGAAGGACGTCTTTACAAATGCCGAGCGTGAATGCCGTCTTGCCCTTCATCTGCGGCCTGTGAGCAACTATCACAGACGTCCCATTCTCCGTTGTGGAGGAGTCTTCCACGTACCTTCCCACCCCGAAGAAGAAGAGGTACGTAGACATCCTGGGCGTCGTCTCGAAGACGGTCGCTCTCTTGGAGTTCGGGAGATCTTCGGTCCTGGCGACCTCGGAGTTTGAGATAACGAGTAGGTCGGAGTCTGCGACCACTCTGAGGTTGAAGACGGCCTTCAGGGCCGGGTCGTCTTTGCAGGGGAAGAACGTCTTGGCCCGGTCGGGCTCGAAGTCGGTGGCCAGGAAATACTCCCTTCCATACTTTGACTTGTAGAATCCCGTACTCGTCTTGTCAGAGACCCTCTTCTCGTACCTTATCGTAAGCCCGTCTCGTGAGCTTCCCGCGTCTGGGACCTTGACCACTTTCTTCTCTCGATCCTGTCGGAAGGAGACTGGATCCCCGCCCGACGAGACATCAAGAATCGTCAGGTCCTCGGCGTCCAGTTCACTAAGCTCTGCAGGGTCTGATGAGCGGATCGTCACTTTCCCCATCACCACGGCATCGTCGAAGTTTACGTCTAGGTCGAGGTCGTACGACTCTACCAAGGGCGATACGCCTTCGGTGCCCAAAGAGACCTGGTCATAAGGGAATCGCGGCCGTAGAAGTCTCGCCACCTATTCGATTGCTACTAGGTTGGCTCTCACTGTGCAGCAGCTATCATGCACACCAGTATGGCGATCAGCAGCGCGAGCCCGACTCCCGAAGATATCTTGAGCCGCATCGCAAGCCTGGGCAGACCCGGGGGCTGAGGAGTCTGATTCTTCACTACTTCCGCCGTGATCTTGATTATCTTCCTACCTGTAGGATAGATCACTCCGAAGACGACGACCCAGGTGATCAGCGAAAGCAGGGCGCCTGCGGAGATGAACATGCCATAGCTCGAAGTGGGCGCGAAGGCACTGAGACTTCCTCCCGATGATGTGTACGCGGTCACAACTCCGAGAATCGGCGTGAGGACCGTAAAGACAGCCATGAACCTCAGGTACTTCGGCAACATCTTGACAACGACCTCACCGCTGGTCGAGGGAGTGAAGTCGCCTATCGTCGGCCCCACCACGGTGGCGAAGAGCAACGCGGCGCCGAACCAACTGGCGGCGCTCAGGATGTGAAGACCGAGCAGGATGCCGCTGACGAGGGTCATCGCAGCACGGTCTCAGATGGCGCTTAAGAATGATGCTGGCTCCCGAGGGGTTCAGCTGGTCTGCTCGCGCTGACCGAGGGTCAAGAGGACCTCGAAGACCTTCGGTCCCGGTCATTCAGCCAGATGAAGGAAGTCAGGAAGGGGAGCTAGGGCCCGGGGCCTGACTGTGGTTCGAGTCGTACTTCCTGTCTAGCTCCATTCCCCGCGTGACGATGTACTCCGTGACCTTCTTCACGCTGTACTCCGCTTCCTCCGCGCGCCTCTGCAGCTGCTCCTTGATCGACGCTATCACCACTTCGGTGTCGACCGGCTTGAGGATGTAGCAGTCGGCGCCTTCGTTGACCGAGTCGATCGCGTTGTTCATCGACGGGTAGCCGGTGAGGATGATCTTGCGCATCTTCGGGGTGGTCTGTCGGAGCCGGCCCAGCACGTCAGTCCCCATCATGTCGGGGAGGCGCATGTCGACCAGAGCGAGCTCGAAGAGCTTGACGTTGGACTTCTCGATGGCTTCCGACCCGTCCTTGGCCGTCTCCACACAGTAACCCTCCCTCTCGAGCACGGCCCTGAGCGTCTCGCGGATGGTGGCGTCGTCGTCCACGACGAGCAATGCGGTGTTTCCGTTGTTGCTGCTCATGAGTTTTCTTCACCTCCCTTCGAATCTTCGAAGTCGAGCGGTAACGACACTCTGAAGGTGGTCCCCTTCCCCTGGCTGCTTTCGACCGAGATGCTCCCTCCGTGGGCCTCGACGATCCGCTTGCAGATCGAAAGCCCGAAGCCCATCCCCTTGGCCTTGGTGGTGAACAAGGGGGTGAACGCCTTGCCAAGGACCTCCTTCGTCATTCCGGTCCCGGTGTCCGTGAATTCGAAGGCGACCTTGTGGTCGAGCTCGGAGGTCTTTATGAGAAGCGACCCGCCCTGGGGCATCGCATCGACCGCGTTGCTCACCAGATTGGTGAAGACGCGCCTAATCTTGTCGACGTCGAGTCTCAATTTTGGCTTGTCCGGGGATTCGTCGATGACCTTGACCGAACTGGGAACCTGAACCATGGAGAGGCTCTGCGAGACGAGCGAGCGGGGGTTCGTGAACCCGGGCTCCAACCGCACCTCCTTTGAGTAGTCCAGAAGGTCGCTCACTATCTTGTTCGAGTACTTCACGGCGCTGTCGACTATGTTGAGGATTTCCTTCTCCTTGTCGCTCGAGTTCGGGCTCTGTTTCAGGAAGAACTCGGCGTTGGCGATGGCCTGGAGTGGGTTTCGCAGGTCGTGAGCGACCATGGTCGCCAGCTCGCCTATTGCCGAAAACCGCTCCGACTTTCTGAGCTGGAGCGTCTTGCTGTCGATCTCTCCTATCATTTCGTTGATCGAGGTCGCCAAGGAGCTGATCTCGTCGTTGCCAGAGATTGAGACCATGCGGGAAGAGCCGCTCTGGCTCCCAGCCCTGACCACTTCGGTCGCGAGCCTGTGCAGCCTCGACAGCATTGTCCTCTCCACGAGAAAGAACATGCAGAGGGCGAAGACTATGCACGCGGTTGCGACGCTTAGGTCTAGATAGTTCAAAGTCACCACCCCTTGCTCGTACACCGTTCTGGGCATCGTCGTCTCCAAGACGAAGACGGGGTCCCTGTGTATGTCGCTCACGACGTAGTAACCCGATATGCTCATCCCGTTGAGCGGATGGACGTAGGTTGAAGGAGGAGTGAAAGCGTACGAAGAGTTCAGCGATGAGTTCCAGCTGTCGTAGAGGGCCATGCCCAGAGGAAGGTGAAGGGACTGTGACAACCCCTCAATGAAGGATGCGTCAACGTATTGGGCGAAGACCACCGCGCCTTCTATCGGTCCGGTCCCTTCGCTCGTGAGGACGGGCTGGGCGGCAAAGATCAGTGGCCCTTCCTTGATGAGAGCGACTCCAGTTACGCTTGAGCTTATGTTGCGAAATATGTCGTTGCTGACGAGGTATGGGACGATGTCGCCGTGGATCAGGCTGATGAAGTCATTTGGCACGGTCATCAGCGAGGTCGCAGTGAGATTGTAACCGACGTCATAGACGATGCCTCCCGTTGAGTTCAGGAACACCATTATGTTCACGCCGAATGGCGCAGTCGAGTTCGCTGCCAGGTTGTCGGCGATGTACGCGGTGTTGTTGTTCTGGACGAAGGTGTAGGTGTCGTTCCAAGGAGCCCAGTTGCTGACCTTGGTGTTGAGCGATGACAGCTGTCCCTGGAAGGCGCCCTGTATCTGATTGACGGTCTGGACCACCTCGTTCGCCTCTATCTTCGCATAGCTCACCAAGATGATGGATGAGAAAGACTCGTTCAGGATCAAGACGAGGAGGATCGTGGTCGCTGCAAAGATCGTCACGGTCCTGGTTCGGAGTTTCATACTCCAGGCCCCTGCTCCCGTTCCGGATGAGACCAAGTCCTGGAGGCTCGCTGCACGACCTCCACTAGCCGGTCGCCCTGACCCTGAACATCAATCGCGATGTCGACGCTGACCTTTGCGCTGAGCTTGTGTATGATGATGCTCTCCAGAGGAATGGCTCCCGAGCTCAACAGTCCCTGGAGGCCGTCGACGAACCTGTCGGTGCGATCAGGTATGTCATCGACCCCCACCTTGTAGTTCCTCTCCAGGTAGAACCGGATAGCCTTGTCTACCGATTCGCCCAGCTCAGCGAGAGCTTCCGAGACGGCATCACGTATGGTCTCCTCGAAGTTCTGCTCTTGCATAGGCTGTGCTCAGTTGCGTTTTTCGGTCTTTCGTTATTATTCGATTATGGAATAGGGCTCTGTATTAGGCGTCAACGCTGTGGAATTCGCCCGCTAGGGCGGAGGACCCACGGGAAGCGTCCCGTCCAGCTCTTGAGGGCGCTGAAAGCAAGACCTGTCGGTGTAGGTCTAGACGGCAGCAGGCGACGAGAACACCGGGTGATAGCCCTCGAAGGTGCTGGACATCCAGAAGCTGGCTCCGCTAAAACATAAATGCACGCCGAGGGGGACTGCGCCCAATGCAGGAAGGCGACGCGGGCTCTGCGGGCCAGAGGTTGGGGACCGGGATCTCGGGCCTTGACGAGATGCTGGGCGGCGGCTTCATGCCAGGGAGGGTGATTCTCGTTCTCGGAGAACCGGGTTCCGGGAAGACGATTCTGTGCTCGCAGTTTCTCAACCACGGTGCGCTCAACGAGGATCAGAAGGGTGTCTTCATAGGGCTCAACGAGCCTAAGGAGAGGTTCATGGGCGAGATGGGTGTTCTCGGGATGAACTTCCAGAAGCTCGAGGAAGCAGGAAAGTTCGCGTACGTCGACGCGACGGAGGTGAAGAAGATACCCGAGCAGGCTGCCGTGGGCAGGATACCCGTCGGAGGGAAGGAGCTAGGCCTCGTGAATCTAATCGATATAATCTCGGAAGCCGTGGAGAAGGAGGCTCCGAAGCGGGTAGTCGTCGACTCGGTCTCTGACCTGATCTTTCGTTATCCGAAGGTCGAAGAGAGACGCCCGGTGATTCTCGACATCGTGGAGGCGCTCCAGTCGTCTTCCGCGACGTGCCTGCTGACGAGCGAGCTTCTCTCCACGGGTGACAGTAGGGACCTTCAACCGGAAGAGTACCTGGCGGAGGGAGTGCTTGTGCTCCGGACTCTCGGCAGAGGGACCAGAAGCGTCCAGGTGAGGAAGATGAGAGGGTCCAAGATTGACACCACGCCCAGGCCGTACGTGATTAGGGGCGAGGGCTTAGAGGTGTACGCGACGGAAGAGGTCTACGAGCCTAGCGGCAGACCCTGAGGTCGATACCAGTGAGCCAAGAAGCGGTCTCGGCGTCAATCCCGGACGAGGTCGTGGGCGTGCTGAAGGCGATGCCCATCGGGTACCTTTCAGTCGCTTCGAAGAAGGGGGAGATCTACAGCTATCCCGTCGCCTTTCACTACGAGAACGAGAAGGTCTACTTCATCACGCCCATCGGCTCGGCCAAGATGAAGTTCATCAAGGCCAACCCCACCGTGTCGTTCATAGTCGACAACAGAAAGCTGACGCTCGAGTGCAGGGGGGCGATGTTCCAGGGAAAGGCGAAGGTCTACAACCTGAGCAGGCTCGTCACGTCGATGCTCTCGAGGGGGGCGATGGCAGAGTTCTCGAAGAAGTACCCTGGTATGATGGGGTTCTACCTGAGGGGGAAGAACCTGCCCTCGGAGAGGAAGTTCTACAAGTACAGGCTGATTAGAATCGACCCCCACAAGGTCGTCTTCTGGCAGGGCTACAAGTTCGGGAGATTCGTACCGAAGAAGGTAAAGGGTGATGCGGAGAAGCTCGACATTAAGGATGACGCAAAAATCTCGGGAATATCGGGACTGATGGATTCAGCTGACAAAGAGATCGAGCTGGACGAGCTGCCCAGGGAAGCCGACTGGTTAGGCGCTCTGAAAGGAGCCGCGTCGACTGGACTGGTCTCCGACGATGAGAGGGCCGTGATCGCTTCTTTCAGGGCTCCGAGCAAGACCCCATCGGGTAAGCTAGCGCAGGAAGAAAGAGACCTAGTTAGAAAGTGGCGAGCCTCACTGAGGAAGTAGTCGCCCAAGAACTCAGTAGTTGGCTTTACTTTCGCGTGCTGCAAAAATATGGGACGGGTATCTGGCTCTAGCTGGAAACGCTCCCGCTGAACGAGACCAGATACTCCGTTGATCCGGACTGCAGGTCGAGGTTGACGAACCCCGTCGACCCGGCGAACGTGCCACGCGCGCTAGCATGGATGAGGAAGACGCCCCCAGAGCTCAGAGAGCCCTGACCGCTGAGGTTGCTCGCTCCTGGGCCCATCTCGGCTGACCCAGACGAGACGGTGTATGTGGTGCCGTCTATCGTGATGCTACCGCCTGTGATGGAGAGCGTGTAGCCCGCAGACAGCTTGCCCGTGACGCTGAACGTCAGGGTGCCTGTGGC
>Ga0187783_10002915_pt1 | contig 12659 bp, 13 predicted proteins | sample 1015_SJ02_MP02_2_FD_132471 | JGI IMG/M metagenome (GOLD analysis project Ga0187783, IMG submission 132471) | Tropical peat soil microbial communities from peatlands in Department of Meta, Colombia - 1015_SJ02_MP02_20_MG | ecosystem: Environmental > Terrestrial > Soil > Wetlands > Peat | place... | reverse complement strand
GTGCTCGGGTCCGGCAGCAGCAGCATGTCGGACTCGTGGATCTGCTGGAACCCGCGGATCGACGAGCCGTCGAACATCCGGCCCTCGGTGAAGACGCCCGCGTCGAACGACTCGGCAGGCACGGTGAAGTGCTGCATGGTGCCGGGCAGGTCACAGAACCGCACGTCGACAAACTTGACGCCCTCGGACTCGATGAACCGCAGAACCTCATCGCCGGTTGTGAACATCCACTCTCCTTAAGGCGCAGCCGCGGTGTCTGCCGCGGGCGCTGGTGCGAGCCGCTGGCGGAACGCTTGCCGCCACCCGGTACAACAATGCCCTCACGGCGCCGCCCCGGTCTGCCGTCTCCGCTAACCGGCTGGTCACGAGTGCACGCGGCAGCCGAGGGGCACTTCTGACGGTAACCGGGCGCAGTTTCCTCGTCGTGTCCCTGGTGTTTCGCCGGTGTTACGCCGGGATGCCCGGGCGGCGAGTCGCGCCCGCCCTTCCGCCAGCATGCCAAACCGGGCCTGGTGCTCGGCCGGTACCTCGGCCGAGCCGATACCGTTGACGCGTGAGCAACCAGCAGGTCGCCGCCGACGGCGACTTCTATCCGGGTCAGCACCTCGGCCTGCCGGAGTTCGGCCCTGGCTCGGTGGCTGGCTGGAGTCGGCGGCTGGGCGCGCTGCTCATTGACTGGATTGCCTGCAGCGTGATCGCGATCGCGTTCCTTTACCATCCGCACCCGGGGCACACCGCCGACGTATTCATCCAGCCGCGGCTGTGGACTCCGGTGATCTTCGCGATCGAGGACTTCGTGCTGACCGCGCTGACGGGCTTCACGATCGGCAAACGGCTGCTCGGCCTGCGGGTGGTGCGACTCGATGGCCGGCCGGTCGGTCTGTGGGCGCTGCCGCGCACCATCCTGCTGATGCTCGTCGTGCCGACCCTGATGATGGATCGCGACTTGCGCGGCCTGCAGGACAAGGCGGCGGGGACGGTCGTCGTGCGGATCTGACGCCAGCGCACGAGCCCTTCTGCCTAGCGGATCCGTGGCCTCGGCGGCTTGGGCATCCGTGCCGTCCGCGGCGGCGGGCCCTTGGGCATCTGGAGTTGCTGCGGCAGCGCGTTGAGCCGGAAGTTGAGCTCGGCGACCGCCTGGCCCTTGATGTTCCTGGGCAGCTTCATGATTTTCTTGTTGAGCTCTCTGATGGGGATCTGGCCCTCGCCCTCGCCGACCTGGAAGTCGTAGATCGGGATCTGGCTGGCTATCCGGGAGATCCGCCGCTTCTCGGCTGCCAGCAGGCTCGGCAGCCTGGTCGGAGAGCCCTCGCCGACCAGGATCACGCCGGGCTTGCCGACGGTCCGGTGTACGACGTCCATGTTCCGGTTGGCCGCGATGGCCGGGGTGGTGGTAAAGCCGCCACGCAGATTCTGCAGCACGGCGGCTGCCGCTCCCGGTTGTCCCTCGATGGCCGCATACTGCGCGGATGTCGCGAACCTGCCGAAGAGCAGCATGGCCGCGAGCAGGCCGGTGATCACGCCGAGCGGGATGAAGCCCCAGATCAGGCCCACGACCCAGCCGATGATGATGACAACGGCGGCCACCCCGAGGCCCGCGAGCGCGACCAGCGGCAGGGCCTTCGGATTGCGCTCGCGGAGCATGCCTGCTACCAGGCGGATCTGCTTGATCCGTCCCATCGATGCCGGGTCGGCGGGGTTGGACGCGTCGGCGCCCCGCTTTTTCACCATGATGGCGAGGATACCGGGCCGGCCCGTCGTTCCATGGCCTGGCGGTACAGCCGGCCTGCCCGGTACGACGAGCGGACGAGCGGCCCGGACTGCACGCCGGCGAAGCCGAGGATGGCGGCCTCCGCCGCCAGCTCGTCGAACTGCTCGGGCGGTACCCACCTGGCAACAGGGTGGTGGCGGGCGGACGGCCTCAGGTACTGGGTGATCGTCAGCAGGTCGCAGCCGGCGACCCGCAGGTCGGCCATGGCCGCGCTGATCTCTTCTCTGCGCTCGCCCATGCCGAGGATGAGGTTGGACTTGGTGACCAGGCCCGCCTGCCTGGCGGCGCGGAGGACCTCGAGCGACCGCTCGTAGCGGAAGCCAGGCCGGATCGCGCGGAAGATCCGCGGCACGGTCTCCAGGTTGTGCGCGAGCACCTCCGGCTGGGCCGCGAAGACCTCGGCGAGTCGGCCCGGCACGGCGTTGAAGTCCGGGATGAGCAGCTCGACGCCGCAACCCGGCACGACCCGGTGGATCTCGCGGCACGTCTCGGCGTACAGCCAGGCGCCGCCGTCGGCGAGGTCATCCCTGGCCACGCCCGTCACCGTGGCGTACCGCAGGCCCATGGTCGCCACCGACTCCGCTACCCGGCGCGGCTCGTCCGCATCAAGCGGCTCCGGCTTTCCGGTAGCGATCTGGCAGAAGTCGCAGCGGCGGGTGCACTGGTCACCGCCGATGAGGAAGGTGGCCTCGCGGTCTTCCCAGCACTCGAAGATATTGGGGCAGCCCGCTTCTTCGCAGACGGTGTGCAGGCTCTCCCGGCGGACAAGGCGCTTGAGCTCGGTGTACTCGGGGCCCGTCCGGAGCCTGGTCTTGATCCACGGGGGCTTGCGCTCGATGGGGACCTGGCTGTTTCTGGCTTCCAGACGCAGCAGCCGCCGACCGTCGGGTGCTAGTACCACGACTCCAGCCTAGTACCGCCGGCCGCCTTGCCCCGGGCGCCGACGGGTGCGGCGCAACATGCAGCGTGCACAGCGGAAACCTTCAAAGTTTCCCCAGAAAACGCAGAGCCAACGAACAGGCAGCGGATAGGACCGCCTCAGGGCCTCACCCGACTATCGAAGCGTAGGCACCGGGCGGCAGGGATGTCAGCGGCCGCAGGCGCACGACGAAGGCTCTCGAGGGGACGGGTTCCGATGAGCACGGCGTATGGCCCCGAATCGAACAACGACACGACGTCGGCACTCGGATGGTACGGCGCAGTTCCGCCGCCGCCACCGCCGCCGCCACCCGACTGGCGCGGGTATGCCGGGCCTGCCTGGCCAGGTGGACCGGGTTACGGCGGTCCGGGAGCGCCCGACGATCCGGCGCGCCGCCGGCACCGGCGGCGCGCGGCGATCGCGGCGGGCGTCGCGGTCGCCGCCATCGCGGCCGGCGGCACGGCCTGGGCTATCTCGGGCCCGACGACGCTGACCACGGCGCAGATCGTCAGCCAGACCGATCCGGGCCTGGTCGATGTCATCTCCACGCTCGGCTACCAGCACGGCACGGCCGAGGGGACGGGCATGGTGCTGACCTCGAACGGCGAGGTGCTGACCAACAACCACGTGGTCGCGGGGGCTACCTCGATCAAGGTCAGGGACGTCGGCAACGGCCGGATGTACGCCGCGATTGTCGTCGGGTACAGCGACCACGAGGACATCGCGGTGCTCCAGCTCACCGGGGCGGCAGGGCTGACCACCGTGAAGACGGGCGACTCCAGCAGCGTCGCGGTCGGACAGCAGGTGGTGGCGCTCGGCAACGCCGAAGGCAAGGATGGCACGCCGTCGGTGGCCACCGGCAGGGTGACCGCCCTGGGTGCCACGATCACGGCTTCCGACGAGGGGTCGGGCAACACCGAGCAGCTCAGCGACATGATCCAGACCAACGCCGGGATCCAGCCGGGTGACTCGGGCGGTCCGCTCGTCAGCAGCTCCGGCGCGATCATCGGGATGAACACGGCCGCGTCGACGAGCAGCGGGCAGATCGGCACGACCGCCGACGTGACGACCGAGGCGTTCTCGATCCCGATCAACAGAGCGCTGTCGATCGCGGACCAGATCGAGGCCGGCCGGTCCTCGGCGACCGTGCACGTCGGTGCCACCGCGTTTCTCGGCGTGGCGGTCAGCGCGACCAGCTCGGGTGGCTACGACGGCGGTTACGGGCAGGCCAGCAGCGGGGTCGCGATCGAGGGCACGGTGCCGGGCACCGCGGCCGCGGCGGCGGGGCTCACGGCTGGTGACACCATCACCTCGGTCGGCGGCCACGCCATCACCTCGAGCTCGGACCTGCAGTCGGTGATCGAGGGCTACCAGCCGGGAGCCAAGGTGACCGTGGGCTGGGAGGGCCAGTCCGGCCAGTCGCACAGCACCTCGGTCACACTCACCCAGGGCCCAACGGGCTGACCGGTTCCGGTCGGCCGTACCGGGAGCGCCTCGCCGACGGGGACGGCGGGGCGCTCCGCTGCCTGGCGCCTGGCGGAGGGCCGGTGGCGATACCGGGCGTCACTCGCCGGGCAGCAGCCCGGCGGCGGCACCGTCGATGAGCAGCCGCAGCCCGCGCTCGAACCGCGCCTCGAGCTCGGCCGGGTCGGCGAGCGCACGGACGGCCGGATCGGCTGCGAGTGCGGCGAGCCTGGGGAGGTCCCCGGCCGCGATGCGGGACCGTGCCAGCTCGACCGCGGCGGCGGCGCCGCTACCCGCGGCCGCGTCGTCGGCGACTTCTGCGGCCCGCAGCACATGGCCGTACACGTAGTCGTCGACGATGGCGAGCAGGTCCAGCCTGCCGCGCACGCTCAGCGGTGACCCGGCGAGCGCGGCGAGGCACTGCTCCATGTGTCGCGCTCCATTCGGGCCCGCGGAAGCGGGCGCGGCGCGTCCCTGGAGAGCCTGGATCGCCCACGGGTGCCTCAGGTATGCCTGGCGAGATCGGAGCGCGATCAGCGCCGTCGCGTCGCGCCAGTCAGCGGGCAGCTCGCCCGCCACGACAGCTTCGCCGAGTATCGCGTCGTCCAGCAGCGCCAGCAGGTCCTCCTTGGTCTCGATGTAGCGGTACAGGCTCATGGTGCCGGCCCCGAGCGCGGCGGCGACCCGGCGCATGGTCAGCGCCGCAAAGCCGTCGGCATCGGCGATGGACAGCGCGGCCGCCGCGATCTGGTCCCGGCTGAACCGGGGATGACGGGCGGCTGGCTCGGGCCGGGCCCAGATTGGCCGGGCCGCTGTCGGGTTTGACGCTGCCATGGCGCTCCCGTTATCGTCCATGGAGTACAGTGTACGCAATCGGGTACGACGTATGCACAGCGTACCCCGCGGTGGCGGCACGCGCGCAGCGTGGCACCTGCGGCGAGATACAACGATTAGCGATATATCTTGTCTGCTGCACAGTGAAGATATATCTTGACTTGCGATGTGCACCAGCGACGCACGGAGCGGGAGACATGCTGACGACCATCAGGAGACTGCATCGGATCCTGGTTGACCGGCTGGCGGAGACCAGCTGGCTACGGGACCGGGCGGGTGCCAGGGCCCCGTGGTGGCACTATGAGCAGCACGCCCGGGCGTGGCGGCGCGCGGCGGAGCGGCACGCGGGCGCGCGGGCTCGCGCGGCAGCTATTCGGGCTCGGCATCAGCGCCCGCCGCGAGTGGCGGTGGGATATCAGGCGGCGATCGCCAGGATCGTGGGCCACCGGACGGGCAGGTCCGGCCGGTGACCGCCGCGATCCGAGCCGAGGGCCTGGTCAAGAGCTTCGGGAAGACCAGGGCACTCGCCGGCGTGGACCTGGCGGCGGAGGTCGGCACGGTGCTCGGCGTGCTCGGCCCGAACGGCGCTGGCAAGACCACCGCTGTCCGCATCCTCACGACGCTGCTCGTGCCCGACGGCGGCCGCGCCGAGGTAGGCGGCTTCGACGTCGTCAGGGACGCGCACCGAGTGCGCGGACTGATCGGCCTGACCGGGCAGTATGCGTCCGTCGACGACGGACTGACCGGGACCAACAACCTGGTCATGATCGGCCGGCTGCTCGGCCTGAGCCGGGCGGCGGCCAAGGCCAGGGCCCGCGAGCTGCTCGCCCGGTTCGACCTGTCGGACGCGGCCGCCAGGCCCGTGAAGACCTACTCGGGGGGCATGCGGCGCCGGATCGACCTCGCGGCCAGCCTCGTCGGCCGGCCGCAGGTGCTGTTCCTCGACGAGCCGACAACGGGGCTCGATCCGCAGGGCCGCAGCGACGTATGGGACATGATCAGGCTGCTGGCCGCGGACGGGGTGACGGTGCTGCTGACCACCCAGTACCTGGATGAGGCCGATCAGCTGGCTCGGGACATCGCGGTCATCGACCGCGGCCGGGTGATCGCGACGGGCACGCCGGACGAACTCAAGGCGAGGGTTGGCGGTCAGGTGCTCGAGGTCGAGCCAGCCGACCCCGCGACGCTGCCGGATGTTGCGACCGTGCTGGCCAGGTGGGTCGGTACCGAGTCGGTGTCGGCTCCAGACGCGCGGCAGGTGTCCGCTCGGGTACCGAGCGCGGCCGTGCTGCCGGGAATCGTCCGTCAGCTTGACGAGAGCGGCATCGAGCTTGCCGAGTTCAGCCTGCACAAGAGCAGCCTCGACGAGGTCTTCCTCACGCTGACGGGGCACCGGGCGGAAGCAGGCCCAGCCGCCGACGCGGCCCGGCCAGCGCGGGAAGTCACCGCCGCGAGCGGGGAGATGGTGTGATGACGACGGCAGCACTGCGTGGCCCGGTGGCGGCGCGGAGGCCGAGCCCGCTGGCCGGGCTCCGGCACACGTTCACCCTCACGTGGCGGAGCGTGCTCAAGATCCGGACGAACTCGGAGGACCTGCTCGGCCTGAGCCTGCAGCCGATCATGTTCCTGCTGTTGTTCACGTACGTGTTCGGCGGCGCGATCGCCCACGGGAGCGTGCACGACTATCTGCAGTTCGTGCTGCCGGGCATTCTCGTGCAGACCGTGCTGTTCGCAACCCTGGGCACCGGCCTGATGCTCAACCAGGACATCTCCGCGGGAATCTTCGACAGGTTTCGCAGCCTGCCGATCGCGCGCTGGGCGCCGCTGGCCGGCGCGATCATGGGAGACGTCACACGGTATGTCATCTCGGTCGTGATCACCCTCGCCTTCGGCATGATCCTGGGATTCCGGGTCACCACGAACCCGATCGCCGCTGTCGCCGGCTGCCTGCTGGTGCTCGCCTTCGCGATGGCGATGTGCTGGCTCTCCGCGCTGATCGGGCTCCTGGTCAAGACGCCGCAGGGGGTGCAGACGTTCGGTTTCACCGCCATGTTCCCGATCGTGTTCGCCAGCGGCCTGCTCGTGCCGATCGGGACGATGCCGGGCTGGCTGCAGGCGTTCGCCAAGGCCAACCCCATGACGCTGCTCGCCGAGGCGTTGCGCGGGCTGTTCACCGGCGGGCCCGTGGCCGTCCCCGCAGGCGAGTCGATGCTGTGGGCACTCGGGATCCTGATCGTGTTCGCGCCGCTCGCGGTGCGCGCCTACCGCCGGAAGACCTGACCTATGAAGGGAACGCCCGCGCTGGTGGTCGTTGCGGTCGCCGCCGCGCGGCGGATCGGCTTCCCGGTCACCGCGGCCGATCCTGGCCACGGTCGAGGCTCGGCCAGCCTGCCGGGCACTGGCAGGTTCCTCGCGGTGCTCGCGGCAGGCTGCCGGGGCGGCCGCATCGCCGAGCTCGGCACCGGGGCAGGCATCGGGTCAGCCTGGATCGCCAGCGCGATGGCGGCCGATTGCACCCTGGTGACCACCGAGATCGACCCGGAACGCGCGACGGCCGCAGCCGAGGTGCTGGCCGTAGACCCGCGCGCCCGGGTGCTCGTCGGCGACTGGCGGACACTCCTGCCGTCGCTGGCACCATTCGACCTGATCTTCGCCGACTCAGGCGTCCGCGACCACGAGGAGTTCGGCTCGCTCGTCGGCATGCTCACCCCCGGCGGCCGCATCGTCATGGACGACGTGACCCCAGAGCTGGCACTGCCTGCGAACTCCCCGCTGCGAACTGACGATCCCAAGCGAGCGCTGTTCGAGGCGGAGGACCGGCTCCTGTGGACTGAGGTCGTCCTCCCGGATCTGCGTCATTCTCTGCTGGTCGGCACGCGCACCTGCTGACCGTGAGCCACCGACGTCCGGGGATTATGCAGCGGAGCTATGCGGCGTCGACCAGTACCCTTGGCCTCATGCCGAGCCAGTTTGATCCGCCGTCAGGGACGCGCGATTTCCTCGCAGCCGACATGGAGCGGCGCGAGCACGCGTTCGCGGCGATCAGGTCGGTATTCGCGCGCTACGGCTTCGAGCCGCTGCAGACCCCGGCGTTCGAGCGGCTGGACATCCTGACGGGCAAGTACGGCGACGAGGGCGAGAAACTGATCTTCAAGATCCTGCGGCGCGGCGAGCACGAGGCATCCGGCGAGGCGGACCTGGCACTGCGGTACGACATGACGGTCCCGCTGGCCAGGGTCGCGGCGGCCTACGGCAGCCAGCTGCCCACGCCGTACAAGCGGTACGCGATGGGTCCGGTGTGGCGGGCGGACCGGCCCGGCCGGGACCGCTACCGCGAGTTCGTCCAGTGTGACCTGGACACGCTCGGGTCGTCCTCGCTGCTGGCGGACGCGGAGGTACTGGCCGCGCACCACGACGCGCTCGCTGCGGTGGGGCTGACCGAGTTCACCGTGCAGCTCAACTCGCGCCGCGTGCTGGTCGGCCTGCTGGCAGCCTTCAGCGTCCCGCCGGAGCTCGGTCCTGGCGTGCTGATCTCGCTGGACAAGCTGGACAAGCAGCCGCCAGGCGCCGTCGTCGACGAGCTGATGGAGCGCGGCCTCGCGGCCGAGCAGGCCGACGAGCTGGTGGGGACGCTGACGCAGCGCGACGCGGTCGACCAGGTGCGGGTCGCGCTGACCAAGACCGACGACGGGATCGCGGGCCTCGAGGAGGTCGAAACCCTCCTGTCCCTGCTGGCGGGCCAGTTCCCGGCTGGCCGGATCGCCTTCACGCCACGGATGGTGCGCGGGCTGAGTTACTACACGGGACCGATCTGGGAGTTCGTGGCGCCGGGGGTGGCCGGATCCCTCGGCGCGGGGGGCCGCTACGACCACCTGATCGCGCAGCTCGGCGGCCCCGACCTACCGGGTACCGGATCATCGATCGGCGTCGAGCGGATGCTGTCGCTGCTGTCCGGACCGGAGGATGGAAGTCCCGCCCGGCTCGACGTGGCCGTCACGGTGCTGCGCGGGGACCTGGCGGAGCAGTCGTTTGCGTTCGCCGCCGCGGGCCGGTCGGCTGGCCTGCGCGCGAGCGTGTACCTCGGCTCTTCCGGCAAGCTCCGCACCCAGCTGAAATGGGCCAACGACACCGGCGCGCGCTGGTGCGTGATCTACGGGGAGCGGGAACAGCAGGCCGGCTTCGCCACCGTCCGGGACATGCGCACCGGCGAGCAGACCGAGGTACCGGCTGGTGAGCTGGCTGGCTACCTCGCGGCGGCCGCGCGCGCGGACGGCTAACGGGCGGTGCCGAACCCTCGCCTGATGCCAGAGCGAGACTGGCATGCCAGCCTGCCCGGCGTGATCGTGACGGCGGCCGGGCTCATCCGGGATGGCGCCGGCCGGGTGCTGGTGGTGAAGCCGAACTACCGGGACCACTGGACGCTACCGGGTGGCGTCTGCGAGTTCGGCGAGGAACCACAGGCCGGGTGCGCCCGCGAGGTCGCCGAGGAGATCGGCCTCGCGCTGCCGGTCGGCCGGCTGCTCGCCGTCGACTGGCGGCTGCCGCCGGAGCTCTACGGGCCGCAGGCGCGGCCGTCGGTGCATTTCATCTTCGACTGCGGTGTGCTGCCGTCGCTGTCCGCGGTGCGGCTGCAAGCCGAGGAGCTGGACGACTGCACGTTCGCACCGGAGTCTGAGCTGCGCTCGCTGCTGCCCGAGCAGGCGCTGCCGCGGGTACGCGCCGCGATCGCGGCCGTGTCGTCCGGCTGCGCCAGCTACGTGCCGGGCACCGTCGGCGGCTAGCAGGCGCTCAGGCCGCGGGGACGGCGGATGGCACGCCGTCGGTGCGCCGGATGCTGACGGCGCCGAGCGCGGCGGCGAGGTGGCGCTCGGCCGCCGGGAGAACGTCGGTGACGCTCACCCGGCCGCCGGTCGCGGCCGACAGCGAGGTGACCGCCGCGTCGCTGATCCCGCATGGCACGATCCGGTCGTACCATGACAGGTCGCAATCGCAGTTGAGCGCGAAGCCGTGCATCGTGACGCCCCTTGCCACCCGCACGCCGATGGCGGCGATCTTCCGGTCTGGCCCGCCGGACCGGCCCGGCAGCCAGGCGCCGCGACGGCCGTCGACCCGGCCCGCCCGGACGCCGAACTCCGCGCAGATGCCGATCATCGCGTCTTCCAGCGCGCCTACGTAGGCGACCACGTCGATCGGCTCGTCCAGCCGCACGATCGGATAGCCGACCAGCTGGCCGGGACCGTGCCACGTGATGTTGCCGCCCCGGTCAACGTCGATCACCGGGGCGCCGGGATCGCCGACCGGGCGGTCGGCGGGTGTCGTCCGCTTACCGGCCGTGTACACCGGCGCGTGCTCCAGCAGCAGGCAGGTATCGGGTATCTCGCCGTGTACCCGCTGCTGGTGCACCTGTCGCTGCAGGTCCCACGCGTCGAGGTAGTCAATATGGTCAATCGCGTTGCCGCCGAGGCCCAGCCGGGCGAAGACGAGCTCATCGTGCACGATGGCCAGCTTAGCGCCGGGCGCCGGGTTCGCCGGGTGGCGACCAAAGACGCGATATAGCTTGACGACGATACGCGATAGTACTTATCGTCTGAGTGTCCGAGTCGGCCAGGCTCGCGGCCACCTGCCGGGGCGGTGGCCACGGCCCGGCCAGCCAGCATGGTGACGGGGAAACGTTCCTGCTTCGCGGCCTGGCCGCGCTGCCGGTGACGGTCCGCTAGCCAGCGCGGGCGGCCAGCCCAGCATGATGGTGGGAGGAGCGGGCACACGCCATCTTGCGTGCCGGGCTGACCTGGAGGTACGAGCGATGTTCGACCAGGAGGACCTGCGCCGCATGAGCCCGCAGGAGCGGCAGCAGCTCAGGCAGGCGCTCGCTGACCTCGACAGGCCCGACCCGGCGGCGAAGAGGGCGAGCGAGCGGCGACGCGCCGTGCTGCTCGCGGCCGTGATCGTCTGCTGCGTGCTGCTGGCGGCGTGGATAGGGGTGCTGGCCGTCACGCTGCCGCGCTACTACCGGGCGGGCGGCTGGCGCGCCGCCTGGGTGGGCTTCGACGTCGGGTTGCTGCTGGCGTTCGCGGCGACCGGCTGGTCGGCGTGGCGCCGGCGCCAGTTGCTCGTCGTCTGCCTCGTGGTGCTGGCGACGCTGCTGTGCTGCGACGCGTGGTTCGACGTCGTGCTCGACGCACGGACCAGTGGGTTTGCGCTCAGCCTTGCGTCCGCGCTGGTCATCGAGCTGCCGCTGGCGGCCATCGCGATGCTGGCGGCGCGGCGGCTGCTGCGCACGACCAGCGCGGTGCTGCAGCGGTACCGCGGGGAGGGCGGCACGGTGCCACGGCTCCGCGACATCGCGCTCGTCGGCGTCGCGCCTGGTCGGCCGCTGACCGACCTGATGGCGCGGCCCGAGGATCAGTGCGCGGTGCCCGCCGGCGGGCCCGGCGCCGCGCGCGCCGGTGAGGACTGACGGACCCTATCGACCACTTCTCGCCTGGCGCACGGCCTCGGTCAGCGCTGGCCCGATCGCCGCGTAGTCGAAGCCGAATCCTGCCTGCTGCAGGCGGGCCGGCTCGACCCGGCTGGACCCGAGCAACTCGGTGGCGAGCTCGCCGAGGGCGAACCGCACCGCCCAGCCGGGGACCGCGAGGCGGGCGGGCCGGTGCACGGCGGTCGCGAGCGCGCGGGTGAACTCGGCGTTGGTGGCCGGAGCCGGCGCGGTGAGGTTGACCGGGCCGGTGATGTCTGGCCGGCCGAGCAGGAAGCTCACCGCGCGGACGTGATCATCGATGCTGATCCAGCTGAGGTACTGGGCCCCGGATCCGACCCGGCCGCCGAGCCCGAGGCGGAACAGCGGCAGCAGCGGCCGCAGCATCCCGCCGCGGCCAGACAGCACGATGCCGGACCGCAGGCTGACGACGTGGATGCCAGCCCCGGCGGCCGGAGCGGCGGCACGCTCCCAGTCGGCCACCAGCGTCGCCAGGAACCCTGCACCGGCCGGCGCGGTCTCGTCCACGGCGCGATCACCGGTGTCGCCGTACCAGCCGATCGCCGACCCAGCCAGCAGTGTCGCTGGCGGCTCGTCGGCGGCCAGCAGCGCGCGCACGAGTGCTGCGGTCGTGCCGATCCGGCTGGCGCGCAGCACCCGCTTGCGCGCCGTGGTCCAGCGCCCGCCCGCCACCGGGGCCCCGGACAAATGAACCACTGCGTCGACCCGGCCGAGCGCCGACCAGCGCAGCCCGCCGTCGTCGGCGGCCGGGTCCCAGCGGAACTCCTCGCCGCTGGCCGGTGGCCGCCGGACGAGGCGGGTAACCTCGGTGCCGCCGCCGCGCAGGTGCTCGGCGAGGGCGGTGCCGATGAGACCGGATGACCCGGTGATGGCGACGCGCATGACGGCTCCGGCGGCTGGCAGCGGCGTTAGAGGCCCAGCTCGGTCTCGAACGCGCCTTCCTCGAGCCGCTCCTTGACCGTCAGCAGGAACCTCGTTGCGTCGGCGCCGTCCACGAGCCGGTGGTCGTACGTGAGCGCCAGGTACACCATGGACCGGACGGTGATGACCTCACCCAGAGTCGGATCCTCGACGACGACGGCTCGCTTGACGACCGTGCCGGTACCGAGGATGCCGACCTGCGGCTGGTTGATGATCGGGGTGTCGAACAGCGCGCCGCGGCTGCCGGTGTTGGT
>Ga0187783_10002914_pt1 | contig 12659 bp, 10 predicted proteins | sample 1015_SJ02_MP02_2_FD_132471 | JGI IMG/M metagenome (GOLD analysis project Ga0187783, IMG submission 132471) | Tropical peat soil microbial communities from peatlands in Department of Meta, Colombia - 1015_SJ02_MP02_20_MG | ecosystem: Environmental > Terrestrial > Soil > Wetlands > Peat | place... | reverse complement strand
TGGCAACGCTGCTAACTTTCGTTCTCTTGGTTGTGAATGCTCCCGGCAAGGCAGCCGCACAATACACCGCGACGAATCTGATCTCGAACACGAGTCTGTATGACCCAGGTGCGATTGATCCAAACCTAGTCGATGCGTGGGGACTCGCCGCTCTTCCAAACAGTCCGTGGTGGGTCTCTGCGCAAAACGCCAGCAAGAGTACGCTCTATTCTGCTGGTGGTGCGATCAACAGCCTCGTGGTCGACATTCCTTGCGTAACCGATCCAGCCACAGGCGCTACAACCCAGGTATGTCCTCTTCCGGGTGAGGGGGAAGTCGACGAGCCAAACAATCCCAATGTGATTCCGGGCGGCAACGCAGCGTGCACTGGCTCGGGATCTCCTAACCCACCATGCTGCACGGGCTCAGGCACGGGAAGCTGCATCGCCAGTTTCTCGGGTGGACCGGCCGGCCTGGTGGCTAACCCCTATGCGAATGCCTTCAACGTGACTGGTGGAGGCTCCGCCCAGTTCATTTTCTCCACCCAAGACGGCCTCATCGTCGCATGGAATTCATCGGACGGCACCCAGTCCATCGTGGAGGCAAATCGATCCTTGCAAGGAACCGCTCCTTTCTTCACCTCGTATCAAGGGCTGGCTATTGCGGGTCCTGCCAAAGACCCGCACCTATACGCCACCAATATCTTTGGAGGGGTTGATGTCTTCGACACGAGTTTCAATTATGTCGATTCTTTCGCCGCCGATTCTGACCTGCCGAATCCAAGCGGTCCAGAGGGTCCTTTTCTTACGTATGGCATCCAGGCGATTGGGTCAAAACTCTATGTCACCTATTTCGCTCCGCTAGCGCCGTTTCCGCCGGCAGGAAACGGAGCCGGTATCCTCGACGTTTGCGATCTGAGCAAGAAACCTACAGAGCCGACCTGCAGAAGACTTGCAGCGAGCAATCTCGATGGAACAGAGACGTCGCCGACGCTTAACGCACCCTGGGGCATTGCTCTTGCGCCAAGTAACTTCGGGAAGCTCAGCAATCTGCTACTGGTCGGTAATTTGAATGATGGAACGATCCATGGGTTCGATCCTCAAACCGGACGTTTGCGTGGCACGCTGGAAACAGCCGTTGATACTCCCTTCGCCCTTCCGGGACTTTGGTCTTTGCAGTTCGGCGACGGCTCCTCGGCGAACGGTCCGCGCAATCACCTTTTCTTCACCGCGGGACCTTCGCCGGTGAGTGCAAGCGATCTGATTCAGCAATATGGCGCGGGAGTCTTCGGCGTGATCACGGCAGACCCGAAGCACTAGCTTAACCGCGGGCGTCACATGCAAGCGCGTAAGACATGCCGTTGGCTGCCGATAGCGTTCGGAGCTTCGTTAATGGTGTCGCTCCTGGGATGGGGTGGACAAAGGGTCATCGCCGGTTCGATTCCGAAGGCGATCCCGCAAACCGAAACCAGCGTCGACAAAAGCGGAAGACTTTCGAGCTATCAACCTCAAGGCGCAACCGCCACCGCGAGCAATGCCTTCTTTCAGAGCTTGGGCACCAACGGACGAAGTTGCTTCACTTGTCATAGTCCGCGAGACGGATGGACGATCAGTTCGGCCGATGCGACCAAACGCTTTCAGGAAACCGGGGGCAAAGATCCACTCTTCAGGCTGGTGGATGGCGCGAGCTGTCCCAGCGACGATATCTCGACCATCGCGGATATGCGTGCGGCGTATCAGCTTCTGCTCGCCCAAGGCCTGATCCGGATATCGCTTCCGGTCCCATCCGAGCCCGTACTGCAGTTCAGCATAACCTCGGTAAATGATCCTTATGACTGCAACGCGAATCCACTTTTCGGTCTCACCAGCCCAACCACCGGATTGGTCTCGGTCTATCGCCGTCCGCTCCCAGCAACCAATCTCAGATTCGAGAGTACTTTGATGTGGGACGGACGCGAGCCGAACTTGGACAGTCAGGCGATCGACGCGACCCTGATCCATGCTCAAGCTGCCGCGCCGCCGGATCCCGTGACCCTACAGCAGATCACCGACTTCGAAACCGGGGTCTTCACCGCCCAGTCGAGCGTCCGCACCAATGACCTGGCTTCCGATGGCGCGACGGGCGGACCGGTCGCGCTTTCAATGCAGTCCTTTTCCACAAGAATCAACGATCCATTTGGCAATCCGACGGGTACTCCGTTTGACCCGAACATCTTCGATCTATTCGAGGCGTGGACAACTCCGGGAAAGGACGGCTCGAGAGCCTTTCGCGAATCCATCGAGCGGGGCGAGCGAGTTTTCAACACCCAGACTTTTACGATCTCGGGTGTCGCGGGCCTCAACGATGTCGTCGGTCAAGCGTCGATTACCGGTACCTGTGGAACCTGTCACGACACCCCAAATGTCGGCAACCGATCAGTTGATGGCACCATGGACACTGGTGTTTCGGATCCGGTGCTATACACCGGTGCGCTGCCATTGCCGGCTTTTACCATTCTGTGCGATTCCGGTCCGCTCGCGGGTCACTCCTTCGCTACGCTTGATCCCGGCCGCGCGCTGATCACCGGCCAATGCGCGGACATAGGAAAGGTCAAGGTGCCTGCACTGCGTGGTCTCGCGGCGCGGGCGCCATATTTCCATAACGGCTCAGCCCCGGACCTGGCGACGGTGATCGAGTTTTACATGATGCGTTTTCCAACATTGGTGCTGAGCTCACAGCAGGAACAGGACCTGACAACTTTTCTAAATTCGCTATGAGCTGTGAAGAACGCGGCCCCGGCTTGCTCGGTCTTATATGGTCAAGCTCACTCCAGAAAATAAAGGCTAACATACTTGACTGTGTGAAGAGACTAGCCAATTGCTTAACAACAAGTGAAGGTCTTTTAGGAGGTTCGGATATGAAGCGTACCGGTATTCATCACCTTGGCCTCGCAACCCTGGATATAGACAAGACTGTCGATTTCTGGACCAACAAGCTCGGATGCGAGGTTGTGTTGTACGACCTGATTGAGACTCCCGGCGGTGGCAGAATGAAGCATGTCTTTATGGACACCGGCGACGGCAGTCTAGTGGCATTCGTGTGTCCGGATAAGGTGCCGCAGCTACCTACAGAATGGAGCCCTGACATTAACGCCGCCCAAGGTCTCCCGGGAGGCTTCTATCATTTTGCATTCTGGGCCGACGATTTATCCGCGCTGGAAGCCAAGCGCGCGGATCTGTTGTCGAAGGGCGTCGATGTATCCGTAGTGGTAGACCACGAATGGTGCCGATCGATTTATCTGAAGGACCCTAATGGCCTCACTGTCGAGTTTTGCTCGTACATGCGCGAGTTCACCGAAGCGGACAAGGTTATGCATCACCATGAGCAGCCAGGCTCGTCGGGAGTGCAAGACATCGTCGAGCGCGAGAAGCTTCTGAACATGCTGATGAAGGTTAGTCATAAGCGTTCGCGCGCGTGAGTGAAATCGGTATTGCTACGAGTTCTGGACCGGATATCGTGCAGTTGAGTCATTATTACGGCACGTGCTTCTTTGTTCTGGCGCTCTGAGAACTGCCGAGGGATGCAGGGTACGTCCTCACAAACGATGGATGGTTGCAACTCCAGCGCGACAAATGGGCAGACGGTTACGGAGCTCCAGGCTTGGCCATTTCAGCTGGTTTCTTCTGATATTGCTTTAATCCGTTGTCACAGTCATGAATCGAGAGCAGGGAGAACTGTCCTGGTGAGCAAGAGCCGAGCCTACGTCTGACACGCGAGGATCCGGGGTCTATGTTGTCGCGGTCGGGCGCGTCCTCGCTCTAAGAGGAGCAATGACAGATCGGGAGCGAGAGGGGTGGATTGTCGTTGGCGCGATTTTCGTCACGATGTTCTTCATTTGGGGCGCGATCAACTCGGGCTCGGTGTTTTTCGTCCCGGTTCTCAAATATTTCGGCTGGTCTCGGGCAAAACTGTCGATCGTGTTCTCGATCGGATGGGTCACCGGCGGAGCCGCCGCGCCGGTCATCGGCTGGCTTGCTGACCGGGTAAGTGCCCGCCAGCTTATGATCGCGGGAGCGGCAGCGACCGGGGTCGGCTGGTGTGTGCTGAGTCGAGCAGACGGCTTTCCTGCTTTTCTCGCGCTGAACGGAATATTTGGCGTGTCGGTCGGACTCGCGACCGGCATACCCAGCACTCTGATGATTACAAGCTGGTTTCATCAGCGTCGCGGTCTCGCGCTCGGGATTGCTTTCTCAGGCAGCACGCTCGGCGGCGCCGCGATGACCATGGTTTCCAGCTACGCGATCGCGTTTCGTGGCTGGAGATTTGGCTACGCGCTGCTCGGAACTCCGATTCTGCTCCTTTCCGTGCCGCTTCTGATCTGGCTGGCGCGCGGAAATCCCGAGAGCACTATCGCGGCAGGTAAGCGTAGTGCCATGGCTTCAAATTCGACGGTCGCGGTTGAACTGCCCGGCTTGGAAATTCGCAAAGCGCTCGTGAATCGTTCCTTCTGGCTCATCTCCCTGGCGCTGTTATTGGGCGGATTGAGCGTGGGCATGGCCCCGCACTACGTCGCGTATTTGATCGGACTGGGATACAGTGCTGCGTTCGCGGCCGGAGTAGTCAGTCTCTATTTGATTGTCACCACGGCGGGAACTCTGCTCGGCGGACCACTCGCGGATCGGCTCGGCGCGAGGAGCGCGATGTTCGTAAGCTACCTGCTCGCGGCACTCGGGATGTTGGGTATGCTCCTGGCGCGATTCATTCCTGCACTTGGACTTAATATTGTCGCTGGCGGCTTCGCGGGCGGCGCGCTCTCGGTTCAGATGCCACTCATTACCATCGAGTCGTTGGGCCTTAAGCGTTTGGGCTCGCTCCTGGGGATCACTTCAGTCTTCTTCACGCTCGGCGCTGCGACCGGCCCGATCATCGCCGGCCGGATTTTCGACGTGACCACCAGCTATACAATCGCGATTTCGACATTCCTGGTGATTTTGCTCATGTGCTCAGCGGCGATTCTGGGCTGCCAGCCGCTGGCACCCGCCGAGAAGAAAACCTCAGAGCTTCGATCGGTCGCCGTTGGAGAAGAGTAAGTCTGGCCCACATACCCAGAGCGATAAATTGGCGAACATAGATTTGCCCGGCCGACGGTTGTCCCCTTTATCGCGATGGCAGGCTCGCTCTGGCCTGTTCTTGATCTCCACCTTGTTGACTTTGGTCTGGAGTCCGGCCCCTTCAGTTGCTTAGGCAATCGATCCTGGCATCGGGTACGTCGCCAACGCGCCGGCCATTTTTGCCACCCACGAAGAATTTAGATGGCGCGGCTTCCAGTTTGGCCTTTCGGACGGCCCATTTGGTGCCATCTCCGATGGAAACGGAAGGTGCCGGTACTTCGGCGCGGGCGGTTCGCTACCGCGCTGCGCGCGGACGGCCAGACCGCAGGCAACCTTCGAATTCGCTGGCACGCCCGATCACCTGACCGGCGCCGACGGTTGCCAGAGGCTCTTCGGACCCGGTGATGGGCCACCCGGGTGGATGTTCGACCGCGACTACACTGGGGGCGGGCAGGTAATCCGCTTCGCCAGCGCGGGTCGCAGTGGGTGGCTAATGCCCTTCCACGCCGAGTACTGGTGGAACAACCCGGCGACCGAGGACGGCAAGTGCTCTTCCGGCCCCCATGGCGCTTCGAAGGTGGAGTGTTTCTATTCGAGCGTCGGATTGGCCGTTTCCGTCGACAACGGTGCGAGCTTCAAGATCGCCGGACAGGTGGCGCAACCGGCCCAGCCATTGTCTGCATTCACCAGAGCAGGCCAGATCATGCCGGTCGGCTATGGCTCGTTGATCGTTGCCGACGCCGCAGGACTCGATCTGGACAACCCGCCGCCGGACACGGGCGCGGCATACTTCTATCTTTTTTATACGGACCGGCGGCCCGGCCTGCCCGGCGCCTGCGCTAGACACGTGTGTGCCGCAGTGGCAAGGGCCAAATACGACCAGGTCGTGGAAGCGGCTCTCGCCGATGATCCCCAACGTATCGCCGGGGTGTTCCGAAAGTACGACGCAGCGGCGCCCAATGCCTGGACGCAGCCTGCCACCGGTGGCGCCGCCGACCTGTCGGGCGCCGCAGGAAGTTTTGCGCCGCTGTGGACCGACGACGGCTCGGCACAGCTCGAAGTGATATATGAGGGAGCCTTCGACGTGTATCTAGCTGCATACCAGTCGCGAGATGGATTGCGGCTGCGCGCTTCGCGAGATCTGATTCACTGGTCGGAGCCAGTCGGCTCGCCAATACAGGAGCCGGGGCGCGTGCTCTTTTATCCGACCCTTATCGGGGACACTGCAGATCCAGCCATTGCAGGCCCGAAGCCGCGTCTGTACTTCAGCAGCTTCCCGGAAAACGGATTTCCCAACTGGAGCGGCACAACACTGGAATTCGTCGAATTGACCCTGTCGCGCGCGCCATAATTGCGCTGCCGAAAGGCGGCGTAATGGTAATGACAGAAGACGCGTACCTCCCGCGCTACACCGTCACATTCGATTTGATCATGCGAGCGGTATTCGGAATGGAGCTCTTCGTTCCTTGACGCTTGGCTGGTCCAGCGACTAATCAGGTCGCGTGAGGAAACGGCTTTCTCTGACTCTGGTAGCTGCCCTGACGGTTAGCGGATTGTTGGTGATTCGCTTTTCTTCGAGCGACGCCGACGACAACTCCGTTTCTGCCGCCAACGAAGCCAAAGCTCTGATTTCGGATCGCTGCACCGTTTGCCATGGAGAAAATGGCGACGGTGCTGGACCTAGCTCGTCGAGCCTGAATCCGCGTCCCAAGAATTTCCAGAATCGTGAGTGGCAGAAGTCGGTCAAAGACCAGACCCTGGCGAAAGCAATCGTTTATGGCGGCCCAGCCGTGGGTCTTAGTGCTTCGATGCCGGCAAACCCGGATCTCGAAAACCGCCCCGACGTGGTGTCGGCGATAGTCAAACAGATTCGCGCATGGGGCAAGTAAGCGCGGTGAGGAAGCGCATATGAAGAGGCGAGAATTTCTGAAAAGCGGGGCGCTCGCATTGGTGGGAACAGCCGCGTCCGCCTCGCGAGTGATTGCAGCGGCCAATGCCGGTTCGGCGCCGCGGCTTACCACTCTGAACGGCCAGCAGGGTCAAACTCTGCTCAAGGTTGTTCGCAGAATCTTCCCCCATAACAAGCTCGACGACACTCCCTACTGGAATGTCGTGCGAGATCTCGACAAGGACGCGTCCAGCGACCAGTCGACCAGAAAGATTCTCGCTGACGGACTCGAGAGCCTCGACCTGGAGGGTCGCCGTTTCGTGGATCTCTCCGAGAAAGAGCAGACTGCGGTACTCAGGAGGATCGAGACGACGGCGTTCTTTCAGAAAGTGCGGAGCGCGGAGCTGCAAGGCCTGTATAGCGATCCGGAAGTATGGAAGGCGTTCGGGTATGAGGGGCCAGCGTACCGCTTCGGCGGCTATGTCCATCGCGGCTTCGATGATCTCGCCTGGCTCCCCAACCCGCCCGAGTCAGCGAGCCCCAAGCCCGCGTAAGGAACAACGTTATGACCCGATTTGATGCCAACGACGACACGGTCGTCGTCATTATTGGTTCGGGAGCCGGCGGCGGAACGCTAGCTAATGAGCTGTGCCAGAAAGGAATGAAGGTGGTGCTGCTCGAAGCCGGTCAGCGGCAGTCGCCGACGACGTTTCGCAACGAGGAGTGGTTCGCATTCGACCAGCTCGCGTGGCTCGATAAACGTACCACCTCCGGCAACTGGCGTGTCGCGAAGGATTTCCCGAACCTCCCTGCGTGGATCTGCAAAACCGTCGGCGGCACGACCGTGCATTGGGCTGGCGCATCTCTGCGTCTGCAGCAACATGAATTCAGGGCCCGCACCCACTACTCGGGGGTGGCCGACAGCAACCTGATCGATTGGCCGCTGACCCTTGCCGATCTCGAGCCCTACTACGAGAAGGCCGAAAACAAGATGGGGGTGACGCGTACCCACGACATTCCAGGATTGCCCGGGAATAATAATTTCAAGGTTATGTACAACGGCGCGACTCGCGTCGGATATAAGACCGTTCACACCGGACGAATGGCAATCAACAGCCGTCCGCGTGCCGGACGTCCGTCTTGCTGGCAACTCGGGTTTTGCTTTCAAGGCTGTAAGTCCGGGGCGAAGTGGTCGACGCTTTACACGGAAATTCCTGTTGCAGAAGGCACCGGGAAGCTTGAACTCCGGCCGCAATCAATGGCCTTGCAGATTCGACACGACGATCAGGTCCGCACAACCGGGGTTCTCTATGCCGACGAAAACGGTGGGCATCACGTGCAGAAAGCGCGGATCGTGTGTGTGGCAGCAAACTCAATTGAGACGCCGCGCCTCTTGCTCAACTCGCACTCAAGCCAGTTTTCGCACGGACTCGCGAATTCGTCCGGACAAGTCGGCCGCAATTACATGCGCCACACTACTGGCTCGGTGTTCGGAATTTTCGATCAGCCGGTCCACATGTACCGTGGCACTGTGATGGCCGGGATTATCCAGGACGAGGCGATTCATGAGCCCAAACGCGGGTTCGCTGGAGGGTTTGAGCTTGAGACGATTTCGCTCGGGTTGCCGTTTGCCGCGGCCTTCCTCAATCCGGGAGATTGGGGTGAAAGCTACACCAGCCTTCTCGAGCAATATCCCAACATGGCAGGCATGTGGATTGTCGGCGAAGATCTGCCTCGCGAACGCAACGCGATAACGTTGCATCCGACTGAGAAGGACCAGTTCGGGCTCCCGATTCCGAACGTGCACTACGATGACGGTGCGAACGAACTGGCGATGCGCGCTTACGCATATAAGCGCGGGGCGGCGGTTTACGACGCGGTCGGCGCCAAGCGCGTCGTCGAGGTTCCGCCGTATCCGTCGACTCATAACCTGGGCACCTGCCGACAGAGCGCCAGGTCAAGCGAGGGAGTCTGCAACAAGTGGGGACAGACTCACGACGTCAAGAATCTGTTCATCTCTGATGGTAGTCAGTTCAGCAGCAGCGCGGCTGAGAACCCGACATTGACCATCGTGGCGCTCGCAATTAGGCAGGCCGACTACATTGCGGACCAATGCTCGAAGCAAACCCTGTGACGTTTTGAAACCGCCTGCAGCCCGCTGGGCTGTGATTGTCGCCACCTTGATGCTTTGGTCCGGTATTTCGTATGCACATAAATTTGGCGGACCGAACGACCCCTGCGAGCGCAAGGTCGGCGCTTCACTCATTCACATAACTCTGTACCAACCGCAGTTCGATCCCGATGGCGAGTACTGCGACGAAGTTCCCCGAGCGGGCAACACGGTCTTCGTTCTGGACACGCTTGGGGATGATCTCCGGAGAGTGCCGATCGGAGTGCAATTCTTTCTCTCAGATAAATCGGATCGACCCCGAGCGCCGCTGCTGATACTCGCGCCGACGACCTACCGGCGCGGGGTGGTGGATACCGAAATAAATCTTCGCACGGGGGAGCGGTACATAGTCAAAGTATTTCTTGAACGCGACCAAAATCCGCTGGTTTATTCGTTTCCCATTCGGGTCAGAGCGTGGTATCGCCCTCTTGTGATGCCTGCCCTGCTGATGCTGGGGGTCCTGGGTCTGCTGGCGATCTCGGTAATTCGATATCGCCTGTCTATCAGAATGCACAGCAGTCGGGTAATTTTTCTTACCATCGCGCCGTTGCTGCTCGGGATCGTTGCTTCCGGTTGCGATCACACGCAGCACGCAGCTGCGGCGCTTCCCGATACTCGCCTGGTTGACGACCGCGGCCACGAGGTGGATCTCGCGTCGTTGCACGGCAAGGTCGTCCTCCTCGATTTCGTTCACGTCGGTTGTCCGGGTGTTTGCGACACCTTGATCGACAAATTTGGTCAGATTGCCGATTTGATTCGACCCGAGCTCGGCAAGCGCATTGTGCTGGTGACGGTTACCAACGATCCGATCCACGACCACCCCGAGCAGTTATTGAAACTCGCGCAGAGCATGCAAGCAGACATGGGCGGGTGGCTATTTCTCACTGGCAATGTCCGGGACGTGGACCGAGTTGTTACTGCCTTCGGTGTCGACAATCGTCCGCTTCCCGACGGTTCGCCGAATCACGTCACGCGTGTGTTCCTCCTCGGCCAAAACCTTCACCAGCAGCGCGAATTCGCGGGCATGGCAATGAATTCCCGAATGGTCGCGACCGAGTTGATGGAAAGAATTTCGAGTAGCGGGGCCTGGTCGGAATCACAGTTCGCAAGGAGTGAGACAGATGGCTGGCTCATCGGCGCAAAGGATCGACACTCAGCACCAACGCGGTACTGCACCAGTCGAACGCAATCCCACTGACTGGATGGTTGGATGGCAGTCGCTGTTCTGGGGCTCAGCGTTAGTGATGGGTGCGAACGTGTTTCTGTGGTTTTGGGACTACAAATTTGCCTTCACCGCAGGCCTTAACTCTGCCAGTCCCGAGTTTACGCTGTACTACCGCACGCTCTTCTGGGGCGAACTCATTGTGCTTGGTATCTTTACCGGGCTCTGGTACGGATGGCTGGTTCGGAGCGGACGGCGGCTTCAGAACGAGGCGTTTTCGCGGGCGGAAGAGGTCCGCAGGATCGCAGTACTCTGGAGCATCATCGGAATCACCAGCCTCTCCATCTACATCGAGGCAAGCTTCTGGCCCAACTGGGACGGAGCATGGCATCAGACCTTGGTCCGTGACACGGCACTTACGCCAACGCATATTCCGATGTTTTACTTCTTCTTTCCGCTTTCGGTGGTACTCGCACTCGGCGCCTATCTCTACGGGATGTATCGTATCCCGGCCTTGTATGCGCGCTCGCTCGGCTTCCCGTGGTCGTTCTTCCTGCTGATCAGCGCGGCCGTGCTGGAGTGCATGGAAGTCGCCTTCAACGAGTGGGGACACAGCCTCTGGATCTCAGAGGAGTTCTTTGCGGTGCCGTTCCACTGGCCGTTCGTCGCCTATGGGTGGCTCGCGGCGGGGATGTTCGCGGTGTGGGGCGAGACCATTCTCAGGCTATTCGAGATCGAGAGAGCCGAGGAAGACGCGGGCGGCAAGTCGTCCGCTGCGGCGACTGCAGTTGCGGATTGAGGTTAACTCATGGCGGCGGGAACCATATCTGCGGGCGAGCGGCAGCGCCGGCTTGAGCTGCGCGCGCTGCTCAACAAGCGGTACAAGTGGATCGATCGCAAATGGGACCTCGTGTTCTGGGTCACCGCGATCTTCGTAGTCGGCGGTGCGGCTGACATAACCAAGCAGCTATTCGCTGGCGACTGGGACTTTTGGACTGATTGGAAAGATCCGCAGTGGTGGCCGGTGATCACCGCCTTCGCAACCATCATCATTCCGTCAGCGCTCCAGTACATCCAGTGGGTCGCCTGGCGTTTTCCGACTGGCGCCACCTATACGGCGGTATGCTTTTTCCTCTGCGCATGGGTTGGGCGCTACTTTCAGTGGTACATCGCTGAGAGCTACCCGATGAACTTCGTGTGGCCGATCTCGATCGTCGGTGCCGCGATCATTCTGGACTGGCTCCTGCTCAAGACGCGGAGCTTTATTCTGACCTCGCTCATTGGAGGTCCGATTTGGGCGCTGCTGGTGTGGGCCTTCAACTATGTTCCGCTCGCACCCTATCTCCAGCCGACACACTTCATGAACCACCTTCTCACCGTCGCCGACGTGCAAGGGATCGTTTACATCCGTTCGCAGACTCCCGAGTACCTGCGCCACATTGAGCGCGGCGCGCTTCGGAGCTTCCTCGGCGAGACCCAATACGTGTCGTTGCTGTTCGGGGGCACTGTTGCTGTCGCCGGCTACTGGATCGGGCAATTCATCGGCCGGTATCTCGCGGTGTGGCCGATTCGACGTTACTTGAAGACGCTCTAGAACGTGACGAACCGACAAAGAGTGGTCTCTTACGGTGCGGCCGTGCTCGCTTCACTGGCAGTGTCGCCGTTCAGCGCGTGGGCGCACGGAGGAGTGGCTGGCCCCGACGAACTCGCACGCCCTCTGGCGACGTCCGCAGCAATCGGATTCGTCTGCTATTGGACGGTCATCTTGTGGCCGTCCCGTCGGAAGAACGGCAGTTCTAGTGCTCAGTTGGGATCGGTGAGGAAGCGAAGACGGCGTCCGGTATTACCGACCAGAAGTGATTCGCCTGATACGCTCCGCGCGGTGGAGAAGAAGGGCCAATGATTAAGACCATATCTGCACTTCCGGCGGTCCTCTTGCTGGTTCTCGTTGCGAACTCCGCTGCCTTCGCGCACGGTGAGGCCGGCGACGAGCCGTTCTTGAAGGACCTCACCACCGCTTTTTACGATGTCAAAATCTCTCCGACTATGGTTCACGTCGGCGAGCCAGTCACAATCACGGGCACCGTGCGCGTGCTGGATACCTGGCCCTATACACTCGACCCTCCGGCCACTGCCTACATAATGCCGGTGGTGCCAGGACCCGTGTTCGCGTTGAAGGAACGGCTGGTGAATGGAGAGCCCGCACCCGGTTCCTTCTTCGTTGAACGCGGAGGTGTGTATCAGTTCAAGATGCAGATGCTCGGACGCGAGCCGGGTCACTGGCACGTGCATCCAGGAATCGCGATACAGGGTACCGGAACGCTGGTGGGGCCTGGCGACTGGGTCAACGTCGAACCTGCCGCGTCTGAG
>Ga0187783_10002913_pt1 | contig 12660 bp, 11 predicted proteins | sample 1015_SJ02_MP02_2_FD_132471 | JGI IMG/M metagenome (GOLD analysis project Ga0187783, IMG submission 132471) | Tropical peat soil microbial communities from peatlands in Department of Meta, Colombia - 1015_SJ02_MP02_20_MG | ecosystem: Environmental > Terrestrial > Soil > Wetlands > Peat | place... | reverse complement strand
GTTCCAGCCGGTTCAGGGTCTCAGTAAGGTTGTCCTCCGCGGTGAGCTCGCGCGCCTCTGCCAGCGACAGCCAGCGCAGCGGCGCGTCCTCGGCTTCGGGCCGTGCCCTGTCCGGGGACTCGGTGGCCATGAAGTAGCGCAGGTCGGCATGCTCGTGGGCGGGCTCTCCCTTGCCCGCAGGGACATCCACGATGACCAGGTGCCGCGGTTGCGCGTCCGGCCACGGGGTCAGGTCGGTCAGGCCGGTCTCCTCGGCCGCTTCCCGGCGCGCGACGGCCAGCGGGTCGGTCTCCCCCGGGTCGCCGTGGCCTCCCACCTGCAGCCAGGCCTGCTGCCGCTGGTGCCAGCGCAGCAGCACCCGGGCCGTGGGCGGGTGGACGATCAGGGCGGAGCCGGTGACGTGCAGCGGAAGGTCGCGGCGCCACGGATCTCGAGCGGTCTCGGCCAGCGCCCGCACCCGCCGGAGGTCGGCGGTCTCGGCCTCGCCGTCCGGACGGTAGCGGTCAAGCAGCACGGCCAGCGTCGGCCCGACAGAAGGTGATGCCACGGGACGCGATGCTAGCTGGCGGGCTGATTGCGGATCGCACAGGGCGGGCTTGCCGCGTCCTGGCTGGGTTCAGCCGTTGAACAGGTATGGGGGGCGGCCGGTCACACCGGGGGTGCAGGCGAACAGGTCGCCCGCGTGCGGCTCGGCCAGCCGGTCGGCTTCGGTGTAGCCCTGGCGGGCGGTGGTGATGTACAGGGTGCCCAGGTCGGGGCCGCCGAAGGCGGGGCAGCTTGACTGGCTGGCGGGCAGCCGGACGACGGTGTCGAGGCGGCCGTCGGGGGTGTACCGGCGGACCTGGCCGGCGCCCCAGACGGCCAGCCAGACGCAGCCCTCGGCGTCGAGCGTGAGGCCGTCGGGGATGCCGCCGGCGTCGGGAACGGTCACGAAGGGCCGACGGCCGGACAGCGCGCCGGTGTCCGGGTCGGTGTCGAACACGTCGACCCGGCCGGTGTTGGTGTCCGCGTAGTAGAAGAGCTTCCTGTCATCGGTCCAGTCCAGGCCGTTGGACAGGCCGACGTCGCCGAGCAGTTCGCTGACCGTGCCGTCCGGGCTCAGCCGGTAAAGGCTGCCGGGCGGGTTGCCCGTCTCGTCCCACGACATCGTGCCCGCGCAGAAGTTGCCCCACGGGTCGGGCTTGCCGTCGTTGAACCTGACCGCGGTCCGGTCGACGATGAACCCGGGCACCCGGGTCAGATCCTGGCCGTCGTGGCCGGACACGGCGAACCCGTCGACCAGGGCCAGCACCAGCCCGCCGCCGCGGGTCAGACCGAACGCGCCGACCGCGTCGCCCGCGTCGAACCAGGTGTGCGTGCCGGAGGCCAAGTCGAGCGTGTGCACGTGGCCGACCAGGAGATCCACCCAGCGGAGCAGCCCGCGCCCCGGATCCCAGACTGGCCCCTCGCCCAGCTCGCACTGGGCGGCCAGGGCGACATCGGCCTCGATTACCCGTGTCATGGCGCGTCCTCCGGATTGATGTCCAGCATGACCTTGCCCCTGGGGCCGGGCACCCGCGGGCCTTCCCGCAGCACCCGATAGGCCTCCTCGTAGGCCTCGAGCGGGAACCGGTGGGTGATCAGCGGGGCCGGGCTGATCTGGCCCGAGCGTAGCAGCGCGGTCACCTCGGCCCAGGCCGCGGAGGTGTAGGCGAAGCTCGCGCTGATCAGCAGGTCGTCGTTGACCGCGTCGTCGATGCGCAGACGGGCCGTGACGTCGTTCCCGGCCAGGCCGACCAGGACGACCCGGCCGCCGCGGCGGGCCAGGCCGACCGCGCGCTCGACCGCGCTTGCCGTGCCCGCCGCCTCGATGACCAGGTCGAACCGGGTATCCGGAGCATCCACCGTGAATCCGGTCGCGCCGAGTTCGGCGGCCAGGGCGGCCTGGGCCGGGCGCTGCCCGCAGACGATCAGCTCGGCAGGCGAGTACAGCCGCAGCAGGTGCGCGGTGATCAGGGCCAGCGTGCCGTCGCCGACGACCGCGACCCGCTCCCCCGGCCGCGGGTGTCCGCGGCCGATGGCCCGCCAGGCCACCGCGGCGGGCTCGGCCAGCGCCGCCTCGAGCAGGCTGACCGAATCACCAAGCACGTGCACCACCTGGGCCGGGATCAGCACCTGGTCGGCGGCCGCCCCGGCGCGGGTGAAGCCGAGCTCGTCGTAGACGGCGCAGAGGTTCGTGTTGCCGCGCACGCATTCGGCGCAGACCCGGTCCGGGATGATGCCCTCCGAGATCACCGGCTGCCCGGGTTCAAGCCCGGTCACGCCCGGCCCGACCGCCTCGACGACGCCCGACCACTCGTGCCCGGGCACAAGCGGGTACCGCGTGTAGGCCGGATCGACCACGCCTGCCAGCAGTTCCAGGTCGGTCCCGCAGATCCCGGTGTGCACCGGCCGGGCCACCACCTCGCCCGGACCCGGGACGAGCGCGGGAACGGCCTCAAGGGCGATCGAGCCGGGCGAGCCGGGCGAGCCGGGCGGGGCGATGACCAGGGCCCGGCGGTCAGCCATGGTCGCTCCCTGTGGCCGGCGGGCGGCCGGCGAAGGGCGGGGCTGTGAGCTGGCGCTCGGCGAACGGGGGGCCGCCCAGGGCCACGGTGATCTGGTCGGCCGCCTGGCGGATGGTCAGGCCGAGCTCGTCCATCCGCCAGGTCGGGCGGTTCAGCTTCAGCCCGGTGCCGCTGATCGCGGCGACCCGTTCCCCGTTCCGGTCGAAGATGGCCGCCCCGACGCAGAACACTCCCTCGGAGTCTTCCTCGTCATCGATCGTGTACCCGCGGGCCGCGCTCAGCTCCAGGTCCCGCAGCAGGTCGTCCGGATCGGTGATGGTGCGACCGGTCCTGGCCGGCAGGCCGGACTCCAGGGCCAGCGCCCTGGCCTGTTCGGGCGGCAGGGTGGCGAGTAGCGCCTTCCCGGCCGACGTGCAGTGCGGGTACTCGCGCTGGCCCAGGTAGCTGGCGAACCGGACGCTGCCGGGCGCGTCCACCCGCGCGGTGACCACGGCGTAGGGGCCGTCGGGGACCACGAGCCTGGTGGTCAGCCCGGTGGCGTCGGTGACCGATTGCAGGACCGGCATGGCCAGGCTGATCAGCGGGGACTGGACCTCGGCCGCGTCGCCCAGCTTGGCCAGCGCCAGGCCAAGCCGGTACCTGCGGGTCAGCCGGGTGCCGGAATCGGCCGCGAACCCGCGCGCGATCAGCGTCTGGAGCAGAGCGAACGCGCTGCTCTTCGAGACCGAGATCCGGTCGGCCAGCTCGGTCAGCGTCATGCCGCCCGGCCCGGCCGCGGCCAGCAGCTCCAGCGTGTCAAGCGCCCGCTCCACCCCGTGCAGCCGGTAGCGCTGTGCGTCGGGCACCAGGGGTGCCGGCTCGGTCAAACGCCTGTTCCTTTCATCCGGGAAGTGTTCGGTATAGCAGAATAGTCTGCCATGTCTTGACATGGCGGGGCGGCGTGCCGTGTCATAAGTGTCACATCCATTCGGGTCTAGAGAATACTTTTCGGCAGAGCAAAAAACCACGGCCCGTTCGGCATAAATGGAAGAAGGGTGTGCGGACGGATGAGGTGGGTCGGCGAGGTATTCGACGTGCTCGGTGTCACCGGCCAGGACCGCGAGGCGTCCTTCCCGGACGGGGCCGCGTTCCGCCTGGAGATCCCGAGCGTCGAGGGGCCGCGCGTGCTCGAGGCGGTGCTGCACGCGGCCGGGGCCGAGGGCGTCACGGTCAACCGGGTCTCCCAGGGCAGCGGCGCCATGCTGCTGCGGACCAGCGAGCTGCGCGACATGGCCCAGGCCGGGCTGGACGCGGGCGTGGAGGTGTGCCTGTTCGTCGGGCCACGGGAGCGGTACGGGCCCGGCGCGCACGCCAGGTCGGCCGACGGGCGGGCGCACGGAGACCAGGTGCGGGGCCTGCGCCAGCTGTCCTACGCGCTGGAGGACGTGCTGCGGGCGACCGAGGAGGGGATCCGCAGTTTCCTCGTCGCCGACCTCGGGCTGCTGCGCGCGGTCACGCTGGCCCAGGCCCGCGGCGCGCTGCCGGCCGGCCTGGTGTGGAAGGCGTCGGCCAGCATGTCGCCGACCAACCCGGTTACGCTCAGGGTCCTCGAGGACATGGGCGCCAGCACCGTCAACATCCCGGCCGACGTCACGCTGGACGAACTGGCCGAGATGCGGGCGGCGGTCAGCCTGCCGCTCGACCTGTATGTGGAATCCCCCGACCCGCTCGGCGGGGTGGTGCGTGGCCAGGAACTCGGCGACCTGGTCCGGGCCGGGGCGCCGCTCTACGCGAAGTTCGGGCTGCGCAATGCCCAGGCGGTCTACCCGAGCGGGCACCACCTGGACGCCGTGGCCTGCGCGAACGCGATCGAGAAGGTACACCGCGCGGCGGTGGCGCTCGAGTGGCTCGAGCGGCTGTCACCCGGGCTGGTTCAGTCCAAGCCGGGGGCGGCCGGGCTGGGCCTGCCGGTCCGATGAGTTCGGCTGCTGCTTCCAGCGGCCGGGCGGCCGAGGTCGCGGCGAAGCTGGACCGCGTCCGCAGCTGGCTGGCCGACGGCGGCCACGGGGCGGCGCTGTTCACCACGCAGCCCGGGGTGGCCTGGGTGACGGGCGGCCTCGAGGACCGCGTGGTCCGCAACGAGGAACCGGCGCTGGTGTGGGCCCTGGTCACCGAGACGGCCGCGTTCCTCATCACGACCAACATCGAGCAGCCGCGGCTGGTGGCCGAGGAGGACCTGGCCGGGTTCGAGCTACACGCGGTGCCCTGGTACAGCTCCGGCGGCCTGGCCGAGGTGGCCGAGAGCCTGACCGACGACAGGAAGCTGGCCGAGGCGCCGGCCTCGCTGCGGATGCCGCTGGTCGCCGGGGAGACCGAACGGCTGGCGGCTCTCGGCGCCGACTGCGCCCAGGCGCTCGAGGGGGCGATGCGGGCCTGGCGGCCCGCCGAGCGGGAGTGCGACCTGGCCGCGCGGATCGCCGCCGCGCTTGAGGAGCGCCTGATCTTCCCGTCCGTCCTGCTGGCCGGCGGGGCGGAGCGGCGCCGGGCGTTCCGTCATCCGGTGCCGACTGCCGCGGTAACCGGGCCGGACGTGCTGGCCGTCGTGGTCGGCGTGCGGGGCGGGCTGAACGTGGCCTGTTCCCGTTCGGCGTCCGCGGGTTCGCCGGATCCGGAGCTGGCGGCCCGGCACGAGGCGGCGTGCGCCGTGGAGGCCGCCATGATCGCCGCCACCAGGCCCGGCTGGAGGTGGGTCGACATCCTGCGGTCCGGGCAGGCCGCCTACCGCAACGCCGGGTTCGACGGCGAGTGGCGCGAGCACGTGCAGGGCGGCCCGATCGGCTACCTTTCCCGTGAGTTCGACGTGGTGCCAGGCACCCCCGCCGCCTCAGGGGTCATCACGCGAGGCACCGCCTTCGCCTGGAACCCGACCGTCCGCGGCGCGAAGTCCGAGGACACGTTCGTCGTCGGCGCCACGGCCGCCATCCCCGTCACCAACACCGCCGACTGGCCGGTCACCGTTAGCGGCCGGCCGGCCATCCTCCCCCTGTGATTTCACTGCTCGATTGAAAGGGTCCGCGTCATGGCTCAATCGTCTTCCCCGGGATTGCGCGCCAGATCCGTGGGACTTCGCGGTGACTGGATCGCGTCCATCACCAACGTGGCGCCGACCGCCGCCACGACGCTCACGATGGCCGCACTGATCGGCGCCTCCGGGCTGGCCTCGCCGCTGGCCCTGCTGATCGCGGGCGCCGCCATGCTGTGCTGCGCGGTGGCCTACCACCGGCTGAACAACTGGCAGGCCTCGGCCGCCGCGCCGGTGGAGTGGGTGGCGCGCGGGCTGTCCCCCGTCATCGGGTTCGCGGTCGGGATCTTGGTGCTGATGACCGCGCTGACCTCCAACATCGGCAACATCACGCTGATCGGCTCCACCGTGCTGTCGCTGATCGCGCCGGGCGAGACCAACAACAAGCCGCTGACCTGGGTGGTGGCCACGATTGTCTGCTCGCTCGTGGTGGCCATCGCGGTGATCGGGGTGAAGGTGACCATCCGGTTCGAGGGCTGGGTGATCCTGGTCGAGTACATGATCATCGCGTCGCTGGCGATCTGGGGGCTCGAGACCGAACTGACCTCGCACGGACACGGGATCACGGCACCGAGCTGGTCGTGGTTCACGCTGTCCCACTCCCCCGGCGGGTCGACCGGGCTGATCGCGGGCGTGGTCATCGCGACGTTCCTGCTCGGGGGCTGGGACTCGCCCATCTACCTCGGCGATGAGCAGAAGCGGCAGCGCGACCCCGGGCGCAGCGTCCTGATCTCGATCACGTTCTGCACGCTGTGGGTGATCTTCCTGTTCATCAGCCTGCAGGGCCTCGCGCCCTCGTCGGCGATCACGGCCAACGCGTCCAACGTGCTGCCGTTCCTGGCCGGGCGGCTGGGGCCGAAGGTGTTCGTCGATCTGGTGGCGCTCGCCGTCATCGCCTCGTTCGCGACCACGATCCAGTCGCAGATCGTGGACGGCAGCCGGATCATGTTCGGCATGGGGCGCGACCGGACCGTGCCGTCGGCTCTCGGGCGGGTCAGCCGGTTCCGGACGCCGGTGGCGGGTCTGGTCGTGATGGGCGTGATCCCGATCCTGGCGCTGATCCTGTACCTGGCCTCGGCCAGCCTGCAGAAGACGATCGTCTACATCGACTCCACCGGCGGCCTGCTGTTCGCCGCGTACTACGTGGTGATCTCGCTGTACAGCATCTGGTACTACCGGTCGGTTCTGTTGCGGGATGTACGTGAGTTTCTGCTGGGGTTTTTGCTGCCCCTGGTTGGTGCGGGAACGCTGGTGTACGTGATCGTCAAGTCGCTTCCTGGTACGCCGGGTGTGGTGCAGATCCTAGCGCTGGTGCTGTTCCTGGTCGGCATCCCGCTGGCGCTGCTGTCCAAGCTGATCACCCGGGCGCCGTTCTTCTCCACGCGGCGCGAGCGCTACGCGGAAAAGGCACGGGAGCCCGTGGGGATCTAGGTTGCCCGGCTCTGAGTTGCCCGGCTCTGAGTTGACCCGGCCGGGGTTGCCTCGGCCGGGGCGGCGGAGCGAGGCGTGGCTGGGCGGGGACGATGAGGTCGCGCTCAACCACCGGGCGGCGCTGCGGGCCGCCGGGTTCCGCCGTTCCCGGGGTTCGCGGCGGCCGCTGATCGGGATCGCGTGCACCGCCAGCGACCTGAACCGGTGCGACCGCGGGCTTGCGGGTCTGGCCGCGGCGGTCCGGCGGGGCGTGGCGGCGGCGGGCGGGCTGCCGCTTGAGTTCCCGGTCATGTCGCTCAGCGAGGACCTTATGAAGCCGACCGCCATGCTGTACCGCAACCTGCTGGCGATCGAGGTCGAGGAGACGATCAGGTCCCAGCCGCTTGACGGCATCGTGGCCCTGGGCAACTGCGACAAGACCGTGCCGGCCTACCTGATGGCCCTGGCCAGCGCGGACATCCCGGCGCTTATCGTGACCGGCGGGTTCAGGGTTCCCGCTGTTTTTCGCGGGGAGCGGCTCGGGAGCGGGACGGCGCTGTGGCGGATGTACGACGAACGCCGCGCCGGGACGTTGTCGTCCGCGGAGTGGGCGCGGCTGGAGACGTGCCTGGGGCGTGGACTCGGCGCGTGCAACACGATGGGCACCGCGTCCACGATGGCGATCATGGCCGAGACGCTGGGCCTGGCGCTGCCGGGTTCCGCGGTTGCCGCCTCCGGGGATGCGTCGCAGGCGTCGCTGGCCGAGGAGGCCGGGCGGCAGATCGTGTCGATGGTTTCGTCGTCTTTGCGGCCCTCGGCCTTCTTGACCGCGGCCGGGTTCGCGAACGCGATGGCGGTGCTGGCCGCGGTCGGGGGGTCGACGAACGCGATCATCCACCTGTGCGCGGTGGCCGGGCGGCGTGCCCTGTCGCTGCCGCTTCGGGAGTTCGCTGCGGTCAGCGCGCGCGTTCCGGTGATCGCAGACGTGGCACCGGTAGGGACTGGGCTGATGGACGACCTGGCCGCCGCGGGAGGGGTTCCTGCCGTGCTGGCCGCGATCGCCGAGCACCTGGACTTGTCCGTGCCCGTGGCCTCGGGTCCCTGCATGAGGGACGTGCTGGCAGCGGGGCCTTCGCGGTGGCCTCTGGTTCCGCTTAGCGAACCGGTGACGTCGCTGCCGGCGTTCATGGTGGTGCACGGCAACATCGCGCCGGACGGCGCGGTGATCAAGGCCGCGGCGGCCAGCCCGTCGCTGCTGCGGCACCAGGGACCGGCGGTGGTGTTTCACTCCTACCAGGAGATGCGCGCCAGGATCGACGACCCGTCGCTTGACGTGTGCCCTGATTCCGTGCTGGTGCTGGCCGGCTGCGGGCCGGTCGGGATGGCCATGCCGGAGTGGGGCAACATCCCGATCCCGGCCAAGCTGCTGGACCAGGGCGTCACCGACATGCTGCGGATCACCGACGGGCGGATGAGCGGAACCGGGTTCGGGACCGTCGTGCTGCACGTGGCACCGGAAAGCGCGGTGGGCGGGCCGCTATCGCTTTTGCGTGACGGGGACATGGTTTCTCTTGACGCATACGCCGGGTTGCTGTCGGTCTCGGCTGATCTGGCCGGCCGTGAGCCGATTGTGCCGCCGGTCGCTGACACGCGGGGCTGGCCGGTGCTGCACCGGATGCACGTCCGGCAGGCGCCGGAGGGCTGCGACTACGACTTCCTCACCGTCCGGACGCCGGACCAACTGACCTTCAGGGAGCCAGTGATCGGCCGCTCGTAAGGCCTGCTGACCGTCCCGTCCCATCTTCGGCGGATGTATTCAGCCAGGACTCGCGCCTGGAAGGTGCGAGCGAGGGCAGTGAGCCGGGCAAGGTATTCGATTCTGGTCTCGACGGGCAACGCCATGAACTCGGCGCTCTCGGAGTAGCTGATCGCGCGCTCGATTATGGCCACAGCTTCGGGGACGCTGGCGGGGGCGGGGATGGTGCTCATTGGGTTCGGTTCACCTTCTCGGAGTGGCGTGCGAGCGGGCCGGGCCGCGCCCCGTCGAGCGGGATGAACGTGCCCAGCGGCGTGCGCCAGGGCCCGTTTGGTCCAAAAGATCTTTTGATCTTTTGTTCGAGCATAGCATTGAGAACTGACATTGCTCGGATGTTCGAACGATACGTTATGCCCGATTTGTTGACCGAGCCACAGCAGGGCAGCCTGCCTCAGGGTCCGACGTGGCCGACTGTCATGCTCCGGCGTTCCGCTCGCACGAGGTGGTCGTGCTGAGGGTGAGGGCGGCCCGGATCTCGGCAATTACTCGCTTTGTCGACAGCGATGTTGTGCGGTAGCTCAGGCTGCCGATGGCGGCCGTTCAGGATCCCGCCCCGGTGCCCGCCGGCTTGCGGTCAGAAGGCCCAACGGGTAGCACGGCTGGCGAGACCCGCGGCGGTGCCGAAACCGAAGACGGTCACCGGGGTGATCTCATACAGCTGGTACGGCGGCGGGCCGGCCGAGGGCGCGCCGTAGGGCGCGTCAAAGCCGTCGCCGGTCACCGTGACGGGCCAGTCGTACTTCGCGCGGTATCCTTCGGCGACCGCTCGCAGCGTATCCTGGCTGGTCACCCGGACCGCGCTGCCTTCGAGGACCACGTCCACGGTGTCCGTGCTCGTGGTGACGGTGCAGCGGGGGTCGGCGGCGAGGTTGCGGCCCTTGCGGGACGTGACGGTAGAGGTCGAGTACAGCAGGCCGTCGACCCATACGGCCAGAACGGGCCGTACGTGCGGGCGGCCGGTCGGATGCACGGTCGCCAGCCAGTACAGGCGCGCGGCGGCCAGCAGGTCGCGGATGCTCTCCCAGTCAAGGGGGGTCGTGGCGTCGGCGGCGATCAGCGCGGCGGACTTAGGCTCCGGGCCTGGCATGGCTTCCTCCTCGGGTGTCGGCAGCTGAGACTAGGAGGCGGGGCGGAAATCATCGGGCCTGCGGCGACTCAGCGCGGACGCGGGCGCCGGCGGTTGCGTGGTCGCTGGCGTTGGCGGCGCGCGGAGTTGGTTCCGGCTCTGGTACCATCACGGCGAGGTCCCGGGCCGTTAGCTCAGCGGGAGAGCGCTTCCCTGACACGGAAGAGGTCACTGGTTCAAATCCAGTACGGCCCACCAGCTAGAAGTGATAAATCGAATACCTCGGACAGACGTTGGGGGCCATTCCGGGAGCCAAGTGATCTGAGTTGAGCCAAGCAGCCGAGCCGGGCACCCGCTGTCTGTTCCTTCTCAGCGAACCCGGTCCCTGTCTCGCGGAATCTGGTCGATCCTAGCGGGCAGCGAAGAATGGACAGTCTTCCCTCGCCCCTGGCCCCGTCAGGTTCATGAACATTTATGGTTATTCGCGCTGGGCGGTTTGTTCTCGTGGAGTTCGGTACGGCGTCACGGCAACCGGGTTAGCTTGTGGCGATAGGATCGATCCCCTGCAGCGAGGAGAACTATCCAGCCGCCGCCACACTGATGAGCCCCTCCAGATAGGGACGATTCCCACCTATCTGTGTTTTTATTGAGCAATCGACTTATCTGGCTACATGGTGGGGATCGTATGACTGCGAAACTGGATGGCGGCAGCATTCTGCGCCGCATGCTTAGGTTCGTCAGAATCGTTCCTTTTGCCGCTTTCATCCCCATTGGCGCTCTGGTGGCGTTTTCGCCATCGCCGTCCTTCGCTAGCCCTTCGGCAGCGGCGGAGACGACGACGTCGGTGCCGGTCCCGCTCGGCAAGGCGTGCGAATGGGCCTACCCGGGCCAATCCAACGGCGCGTACTCCGGCAGCGGCTACTCGATCGTGTGCCTGGGCAAAAACGGCCAGGTACTCGGCGGCTTCGGCGGCTCGCACAGTCTCAACGCCTGGTGCGCGAATCCGGCCCATACCGACGGGCTGCACCTGCCAACTCCGGCCCTCGTCAAGGACGTGTGGGTGTGCACGGGGCCGGCCGCGAGCCAATCAGGTTCCAGCAGCACGCTGGTGCCGATCCCGCTGGGCAAAGCGTGCGAGTGGGCCTATCCGGGACTGGCGAGCGGGAAGATCTCCGGCACCGGGTACTCGGTCGTGTGCCTCGGCGAGAAGGGACAGGTACTCGGCGGATTCAACAAGTCACACAGCCTCAACGCCTGGTGCGCCAATTCCAGGCATACCGACGGCAGGCATCTGCCGATCCCGGCCCTGGTCAAGGGCGTTTGGGTGTGCACGGTCTCGGCGAGCCCCTCCGGTCCCAGCACCGGGCCGGTGCCAATCCCGCTGGGCAAGGCGTGCGAGTGGGCCTACCCGGGCCAGTCCAACGGCGCGTACTCCGGCAGTGCCTACTCGATCGTGTGCCTGGGCAAGAGCGGCCAAGTGCTCGGCGGGTTCGGCGGCGCGCACAGCCTCACAGCTTGGTGCGCAGATTCCAGTCACACCGACGGCAGGCATCTGCCCGACGCCACCTTGCTCAAGGGGATATGGGTATGCGCATCTTGAGGCCAGGGTTCAGCTCAGGTTGAGCTGAACCCTGGCCAGGATGGTTCCGAGCGCAGTAATGCTCGGGTAGCCGCTGCTCTGATAGCTGAATTCGCTGTTCATGAGCTGCACGGACGCCGGTGACAGTTCGACGAGGTAGAGGTTGACAGCGGCAGGCCCTTGCGAACCGACGAAGATTCTGCCGGACCAGGTGCCGTCGGCGATCGTCAGCGTGGTGTTAGGGTCGCCTGCCGCGTAGTACACACTCAGGTACGCGACCTTGAGGAACAGGTCAAGCCGGTATCCGGGCGGGAGATTCCGCACGGTTCCCGAGGCGCTCAGGTACCCGTCACTAATGTCCGTGCCAGCGGCAGGCGTCGTGAAGCTTCCGCCGGTGCCCGACGTGACTGGCGGGCTGGACGACTGGCCGGACGGTGACTGACCTGGTGACGGGCTAGACGGCGGAGCGCTGGACGGCGGCGGGTTCGATGGTTGCTGCGTTTGAGCGGTGGCCGTCCGGGTGAGCGCTGACAGTGGGGCGTGTGCCGGACTCTCCGTGATGTACCTAATGAACATGCCGATACCGACTCCCGCCAGCACAGCGGCACAGCCCGCGGCGACCATGACGCTAATCCGCAGCTTTACTTTGTGGGAAATCGCACGGCGGATGAGGATCAAGGCCGTCGGCGCGCCGATCGCGAGCCCGGCCGACAATGCAAGTGCGGCTGGCGCGTCGTGTACGAAGAGCTGTACCAGCGTCACCGCCAGCGAGATAGCTCCGAGCGCCGTTGAGAGCGGAGCCAGGTCGGCGCGTTCCTGTTTCGTGGGCTTCCACCAAGGATTGCGCTGGCGTGACTGCTCGCCTTCTGGCGCGGTCGGCGGGTCTTGCTTTGGACTCATCGCGTACGTCCGGTCACGCGGTGCATAGCCACTGTCCGTCGACGAGCGCGGGGCTGGGCAGGTCCTTGCCGTCAGTGTGCTGGGGTTCGGCGCACCAGGCGTTGAGGCTGTGCGTGCCGCTGAACCCGCCGAGGATCTGCCCATCAGTGCCCAGGCAGACAATCGAGTAGTCACTGCCAGAAAACTTGCCTCTGGCCTGGCCCGGATACGCCCATTCACAGGCCGCGGCAATCGGAATCGGGACGGGCCCTACGGCGAGGGATGAACTCGGCTGCGCAGTCG
>Ga0187783_10002912_pt1 | contig 12661 bp, 9 predicted proteins | sample 1015_SJ02_MP02_2_FD_132471 | JGI IMG/M metagenome (GOLD analysis project Ga0187783, IMG submission 132471) | Tropical peat soil microbial communities from peatlands in Department of Meta, Colombia - 1015_SJ02_MP02_20_MG | ecosystem: Environmental > Terrestrial > Soil > Wetlands > Peat | place... | reverse complement strand
TTACTCCTCGGTAGCCTCGTGTTCATCGGGTCTTGAGTTGACGCGAGCGCAGATCGTGCTGATGGGCAACCGGGCCGGGGCGGGCGGGCGCTACCGGATCGGCCACGCGCTGATGAAGGACGCGCTCGACGTCGATGGGATTTACGAGGCCATCCGCAATGCCGGACTCGCGTTGCCCGAACGGCCCCGAGCCTCCGACGTCCAGCAACGTGTCGTCAATTGTTTCATTAAGTGCGAGGCGGATCGCCGCGGACAATTGCGGGGACGCCGCCAGATCATGCTGGACGATTCCGATGTTCATCATCACCGCCATGCCAAGGCGGCAGTCGGCGGCGTCGCGGCAGCCGCCATCGGCGATCCGGCCGTGTTTGTGTCAGTCGACGCCATGCATCAGGGGCCCCACGGCGGCGGCCCAGTCATCGCGATCGTCGATCTCGGCGGTTGAGATTGAGCTCGGATAGTCTTCGGGGCGGGAGCAACTCGATCATGCGTTGGATGGGAACCGGACTGCGATGCGTCCTTGGCCTTGTTGCCGCTTTGGTAGCGTTTCCAGCGCGGACGGCCGTCGCGCAGGATCAGGTGAAGGTTGGAGTGTTTCCGGTGAGCTCCTCGTTGCCGTATTTCGTGGCGCTCGAACGCGGTTTTTTCAAGGAGCAGAATATAGACCCCGAGATGGTACGCCTCATCGGCGGGCCGCCGAATGTCGCCGCGATGATTACCAATCAAATCGAAGCGTCAGCGGTCCTGGTGACGATCGAGGGCATGAACGCCAATCTGAAGAAACCAGGCGTCGCCATGTATATCTCACTTAATAGCCAAAATCGCGCCTATCAGATGGAGCAATTTGTTGTTCGCAAGGGTTTTGAAGCGCGCTCGCTTAAGGATCTCAAAGGGGCGAAGATCATGTCCGCCCCCGGCCCGGCGAACGTCACAATGGCCAAGGCGGCGCTTGCCGCGGTGGGTCTCAAGGAGGGGGACTATTCCATCGACCAGCTCGATATGGGACAGCATATTAACGCCATGACTGCCGGCACCTTTGACGCCGGCTATACGCTCGAGCCCAACGCGTCGACGATGCGAAAGCTTGGTGTGGCACGTACAATCGAGGCCGGCGTCATCGCTCACTACGTGCTGGGTGATCCCGATGCCAATGCGTTTGCGGCTGGTTGCGCGCTCACCAGCGATTTCATCAAGAAACGCCCCGACGTCGCGCGGCGCTTTATAGCGGCATGGTCGAAGGCTGTCGATCTCATCAATAATCAGCCTGATCAAGCACGCAAGCATCTTTTGAAGAATACTTTTACACCCGAAGATGTCGTCGATACGGTGCCCATGGTTCGCTATTTCATGGCGCGCGACTTGACTGCCAAGGACAAGGCAGAGTTTCAATCCTTCATCGATTTCTCAGTGCGCAACGGTACTCTGCCTGAGCAGATCGATGTCACCAAATATCTGCAGATCGACTGATAGAAGAAGCGATGAAGGAGGATAACAGTGTCCCGTCGTCCGAGCCAACGGTCATCGCCCGCTACGGTAGAGCACAGTCAGGTTCGCGAGTTCACGTAACAATTCGCGGACTTTCGAAACGATTCGACACGTCGCAAATTTATGATGGATTTGATCTTGATATTCCATCAGGGCGGCTGTTATCGATCTTTGGTCCTAACGGTTGTGGTAAAAGCACCCTGATGAACATGATCGCCGGCCTCATTCCCGCCGACGCTGGTGAAATCCTGTTCAATAACAAACCGCTGCGCGCCATCAAGTTCGGTTACGTGTTCCAGAATTATCGCGAAGCACTTTTTCCATGGCTCCGTTCGCTCGACAACATCGAATACCCTCTCAAATTGATGAATCTTGGTAAAGCGGAGCGTCGGGCGCGCGTCGAAAACCTCATCGCACGCTTGGGCGTGGCAATTGATCTCTATCGATATCCTTACGAACTGTCTGGCGGTCAGCAACAACTGATTTCTATTATGCGGGCTCTGGTGGTCGAGCCAGAGATCCTGTTTCTCGACGAGCCATTTTCGGCACTCGACTACGAGATGACACTGTTCATGCGAGATCAGCTGCAGCGCATCTTTATAGAGACCCGAACAACGACCGTGCTCGTTTCTCATGATCTTGAGGAAGCGGTGTATCTAGCCGACCATATCCTCTTGCTTTCACGCAAACCCGCTCAGATTGCCGATTACGTTGGCTTCGAGGCGCGGCGGCCGCGCAGCAATACGACCCTGTCCGAACCCGACTTCGTCAACGTAAAGGCGCACTGCCTAGATGTATTCCAGCGACAGGTGCGTAACCAATGAAGCGCTTTGATCCCAACCGGTTGCTCCCCGTTATCGGCGTCGGGGCTCTGATTGCGGTCTGGTATTTGGCGGCGTGGTATCAGATCATTGACCCGGTATTGCTTCCCTCACCGACGCAGTCCTTTCGTGCCATGTGGACCGGCATGGCGGGCGGTGAGTTGGGCTTTGATTTTCTGAAAACTGTCGAACGCACAACGCTTTCGATTCTCATCGCTGCGGCGATCGCGATTCCGCTTGGTATTTTTCTAGGGTCGTCGGAAAAGCTCTATCGGTCGGTGGAGTTCGTCATCGACTTTTTCCGTTCGACGCCGGCCTCCGCGTTGTTTCCGCTGTTTCTTGTCGTCTTTGGGGTCGGTGACGCGACCAAGGTCGCAGTGGCGGCTTTTGGCGCCGGTTTGGTGATTCTGTTTAACGTTGCCTATGGCGTCATGAACGCCCGCAAGACCCGGCTGCTTGCCGCCAAGGTAATGGGCGCGTCGCCTCTGCGCATCCTCACCGACGTGATGCTCCTCGAATCGTTGCCACAGACTTTCGTCGGACTGCGCAACGGGGTGTCGCTGGCTCTGGTCATTATCATCGTCGCGGAAATGTTCATCGGCTCGACTGACGGGCTCGGCCATCGGGTTTTCGAAGCCCAACAGCTGTTTGCCATGCCAGACATGTATGCCGCTATCTTTGCGGCCGGCGCCCTGGGCTATGGCCTCAACCTGCTGTTCCTCACGATCGAGCGGCGATTTGTCCACTGGGCGGGAAAGTAGCGGGCGTCACGCCCGGTTCGGGAACGGGCGAAGATGCTTGAAAGCTGACACCCTGCGGCCAGTTCCGTTCCTGCCGTGAGAGGCGACCATGGAGCGAGGCGGAATCGAGCGCGCCCCGAGATCGTTCTGGAATTCCATCGCGCATCGTGACGATACGCGGGATTCAGCCGCGCGAAATCGGACGGTTGGAGGCCGCCTTCTGGGGTATCCGCGCGCCTCGGCAAAGCCGTAGCGATGCGCAGCGAATGCACTGAATCAGCGTTGCTGTAAGATGAGCGTCCGGTTCAGTCTTCGCTCACTCCGGAAAATCGGACGACCTTGCCCCACTTCTCGGTTTCGGCAGTCATGAGGCGTCCGAATTCCTGCGGACCTCCCGGGATCGGCACGACGCCCAGTTCGCGAAGACGTGCCTTGATCAACGGATCGGCGATCGCGTCGTTGATCTCACGATTGAGCTCTTCAATGATCGCCGCCGGTGTACCCTTGGGGACACCAACGCCATATACCGAACTCGAATCAAAGCCCGGAACTGTGTCATTCACTGTAGGAATATCTGGTAGCTGTTCCGATCGGTCCAAGCTCGTGACGGCGAGCGCCCTTACCTTACCGGCCCGGATGTGCTCGACTGATGAGGAAATATTGTCGAACATGAGTTGAACCTGACCGCTGATAAGATCGGCCAGCGCCGGTGCTGAACCCCGATAGGGCACATGAATGATGTCGACGCCGGTCATTGCCTTGAAGAGCTCGCCGGTGAGATGAAGGGAGGTGCCGGTGCCGGAGGAGGCGTAGCTGATTTTGCCCGGATTATTCTTTGCATAGGCGATGAATTCGGCGACCGTTTTGGCCGGCACCAACGGATTGACCTCCATGACCAGCGGTATGCGTTCAATCCCAGCGACCGGCGCAATGTCCTGCAGGAAGTTGAAGGGAAGCTTCCGGTAGAGTGTCGCGTTGATGGCATTGGCGGTGCTGGTGAACAGCAGTGTGTAACCGTCGGGCGGGGAACTGATCACGGCCTCGGTGCCGATATTGGCGCCGGCGCCCGGCCTGTTCTCGATAAAGAACGGTTGGCCCAGCCGGTCCGCCAGGCGTTGACCGATGAGACGTGCGGTGACATCCGTGGCGCCGCCGGGTGTATAGGGGACGATCCAACGCACCGGACGCGTCGGATAATCGCCCGCGCGGGCCGAAAGGATCCCGGCCAGGACAAGAGCCACGCACAGACCGAAAGAAGCCGATCGAAAGGTCACAGCTCGTCTCATAAGTCGTTGAAGCCAAGGTCGTTTTAGTTGATATCGACACGAATTCCAGCCCTCAATGAAGGTAGCTTGCAGTCGATACGTGAAGAAAGGGAATGCCGGTTGAAAGGCCCAATATATTTAACGAGGCGCCGCATCAGATTGGAAGTGCAGGCCTGCCTCAACGTGATCTCGCGACGTCCGCCCGGTACAATAGGAAGTTGAACGAGGCGTTTGTCGACTAGCCCCCCGGCAGGCCAGTGAAAGTCTCCGGAACGGCGGTCGTTGCCCCTGGACAGACCTTGCAAGAGGTGGAGCCAGTTGGCATATCCCCAGCCGTCTTTCTTGTCATGATGCGGATAACAGCATGAGCACCGACACCGACAACTTTGTGCAAACCCATCCATTCCAGGCCGAGGTCGCCGAACTGCTGCACCTCATGGTGCATGCGGTCTACTCCGAAACCGATATCTTTCTGCGCGAACTGGTGTCCAATGCGTCCGACGCCTGCGATAGGCTGCGCTACGAGGCGATCGCCAAGCCGGAATTGCTCGGCAGCGCCGGGCCACTGGCGATCCGCATCACCCCGGACGACAAGGCCACTACGCTGACCATCGCCGACACCGGCATCGGTATGGACCGTCAGGAATTGATCGACCAGCTGGGCACCATCGCGCGCTCCGGCACCCGCGAATTCGTAAGCCGCCTGGCGCAGAGCAAGGACGGAACGGGTCTCATCGGACAGTTTGGGGTTGGCTTCTATTCGGCATTTATGGTGGCCGACCGGATCGAGGTGACGAGCCGTCGCGCTGGCGCGAGTGACGTCTGGGTTTGGCGGGCGTCGAGTGGAGCAGGTTTTGAGATCACACCAGCTACGCAGGAGCAGGCCGCGCGCGTGCTGCGCGGAACCGAGATTGTTCTGCACCTGAAAGACGACGCCAAAAAATATCTGCAGCCGTACGAAATTGAGCACATCGTACGTACCTATTCCGACCACATTTTATTTCCAATCGAGTTGGTGGGTGGGGAAGAGGGCCCGCGACAGATCAATACCGCGAGCGCGCTTTGGCATCGTCCCAAGTCCGAGCTCACGCCTGACGACTACAAACAGGCGTATCGGACTCTTTCGGCTGGGTTCGACGAGCCGGCGATGACGCTGCACTATAAGGTGGAGGGCCGACAATCCTATGCGGTTCTTTTGTTCGCACCATCAAGTCGACCGTTTGATCTTTTCGACCCGTCGCGCAAGAGCCGTGTGAAGCTCTATGTGCGGCGCGTCTACATCTCCGACGATGCTGAACTATTACCGTCTTATCTTCGTTTCGTCAGCGGCGTCGTCGACAGCGAGGATCTACCGTTGAATATTTCTCGTGAGATGCTTCAGAATAACCCCCAGGTAGCGCAGATCAGAAAAGCGGTAACCGGGCGGGTCCTTGAGGAGATCGAGAATCTGGCCAACAAGGAAACCGAGGCTTTCACCAAGATCTGGGATGCATTCGGTCCGGTATTGAAGGAGGGTATCTACCAGGACCATGAACGGCGCGACCAGCTGCTGGCGCTCGCCCGGTTCACTACGACCACAGCCGGTGGTCCGCGCACGTTGCGGCAATACGTGGCCGATCTGAAGCCAAACCAGACTGAGATATACTATCTGGTTGGCGATAGCGTCGAGCGTCTCAAATCAAATCCGAAACTCGAGGCCGCCCAGGCACGCGGCATCGAGGTGCTGCTGCTGACGGATCCGGTTGACGCCTTCTGGACGTCGGCGCCGATGGGTTTCGAAGGCAAGCCCCTTAAGTCGCTGAGCCAGGGCGAGGTTGATTTCGGTCTGGTGCCCCCGATCGAGAAGGACGCCAAGGCGGATGACGCGACGTCGACCGCAAGCGACGAGGAAAGCGTCATTGCCACCGTCAAGGCTGCGCTCGGGGAGCGCGTAGCCGAGGTTCGTGCGTCGCAGCGACTGACCGACAGCGCGGCCTGCCTGGTCGCTGGTGGAGGTGGCCCTGACCGCGAACTGCAGCGGCTGCTGGCGCGCCAGAATCGCGACTTGGGAGTCAAGCCAATCCTTGAGATCAACATGCGCCATGCGCTCATCAAGGCGGTTACCGCCGCAAAGTCCGGCGGGCGCGAAGATGATGTGGCCGATATCTCGGCATTATTGCTGGACCAGGCACAGATTCTTGACGGCGAATTGCCGGATGATCCTGCGGGATTCGCCAAGCGGCTCAATCGCCTTGTTGTACGCGGGATCGCAGGTCCAGCCGCATAGAGTCGCGCCCGACGATCACGACGATGCGAGCTTGAGCATTGGAATCGACGGTGCTGACACGACGCGGCGCCGAGACGGCATCCTACTGCGGCCCCGAGGCAGACCATCAAGGTAGTGCTTCGGCGTCCCGATTGGCTTCGCTCAGCAGCCAGGCGCGGAACTGCGCAACGTAAGGTTTGCCGGCCGACAGCCTGGATTGAATAATAAAGTACGCTCGGGACCCCACCACGGCCTTCTTGAACGGGGCTACCAACGCGCCGGTTTGCAGCAGGTCGTTGATCAAGGGCTGGCGGCCAAGGGCAATGCCTTGGCCGCTGATTGCGGCCTGAATCATTTGTTCGTACTGACTGAAGTGCAGCGCGCCCGCCGGCCGGAGATTGCCGATGCCGCGCGCTGTCATCCATGTCCCCCAATCCACGGCGAACTTCTCGGCCCCCGGAAAATCGAAGTGAAGAAGGACATAATGCTCCAGGTCGTGCGGCCGCTTCAGGGGCCGGGCGTGATTGCGCAGCAACGAGGGACTGCACACCGGCAGGACTTCTTCGCCAAACAATCGGGTCGCGCCCTCAGGCACGGTATCGGGCCGGCAATAACGGATCGCCAAATCGACCAAGCTGCGTTCCAGGTTGAGCGTTTCAGTCGTGGCCGAGATGCGAACGTCGATGTCGGGATGCTGACTTGTGAAACGTTGCAGCCGCGGGATCAGCCACAATGACGCAAAGCCGGTCGTTGTCGTAATCGACAGCTGACCGGTTCTGCCCTCCGCGCGCAGACGGTCCAGGGCCTTCTGCAGTTGCTCGAGTACGTCCGTAGCCACCAGGTAGAGGGCCTGACCGTGTTCGGTGAGGGCCAGGGTTCTCGGCCGGCGGTCGAACAGTGCAATGCCCAGATGGTCTTCGAGCGCCTTGATCTGCCGGCTGACCGCTGACTGGGTGATGAACAGCTCTTCCGCCGCCCTGGTGAAGCTCAGATTCCTGGCCGCAGCCTCAAAGCCCTGGAAGAAGCCTAACTGCGGAAGATTGTAGCGCTTGCCGGGCATTCGCAAAACTCATCAATAGCGTGAGAACGGTTCGTTTGAGACCTGGGCAAAATCGGCCCATTGTCCCAAGAGCTGCGAACATGGAGCATTCCCGGCCATGAAATAGCATGCGCCGGCGTCATGCAAGAGGAGTGCAGAACATGAGCGGACAGTTACCGAGTAAGCCTCTTTACCTCGCAGCCCGAGAGCTGCTCGATATTCACGACGGCCAGGGGTTAGCCGTGACATGCCTTGAAGGAGTGCTCTGGGTTACCCAATCAAACGATCCCCGTGACGTGGTTATCAAGACCGGACAGTCGTTCCTGCTGGATCGACCCGGACTGGCCCTGGTCTGTGCGCCCATTGGTCCGGCCGCTGTCGTTATAGAGGGGATTCGTTCGCGCCGTCTGGCGGCCGCCCCCGGTCGTGGGGCTATGGCAACCGCTGCTTAACCGGCGGAACACCCAGCCATGGCCCGCGCATTGCGACACCCGACTCTGTTCCTGACCGGTGGAATACCGGTCAGGATTTGCGAAATCCAACTGCGTGATGCTGAGACGCTGCAAGCCTATGTTCGGCGGCTCTCACCCGCATCAAGACGCAATCGCTTCCTCGGTTCGCTGAGCGAACTGCCGCAAGCGGAACTAGACCGCGTCACCCATCTCGATCAACGTAGCCAATCGGCTCTGCTTGCTGTGACGGATTTCGCCGGAGCCCCGATAGTGATCGGTGAAATGCGCCAGTCCGTGATGCCCGATGGGCAGAGCAGTGAGTGCGCGCTCTCGGTCGCCGATGAGTGGCAAGGCAGAGGCCTCGGCACATTGCTCATCAAGTGTCTTGAATGCCGGGCAAGGGCCCTGAGGGTGCGATATCTCACCGGTGACGTGTTGCGCTCCAACATACCAATGCAAAGGCTCGCCCAAAAGATGGGATTCAGCTTTGCCCCAATCGTGTCGGATTGGAAATTGGTGCGCATTGTGAAGGATTTATCAGCAGGGGAGGCCGGATTGCCCTGCGAAAAATCGGTTGCCGTGCCGCGAGCCGCATAGACGATCAAACGAGACGGACGCTAAGTCGCATGGCCGGCTTAGTTCGATCGACATCCAACAGTTAGCTTGCGGAAATCATTGATCAGTTTTTGCCGCAGTCCGGCTGTTTTTTTGACAAAGCCAACCAAGGGCAGGTCTCGTTCGGATGGACAAATCATGGTCGGTTTGCCGGATCGCAGAAGCAAACATCGCGGTCGTTGGTCGGGTAGATATTGATCTCACCACCTACTGATTTCTCGAGCGATAAGGTTGGCCTTGGACCAAAACTCCAAGTAGCGCCCCACCGAGTCTGACCGGACCGTCGCCCGACTTCGCTTGCATGTCGTCGGCCAATAAGGCTTTCAGCATCCCTTCCGGGTGGTAGTTGGTTCATAACCTCTCGCGCGCCAACCAGAACGTCGCTGGCGCGAGAACGACGATCGGCCCCGGCCTAGCGTTCGCGCGTCGGAGCGTCTTCGGGTTCACCGTTTTCGAGGTCCTCGTGAGTTGCCACGGCCAAGCGGGTCTATTGGTGGTTATGGCCACCCATGGCAAGGATGCAGTCTTAACCAGTCAACTTAGAATCGACCTTTCGACGGGCTGCTCTTTTGAGTTGCCCAAGTGCATGGCCAATGAGAAAGTGAATTTACCGTGGAGCTCTAAATGCTTGGCGACAAAGCATCGAGTGAACCCGAATATTTATTGCGGAGGAGCCCCCATGACCAAGATCAACAGACGCCATCTCCTGGCAGGCGTGGCCGCCGCCGGTCTTACGCCCGCTTTGACAAGCTCGCCTGGTTCCGCGACGGTCGCTCCAACCGGTAAGCAGGCACCAGGCTATTATCGCTACAAGGTCGGAGAGTATGAGCTCACGCAAATCTCCGACGGCGCCCGTACCTTTCCGATGCCTGACGGTTTTGTGAAGAATGTCAGCAAGGACGCTGCGCTCGCCGCAGCCGACGCCGCCCACATGCCAACCGGCCAAGTGACAGTCCCGTTCAATCCCGTGGTCATTAATACAGGCAGTAAGTTGATCCTGATCGATACCGGCTACGGACCGGGCATCGGTCCGACGGTCGGTCTGATGCCCGAGAACTTGGCTGCAGCCGGATTCGATGCCAAGTCCATCGACATTGTGGTGCTTTCGCACCTACACCCCGACCATATCAATGGCATCAAAACCGCTGACGGTGCGCTGGCTTTCCCAAATGCCGAACTCAAGGCGCCGGCTCCTGACTGGGCGTTCTGGATGAGCGACGAGAACATGAGCAGGGCGCCAAATGAAATGATGAAGGCGTATTTTGCCAACACGCGAAAAGTGCTGAGCAGTGTCGCCAACAATATCACTCGGTATGAGTGGGGTAGTGAGGTTGCTCCAGGAGTTACCGCTCTCCAAACCGACGGCCACACGCCCGGGCATACCTCCTTCGCGGTTGCGTCTGGATCGGCGCGCCTGTTGGTCCAGTCAGACGTGACCAACATCCCTGAGCTTTTCCTCCGCAATCCCGATTGGCATGTCGCATTCGATGTCGATCCTGACAGGGCGGCCCAGACCCGGCACAAGTTCTACGACATGGCGGCCGCCGAAAAAGCTCTGGTGGCGGGTTTTCACTTCTCATTCCCATCACTCGGTTACGTCGAGAAGGATGGCAGCGGTTATCGGCTGGTGCCCATCAGGTGGAACCCAGTCGTGTGAACTGTCGTGCGAACAACGTAGTCAGGCGAACCGCGGCTACCGGCGGCGCGGTTGTCAAGCCGGCGCAGTTTTTTCGAGCTCGGTGGGGAGAGCACTGCGGGATCCAATGAGGTCCCACAGGCGGCTGGGGCTCAGCGGTATTTCGAGTAGTTCATTGCCATTCGCGGCCGGGCCGAGCGCGTCCTCGATGGCTTGAGCGAACAGGGCGCCGACCGGAATGGCGCCAGCCTCGCCCGCCCCCTTGATGCCAAGCGGGTTGAGCGGCGAGGGGGTTACGGTATGGGCCAGTTCCATGCGGGGTATCTCGGTCGCAGTCGGCAATAGATAATCTGCAAGCGAGGCGTTGAGCAGTTGACCGTCCGTATCAAACATCAGCTTTTCGTAGAATGCATTGCCGATGCCCTGGGCAACGCCACCGTGAATCTGCCCCTCCAGGATCAGCGGGTTGATGACGGTGCCGCAATCATGCACGACCACGTACTTTCGGATTTCGACCATCATCGTCTCGGGGTCAACCTCCAGGATCATGGCGTGAACGCCGTTGGCCGTCGTCGCTCCTGAGGGCCCGAAATATCTGGTCGCCTCGAGACCGGGTTCGGTATCTGGACGCACAGCCCCGCGCATGGGGTTGGCCCGTCTGGCGAGCTCGCCAAGCCCGACCGACAGTGCCGGCGCTCCCGCGATATGCACCGCACCGTTCTCGATGACTAGATCACCTTCGGCGCACTCGAAATGCTCCGCCGCAAGGCGCAGAATCTTGCTGCGCACGGCACCGGCCGCCTCACCGACCGCGCTGCCGGCAACCACCGCACCGCGGCTGGCAAATGTGCCGGCTCCCCAATAGAATTGGTCGGTATCACCGGTCACGACGTCGATATCGCGTACGTCGACGCCAATCTGATCGGCGACGATTTGCGCAAGGCTTGTGAAATGCCCCTGTCCCTGGGTGCCGATCCCGGTGGCGACGCTGACCTTGCCGTTGGTCTGCACCATAACTCTGGCGCCCTCATACGGACCGATACCGGTGCCCTCCACATAGCAGGCAACGCCAATGCCGACGCAGCGACCCTGTGCCCGCCATCGGGGTTGCTCCTCTTTAAGAAACGTTTCGTAGCCAATCATTTCGAGCGCCTTGTCGAGGACCGGCTGGTAATTGCCGCTGTCGTAGGAGAGCGCTGCGAAATCCTGGTAGATGATCTCGTTGTTGTACGGAAAGAGATGCGGCGGAATGAAATTGCGTCGGCGAATTTCGGCCCGATCGATGCCAAGCTCCCGAGCTGCGAGATCCAAGAGCCGTTCGATCACGAATACGCCATGCTGCCGACCCGCGCCACGGTAGGGCGTAACAATGGGCGTATTCGTAAATACTGCCGTGAAGGTGCTGTCATAGGCCGGCACGATATAAGGACCCAGCATGGTGCACTGCGTATTGATGGGCACCGTCAGTCCATAAGGGTTGTAGGCCCCTGTATCATGCAGGAATGTGTCCTTGAGCCCGAGGATGCGACCATCGCGATCTAGTGCGATCTCGGCGTCATGGATCTGGCTGCGTTCCTGTGTGGTTGCAAAAAAATGCTCGAGGCGGTCTTCGATCCATTTGATGGGACGATCGAGTTTCATCGCCGCCCACGGCAGCAGCACTTCCTCCGGATAATACATCATGATCTTGGGGCCGAATCCGCCGCCGATGAATGGCGCGACCACCCGCACCTGCCGCTCGCTCAAGCCCAACATCGCGGCAAGGCCGTTGCGCAGGAAAACCGGCGCCTGGGTTGTGTCCCAGACCGTCATGTGCCGCGCCCGTGCATCCCAGTTGGCTACAACGCCGCGGGTTTCGATCGGCATGGAAGCGCCGTGATCGTAGACGAACCGACGCCGGATAACGTGATCGGCGCGTGCGGCCGCAGCCCCATAATCTGCCTTGGTTTGACGTGCATGCGCGGCGACGTTGCGTGGAAGGTCATTGTGCACGCGTGGCGAACCTTCTTCGAGGGCCTGCTCCAAATCAACGATGGCGGGCAGCGGCTCAAGTTCAACAACGATGGCAGCGACCGCGTCCTCGGCGAGATAGCGGTCCTCGGCGATGACGATCGCCAAGGGTTCACCGACGTGGCGGATCTCTTCCTTGGCGAGGGGGACCTGTGTTCGCGCATTGAAGATCAATCCCTGAATTGGCGGTGGCGGGACTAGAAGCGGGCCTGGCTGCCAATAGGCACCGAGATCCGACGCCTGATAGACAGCGACCACGCCCTTGCACTGGCGTGCCGGTGCGAGATCGATGTGACGCAGACGCGCGCGCGCATGAGGGCTGCGTAAGAACGCGGCGTGCAGCATGTTGGGCA
>Ga0187783_10002911_pt1 | contig 12661 bp, 10 predicted proteins | sample 1015_SJ02_MP02_2_FD_132471 | JGI IMG/M metagenome (GOLD analysis project Ga0187783, IMG submission 132471) | Tropical peat soil microbial communities from peatlands in Department of Meta, Colombia - 1015_SJ02_MP02_20_MG | ecosystem: Environmental > Terrestrial > Soil > Wetlands > Peat | place... | reverse complement strand
GTAGTGCAGCAGCGAGCGCAGCTTCGCCTTGTCGACCGCCGTCTCGAGGGTGAGCAGCGCGCGCAGCTGTGCGTCGCGGTTCTGCTCCACCACGAACAACAGCTCGTGTGCGGCGAGGAATTTCTCGACGTCCTCGGTGAAGGGGAACGAGCGCACGCGCATGTAGTCGAGGCCGACGCCGTGGCCGCGGAGCACATCGAGCGCCTCGCGGATCGCGCCGTCGCAGCTGCCGAGCGACACCAGCCCCACGCGGCTGCCCCCCGTGGCATCGATAACCGCCCGCGGCAGCAGGCGCTTCGCCGTGGCCCATTTCTTCATCAGCCGATCGAGCACCGCCTGGTACTCGGATGAGTCCTCGGTGTAGGCACCGTACAGGTTGTGGCCGGAGCCGCGGGTGAAGTAGGCGGCCTTCGGGTGCATGCCGGGCAGGGTGCGCGCGGTGATGCCGTCGCCGTCCCTGTCGATGAAGCGGTAGAACTTATCGAGCTTGAGGACCTCGTCCTTGCTGAGCATTTTGCCGCGATCGGGACGGTAGTTGTCGTCCCACTTGAGATCGCGGCACATCCAGTCGTTCATCCCGATGTCGAGATCCGACAGGACCAGCACCGGGGTCTGCAGGCGCTCGGCGAGATCGAACGCCTGCACCGCCATGTAGAAGCACTCCTCGGGATTGGCCGGATACAGGCAGACGTGCCGCGTGTCGCCGTGCGAAGCATAGGCACACAGCATGAGATCGCCCTGCTGGGTGCGCGTCGGCAGGCCGGTCGAAGGGCCGACGCGCTGGATGTCGAAGATCACCACCGGCACTTCCGCGTAGTAGGCAAGGCCGAGGAACTCGTTCATGAGCGAGATGCCGGGGCCGGAGGTGGCGGTGAAGGCGCGCGCCCCGTTCCACATGGCGCCGATCGCCATGCCGACGGCCGCCAGCTCGTCCTCCGCCTGGATGAAGGCGAAGTTGCGGCGCCCACTCTGCTTGTCCACCCGCAGGCGGTCGGCAAACATCTTGAAGGCGTCCATGAGCGAGGTGGATGGCGTGATCGGGTACCAGGCGGCCACGGTCGCTCCGGCGAACAGGCAGCCGAGCGCGGCCGCGGTGTTGCCGTCGATCATGATGTGACCGGCGGTGCGCTCCATCTTCTCCACGTGCAGCGGCAGGGGACAGGCGAAGTTCGTGCGCGCGTAGTCGTAGCCGAGCTGGATGGCCTTCATGTTGCTATCGACCAGCTGCGGCTTCTTGGCATAGGTCTCGGCGAGCAGCTCGCGGATGCGCTCGAGATCGAGATCGAGGAGCGCCGCCAGCACCCCGGCGTAGCAGATGTTCTTCATGAGGATGCGCGTGCGCACGCCGTTGAAGTTCTCGTTGCACAGCCGCGCGAGCGGCACGCCGAGCACGGTGATGTCCTCGCGCTTCAGCAGCGTCGGCCGCGGCCAGGTCGAGTCGTACACCAGGTACCCGCCGGGGGCCACCTCCTTGACGTCGCGTGCATAGGTCTCGGCATTCATCGCCACCATGATGTCGATGCGCCCGGAGACGCACACGTAGCCGGCGCGGCTGATGCGGATCTCGTACCAGGTGGGCAGCCCCTGGATGTTGGAGGGGAAGTAGTTCTTGCCCATCACCGGGATGCCGCTCCTGAAGATCGACTTCATGAGCAGCGTGTTGGCGCTCGCCGAGCCGGTGCCGTTCACCGTGGCGATCTTGATGGAGAAGTCGTTGCTACGCGTGGCGGTCGACATAGGGTTAGCTGCTTCAGGCAATCTTGGGGCGCTGCGCCTCGAGAGCGCCGGCTTCGTCATCGGCGTGCGGCCAGTGGAGCTCGGACTTCTGCATGTCCCAGGCCGCGGTCGGACAGCGCTCGGCGCACAGTCCGCAGTGCACGCACAGGTCCTCGTCCTTGACCATCACGCGTCCGGTCTGCGGCAGCGCCGCGGACACGTAAAGCGGCTGCGCCAGGTTCTGCGCCGGCGCCTTGAGGCGCTGACGCAGCTCCGGCTCGGCGCCGTTGTGGGTGATGGTGAGGCAGTCCACCGGACAGATGTCGAGGCAGGCGTCGCACTCGATACACAGCTTCGCCGTAAACACGGTCTGCACGTCGCAGTTGAGGCAACGTTGCACCTCCTGCGCCACCTGCTCGGCGCTGAAGCCGAGCTCGACCTCGATGTTGAGCTTCTTGAAGCGCTCCTTGAGCGACACGTGCGGCATCAGCCGCCGCTCGAGCGGGGCGTAATCGTTGGCATAGCTCCACTCGTGCATGCCCATCTTGCGGCTCTGCAGATTCATGCCCGGCGGCAGACGATCGTGCACCGACTCGCCGTGGCAGTGGCGATGAATGGAGATTGCCGCCTGGTGGCCGTGCTCGACCGCCCAGATGATGTTCTTCGGCCCGAAGGCGGCATCGCCACCGAAGAACACCTGCGGGTGGGTCGATTTGAAAGTGAGCGTGTCGACCACCGGAACGTCCCACTTGCCGAACTGGATCCCGATGTCGCGCTCGATCCAGGGAAAGGCGTTCTCCTGGCCAATGGCGAGGATCACGTCGTCCGCCGCCACGATCTCCTCACCGACGACACGCTCGGCGCTGATCTGGCCGGCACTGTCGAGCTCGTACTCCATCCGGTCGAACTGCATGCCGACCAGTCGACCGTTCTCGACGACGAAGGCCTTCGGCGAGCGGTTGACGATGATCTCGACGCTCTCTTCCTCGGCATCCTCGAGCTCCCACTCGGACGCCTTGAAGAAGCCGCGCGGCTTGCGCGCCATGACCTTGACGCTCTGCGCCCCGAGCCGCAGGCTCGTGCGGCAGCAGTCCATGGCGGTGTTGCCGACGCCGATGATGAGCACGCGCTTGCCGACCCGGTCGATGTGGCCGAAGGCCACCGACTCGAGCCAGGCGATGCCGATGTGGATGTTGGCCGCGCCGGCCTCGCGCCCCGGGAGCTTGAGCTCCTTGCCCTGCGGCGCGCCCGAGCCGACGAACACCGCGTCGAAGCCGCCGCGGGTGAGCAGCTCGCGCATACTGTCGATGCGGGTGTTGAGCCTCAGGTCCACCCCCATTGCGACAATCATGGCGATCTCTTCGTTCAGCACCGTGTGTGGCAGGCGGAACGAGGGAATATTGGTGCGCATCAGGCCGCCGGGCTCGCCGTACTGCTCGAAGATGGTCACCTCGTAGCCGAGCGGCATGAGGTCGTTGGCTACGGTGAGGGAAGCGCAGCCTGCACCGATGCAGGCGACGCGCTTGCCGTTCTTGACTCGCGGGATCTTCGGTAGCCGTGCGGTGACGTCATCGCGATGATCGGCGGCCACGCGTTTCAGACGGCAGATCGCCACCGGCTTCTGCTCGATGCGCCCGCGCCGGCAGGCCGGCTCGCACGGCCGGTCACAGACACGCCCGAGGATCCCCGGAAAGACGTTGGAGTGCCGGTTCACCATGTAGGCATCGGTGAAACGGCCCTGGGCGATCAAGCGGATGTATTCGGGAACATCGGTGTGGGCCGGGCAGGCCCACTGGCAATCCACAACTCGATGGTAGTAGTCCGGATTCGAGGTATCGGTCGGTTCCATTCAGTGCCCGCGGCCTCATGCCTCGGGCCCTCGGGCGGCTAGGGGGACCGTGAGTATAGAGGTGCGCGGCAGATTGTCATCGTGGTCGATACACGATTCGGCAAGCCCGCCGGCGACCGGGGGGAACCTATATTGCACTGCAGCAAGCCGTCCGTCCAGGGCGTCGACCTGCCTATACTGCGCGACAGGCTTATGTCCGAACCGCTCGCCACCGAAATCCGTCTGCGACGCGCGGCGCGCGTGCTCGCGGTGAGCTTCAGCGACGGCAGCCACTTCGAGCTGCCGTTCGAGTACCTGCGCGTGCACTCGCCGTCGGCGGAGGTCAAAGGCCACGGACCGGGGCAGGAAGTGTTGGTGATCGGCAAGGAGAACGTCGGCATCGCGGCTATCGAGCCGGTGGGCCAATACGCCGTGAAGTTGGTGTTCGACGACGGGCACGACACCGGACTGTACACGTGGAAGTACCTGCACGAGCTCGGCCGCGAGCGCGCGCAGAAGTGGGCGCGATATCTCGAGCGCAAGGCGCGCGCCGCGCAGTGAACGCTCGGCGGCGTGCGAGCGTGCGATGAGCGCAAATGCAAAGCGGGCCGGACATCGCTGTCCGGCCCGCTGCACCAAGACCCCCCGTAACGGCGGCGATTCTGCGCATGCTCAGGAAAAAAAACAACCGCGATCGGCGCCCGGCACCGGCGGTGCGATCGTCTAGAATGTGTCTCATCTCATTTCCCTGCCCCGCACATGACCGACGAGCGCTCCACCGATTTCGGCTTCCAGCGCGTGCCGCGCGCGGATAAGGCGCGCCGCGTGCGCCACGTGTTCGACTCGGTCGCCGCCAACTACGATCTGATGAACGACCTGATGTCCGCCGGCGCGCATCGGCTGTGGAAACGCTTCACGCTCGCGCTCGCGAACCTGCGCCCCGGGCAGCGCGCGCTCGACGTGGCCGGCGGGACCGGCGACCTGGCAGCCGGCCTGGCACGCCAGGTGGGCCCACGGGGCCGCGTGGTTCTCGCCGACATCAATGCCGCGATGCTCGCGCGCGGGCGCGATCGGCTGATCGATGAGGGTTTGGTCGGCAATATCGACGTCGTGCAGGCCGACGCCGAGCGGCTGCCGTTCGCCAACGGCACTTTCGATTGCATCACCATCGGTTTCGGCTTGCGCAACGTCACCGACAAGCGCGCGGCGCTGGACGCCATGCAGCGGGCGCTCAAACCGGGTGGCCAGCTGCTGGTGCTCGAGTTCTCGCAGCCGCGCGCGCCGGGCCTCAGAACGCTGTACGACGCCTACTCGTTCCGCGTATTGCCGTGGCTCGGGCGGGTGGTCGCGGGCGATGCCGCGAGCTACCGCTATCTCGCCGAATCGATTCGCATGCACCCCGACCAGGAGACGCTGCTGCAGATGCTCAAGGATGCCGGGCTCGAGGGCTGCCGCTACCACAACCTCTCCGGAGGAATCGTCGCCGTGCACCGCGGTTACCGGTCCTGAGCGCGCCATGCTGACGGCCACACTCGGCAACCTGCTCAACCGCGGCTTGCCGCGCTCGGTGCGCGCGCGGCAGCTGGTCGCAGAGCTCGCGGGCCGCAGCCTCGCCATCGAGATTCGCGACTGCGCGCGGCTGCACGTGGCCTCGGATGGTCTAACGCTCGCGGTGAGCCGCGACCGCAGCGCCGCCGCGGACGCGACACTCAGCGGGGGCCCGCTGAGCCTGCTGGCGCTCGGCGGCGCCGCGGCACAGGCGGTGCTGCAGCGAGGCGACGTCGTCATTACGGGCGACACCGAGGTCGCGGGGAAATTCCGTGAGCTGCTCGCGCTGCTGCGGCCGGATCCGGAGGAAGAGCTGTCGCTCGTCATCGGCGACGTGCCCGCGCATCAGCTCGGCCGGCTGGCACTGCTCGCCGGCGGCTGGGGCCGCCGCGCGGCGCGCGTCACGCTCGCGAATCTCGCCGACTACCTCGGCCACGAGCGCCGCGATCTCGTGCCGCGCAACGAGGGCGAGCAGTTCCTGCGCGGGGTCGAGGCGCTGCGTGAGGACGCCGACCGGCTGCAGGCACGCCTCGAGTTGCTCGAGCGGCGACGCGGCGCGTCGTGACGGCGGCGGCGCATCCGTGAAGCTGCGCGTCGTGGTGCGGCTGATCGAGATCCAGCGCGTGCTGCTCCGGCACGGCCTCGACGATTACGTGCGCGCCACCCATCTCTACCGGCCGCTGCGCTTCCTGTTCTTCCTCTTCCCCGGGGTGTGGTTCACGCGGCGCCGGCAAGCGAGCCGCGGCGAGCGGCTGCGCCTCGCGCTGGAAGAGCTCGGGCCGATCTTCGTGAAGTTCGGCCAGGCGGTCTCCACGCGCCGCGACCTGCTACCGCCCGACATCGCCGAGGAGCTGGCGAAGCTCCAGGACCGCGTCCCGCCATTCCCCGGTGCGGTGGCGCGGCGGCTGATCGAGCAGGCCTACGGCCGCCCGCTCGAGGAGGTCTTCGCCAGCTTCACCGAGACCCCGCTCGCGGCGGCCTCCATCGCCCAGGTGCACCCGGCGCAGCTCCCCGGCGGGCAGGAGGTGGTGGTCAAGGTGCTGCGGCCGGGCATGCGCGCCGTGATCGAGCGCGATCTTGAAGTGCTGTACGCGCTCGCCGATCTTGCGCAGCGCTACGCGCGCGAGGCCCGGCGACTGCGGCCCCGCGAGATCGTCGCCGAGTACCAGAAGACCATCCTCGATGAGCTCGACCTGATGCGCGAGGCCGCCAACGCCTCGCAGCTGAAGCGCAACTTCGCCACCTCCGACCTCCTGTACGTGCCCGAGGTGTACTGGGACTACTGCCGCACCGAGGTCATGGTGATGGAGCGCATCCACGGCGTGCCGATCAGCGACCTCGCCGCGCTCAAGGCCGCCGGCACCAACATCCCGCAGCTGGCCGAGAACGGCGTGCGCATCTTCTTCACCCAGGTGTTCCGCCACAATTTCTTCCATGCCGACATGCACCCCGGCAACATCTTCGTGATCATCGAGGACCCGCAGCGGCCGCGCTATGCAGCGGTAGACTTCGGCATCGTCGGCACCCTCGATCCGCGCGACCAGCATTACCTCGCCGAGAACTTCCTCGCGGTGTTCGACCGCGACTACCGGCGCGTCGCCCAGCTGCATCTCGAGTCGGGGTGGGTGCCGCCGGGCACGCGCGTCGACGAGATGGAGTCGGCGGTGCGCACCGTGTGCGAGCCGATATTCGACCGGCCGCTCAAGGACATCTCCTTCGGACGCATCCTGCTGCGACTGTTCGAGATCTCGCGGCGCTTCAACATGCAGATCCAGCCACAGCTCATCCTGCTGCAGAAGACGCTACTCAACGTGGAGGGCCTCGGACGCGACCTCTATCCCGAGCTGGACATCTGGAGCACCGCAAGCCCCATCCTGCGCGAGTGGATGCGCGAGCGCACCAGCGTGCGCGCGCTCTTGCAGAACGCACGCGCGCATCTGCCGGAGCTGCTCGAGGCGGCGCGCAGCCTGCCGGCGCTGCTCAACGCGCTGGTCGAGCGCGTGCACCGCCCCGCGCAAGCCCCGGCAGCGGCGGTAGAGCCTCGCGAGCGCGACGCGCCGCTGCGCGAGGCGGGGCGACGGCGCGACGCCATCACGCTCGGCGCGGCGCTGCTGTTCGCCGGGCTCGTATGGCTCGCCGTGGCGCGCAGCCCCGCCTGGCTGGGGTGGGCGCTGCTCGCGGCCGGGCTGGCACAGAGTCTCTACGGCCTGTGGCGCTGAACTGACGTGCAGCGCTCGCTCACCGAGGGCTCGATCCGCGTCGGGCTGTTCCGGTTCGCCCTGCCGATCCTGCTCGCCAACATCCTGCAATCGCTCAACGGCTCGGTGAACTCGATCTGGGTGGGACGCTACCTCGGCGAGGCGGCGCTGACCGCAACGTCGAACGCCAACACCGTGATGTTCCTGCTGATCGGCGCGGCCTTCGGGGTGGCGCTGGCCGCTACGATCCTCATCGGCCAATGCATCGGCGCGAATAACATTCGCGAGACCAAACGCGTCGTCGGCACGAGCGCGACCTTCTTTGCCGCCATCGCCGTGGCGATGGCGGTCGCCGGACTCCTCCTGTGCCGCCCGCTGATCATCGCCATGCGCACACCGGCGGACTCGGTGCCGCTCGCCGTGGCCTACATGCGCGTGATCTTCCTCGCGCTGCCGTTCCTCTACATGTATGCCTTCGTCATGGCGGTGCTGCGCGGCGCAGGCGATTCGAAGACGCCATTCTATTTCATGCTGCTGTCGGTCGGCATCGACATTGCGCTCAATCCGCTCTTCATCTTCGGCTGGGGACCCGTGCCGCGGCTCGGCATCGCCGGCTCGGCACTCGCCACCTTCATCGCCCAGGCCGTGAGCCTCACCGCGCTCATCCGCCATCTCTATCGCCGCCACCACCTCCTCTGCCTGCACAAGAGCGAGCTCGCGCTGCTCAGGGTGAACTGGCCGCTGGTCGGCACGCTGGTGAGAAAAGGCATCCCGATGAGCGCACAGATGCTCGTGCTGTCGCTGAGCGGCGTGCTCATGATCACGCTCGTCAATCGCTTCGGCGTGGACACCACCGCAGCCTTCGGCGCGGCGCTGCAGATCTGGAACTACATCCAGATGCCGGCCTTCGCCGTCGGCATGGCGGTCTCGGCCATGACGGCGCAGAACGTCGGTGCCGGGAAATGGGAACGGGTGACGCGTATCGCGCGCGTCGGGGTGCTCTATAGCGTATTGCTGACGGGCTCGATCGTGCTCGTCATCGAGCTGCTCAACACCGTGGTGTTCGGGCTGTTCCTGCCGGCCGGTTCCAGCGCCCTCGCCATCGCCGCGCACATGAACCGCATCGTCACCGGCTCGTTCATATTCTTCGGGATCTCGCTGACGCTGTTCGGCGTGGTACGCGCCACCGGCGCAGTGATAGCGCCGCTCGTGATTCTCACGATCGCGCTGCTGCTGGTGCGCTTTCCGCTCGCGCAGGTGTTCCTGCCGCGCTACCAGATCGATGCGGTGTGGTGGAGCTTTCCGATCTCATCGCTCCTTGCCGCCGTGCTGGCGGTGCTCTACTACCGCTACGGCGGCTGGCGCAGCATGCGACTGACGATTCCGGCGCGCACCGCCTGAATTCGCGGTGCCTCTCCCATCCGGCGGATGGGAAGAGCCGCGGGCCGCGGCGCAGAATCCGCCCATGGAAATGCGTACCCTCGGCCGCGACGGACCGGCGGTCTCGGCACTTGGCCTCGGCTGCATGGGCATGAGCGAGTTCTACGGCGCTCACGACGATGCCGAGTCGATCGCCACGCTGCACCACGCCCTCGATCGCGGCGTCAGCTTCCTCGACACCGCCGACGCCTACGGTCCGTACACGAACGAGGAGCTCATCGGACGCGCGCTGCGCGGGCGGCGCCAGGAGGCGTTCATCGCCACCAAGTTCGGCTTCGTTCGCGATGCCGCCGACCCCACGGCGCGCGTGATCGACGGGCGCCCGGCGCACGTGCGCGCGGCGTGCGAGGGGAGCCTCGGGCGTCTCGGCGTCACGCACATCGATCTGTACTACCTGCACCGTGTCGACCGCAGCGTACCGATCGAGGAGACCGTCGGCGCCATGGCCGATCTGGTACGCGCGGGCAAGGTGCGCTATCTCGGGCTATCGGAGGTATCGCCGCAGACGCTCGAGCGCGCGCAGCGCGTGCATCGCATTACCGCCGTGCAGAGCGAGTACTCGCTATGGACACGCGACCCCGAGGACGGCGTGCTCGAAGCCTGCGAGCGTCTCGGGGTGGGACTGGTGCCCTATAGCCCCCTCGGCCGCGGCTTCCTCACCGGTGCGCTCAAGAGCCCCGCCGATTTCGCTGCCGACGACTACCGCCGCAACAATCCGCGCTTCCAGGGCGAGAACTTCAACCGCAATCTCGTGCTGGTCGAGAAGGTGAAGGCGCTCGCGCTCGAGAGGGGCTGTACGCCGGGCCAGCTGGCGCTCGCCTGGGTGCTCGCGCAGGGCGAGCACGTCGTGCCCATTCCCGGGACGCGCCGCAGAGCGAACCTCGATGAGAATCTCGGCGCGCTCGCGGTGGAACTCACGGCTCAGGACCGCTCGGCGCTCGATGCGGCATTTGTGCCTGCCGCGGTCGCCGGTGCGCGCTACGCGGAGCCGATGATGCGGCTGGTGCGCGGTTGAGGGCCTAGCGCTGCGCGACCCTCGGCATTTCACCGCTCAGCGCGCCTGGGGCGGCAGCTCATTGGCCGTGGCGCTGCCGCGCGGCTCGATCCACAGCGCACGGGCCCGGCCGCACAGCTCGCCCTTGCCATCGAACAGCGCGGTACCCGCCTCGTGTTTGCGGCCGCTCACCGATATCGGCCAGCCGATGACGGTGCAGGGTTCGCCGACGTGCACGCGCCGATCGACGTGCGTCGTGAACTCGGCGAGCAGCATCGGACGGTCATCCGGCGTGACCGCGTAGTAACCGGGGCAGTCGAGCGCCGCCGACATGAACTCGGCGCGCACCTTGCCATCGCCACCGTCGAGGGAAGCATCGGCCACCCAGGGCGCCGCCACCACACCGCGCTCGGGAAGCGGGCCGGCAAAGATGCGTAGCCCGTCGCCGCGTGCGCGCAGCGTGCCGCACACGAAGCAGCTCGGGAAGAGGTGGTAGCGGAAGCCGGCATAATGGCGTGAGGCTTCCACCGCCTCGAGGTACTCGGGCGCCGCAGGCACCTCGAGGCTGAGCGCCGTGGGTTGCGCCTCGCCCACCGGCTCCTCGGCATGCCGCAACTCGAGCGCGCCGTCGGCAAGCTCGCGCACCGCGAGCGGCGTGTCGAGTGGCGGCGGCTTCAGCAAGCGCACCCGCACCGTCCGGCCGGCGAGCGTCGCGACCAGGCCGGCGAAGTAACCGCCGTTCGCGGAGGCCGGTGGGCCACAGAAGCGTGCCGCTATGGTCAGGGTCGTCATGCCACGTGCTTCAAGATGAACGTTGCGCCCCGCGCAGGTAAATAGGCCGCGACGCGGATGTCATCATGTCAGCAGCCCCTCAGCCGCCCCGCAAGCTCCGCAGCCACGCAGCGGGATCCTCACCGCGCTCGAGCACCTCGATCAGCGCGGAACCCACCACCACACCATCGACGTGGCCGCGCAGCCGCGCCACCTGCGCGCGGCTGCGGATGCCAAAGCCGGCGCACACCGGCAGCATGGCGTGCGCCCGCACGCGTGCGAGATAGCTCAGCACCTCCTCCGGCACGGCGACCGTGGCGCCGGTGGTGCCGGTCATGGTCACGGCGTACACGAAGCCCTCGCTGCCGGCGCACAGCTGCGCGAGACGCGCCGGCTCGGTGACCGGAGTCACCATCTGCACCAGCGCGAGCTCACTCGGGGCGAGCGCCGCGCGCAGCTCGCTGCTCTCATCCAGCGGCAGGTCCGGCACGATGAACCCCGACACGCCGGCGCGCGCGGCACGCTCGGCCAGCGCCGTCATACCGAAGGCGAGCAGCGGGTTGAGATAGCTCATCAGCAGCAGCGGCACGTCGATACCGCCCAGCGCTTCGAGCTCGGCAAGGATCCACCCGAGGCTCACCCCCTGCGCGAGCGCTGCGAGACTCGCCCGCTGGATGGTGACGCCGTCGGCCATCGGATCGGTGAACGGTACGCCGATCTCGATCACGTCCGCCACGGCTGCGAGCGCGCGCAGCTCGTCGCGGAAGGTCGCACGGCGCGGAAAGCCGGCGGTGAGATAGGCGACGAGTGCCGGTTCACCGCCCGTGCCTGCGGCGCGGATGGCGGCGCTGATACGCTCGCGGGGGCTCACGCGGGCTCCCGAGTCAACAGCTCCCGCTGCAAGGTCGACATGTCCTTGTCGCCGCGTCCCGAGAGGCAGATAAGCACCGTACGCCCGCTGTGGCCACGTGCCCAGCGCTCGGCGCCGGCGAGCGCGTGCGCACTCTCGAGCGCCGGCAGAATGCCCTCGCACTCACTCAGCTGTCGCACGCCCTCGAGCGCCTCGGCATCGCTCGCGGTCTCATAACGGACGCGTCCGATCGCGGCGAGCAGCGCATGCTCGGGGCCGACCCCCGGGTAATCGAGTCCGGCCGAGACCGAGTGGGTCTCCTGGATCTGACCATCCTCGTTCTGCAGCAGCATGGAGTAGGTGCCGTGCAGCACGCCGGGCCGGCCGTGGGCGACGGTGGCGGCGTTGTCGCCGAGTCCCGCGCCCCGGCCACCCGCCTCGACGCCGATAATCTCGACGGTCCGATCGCCGAGAAACGCGTGGAAGGCGCCGATGGAATTGGAGCCTCCGCCGACACAGGCGACCACCGCATCCGGCAGGGCGCCGGTGGCGGCGATCAGCTGCGCACGTGCCTCGCGGCCGATCACGGACTGCAGCTCACGTACCAGGTAGGGATAGGGGTGGGGACCGACGGCCGAGCCGAGTAGATAATAAGTATGGAGCGGGTCCGAAACCCAGTCGCGCAGCGCCTCGTCGATTGCCGCGCGGAGCGTCCGATCCCCGCTGGTCACTGGCTCAACCCGGGCGCCGAGCAGGCGCATGCGGCCGACGTTGGGAGCCTGCCGCTCCATGTCGATCGCACCCATGTACACCGTGCACGGCAGTCCGAGCCGCGCGCAGGCGGCCGCGCTCGCCACGCCGTGCTGGCCGGCGCCGGTCTCCGCCACGATGCGTTTCGCACCGAGTCGGCGCGCGAGCAACGCCTGACCGATGGCGTTGTTGATCTTGTGCGCACCGGTGTGCGCCAGGTCCTCGCGCTTGAGCCATACGCTCGCGCCCCAGCGCGCCGACAGCCGCGCGGCGAAGGTGAGCGCGGTGGGACGGCCGACCCAGCTTGCGAGCTGCCCGGAAAGCTCGGCGCGGAAATCGTCCGAATGCAGGTGCTCGCGCACGCCCCGCTCGAGCCGCTCGAGCGCAGGAATGAGCGTCTCGGGGACGTAGCGTCCGCCAAAGGGGCCGAAGCGCCCGCGACGGTCGGGCAGGGCGCCGGAGAGCAGCTCCGTGAGCAGCCGTGCGGCATCGGGGAGGGAAGCCTCTGTGCTCATGGGGAATCCTCGCGGGCGGAGCTTGCGGGCGCGGCCGATGCCGCGCGCACG
>Ga0187783_10002910_pt1 | contig 12663 bp, 16 predicted proteins | sample 1015_SJ02_MP02_2_FD_132471 | JGI IMG/M metagenome (GOLD analysis project Ga0187783, IMG submission 132471) | Tropical peat soil microbial communities from peatlands in Department of Meta, Colombia - 1015_SJ02_MP02_20_MG | ecosystem: Environmental > Terrestrial > Soil > Wetlands > Peat | place... | reverse complement strand
TGAAATGAAGCGGCGGTTGCGCAGGATTCTGCAGCGGTGAACCCGCCGGAACATTCGGAGCAGCCGAACCCCCGTTGCAGCCTGCGAGAAGGGGCGCTGCATAAAGAAGCGCGACGATCAGAGATGCGCGATAGGAACGAGCCATCATGCTGTACCTCCTTGCGGCGTCAGCGACGCCACGAAATGGAAGCTACCGCCTCTTATGGGGCGCGGCCCCAAAAACGGAGGGGAGATGGGAGCATTAACCGGGGGGGACCTCAGTCCTGCGAGGGCTCGCTTGTTGAGGCCATTGGCCTACCGTGTAGGAACCTTCGCGCTCAACCCGCCTTTCTGCCGCTCGAGGGTCGAACGCGTCGGCGGCTGCGGCCTGGGGTCGTTGGTTCGAGTCCAACATCCGGAGCCAATACACAAAGGCCCGTTCGTAGAGCGTGCCTTTGTCAATGTGCAGCCGTGTGCAGCCTAAGGGAGCGAAGAATTCGACCCACAGCGTCAATAACCAAGGTTCCTTCGATTCTCGCGGCATACCAGCGCAATCGAGAAACGTGGATTTCGCGCAGAGCCGTAGATCCGGTAAGCCCTATGGATTTTTATGGATCTGTGGACGCAACCAAAAAGACCGGAGAAATATCCCTGCGTCCCTTCGTCTACATCAAAACGAATCTTTGTCCGTTCATTACCGAGAAGGCGTGGAGTCGACAGCCGGATTGGGTTTCCCAGCGACTCCTTGAAGCCTGTTCGCTCGATCATCTTGAGGCCCTCCAGAAAGCGCTTGGCGAATCAATCGATCTTTGGATCGGGCACAGCGCAATTGAAGGGACACGTTGGGTGTGGCCGACGTTTGCAAAATTCCTGGCGCGACACAGCGTCAAGGAGTGGTTGCTCACGTTTAATATCAATCCGCAGTCCCACCTTTGGTTCGAAGGTTCCCTGCGTAAGAAGAATCAGAAGCGTCCCTGGTTATACGCTTGGTACGGTCCTGAAAAGTGCTGACTGTTTCCCCATTTGGAGGCCAGGATGAACGAAGAAAGTCGTAAGCCAGAACCATCGGGAGGCCAATCTCAGCCTCCAGGCAACGCTCAAAGCCCACCGCCACCGGTCTCGCCCCCACCACGTGCCAGCACGACCGAGGGACGCCCAACCGAGAACGGCGGTGAGGGCAGCCACATATCTAGCCCGCAGCACGATCCACCCGAGAGCCCTTTTTGGCGAGCCACGTTCCCAGAATGGCTCATGGGCATTTTTACGGTTGGCATCTTCGTCGCAACCTGCGTCTATGCTCGTGTTGCTAATGGTCAACTTACCTCGATGAACCGAACGCTGTCGGACCATGAGGCCGAGCAGCGAGCCTTTCTCATACTTACCGAGTCGATGAGATACGCTGCGGGCGCTGCAATCGTGGGAATAGAAATCCGGAACATCGGGCAAACGACAGCCAAGCAGGTACGGATGGCTTACAATTTCACTTTTTATCCGTACTCGCCAGCACAATGGAAGTCCACGTTGCTGATCAACCGGCAAAACGACGATATTGCGGCAACTTTGCGCAACACTCCGGAGACTTTTGCTTTCTTGCCCGCTGGTATGTCAACAACCGTTAGCATTGGCATAAAGACGACAGCCCAGGATTACGAAAGCGCAACTCATATTCCGGGTGGATGGGTCGTTACGGCTTGGACCACCTACAACGACATCTATCAAAAATCTCATTGGACGAACTACTGCAGATACGAGACTATCGGCAACACCAGCGTATTCTGCCAGACCGACAATGACCAAGGCGACTACTAGACCGGGTAAGGGGCTCCTGGTTAGCCACGCCGAGGCGGCTGAGCCGACGGAGGCCGCGACCGTCCGATACGCGCAGGGGAGCAAATCCCCGGACCTTAAACAAAGTCGGCGCTTCGCCTTGTCATCGCCTTACACGAATCCAGACGGAGGGCAATACCATGTCTGCCAATTACGCTGTCGCATCTTGGTCCATGCCTGAACCACAAATAGGTCAGCCGCCTCTTATGATTACCCTTCTGAGCCTTCAAGCATCCACTCAAACATCGAGCGCACCATTTCAGGTCATTTACCGAATAACGAACAACGAGGGTAGCACCGGCATAACGGTTTTTGTCGATGATAACTACGACGTTGGGTTACTGCCAGGCAATTCTACCGATTTTTTTGCTAGGCAATCGATAAGAATAAGCCAGTACGCAGCCGCCAGCGGGACATATCAGGCGATTTGCTGCTCTAAGGCAACCCCAGAAGAGCTGGTGATCTGAGCCCCTTCCTAAGAGACTCGCTAATACGCCGCCGCATCTCGGCCAACCACCTGTTCTTCTTCTTTGCGTCAGGGTCCGTGTCGTGCCTTGTGCAGCCATTTGTGCAGCCAATAGGTGAGAAATAGTGGAAACATGAGAGACGAGAGAAGCCGATTTGTCGAAAAACCGCGCTAGAGCGTGACCTTGTAAAATCCTGTTAATCAGCGGGTCGTTGGTTCGAGTCCAACATCCGGAGAGGTAAAGGATGACCACCCCACGATGGGGTGGTCATCCTTTACCTCCTTTGTCATGTTGAGACGAGAACCGTCATGCTGAGCGAGATGCCGGATGCGAGCGCAGCGCGGTTTCAAACGAGCTAGGGCGTAAGTGAGAAAACCGTGCCCTTTCCGTGAACGCCTCCCTCGGAGGTTGTACCGAAGAGTTTTCCACCCGCGTAGTACAACGCAGCCGCGGGACCACTGCCGTCGGTTCCCTTACCGAAGTTATGCAGCACTGTCTCGACACCCGCCGTCGTGAGGCTGAAGACCGTCCCCTGACCGTTGTACGCGCCGCCTGCACTCGCCGTGCCGTAGAGCGTTCCGCCAACATCCACCAGCCCCGCTTCCGGAAACGCACCGTCCGAGCCACTGAAGCTGTGCAAGACTTTCTCCAAGCCGCCCATCGTAATGCTGAAGACCACGCCGTGGGCGTGATGCTTGCCGCCATTTGCGGTTGCTCCGTAGAGCTTACCGTGTATTTCGACCAAGCCTCCCACGGGATAGCTGCCGTCCGCGCCGTCGGGGTAGGGACCGAAGCTGTGCAAGACTTTCTCCACGCCGCCCAGCGTAATGCTGAAGACCGTGCCACCGCCGTTCGCGCCGGCGCTGTCGGTCGTTCCGTAGAGCGTGCCGTTTACTTCAACGAGGCCCCCCTGAGGGGAAGCGCCATCGGGCGAACCCGCAAAATTATGCAGGATTCGCTCCGCGCCATCCGCCGTGATCTTGAATACGGTGCCGCACCCACCTTCTGAGTGCGCTAAGCAGTATTTGCCGCCGTATTCCGTCGTGCCGTAGAGCGTGCCGTTTACGTCAAGGAGCGGCGCCACAGGGGCGCTGCCGTCGTGAGGGCCTCCGCGGAAGGAATGCACCACCTCCTCCGCTCCGTCCGTCGTTATGCTGAAGACAGTTCCGCAGTTGGTTTCCAATGAACGGCAGTAATGCGATCCGCCGGCTAACGTCGTGCCGTAGAGCATACCATTAACGTCGATCAGGCCTGCCGCGGGAAGATTTCCATCGGGGTTTCTGCCGAAGTTATGCAGCACTTTTTCCGTGCCGCCCGGCGTGACGCTAAAGATTGTTCCGCAGCCAACGTCGGACGAAATGCAATAATACGCACCGCCCGTGGTCGTCGTGCCGTAGAGCAGGTTGTCTACGTCGATCAAGCTTGCCATGGGACCGGCACCATCGGGTGAACCACCAAAGCTGTACACGACTTTGTAGCCGGTGCTATCGGCGCGTGGTAAAAAAGCAGACCCTTGCGGCATCGCTCCTGGCGCACCGATGGGCGGCTGCAACCCGCTACAGCCCGCCGGAATTACAGCAGCCAGCGTGATCCCTAACGCGCCGCGAAAATAACTCCGCGTGCCCATTAACTCTATCCCCCTTGGGGCGCAAACTTCGCCATGGGTGCCGAGAAACATCCGGCGCTCTTCGGTCTCCCAAAAAGCATGGGATGAATTTAGATGACCAGCGTTTTCGTGAGCGCGAACATTATCAGCGCCCAGTTGAGGGTAGGCGGGACGATGTCGGGAATATGCGGTTCATGCAATCGAATCGTGAGATCGTCGCCAATGCGTTCGCGTCCTGGATGAATGGAAGCGGATACGTCGCCAGTATTTTCGCAGAGCAAATGACGTGGGAGATTGTTGGTCGCTCGGTCGTATCCGCAAAATATCCAAACACACAGGCATTCGTCGACGAGGTGCTCCACCCGTTCGGCGCACGCTTCAGCCACGACCGTCCGTTCCGTCCGACGAAGATCCGTGGCCTCTTCAGCGACGAGAGTCAAAATGCTGTCATCGTGATCTGGGACGGAGAGGGCGTCACTACCGCCGGGACCGTCTACGAGAACAGCTACGCCTGGATTATGAGGCTTTCGGGCGGCAAGGTCGTTGACGGTACTGCGTTTTACGACAGCATCGCGTTCAACGAGCTTTGGACGAAGGTCGCGCCCTAAGATCGTCGGTCAATCGAGCCGAGACAATTTAGGGGGCCACCTTTGCAGGTCGGTCTTTTTGCCCGTCGTGGCAAAAAGAGGAGCCGCGCTGCCGGCTCCTCCCCATTCAGCATCATAACGGAAAGCCTGGAGCCTCTCTTGGCAGTACGGCGGCGATGACAGCGATCGTGCTGACCGAAGCCTGTGGCCGTTCTCTGATTCCCGCTGCGGAAAGGGGGCAGCCAACCAAGCGGAGCTAAGGTCGGCCAGCAGCCGAGCCGATACTATTCAGAGCCCAAGTGAAACCGGGCTTGACCAGAACGAGGGGCCGGCCCGAAGCGCGGCTCCTCTTTATTTAGCATAGTACGAGGTCAGGTTAGAGTCTGCGGTCCTAAGGACGCCCGTTCGGCCTGAGCTTCTTCGGACGTCATTAGGCGGACGCCTGACAGAGCATGGGCCTCTACCGATCGTCCGCAGACGGCGCAGCGCGCGGGTTCTTCGTGAGAGGGCGCCAGAACTGCGAACCGCAGACAATCGAGTGGGTGATTCATGGTGGCTCCCTTACCGAATGGAAGCTGCGCCAGCCCTTTTCTTTCGCTGAAAGCAAGGTTAAAATTCATGTGGTAGAAGACGCCGAACGAAAGTGGGCGCCGCAGCGTTCTCGCGGCGGGGGAGCAACGCCGTGAATATTTGGACTGTCAGCTACGTGCTCAGCATCGGTGCAGCCGCCGCATTGCTTGCCGCGTGCGGCGGCTCGCTGGTCGCGCCTGCAAGCGTTCCGCTCGATGCCGCATATACGACAGCCTCGCGTTACGTAACGATCGTTCCCAACCGATCTACGAAAAAAACCTTTGAGTACGTCATCAGCGACTACGGCACGTACGCTAGCATTTTTGACTATCCGAAAAGCGATCGACAGATCGGTACGATCGATGACGTCGGCGGCCAAGGTTGCACGAACGTGCTCTACGGCGATGGGAAGAAGACCTTCTGGATCGTCGCAGGCCCTAATGACATCACGGAGTTCAAGGTCCCTGCCAAGCCGATCAAGACGCTCTCTGTCTCCGTCGGCAAGCCATCCAGTTGTGCAATGAACGCCGCCGGCGACCTCGCGGTCGGGATTTTGAGCAATGGCGACGTCGTGATCTTCGCGCGTGCGAGCGGCGCGGGCAGCGTTTTCACCACGCCGTTGACCGATGAGCTGTTCGACGGCTACGACGACCATGGGAATCTCTTTGCCGACGGCTTCGTCAACACCAACCGCACCGACTTCGGGCTCGTCGAGCTCCCGAAGGATAGCACCAAGTTCCAAACGATCACAACGAGCAACACGGTAGGGTTCCCTGGCTCGGTGCAGTGGGATGGCACGTACCTAACCGTTGTCGATCAACTAGCGGATGCTATCTATCGGTACGCCGTCAGCGGAACAACGGCGACGTTGAGGGGGACGGTATCACTCTTGGGCGCCAGCGACTGCGCGCAGACCTGGATCGGTGAGGGCGTTGTATTTTGCGCGGATGCGGGTTATGAAGACGGCAAGGTTTATGCATATCCGGCCGGCGGTAAACCGCTCGCGGCGCTCACGGGCAATTTCGACCTGCCGGTCGGCGTAGTGTCGGTAGAGAAATAATCTGCCCGGCGCATTAGCGTGGGATCAGGCCGATTTCGTAATCCGGGCTGCAAGACTTTGGCTGATGCAAATAGCATGCGTACGTTATGTCGTCGAACTGCGGCTCCTTACTCGCTTTGATTGGTTTGGTCTCGGTGATTTCTTGCTCCGTCGGGTTGCCGGTCTTTGGCGACCACTTCGAGCGGAGGTCCTTCGCCTTTAGGCCGGTCTTTCTCGAAACGAGCACGTCGTGAGGTACCAGATCGTATTTCGACGAGCACTGCTCGGCGTTGCAGGCCGCCCACTTGACGTATGGCCCAGAACTGCCCGCGCTAATGTCCACGCAGGCGTATAATGGCTCCGGACATTTGGCCGCCTTATGAAGGACCGTGATCTGGATCGCGACGGCTTGCCGCGTAGTCGGCGTAACGCCCGCGACGTTCGAAAACGTAGGCGAGTTTCCGGCACTCGAACATGCTGGAAGGGCGAGGGCCACGGCGGACGCAGCTGAGGCGAGGAACAGGATATGCCGCATGCTTTTAACTCCGCAACGCTGAGGGGACTGATTGTAGCGGAGGCTATTCGACGCGCCCAAGGGGCTGCCCCGGCTGCGGTATCTACTGCGAGATAACCATCGTGGACGTGCTTGAGATGTTCAGCTGCTCCTTGGGCAGGAGTCCCATGATAAATTTGAACGGATACGTAACCTGGACCGCGACCGTGCAACCCGGGGCATTGCTGCCACTCGCGATGTCGGGGGGACAAGTTGGATAGGTAACGGTCACCGTAAAACCGCTCGCCAACGTTGCGCCCTCCGAGAGGCTCTGCACGTAGGTTTGGACTTCGGCCTCGGTTGCGTTGCAGTCGGCTAGCTCGTTGTTGCTGTTCGTGCACGAGGTCGAGCCGCGAACGACCGCCCAGCGCGCGCCCTCGCGCGCCAAGTCCGACACGAATCCGTAGGTGTACATCGCGCGGCCGAAATCGATGACGCCGAAGATCAGCAGCATCACTGCGACCGCAGCAATCGCCATCTCGGGCAGCGTGCTGCCGCGCTCTGAATGCCGCATCATTGTTCCTCCACGCGCATCGTGGCCGAACCGTCGACCGTAACCGTAGCGGGCAGAAGCGGCCACTTGACCCAGGGCTTGAAGACTCCGGTCGTGGTGACTTCCACGTAGTAACTGGCGCCGGAAGTCGTGCACGCCACCACCGCTCCACCCGACATGCAGAACGTCGGGCTCGGCGAGGCTGTGAGACCAGCTAGATTCTGCGCATCGCCTAAGGCTGCGTTCTGTTGGCCGGTCATATCTGAAGCCGTAACGAGGTTTTGCGCGCCGTACTCGACGCCCGCACGAGCCGCGTTGGACGCAACGATTGCATCGTAGGCGTAGCGCCCGTAATCGATGATCCCGAGCAGCAGAAGCAGAAGCACGGGGAGCACGAACGCAAGTTCGACGAGCGCGGCGCCTTCCTCAGACCGGTGCAACTTCATTGCGCGAGAACCACCTTCGACATTATCGAAGTGCCGGGAGACGGCGACGGCATCGTCGTGGCGTCAAGGGTGACGGTCTTACCGATAATCACCGAGTTCTTGCCTCCACCGTCGCCTGAGTAGGTCACGGTCGCTCCCGGTGCATAGATCAGGCCGGTGAAGTGAACCGACGAGCCCGAGAAGTTTGGCGATCCCGTGTTGCTCGGCACTTGGTAGTAGAGTACATTGGCGTAGCTCCCCGACGTCGGCGCCGAGATCGTCGCGCTGTTGGCGGAGCTGAAGTCCGGAGGCGTGCCGGTCGACGTAACGTAGAACGTCACTCCGGTTCCTACGAAGCTGGTATTGCTGAAGTCGCTGGTCCCGGTCAGAACGTACGTGCCGGGCTCGAGCGTTACCGTCCCGCAACTGCCGACTGGAAAGCTGCTGTAACAGCCCGGTTGAAGAGTCGCGTCCATGTTGGGCGCTAGGGCTGTGCAACTTGTCGTAGGCGGAGGGCTCGCCTCAACGGTCGCGCAGCCGGAGATCTGCGGACACGGATTCACCGTTCCCGTGCTCGGCATCGGGGCCGGCGTTGCGGCGGTGAACGTACAGCCGGATGTGCTGGCACTGCCGACGTAGCCGATAAACCCCGCATCGATCGTTCCGGAGGTACAGGTGACCGGCCCGTTACACTCGATGCCGCTGCCCGGAGCGCTAACCGAGCCGCTGAACGTGCATCCTCCGCTCGGGCTACCCGAGGGCGCCGGGGACGGACCCAATGCCGCGACGGTTATCGGGCTGGACTGCGTAAGCAACGCCGTCGCCGACGTAGATATCGGCATGTCCTTTACGCCGAAGAGGCCCGAGAAAAACACCGCATGCGGCGCCGTGATTTGAACCTCGACTGCACAGTTATTGCTGGCGTAGGGTCCGCTCGTCGGCGGATTGTCGACGGTTACCGTGATCCCGCTAGAGCTTCCGCTACCCGTGCTGCTGTCGCCACCAGCGTTCTTGTAGCCGTTGGCTTGCGCATCGTCTCGCGCGGCGGTCGTCGCTGCGCTCGAGCTCGGGCAACTCTCCGTCGCCAGTGTCTGCGCTCCGCCGATCGCCGCGGCGTCGGTTGCGGATTGCTGCTCGCGCTGTTGATATTCCCAATAGCCGACGTCCGTGGCCATGCGGCTGAAGCCTAACAAAACGGTAAGACAGACGGCCACAAACGGCAGGACTTGACCTGCCTCTCGCGTTCGTAACATAGGACCGCCATTTTAGCACGCATTCAAGCGAGCATTTTGAAGAAATTGAGAAAATTAAAGACGAGTAGGGTGCATTTCATTTGTTTTTTTTCGCGTTAACGGTTCGTTGACGCTAAACTCGGATGATGTACGTGACGATAACCGTAATGGACCGTTTCCGGGCTATGGCGCGGCCGTTGAAGGCGGCGCGTAATTCACCGGTTTAACGTTGACGTTGAGCTTCTGTCCATCGCGTTCGAGCGACATCGGAATGGAGGCTCCCTTTGGGGTCATGCCCAGAATCGTACGCAGATCGTTAACCGAACTAACGCTGTTGGTGCCTATCGAAACGACGCGGTCGCCCGGATGGACGCCCGCAACCGCACCGGCGCTGCCCGGCGCGACAAACTTAACGTAAACCCCCGTGGGTCGATCTTCGAACGCAAGCCCGAGAGAATTATCGAGATGGACGTGTGCCGCGCTCTCATCGCTAGACTCCTCTGGGTTTTGCATGGCCGGCTGAGCGAGGCGTGCGCCGGCCGTTGAATAGCCGCGCAGAAACGGCATGCCCGATTTCCACGACGTACCGTCCGCGAAGGCTACTTGCGTGACGCGAACGCTTTCCTCGGTCATTCGGCGCACGACGTGGGACGCCCAAAGCCGGCCGCCAAAGCAGTGATCGTCGATGTTGATCGGAGGCGTGAACGTGCCCTTATCCACCCATCCGTAGTTCGCTTCGTCACCTCCGTTGCGGTTGGTCACGACGAAGGCAATATCCACGGCCGATACCACTCGCGTCGAGACGTTTCTGAAAGAGACGCACTGAGAGTAGGTAAAGGCCTGGTATCCGTTGGTCAGCGACGCGCGGTAGACGTAGATTGGACTCGCATCGTTATTCCTTACGCGCACGCCGACGCGCAGCGGCTCGGGTGATGGCGTAGGCCTCGGGGTCGGGGCAGCGGTGGCTGCCGGAGTTAGCGGCGCAGTGGAAGGGCGCGACCAATACGTGCCGTTGCTCCAAGTAATGCGTCGCAGGTCATTTGAAATAGTGCCCGTGATCCGGCCGCCGTTCATGAAACCCCAGTCGGTGCTTAGCGTGCTGGGGTTGACGAAGCTTCCCGTGGCGGTGACGCCTCGTTCGTTTGTCAGCGACACCGACGTTCCGCTTTGACTGATGCGGCATGGCGCGCCGGGGTTACCGTTAGCGTACCACCTGCCGCTGATGTCGGGGAGCGTCCCGGCGCGCACTTCCGTCCACGCTCCGAAAACGATCGCCACACTCGCGCAGATAGCCGCAACTCTGACGGCGTTAAATGCAAAGGCTTTCAAGGGCGGCCTCCTTCGCTTCAAGCGTTCGCGGGCAGGCGGCCGTCCCCTCGACACGAAAATTGCTCGAAAGAAAAGCGAGGACGAATGGCATGAAGACTTTCGTTTCGGCTGTGCTCGGATGCGCGCTTTTTGCCTTACTGCTTTCCACCGCGCCGGTCGTTTCGACGGCGCAGACCACGACGGCCGCGGCGCCGACGCCCGTTCCGGTGCCGCACCCCGATTTCACTTCAATGAATTTCCTAGTCGGTACGTGGACCTGCACCCAGCCGTGGCGAGGCAAGACGCGCACCGAGACCGACGTATACACGATGAGCAGCGACGGCATGTGGCTGGTTGACACAGCCACGTCTCCGCCCTTCGATCCGTATCGCACCGTTCCCAAAAACGGCAGGATGCTCACGACATACGATCCGACGATCAAACGGTGGGTGGCAATCTACTACGACAATTTCGGCGGGTACGCAATAGAGGCCACACCGGGCTGGCAAGGCAATATCGCGAGCTGGGCCGGCCAAGGACTCGACGGTTCAACCTTCGGCGACGTTATCACGAAGGTGAGCGACACCCAGACCAGCGACGTCACTACAATGACCGATCCGCAGGGTAAGAGCACCAACGTAACCATAACCTGCAAGAAGAACCGCTAGCGCCCCGCAAGTTGGACTGACGGCCCCGCTCAAATGCGTGAATTCTTAACGAGTCATTTGGTTCACGTCGTCGCCCTCGCTACACTCGTCTCACGATTGGGCGATATTGGCACGACGTTCTTGGTCACGCCGACTTTGAAAGTCGAAGCCAACCCGATCGTGCGGCGATTCCGTTGGCGATATGCAATCGCCACGCTTGCCGTCGCTCTGATACCGTACTATTCGCTCCATGGCGGAATTATAGTTTTCACGGTATCGTCGCTGATCGCTGCACTCAACGCGTCGGAGGCAATGCTGGCTAGGTCCCTGGGAGAGGAGCAATACGCGACGCTCAATCGAGAGGCGATACAGAAGATGCCCGTTTTGCGCGGTCTTTCGCTGCTTTGTTTGCCCGCGCTTTTTCTTGTGACCTTGGGCCTGATAATGCTCCTATTCTTCCCCAACGGCTGGGGCTTTGACTTCGCCATCGGAACGATCCTGAGCGGAGCAGCGCTGTTGATCTTCTACCCGATCCGATTCTTCGCCGAACGCCGCGCGCCGCGAAGCCGTCTCTGATAGGGCAACTGGAACAGCAAGAGGAAGAAAGCGAGGAGCAACGGACGTTGCCGGAACTTGGAGTATAGAATGATTGAACTGCGCTTTTGGGCCATCACGGTTTCTACGTTGATTGCGACTGGGATGGCCGCTCTGCTTTCAGCGTGCTCCGGCGCGGGATCACAAAGTGTGATTTCAACGCTTCCCAGCGCGAGTCTGCGCGCGCCGTCTCCGCTCGTCCATCGCGTGACGCAAGCATCGAGCGGTCCGATGGATCTGTTCGTCGTCGAAAACGATGAAAACGCGGTCGAGATCCTGGCCAACAAGAAGTGGAAGAACACGGGGAAAAGTATCACCCAAAGCATCGACGGTCCCGACGGGGACTGGGAGGACGCCGAAGGCAACCTGTACGTTGCCAACGAGTCCGGTCCGAATGTCACGGAGTACGATACTAATTCAAAGGACTCACCGATCTACACGTACACGGGCTTCACCGAGCCGGTCGACGTGCGGACCGACAGCGGCGGGAACGTTTACGTCGCCGACTATTTCGGGTCGGATGTGGCCGAATATAAACAACAGACAGACACCCCGGTCGCCACATGCGAGCCGGGCGGTTTCGTCGAGGGCGTCGCAATCGATACCAAGGGCGACGTGTTCGTCGGCTTCTACGACGGCCTGTTCTCTTACGTCGCGGAGTATGCCGGAGGTCTGAAGGGCTGCAATAACACAAACCTTGGCGTAAGCGTAAATGAGCCGGCCGGGATGGTTTTCGACAAGAAGAACGACCTTATTCTTTGCGACCCGGGCGTCCCGGCGGTCGACGTCATCGATCCGCCGTACAGCAGTGTTTCCGGCACGCTCGGATCCGGCTACAGCAATCCGCTCCACGTCACGCTCAACGCAAAGAACAATCAAGCCTACGTCGCCGATTCGGGCACGGATAAGGTGTACGTCTTGAGCTACCCGGCCGGCAAGCTTGAGGCAACGCTCGGCACCTCAAACGGCATCTCGGATGCGTGGAGTGCCGTCGATGGCCAGAATTACGTTCCGTAGGAGCCGGTGTCGCGCTTCCTCTTGCTATCGGGTGTCGCCCTATTAGCACTGAGCTCGAGTGTCTTATCCGCATCGGCGCAGGATCAGGATTACGCTCCGGGAGTTTGGCACTACAGATCGATTCCGTGCGTTGACACGACCGTGCGGCTCGTGGAGCCTCGCCTAACGGCGAACGGCCAAAAGACCTTCACCCCCGAGGATTTCGAACAAAGCGGAGTTTACGTCGAGTTCAACACATTCTTAGGGTCGGACCCCGTAAATCATATGCGGGCGGCGGTCACGCATTATCAGAATACCCCTGGAAACGATGTCATGATGA
>Ga0187783_10002909_pt1 | contig 12663 bp, 11 predicted proteins | sample 1015_SJ02_MP02_2_FD_132471 | JGI IMG/M metagenome (GOLD analysis project Ga0187783, IMG submission 132471) | Tropical peat soil microbial communities from peatlands in Department of Meta, Colombia - 1015_SJ02_MP02_20_MG | ecosystem: Environmental > Terrestrial > Soil > Wetlands > Peat | place... | reverse complement strand
GGCTGCGAGGAGCCCGACGCGGTGCTGGTGATCTCACCGGGGGCCGACGGCCCGCGCTCGACGCTGTACATTCCACCTCGCCGCGACGCCTCCACCCACGCCTTCTACAGCGACGACCGCTACGGCGAACTGTGGGTGGGTGTCCGGCGTGGCGTCGACGAGGCCGCCGTCTACTACGCGATCGACACGGCGCCCCTCGAGGAGCTGGAGAAGGACCTCGTCGCTCTGGGCGGTGCGGACGTGGTGACACTGCGCGGGATCGACGCTGAGGCCGACGGGTTCAGCGAACCCAGCGAGCTCGACGACGAGCTCGCCACCGCGCTCTCGGAAATGCGGCTGATCAAGGACGACTTCGAAGTCGCCCGGCTCCAGGAAGCCGTCGACTTCACCGTCAAGGGCTTCGAGGACGTCGTGCGGGCTCTTCGAGAAGCGCGTGCCCGGGGCGAGCGCGTGGTCGAAGGCGTCTTCAACCTACGCGCCCGCGTCGAGGGCAATGACGTCGGCTACGGGACCATCGCCGCTGCTGGGCCGCACGCCACGACGCTGCACTGGACGGTGAACGACGGCGCGGTCCGCGAGGGCGACCTGCTCCTGCTCGACGCCGGCGTCGAGGGGCACTGCCTTTACACCGCCGACGTCACGCGCACGATGCCGATCGGTGGCACGTTCAGCCCTGCTCAGCGCCGCGTCTACGAGCTCGTGTTCGCGGCGCAGACCGCGGGCATCGCGGCCGTTCGCCCCGGAGTGCCCTTCATGGCCCCGCACGAGGCCGCAATGAAGGTCCTCGCCGAGGGCCTCTACGAGATGGGGATTCTGCGCGAGTCGCCTGAAGTGTCGCTGCGCCGCGACCGCCAGCTCCACCGGCGCTACACCCTGCACGGCACGAGCCACATGTTGGGGCTCGACGTGCACGACTGCGCGCAGGCGCGCAACGAGTTCTACTCCCAGGGCGAGCTGAAGGTCGGCTACGTGCTGACCGTCGAACCGGGCCTCTACTTCCAGGCGAACGACCTCACCGTGCCCGAGGAGTACCGCGGTATCGGCGTGCGAATCGAAGACGACATTCTCGTGACGGAAACGGGAGCGAGAAACCTCTCGGCGGCGCTGCCGCGCGACCCCGACGACGTGGAGGCGTGGATGGCCAGCCTCTGGCGCGAGGGTCCCCCAAGACTCGGGCTCTAACCCTACGCAAGGACCCGCAGCGGTATGGCGCGAGGTCCGCGCACCTGACCGGGCGCCCAGGTAACGGCCTGGGCATCGGCCAGCTCAAACCGGGGAAAGCGCGCGATGAACTCCTCCAGCGCGACGCGCAGCTCAAGCCGGGCGAGGTTCGATCCAACGCAACGATGTATACCCAGGCCGAAGGCCACGTGGCGATTCAGCGCGCGGTCGATGACAAAGCGGCCTGCCTCGTCAAAGGCCGCGGGGTCTCGGTTGGCCGCCGGGAAGCCGAGCAGGACCCAGTCGTCCTTCTTCATCGGCGTGTCAAAGAACTTGAAGTCGTCCTTCACGAGACGCGCCATGGTAACCGGCGCGTAGTAGCGCAGGAACTCCTCGACGGCCAGGGGCATCAGGTCGGCCTCGGCGACGAGCCGCGCCAGGTCGCTCGGGTGCTGCGCCAGGTGCCAGATCGCGGCGCCGATGGCCGACCACGTTGTATCGATCCCCGCGACGAGCACGAGGACCATCGTGCCGCGCACGTGCTGGGACTCGAGCTTCTGGCCGTTCACCTCCACGTTCAGTAAGTAACTCGTGAGGTCGTCACGGGGACGTTGCAGATGGTCGTCGATCTGGGCGTCGAAGTAGTCGGCGACCGGGATGAACAGCGGGAGGCGAACTTCGGGGTCTAAGTCCACGAGGTCGAGTACCAGGTGGACGATGTCCCGAAATACCTCCTCGTCCTCGGGGGGAAAGCCGAGCATCTTGGCGATCACGCCCGGCGGGATGAATTGGGCGTAGCGCGCACTGGCGTCGAACTCACGGGCGTCGCCGAGCGCGTCAAGGTGCTTCCGACAGAGCTCGCGGATGCCGCCCTCGAGGGCGTTGATCGGGCCGGGCGCAAAGGCCGGCAGGAGGACCCGGCGCGCGAACTGGTGAAACGGCGGGTCCGAAGTGATCGGTGGCGCGCCGCCTACCGGAGCGACGGCGTTTGGCGGGAACTTGTTGTTGGTCACCACCACGGAGCGGCTCGTGAAGTGCTCGGTGTCGTTGGCGATTGCGCTGACCATCTCATGGGTCGTGGGGAACCAGCCACCGTGGTAGCGGTCCGTGTGGGCGACCGGGCAGCGTGTGCGCAGGTCCTCCCAAATCGGATAGGGGTTAGCTACCCACGCGGGATCAGTGTGGTCCCAGTCAGAGGTGAAGTCGGTGACCGGACGCTTCTCAGCTTCGGTCGGCACGGACCATCAGTTCATCACGCGCAGCGGCAGGTTTCTCGGACCACGAATCTGGCCCTGGGACCAGGTGACATCCTTCGGATTGGCCAATTCGAACGTGGGGTAACGCTTGATGAACTCCTCGAGGGCGACACGCAGCTCGAGGCGCGCCAGGTTCGAGCCGATGCAGCGGTGGATTCCCAGTCCGAAGGCGACGTGCCGGTTCTCGGCGCGATCGATGATGAACTGATCGGCGTCCTTGAACGCCACCGGGTCTCGGTTCGCCGCGGGGAATCCGAGCAGGATCCAGTCGGACTCCTTCATCGAACAGCCCAAGTACTCCATGTCGGCCTTGACGAGGCGGGCCATCGTCACCGGCGCGTAGAAGCGCAGGAACTCTTCGAGGGCGACCGACATGAGATCGGGCTCGCCGACCAGTCGGGCGAGGTCCTCGGGGTTCTTCGCCAGATGCCAGAGGCTCGCGCCGATCGCTGACCAGGTCGTGTCGATCCCCGCGACCAGGATGAGCACCATCGTGCCAAAGACGTGCTCGATGGCCAGCTTCTGCCCGGCGATCTCCGCGTTCAAGAGGAACGTGGTCAGGTCGTCGCGGGGACGCTCCATGTGGTCCTCGATCTGCACGCGGAAGTACTCCTCGACCGGTTCCCACAGTTCGATGCGCTCGTCCTCGGGCTGGTCAATCGTGTCCATGATGACGTGCACCATTTCGATGAACTTCTCGGTGTCGCCTTCGGGGAAGCCCAGCATCTGGCGGATCACCGAGGGCGGGATGAGCCGCGCGTAGCGCTCGGACGCGTTGACGACGCCTTCGCCGATCAGGTCGTCGAGCAGGCCGTTGCATAGCGCGCGAACCTGCGGCTCGAGGGCGTTGACCACGCCGGGCGAAAAGGCGGGCAAGAGCAGCTTTCGCGCGATCGCGTGAAACGGCGGGTCCGAGGTGATCGGGGGCGCCACGCCGATGGGTGCGGGCAGGTCCTCGTCCGTCGGCCGCATATTGGCCACGACCACCGTTCGGCTCGTGAAGTTGTCGGTGTCCTTGGCAATCGTGCTGACTCCGGCGTGCGTCGCAGGAAACCAGGCGCCCCCGTACCGATCGGTGTGGGCGACGGGACAGCGCGTGCGCAGATCCTCCCAGATCGGGTAGGGATTGGCGACCCACTGGGGATCCGTGTGGTCGAAGTCGGTCGCGAAATCCTCGACGGGCGCCTTCTCGGTCACGACTCCTCGATCGAGACGGCGTGCTCCGGGCAGTTAGCCTCCGCCAATCGGGCGAGCTCGAGTGTCGCTGGCGTGAGACCCCCGTCACCGAGCACGACGCCATTGCCCAATTCGTCAAAGCCGAACAGGGTCGACGCGATCGAGAAGCAGCGGCCCTGTCCCTGGCAGAGATCGCTGTCAATCACGACTCGCACGGTCCCCCCTTCGACGACCTTGGCCCGACCTTACTACGAAGTAACCCGGAATCACTCGTGCCGGTCGCCCGTTGGGGCGACCTCCCGGGTCTGATCCGCCTCGCCTGACGCCGCGACTACACTTCGGCGAATAGTGCAAGGTCACGTTGTCACGCGGGTGCTGCTTCGTCCCACTCGGACGATGGTCGCGCTCGGCCTCTTGGCCCTGGCGCCGAGCGTGGCCGGTCCCGCTGCGGCAGGCGGGGTCTCGATCCCCACGACGGGCCTGACTCAGGTGCAGGTGACGTTCCATTCGTCGTCCAAGCCGGCCGGCGACGTCTTTCTGAGGGCGGCCAGCTCGTTGAACGAGTTCGCGCAGAATGTTCGCGACGATCACCTTGCCGTGCAGAAGCCGCCGACGAGCCCCAGCTGCTCTGACCCGATCCGCTACACCGTAGAGATCAGCTACCGGACGGGACCCAAGGTCTTCCTAAGCGCCGACGCGTGCGGCAACGCTGTCTCGGGCAACCTGACGGGCAACACCAAAGCCTTCGTGCACTTCCTCTCGACGCTCGTCAGCTGATCCGGTCGCGGCACGAGCGACCGTCGGCGAGTGATCCCGCGCAGGTGTCAGCTCATGACTGGTGCAGCCATTTTCGCCTGAGCATTGCCGCGCTCGGCCATAGTGCCGGGCAGCTCGCTCGGAAGGCAACGACGCACCCCGACGGTCAGACGTGGCTAGCGCTCGGCTCGCGCGCTGGCGCGTGCACGAAGTCCTTCGAGCGCAGCAGGGTCAAGGAGAACAGCGCCCCGACGAAGGCCAGCGCGGCGCTGACGATGAAGAGGTCGTTCAGCGAGCCAGTGAAGCTCGCGTGCAGGGCGCCGATGAGCTGGCCACGCAGGTTGGCCGGTGCCGCCCGAATGAGTTGCGCGACGTCGCCCTGCTTGATCTCGGTGATGGTGTGGGCGACGTTCTCGTTCAGCCCCGGCAAGGAGTTGATCGAGTGGCCCAGCTCGTTGCGCAGCGACGCCGTGAAGATCGTGCCGTAGAGGGCGATGCCGACGGCGATGCCGATCTGGCGAAACGTAGTGTTCACGCCCGAGGCCATGCCCGAGCGGTCCGGCGTCACGACCCCGACCGCCGTCGAGGCGAGCGGTGGGTTGACCATGCCCGCACCGACGCCAGCCACGATGAAGCCGGCCACGAGGTGCGTCCAGCCGGTTGTCGCCGAGACGCCCGACATCAGGAGCAGCCCGATGCCGACGAGGGTGAGCCCGGGCCCGATCAGCCAGCGCACTGGGACGTGGCTGCTCAGGCGTCCGGCGATGGTGGCCGAGACGAGGGTCCCGCCGCTCACCACGATCAAGCGCACGCCGGTCGCGAGCGCGGAGTACCCGAGATCGTCCTGGAGGTACAGCACGAGGTAGAGCAGCATCGCGAACAGTGAGCCGTTCATGCAGAAGGCGGCGATGAGGCCGCCCGTGAACGTCGGCACACGAACCAGTGAGAGGTCAAACATCGGGTGCGGCACTCGAAGCTCGGTGGTCACGAAGACCGCGGCGAGCACGACAGCTCCGACGAGGCAGACAATGACGCCGGTGTTGCTCCAGCTGGTCTCACTCTCGCGGATCAGCCCGTAGACCAGGCTGACGAGCGTGGCGGTCAACACGACGAAGCCGGGCCAGTCGGGCCGTGACGACTGCAAGAGCGCGGACTCTTCGACTTTCATCTCGGAGAGCACGATGGCGGCCACACCGACCGGCAGGTTGACGAAGAAGATGTAGCGCCACGACAGCTCGCTCGTAATAACCCCGCCGAGGATTGGCCCGGCGGCGACGGCGACGCCGGTGATGGCACCCCAAATGCCAAAGGCGACGCCTCGCTCCCGGCCGTGAAAGCTCTGGGCGAGCAGGGCCAGCGACGTCGAGAAGAGGATCGCGCCGCCAATCCCTTGGAAGCTCCGCGAGAGCGTCAGCATGAGCGGCGTCTGAGCGACCCCGCAGAGCAGCGATCCAAGGGTGAACACGCTGAGCCCGACGACGAAGACGCGGCGGTGCCCGAAGCGATCGGCGAGCGAGCCCGCGGTGAGGAGCAGCGACGCGAGGGTCAGCGCGTACGCGTCAATGACCCACTGCACGTCCGAGAACGACGCGTGCAGGCCCGACTGGATCTCCGGTATCGCGACGACCACGATGGTGACGTCGAGCAGCAGCATGAACGTGGCGGCGCACACCACGATGAGGGTCCACCACTTGCGGTCCATTGCGCCCCTACCCTACGGGCGCCTCCCGAGATCATGACCCGGCGGTCACTCGCTCTCGATCTCCTCTCGGCTAATTCCCAGCAAATAGAGCACGGCGTCCAAGTACGGCACGGACAGTGCGGCGTCAGCGTGCTCGCGGACCCCGGCGCTGGCGTTGAAGGCAATGCCCAGGCCCGCCACGGAGAGCATGTCGATGTCGTTGGCGCCGTCGCCCACGGCAACGGTCTGCTCGAGGGGCACGCCCACTTCGCGCGCGAAGCGGCGAAGGGCTCGCGCCTTGCCGGGGCGGTCCATGACCTCGCCGGTCAACTCGCCGGTGAGCAACCCGTCAGTGACCTGGAGGTGGTTGGCTTCGAGCAGATTCACGTCGAGCTCGGCGAGCAGCGGTGCCAGCACGTCGAAGAACCCCCCTGAGACGACGGCCGGCACGTACCCGAGACGCCGCAGGGTGCGCAGCAAGGTGCGCGCGCCCGGCGCCAGTCGCAGCGTTGCCCGCACCTCGTCGAGCACGCTCTCGGGCAGCCCCGCCAGGAGCTGCACCCGGCGGCGCAGGGCTTCGGCGAAGTCGACCTCGCCGCGCATCGCGGCGTCGGTGATCGTGGCGACCTCCTCGGCCCGACCGCTCGCCGCGCCGAGGAGATCGATCACCTCGTCCTGCAGCAGCGTCGAATCGGCGTCCATCACTACCAAGTGCTTGGCGCGCCGGTGCAGGCCCGCGCGCTGTACCGCGAGGTCAAGGCCGCACTCGCCGGCCGCGGCGGTGAGCGACGCTCGAAGGGCGCCGTGGTCGGGACCGAGCACGATCAGCTCGTAACAGTCGACGGGATAGCTCGCCAGGTGAACGATTCGCTCGCAGTTCGCTCCACTCGTCGCAATGGCGCGAAAGGCTCGCTCGAGTTGGCCCGCCGAGATCGCCGGAGCAAGCAGCGTGACGAGCAGGCGACGACCCTCGATCGCGTGGGTGGACGCCACCTCCTCGACACGGCACCCCAGTCCTTCGCCCTCGATCCTGCGCCGGCCCAGCGCGGCTACCAGGTCGTTCCGGGTCAGCGCAGCGCCGCCACTCACCTCGGCGCACAGCACCAGGGTCCCGCGGATCGTGATCTGCGCGACGTCCACCAGGCGGGCACCCTCGCTCTCGATCGAGTGCAGTGCGTCGAACAGCTCCGCACCGACGCCGATGCGGTCCGGCCCGCTTACCGTGACGAGATACGAGGACTGGGGCACGGCACAAGAGTAGGTGGCCCGTCGGGCGACTACGTGGGGCCGTCGAGCTCGCGCAGGGCTCGCACTTCGGCCACGTGCGGATCGCTGCGCGCGTCAAATCGCCAAAGGGACGGCAGCGCCGCCGCGACAACGCCCACCGAGCCGGTGCAGGCGAGTCCCCCGAAGGTGAGCGAGAAGCGCAGCGTGGTCCAGGCCGCCATCACCCCGGCGCGGAACTGACCCGCCGTCGGGCCCACCGAGTACGAGATCATCTCGATGCCGGCCATTCGCCCGCGAACGTCGGGCGGGATCGACTCGTTCCACATGGACTGGCGGAAGATGCCGCTCACGGCGTCGGCTCCTCCGGCGACCGCCAATCCGGCGAGCGCCAGCCAGAGTGTGGACGAGTAGCCAAACGCGGCGATGCCGATCCCCCACAGCGATGCCGCGGCCACGACGGCCCGGCCGTAGCGGTGGACCTTGCGCGACCAGCGCGACGTGAGCACAGCGAGCAGCGCCCCCACTGGCAGCCCGCAGTAGAGCGCCGACAGCGCGTAGCTCTCGTGAAAGCGCACCGCAACGAACGGCAGCATCACCACGGGGAAGGCCATAGCCATGGCCAGCAGGTCGACGACATAGGTCCCGACTATGTCCGGCCGGCTCTTGGCGTAGGCGAGGCCATCGCGCAGCTCGACCAGCACGCTCTCGCCCGAGGACTCGGGCGGTGGCGTCGCCTTCAAGGTGTACAGGAGAGCCAGGGAGAAGGTGAACGTCACGACGTTGGCGAAGTAGACCGCGCCAGCTCCCAGGGCCACGGCGGCCAGTCCGCCGGCGGCCGGGCCAATGATCGAGGCGGTCGTCGAGCTGATATTGGACAGCGCCGACGCCGAGCGCTGAAGATCGTGGCGCACGAGGATCTGGCGCATCGCGGCAACGCTCGGGCTCTGCACGCTCGACGCGCCCGCCACGATTGCCGCGTCCGCGTAGAGGATCCAGGTCATCGGGTGCGCCAGCAGCGCGTTGATCAAGAGCATGGCGGTGGAGAGCATCATCACCAGCTCCATCACGATGATCAGCCGACGGCGATTCAAACGATCGGCTAATACCCCGCCGTAGAGACCGAAGAAGACGATCGGGGCCAGCTCGACGAGGCCAATCGAGCCTACGGCGAGGGTGGAGTGCGTGAGCTGCTTGAGCTGGTAGGGCACTGCGACGTAGGTCGCCATGCCCCCGAGCATCGAAATGAAGCCCGCGGTGTACAGCCGTCGGTACTGCTTGGAAACCCGAAGCGGCGTGAGGTCGACACCGATGAAGCCCTGGCTCACTCGGGGCCCGCCAGCCAGCCCTCGTTCTCACTCAAGTGCCGTAAGACCTTGGCCGGTACGCCACCGAGGACCACATGATCCGGAAAGGTTCCGCGCACGACCGCCCCCGCCGCGACCACGGTGTTGCGCCCGAGCGTTGTGCCCGGCAGGATCACGACGTTCGCACCGAGCCAACTCCCCGAACCGATCTTGACCGCAGCCTCGATCGGGCGCTGCCAGCCGATGGGCTCGTCAGGATCTTCGTACGAGTGGTTCTGGTCGGTGATGTAGACGTAGGGACCTGTCTGGATCTCGTCGCCGAGCTCGATCGACCAGTGCCCGACCACGTGCGAGCCTCGGCCGATCACGCACTTACGCCCAATAACGACCGTCGGCGACGCGAGCATCACCTGATCGCCGCTCACGCCCGCGGTCAGGCAGACGTTGGGCCCGATAAGCGTCTCGTCGCCGATTGACAGATAGCGCTCGTTGTAGATCACGCCCTGGGGCGCCAGCAGCGCCGCGCCCCGGCCGAAGTAGTAGAAACTCTTGGCGTAGTCGTCGTCCGGTCCCACGGTCGCCACCTCGTTCAGATAGCGACGCCACGCACGCACGCGCGAGCCCAGGTAGCGACGAAATCGCAGGCGCGCGCTCACCGGAGCCACGCTACCGCCGTCGCCCTCGAACCACGAGGCGACTGAGTAGCGTCGTGCCATGGTGCTGGACGTTGCGGTGGTCGGCTCGGGCTTCGGAGGAATTGGCGCCGCGATACGGCTCCGTCAGGTGGGCGTCACGGACGTCGAGCTCTTCGAACGCGCGAGCAACCTTGGCGGCACGTGGCGTGACAATACCTATCCCGGTTGCCGCTGCGACGTGTCGAGCAACCTCTACTCCTTCTCCTTCGCACCCAATCCGGCCTGGGCCAACTCGTACAGCTACCAGCCCGACATCTGGCGCTACCTGCATACCGTTGCCGATCGCTACGACGTCCGCCGGCTCATCAACTTCAACCACGAGGTGCTCGACGTGTCCTTCGACGCCGGCGACGGCCTGTGGCGCCTAACGACGAGCCAGGGTCAATGCGCCGCTCGGTGCGTCATCCTCGCCACCGGCGGCCTCGCCGAGCCGCGCCCTCCGGATATCAAGGGCCTCAGCGACTTCGCGGGCCCGGTGATGCACACGGCCAGATGGGACGACGCCATCGACCTTCGGGCCAAGCGCGTTGGCGTGATCGGCACGGGCGCCAGCGCCATCCAGGTCGTTCCTCAAATCGCGCCGTCGGTCGATTCGCTCGAGCTGTTCCAGCGAACACCGGCGTGGATCCTCCCCCACTTCGGTCACGCGGTGCTCGAGCGCACGCAGCGGCTCTACGCGGCCGCGCCGCCGGCCCAGCAACTCGTTCGCGCGTGGGATTACTGGCGGCGCGAATTGATGGTGCTGGGCTTCGTCAAGGACCCGCGCCGGATGGTCAAGGCTGAAGCCCTCGCCCGCGAGCACCTCGAACGTCAGGTGAGCGACCCCGTCCTGCGCGAGAGACTGACACCCACCTACCGCCTCGGTTGCAAACGAGTACTCATCAGCAATGACTTCTACCCGTCACTTTCCCGCGACAACGTGCGCCTCGTGACTGGACCGATCGCGACCGTCGAGCCCACCGGGTTGCGCACGGCCGACGGCGAGCTCCACGAGCTCGACGTCGTGATCGCCGCCACCGGTTTCTTCGTTACTGACAATCCGATGGCCACCAAGGTCCGTGGCGCTTTCGGCGAGGTCCTGGCCGACGCGTTGCGTGGCGATCTGGCCAACTACAAGGGGACGGCCTTTCCCGGCTTTCCGAACCTCTTCATGCTCGGCGGGCCCAACACCGCTCTCGGTCACTCCTCCGTCATCTTCATGCTGGAGAGCCAACTGAACTACGTCAGCGACGCCGTCAAGGTCGCCCTATCGAGCGGGTCGCTCGTCGAGCCCAAGGCGCACCTCGCCGCCAAGTGGACCAGTGATGTTAGGGCGAGGCTGCCCGCCACGGTCTGGGGCACTGGTTGCGCGAGCTGGTACCTCAACGAGCACGGCGTGAACACAACACTCTGGCCTGACTTCACGTTCAACTTTCGCCGCGCGACTCGCCACTTCGACCCGCGGGACCACCTCGTCGTGGCAAGACCTGCGCCGAGGACCGCTTAGTCAAGAGTGAGCGGCGAGTCGACGTCGATTACGTCCGACGCGCCCACCACGTCGGGAAGGTGAGCGCCGCCCAGGTGGGCGCGCACCCGCTCGTCGATCTCGGCCATCGTCTGCGGGTTCTCACGAAGAAAGGTCTTCACGTTCTCGCGGCCCTGGCCCATCTGCTCGCCCTCGTAGGTGAACCAGGCGCCCGCCTTCTTCACGAAGCCCAACTCGACCGCGACGTCGAGCACCGAGCCCTCACGGCTGATGCCCTGCCCGTACATGATGTCGAACTCGGCCTGGCGGAACGGCGCGGCGCACTTATTCTTCACGACCTTGACGCGAGTGCGGTTTCCGACGACGTCGACGCCGTCCTTGATCGATTCGATTCGTCGAATGTCCAAGCGAACCGAGGAGTAGAACTTGAGCGCCCGCCCGCCCGGGGTGACCTCAGGTGACCCGTAAATGACACCTATCTTCTCGCGCAGCTGGTTAATGAAGATCGCCACGGTGTTGGATTTGGAAAGCCCGCCGGTCAGCTTGCGTAGCGCCTGACTCATGAGGCGGGCCTGCAGCCCGACGTGGCTGTCTCCCATGTCGCCTTCTATCTCGGCCCGTGGGGTCAACGCCGCCACCGAGTCGATGACGATGACATCGAGCGCGCCCGAGCGGATAAGCATGTCGACGATCTCGAGGGCCTGTTCGCCGGTGTCGGGCTGGCTGATGAGGAGGTCGTCCACGTTGACGCCGATGGCCCGCGCGTAGACCGGGTCCATCGCGTGCTCAGCGTCGATGTAGGCGCACACTCCCCCATTGCGCTGCGCTTCGGCGACGACGTGCATCGCCAGAGTCGACTTACCGGAGGACTCCGGTCCGTAGAGCTCGACGATACGGCCCCGGGGCAGTCCGCCGATGCCAAGGGCCATGTCCAGCGCGAGAGCGCCCGTGGGAATGGACTCGATGTTGAAGTTCATGTTCTCACCCATGCGCATAATCGAGCCCTTGCCGAACTGCTTCTCGATCTGGCCCAGCGCCGCCTCGAGGGCCTTCGCGCGGTCATCGGTTGCCATTGGTCTCTCCTTATGCTCCTTCAAGAGGCACCCTAGGTACCTGTTGTCACATCGGTCGGGTACTGCTTGGGTCCCAGAGTACTACGAACACCTGTTCGTATTGACCATGCGAGCCAGGTTCTTCCACAACCTTTCCCACCGCCCACCGACTGGCTGAACCCGGGAAATCGCCATATTTTACACAGGTTTTCCCTATCTCGGCAACGCGACGAGCGCACGAGGGAGACCTCGGGCGATCTTCGATTCAGCATCGGGCTTGGCATCATGGTCAGATCCTGGGGGTTGCCATGGAAGAGTGTCTGATCTGCCAAGAGATCGCCGGCACCGTCGCGGTGCCCGGGGGCCAACTACCCACCAGCCCCGAGGTCGCCGCCATCCACGTGCCGCCGCTGAACGCTGAGTCGGTGTACCTGGGCTACCTCATGGTGTGCCCGCGACGCCACGCCGAGGACTTCGCCGCGCTCTCGAGCGAGGAGGCGGCCGCCGTGGGCGTTGCGATCGGACGCTGGTCTCAAGCGTTGCGGGGAGCGGGTGCCGAGCGCGTCTACGTGGCGGTCGTGGGGCACCACGTGGCGCACCTGCACGTACACCTCCTTCCCCGCTGGCCGGAAACGCCCGCGGACGTCGCCTGGCACGCGGTGGACGAGTGGCCAGGCGCGCGACGCGGCGGCTTCGAGGAGGCGGCGTCGTTCGCAATCCAGCTGCGCGAGCTATACCCGAACACCGACAATCCGCGAAGCGACTAAACATTGGCGGCTCGCCGGGCCATCGCCCGACGTGCCGCTAGCGCATGTCGGCGGAGACCAGTGCCTCGAAGTTCTCGTACATGGCGGCCACACCCGACGTCGATCGGACGTGCAGGGCCCGAG
>Ga0187783_10002908_pt1 | contig 12664 bp, 12 predicted proteins | sample 1015_SJ02_MP02_2_FD_132471 | JGI IMG/M metagenome (GOLD analysis project Ga0187783, IMG submission 132471) | Tropical peat soil microbial communities from peatlands in Department of Meta, Colombia - 1015_SJ02_MP02_20_MG | ecosystem: Environmental > Terrestrial > Soil > Wetlands > Peat | place... | reverse complement strand
GAGCGCCCGTATCGTGTCATCGAGTAACGCAGACCTGTCCGCTCTCATCGCAGCGCGGCATTTCCGCGCCGATTTGTACTATCGACTCAATGTGATCGAGCTGCACATCCCGCCGCTGCGTGCGCGGTGCGAGGACATCATTCCGTTGGCGGAGCAATTCGTTGCGCGCCTTGCGCGTAGCAGAGGCCAGCGGGTACCGTCGTTGACCCCCGCCGCGGCTGCCGCCTTGCGCGACCATTCATGGCCAGGAAACATCCGCGAGTTGCGCAACAGGGCTGGAACGCGCGCTTGGCTTGTCGGCTGGGGCAGCGCAGCTTTCGGCTCAAGCTATCTTTCCCGAAGAGACGTTGCACGACGAGCAGAGAGAACGCGTCATGAGCCTCGCCGAGGCGCGCCAGCGTGCAGAGCGTCTACAAATCGAGGAAGCGATGCGGCAGACAGGCGGTGAAATCGGCAGAGCGGCTGCGTTGCGTTGCTCGGCGTCTCTCGCACGACGCTCTGGGACAAGATGCGCAGGCTAGGTTTTTAATGCTTTCCAATCATGTTTAGACATACGGTGCGATCTTTCGCACGCGAGAAAGCCAAAATACTCTCAATCGGCTACCGAAGAGAGCAATGTCAAGCCAGAATGGTGCGCTCTAGGATCCAGTAGCAGCCGAGAACGGCGATCATTCCAGACAGGGCGTAGACGAGCGAGCTGGTCCTTACCGGTTTGTCCGATCCACGCGACGTCGCGCTCAACCAGTCGAGTCCCATCAATGCGGGCATCACGAGGCAGACGATCGCTACCTGCCCGATTTCAACGCCCAGGTTGAACGCCCCTAGCGCCGGGACCAAGGCTTCCCTCGGTAGCCCGAACTCTTGGAGGGCTGACGCGAAACCGAAGCCGTGGATCAGTCCAAAGGCAAAGGTGTCATGCCAGCGTTTGTCGATGTTGCGAGAAAAGAAGTTCTCGAGGGCAACATAGACGATCGAAGCAGCAATCGCAGGCTCGATGATCGCGCTAGGGATGACCACGATCTGGAGGGCGGCCAGCGAAAGCGTGATGGAATGCGCAACCGTAAATGCCGTGACGATCTTGATGACCGGCCAGATCCGACGTGCCCAAAGGACGATGGCGATCAGGAAGGCGATATGGTCATACCCCAGAAAGATGTGCTCGATGCCGGCCTTGACATAGCGCTCGACCACATGGACCAGCGTAGGGGCCGCGGCAGTCAACCGGACGTCAGTCTGCGAAGCGTCGAGCAACGTCTGCGAGGCATCGGGGCCACTGCCTATGAGGACAATTTGCTTGGCGGCACCGTCGACATCGATCAATACCGTGGAGCGATAGACGAGATCACCTCGGACTTCCTTGCACGACCAGATCAGGCTCGCGACGACGCCGTCCTGATCCGGAGTGACCTCCACAGGGCTTGCTATGCACGGCGTACCGTCGATCCCTTGGATCACGGCGTGCCTCATGATGTAAGCTGCGATCGGTGCCGACGACCGGTCTAACCGACCGCGATCGACAAGACCTGATTGCTCGTCGAAAACGCTGGTACCGACGACCCGATCGACATCGCTGCCCTTGAGTGCAATTTCGAGTTTCACCACGCGATCGGGCTCAAGTTCGATACGAGCGTTCGACAGGTTGATCTGGTGCGCCTCCGCGCGCGGAGCAGACGCTACGCCGAGCACTACCAGGAGCACGGCACCCCAGCGGGCAACTCTCCCCACGCGCACCACATTCACGAGACGGCCCCTATGGTTTTGAGCATTTCGATCAGCCGTGCCGACTCGTAGCCAGCGATCGTAACGACATCTCCAGTCGCAGCAAGCCGCACGTATCGTCCAAAGGCATCAGCCGCCACGTTACCTATCTCAATTCGCGCCAGCGGCGAGGAACTGTCTCGCGCGTAGATAAGCGCGATAATGACGGGACGGGAGAGTCCATACCGCTCAACCTGTTCGGGACTCGCGTGGCGTGCCACGAGTGATTCGATCTGAGTCTGGTCGAAAGCTTCGAGGGCGTTTGCAATGATCCTTGCTTGGGTCGGATCTGCAACATGTCCGGGCGAATTTCCGGAATGCGTATGTTGGCCGACATGCAGGAACCAATTGCCGATTCCGTCCCGTTCAAGGCGATGGAGCTTTCCCTCAAAGGCGATCTCGATTGCCCAGATCTGTTCCAGCGAGACGGGTAACAGCAGCTTCGCCGAATGTCTCGCAGCCGCCGTCGCTTCGCCCTTGCCCTCGTTGCCCAACGGCAAAGCCCTTTTGGCGATATCGGCCGTCAGTTGCCACTCCGTGCCGACATGCCGGGGCATTAGATAGAGCTTGGACTGACCAACGATCCGAGCGTATTGCGACGTGCTCGTCGGATTGAGGGCACCAAAGTCGATGACCGTGGTCGTCTGGTTAGGCTCAGTGAGCAAGACCAGTAAAACAGGCGGACTGAGCCCGAAGTCGGCGAAACTCTCTCCCTGGTAATCGCTTGGATCTAGGGTCCGGGTCGGCTCGGATACATGCATGAACTGCAGCGCAGTGTCGAGGTGCGATGCGAGTTCGCCAGGAATCTCCTCGCCATTTGCTCGAGCAAGGCCCCAGGAACCTGACTTCGAGCGACTGAAGGCGACGTGATTCTTTCCCATCCTGATCTCGGCTCGAACGATAGCCGACGGAGATACGGAAATGATCCCGTGCGCTTCAAAGCGGAGTTCTGGTAGGCCGGGTCGTTTGCCAGTCAACGCCAGACCCCCAATCAGAGCGATCATCAAAACGGCTATTGCAAGCACCGCGTGGCTACGGGTTGCCAGAGTCACCGTCGCCTCCACCAGACGAGGCCGCCGAGCAACCCAATGCTCATCGGTAGGGCAAGCTCGACCGCAATGAAGATCTGCCGCATCTGATCGCGCGTGAGTGTGATCTGCTCCAAGCTGAACGATGGCGGTTTGAGTCTTGGCCTGGCGTCATCGTCTGCGAGCCAGCGCAACAGGCCAACCGCGAAATCCCCATTGGACACGTACGGGAAAAATGCATTGGCAGCAAAATTGGTATCACCGACCAAAATCAATCGGAACCGCCTGTCATCGCCAGGCTCGGCATCGGGCCAGCGTCCTTCCAACGCAACCGCGAGATTCGCTGGGCCGCGCGGCGCTACGTTCATGTCGGCTGAGGGCGTACCGGAGGGGCCTACGGGCCGCAAATAGCTGTCTTTGCTGCTGTTAGCGAGGATGGTCGCGGTGATACCGGCCGGGGTAGCACCGACCTCGATCGGCCGCGCCTCCGGAAAGATCGTCATTGCGAGCCCGTTAGTGATCGGGTGTGGCTGATAGTAAGGCACCGCAACCTTATCGTCATCGGTGCCGTAGTGGTTGAGCGGGTCAATCACTACCGCTTGCGCCGATGTGAGCCCTACTCTGTATAAGAGACCGCCGAATTCCGACCCCAACCGAAATGATGGGTCAATCATCACCAGAAGCCTCCCGCCACGTGCGAGATAACGCGACAGCAAGCTTGCTTCGCCCGGTGGATAGGCGCCACGCGGGCCGATTTCGGCAACCACGGTGCAATCTTGCGGGATAGCAGTCAAAGTCGCCGGCATGATCGGCTTGACGTTGTAGCCCAGCAATGTCAGCGCCAGTTGCAGTCGGTCGAGACCATCCGGCGCACCTTGAAGTACGTCTCCGGCACCGGGCACCTCGTGCCCTTTTAGTGTCTCGACATGGCTATAGTGGAAGTGCGGAGGGCCTTCGGGAATACTCTCGCCGTGCCCCGTTACGAAGCAGACGACGTCGACCTGCTCCTTCAGGGCCCGCATAGCTGCGTAAGCCATCTGCACCAGATCGACGGTATTCTGTATCACCACTCTCCGATCCGCAGCGAGTAGCAACGCCGTATTGTACGCCTGAACGCCGAACTCGCGTGCTTTCGCCGGCTCCTTGTCCAGGTCGATCGCGTTGAAATGGAAATATCGACTTTCGCGTGACGCGGCCGTTAGCAAGTCCTTGGCTTTGAGCGCATTCCCGTCAGCTTTGTTGTAAAAATAGATCAAAGAGATATCTGACTTCAGGCCATGGACAAGCGTTTCGAACTGAATGGGAGGGGTATTGGTGCCTTCTCGGCTGAGGTCCAGATGCACGTCATGGCGAAACGCTGCGATGTTCGCCAAACAGGCGACCACGATCGCGACACCCGCAAGCAGGAGGTTGAGGAGCATCGCCCGATAGCGTGATCCGGAGACGCGCAGAGGCAAACTCATAGCCAGCGCAAACAGCATCACTATGGCCGTGCACCACGCCGCAAAGAACAGAAAATTTGCGGTTGTCTCGTCCCAATAGCGTGACGCACCGAGGGAACCGAACGCCAGCGCGATGCCGGCAAATACCAAAATAGGAAGCCAGGAGAGCGTACGCGACATGACCATACCAGCGATTAGTCAACGCCACGCTAACGCGCGAACGCTGAGGAAGAGAGTGAGTAGGGTTGCACTAAGGTAAAAGGCAACATCCGAGAAATACATTGATCCGGTCGCAAACGGCTTGAAATGCACCGATAATGAAAGATTGACGACTAGGGTATCGAACGGGTCAGGCAGAAGGTAGCCGAAGTCGTCGATGATCCACAGGAGTAGGAAGACACTGAGCGACAGAAGCGCCGCAATAATCTGATTTGCTGTCAGTGCAGAGGTGAGCAATCCGAACCCCACTAATGCCGCTCCCAGAAGCAATAGACCAAGATAGCCACTAAAAATTGGACCCCAATCGGGATGGCCGTAGATGGCGAGTACGATCGCGTAAGTGCCCGAAAGGGTAAGCATTAGAATCAACAGGCTCATGCTGGCGGTAAATTTAGCGAGCACAATATGCACTTCGGTCGCAGACGATGTTAGGAGGACTTCGACCGTACGCAGCTTGCGCTCTTCCGCTATGAGCCGCATGGTGACGATCGGCACGGTCAGCAGGAACAACACGAACATCTGAAAGAATAGATGAACGAGTGTCGGTGTATGGCCGATGAACAGCGCTAATGTGAAGCTATAGCCCATGATAAGCAGGAATACCACTATCACGACGTAGGCGATTGGTGACGAGAATAGCGCCGCTTCCTCCTTGCCCCATAAAACTATGAACTGCTTCATGCTGCGACCCCAATTGTGCGAGTTGTAAGTTCCAAAAATATCTGTTCGAGATCAGGCAAAACAGCGCATAATTCCGAAAGTGCGAAGCCCCGCCCGATCAGCGTCGCGGCCAGCTCCTGCGCTAGCTGCGGACGACACTCTCCTTCCACCAAATATTGGCCTGTAGCGCCCACGGACTCTGTCGACACAGAACGCACGCCGGGTACGGTTGCGATGCAGCTTCGCACCTCGTATTCCGGCCCGGAGATCCGAAGACGCAATCGTCGCGTCCGCTCGCCTTGCTGGAGTGCATCGGCCGTTAAAAGCTTGCCATCGAGCAAGATCATTACGCGGCTGGCAATCTGTTCGATCTCGGAGAGTATATGCGAAGCAATCAACACCGTCTGTTGGCCGCCCAGTTCGCGAATGAGGTTACGGACTGCGATGACCTGGCTAGGATCGAGCCCACTCGTCGGCTCATCGAACACCAGAAGTCTCGGTTTGGTCAGCAACGCCTGGGCGATGGCGACGCGCTGTCGATAGCCGCGCGACAACTTCGCCACTGTCATGGTCAAAACCTTTTCGAGCCGCAAGCGCTCCACCGCCTCCTCCACGGCGCGGCCGAGACGGCTTCCCTCTAAACCCTTGAGCCGTGCCATGAACCGCAAAAATTCGTTAACGCGCATGTGATCGTAAAGCGGAGCGTCCTCCGGTACGTACCCGACTTCGCCGCGCGCTGCAGGCGATTGCGATGCCACATCGCAACCCGCAACCGTCGCGACCCCCGAAGAGGGCGTGAGATAGCCCGTCAAAATACGGAAAATCGTGCTCTTGCCAGAACCATTGGGTCCAAGGAGGCCGACAATTTCACCATCCGCGACCGAGAACGAAACGTCTCGGACTGCGAGATGCGGTCCGTACCACTTAACCAGATTCTCTACCACGATGATTGGGGAACTCATGCGCAAACCTAGTGTCGGAGCGACGGCCGAAAAGGGACATACGGATTGACTAATCTCGCTTGTCCGATCCTGGGAATGGAGATCGTGCGCAACACACATTCACAGGTCGCCAGCGTCGATTTCACGATGTTTGCTCCCTATTTGAACCGACCTTACATGGTCAGTTGGCTTATCTTGGGCACAACTTGTAACTGACGCCGACGCCTGCCTCCGAACGTATGTTATCTGGACGAATTCACGCGTTGAAAGCGGCGGTCTACATTCGGGCGGACCGCTCAAGCGCCGGCAGGCGACCGACGCCGTATGGCGGCCAATTGATCGGCTAAGTTCACTTGTGGGTTCGTCGGAGACCCAACTGCCGGCCGCCCATATGGCCTCTACTTTAGGGAGGCCGGCCATTGCGGTTCGCCGTCTGCGGTTTTGATGTTCGTCCAAATTGCCTCGAGGACGTCCACCACCTCTCGAGGAACTGGCGCATAGGCTAGCTGCTCCGCGGAAGCGCCGCCATTGCGATAAGCCCAATCAAAGAACCTCAACAGGTTAGCCGCCACCTCTGGCCTTAGCTGGCTTCTAGACACGACCACATAGGTTGCCCCACAAATGGGCCAACTCCGCTTGCCCGGCAGATTGGTCAGTAGTCTATAGAATGTGAAAGCGTTATACCAGTTGGCGTTGGCGATAGCCGATTTGATGGTCTCGATGCTTGGCGCGACGAATTCACCATCATGGTTTTGAACAATCGCATAGGCGAGATTTCGCTGCTTGACATAGGAATATGCGACATAGCCGATCGCCCCCTCCGTGACCTCAACGAATCCTGAGACGCGCTCATTTCCTTTACCGTCACCGCCATAGGGATACCCAATCGAGCCCGCGGCATCGGGGCTAAACTTCCAGTCGCGACTTGCTTTCGCTAAATAGTCAAAAAAGATATACTTCGTTCCCGAGTCCTCAGCACGATGCGCGGGAATGATCTTTTTGTCCGGTAAAGTCAAAACGGGATTAAGGTCAGCAATAGCCGCATCGTTCCAGTTAGAAATCTTTCGCAGGTAAATATCAGCAAGAACACGCCCGGTCAATTTCAATTGTCCGGCTCCTATTCCACGCAGATTGAAGACAGGGACTACTGCGCCGATCACAATCGGAAACTGAACAACGTCGTTGGCGTCCAGCTCCTGAGGTGTCAGCGATACGTCTGATGCCGCAAAGTTGACTATTCGATTTTTAATCAACCACACCCCTGAACCTGAGCCGATGGGGCGATAACGTATGAGCTTCCTCGCCTCGGTCTTATAGACGTTTGCCCACTCGGAGATGATCGGAGATGCAAACGTCGATCCCGCGCCCGATATGTTCGCCGCCAATACCGGGGTAAAACCGCCCCACAAGAGGATGGCGAGGATGGTTGCTCGAGCTCTCTTCATTTTCATCAGTCGATCTCCCTTGAAGCACAAGCGAGCGACTCGTTTTTCATCTCAACGCTTTCGCCAAACGCGAGCGCCACACTGAATGGCTGCCAATTTTCGTTCCACCGCCTCTCCAGGCTACAATTCAATAGACAGAGTTACTGCGTTGGCGCGCCATTCCCGTTCGTTCCCCAAAAGACGCCGATCACAGTTGCTGAAACCGCAATTTGAGAGAACTCGGCAAGCATCGCAATAAAGAGATTATTCGGCGCTCCAATCACACGCAATAGCAGCTCGTCCATGACCACGGAAGCAAGAGCGAAAATAGCGCATACTCAACGAGTGTATCGGCCACCTTGGCTTGCCGCATGTTCGACGATCTCCATGCATTGGGTCGCCATACCAAAAAACCGACCTCAAGCTGACAATGCTACCTTCCCACCGACCCCGTTACCCCCCCCCATTTTCTGCCAAAAGCCACGGTTTCTTTCGCGCCGCTGACCCTTCCAGAAGAAATCAACGACATTGATGCAGCGTGTAGTCTTGTTCATATTCGTTGCATCTGAGAAATGCCGCCGCTCGAACAAGTTAGGACGGCGGGTTCCGCTGGGCACTCGATAGCATGAGTTAGAAACTGTCAGCGCATCAAAAGAGCACCGGTCGATTCAACGCTACTTTGATCGAGGGTATCCTACTTAAACCAGCCCACGTAAGGCTAATCAGGCTCAAGCAAGGCACCGGATCAATGTAGTTCAACTTTCGTTGAATATCAATCACGTGATCGTCGCTCCTTCGGTGCCTGGTCTGAACCGTTCGGATCTGAATACCCGACCTGCATCACGAATGGAAGCCATGTTCCGAAATCCGAACATGGCTTCCCACTCATTGTCCGACGAGCCCGACATCGGCCCTCGGACCCGTTGTCAGTGATTGATGAGAAGCCTTTCAGAATATTGAAAAATAGCTCAATTTAAACCTTTGCGCCGGGGGCGTACCTTCTTTGGGAATCGCCTTCGCCAAATTGCATGCATAGCATGCTACTGTTTGGAAGTTGTTTAAACCGGTTTGCACTGAGAGGCTCTTGACGCAACGAGCCATCGCGAGCAATGTCGCTAGCTGGCAAATCTGATCGGCCATTTTGGCTCGCTTATGCGCGACGATCGAAACGCGTCGCAGTGGTCGAACATGGTATAGGCTGTGGCCACAATGCTTGGCCTATGCGGTTGGATTGTGGAACGCCAAGGCCGAGTGTGTGGTATGGCGTAACGGTCATGGACGTGGTCGCACCGAGGGTGGGGTTTCGCCTAATGACTTCGGGTTTTTGGAGGCCTTTGCAGTGTTAGCCTTGCTCGCGGCTGAGGCGCAGCCAGATCAAGAGAAAAGACTCTCTAGTCGAACAATGGCGTTTTGATGTGCAGCGTTCTGTAGCTCCTTCGCGCAGATCGCTGTTTTTGCGATTGGAAAATGAACTGCAGGGAGGTCGCTTCATGACAAATGTCAATCGGCTACTCGCCAAGTTGATCGTTGGTATGTGTACCATTGTCGGCTTCGCGTCAGCGGCGCCGGCAGCCTCGCCGGAGGGTATGAAGCTCTACGTGTTCACCTCGCAGCCGTTGGATATTGCGAAATCGGCGTTGTCCAGCGCGACGACGGGGACTGACAAAATCTTGATCCCGGTTGCGTTCTTCTTGATCAAGCACCCGAAGGGCAATATCCTTTTCGATACCGGGGACAATGACAAGATTATTCAAGACCAAACGTACTGGGGGCCACTGGCCGCCATGTTGGATAAAGGTGTGGACGCCGACCTCGCCATCGATGCCCAACTAGCCAAGGTAGGGGTCAAGCCGTCCGACATCAATTACGTCATCCTCGGGCATATGCATCTCGATCATGCGGGCAATGTCGGGAAGTTCCCGAGCGCGACCATCATCGTCCAACGGGACGAGATTGAGAACGCGTTCTGGCCGAAGCCAGGTACTGCGGGACCCTATATTGCGTCAGACTTCAACATGCTGCGCAGCGGCATAGGGGCCTCAATGGCCAACAAGCAACCTACGATCGAGCTCAATGGTGATCTTGACCTGTTTGGCGATGGTAGCGTTTATATCCACCGCGCGGTTTCGCACACGCCTGGAAGCCAAATTGCACTGGTCAGGCTACCTAAGACAGGCCTGATAGTGCTCACAAGTGACGTCTGCTATCTGAAGGAAAGTCTCGATAAGGATATCCTTCCAAGCATCGGGTTGACCTACGATCCGACGGGAATGCTCGACGCCTATCACTACATCAAACAAGCTATCGATAGAGAAAAAGGCGATGTCATCTTTGCTCATGATCCTGATACGTTCAAGGCGCATAAGCATTCGCCTGAGTTCTACGAATAGCACGTTGAGTTTTCAATTGGTGGCATCATTCCGGGCGGCAGATCTTTGCTGCCGTCCGCCGTTTTTGGGCAGTCGCTAGGAACGTAGGCGTCGATATACCAGAAAGAAGCGTTGGCAAATCGATCCACAATAGGAAACGGGGATTGCGGATAACTGGTACATGACGCCGCGGAGCGAAGCGCTTTGAGCCAAGCCTGAATTGCCGAGAAGGGGCGACGCGTCGAAGGCTTCAGCCGCAACACACCCGTTATCCCAATCCGACCCAGCCTCGCTGCTCATCGTCAATTATATTCCAGAATGGCATCAGGGGCGGGCGGTGCGATTGAGCCGCGGCGCTTCGAATGATCCTGCTCGACGCCAATGTCGTCTCCGAGGCGATGAAGCCTGAACCGGACCCTGCGTTGCGCCGATGGCTCGATGAGCAAGCGGCGGAGACGCTTTATCTTTCCAGCGTCACGATCGCCGAGCTGATGTTCGGCATCGGCGCGCTTCCCATGGGAAAGCGCAAAGACAGACTGGCCGCCGCGCTCGAAGGCGTGCTGGAGCTGTTCGCGGACCGCATCCTGCCGTTCGATACGAGTGCGGCGCGCCGCTATTCCGATCTGGCGGCGAAGGCGCGCGCGGCCGGAAAGGGTTTCCCCACACCGGACGGCTATATCGCCGCCATAGCGGCGTCGCACGATTTTGCCGTCGCATCCCGCGACGCCAGCGCATTTGCGGCCGCCGGCCTCACTGTGATCGACCCCTGGACCGCTGGCGCCTGAACTGCGTAGGGTCGGGCGGAACGGCGCGACGCCGACCGCCGAATACGACGGCGCTACATTCGCCGTCGTTCACGACAGAGGCCGAGGCTCATTTCGGCGCGAATGGCTTGGAGCGGCATCTGCGAGGTATTCACCGCTCTCTGCCAACGTTATGCCATGAATGGACCGAACCGAACGGGAACATTTGCGTTCGGACGGAAGCTCAAGTGTCAGATTTATCTGACTTTTCCGATGAAATCGGCCTGCTTATAACGGTCTGGTTGCAGGTTCGAGTCCTGCCGGGCCCACCAATGATTTCAATGGGTTGCGGGGTGCGTCGCTGCGCGGGTCGCGTTCCAACCAATGGAATAGCCAATTTTTCCGTCGGCCGGTAGCCAATGAAATGCGCGGCCGCCCGTAGGTGATCGGGGTGGTGATGGCCGTAGACGCGGTCCAGCATTTCGACGCTCATGCGCAGAAATCCCGCCGCTTCCCACTTGTCGACACCCGCGCGCATCAACCACGTGGCGGCCGTGTGTGCCGCAAGGTGTGCGGCGTGACCGCTTGCACAGCGGCTTGGGTGCCGATCGTTCCCCCAAAGCCCACCGTGCCGATTCCGCCTCGGCTCTTGGCTCATCTGCGCCGTCGGAAGGCCAGAGGGATCGCGCGCGAGCATTTCGTCGAACGGCAGACCGATTCAGTCTGTCAAGACCCCGTTTGAGACGGCTGTTCGATTGGCCAAGCTCTCGGCCAGGGGGGATCCTTGAGGATGAAATGCGTCGCCGTTTTAACCTGCGACATGAACTCGGTGCGGCTGCGTTGCAAAAGATGCCCGAATTCTCACGTTGATCGCGATTCGACAAAGTGGTGGTTATCGACGCAAGTCGCGCGCCATTAGCATTGCGCAATCCCTCGCGAGCCTTTTGGGATCCAGCAATGACCGGCAACGGTGCGCTAAAGTCGATCGATTTTGACGCCGTTGCATCGAGCTGGGCCGCGGCGGCCGCTATGGGCGCGTGCGCTCGCTCATGTAGGTGCTAATCGTGCGCACGACGCTCGCGGTTGGGCGGGTATCGATGGTCTGCCCAGCCAGGCTCTTGAGCATCTCGCTATCGTATTGCGGAAGCGTCGCAACAGTGTTCTTCGCGGTTAGTTGCACCACTCTGTAGCCATTCGACTTGAGCTGAACGAGCAGCTCGGGCAGAGCGAGGGCGGTCGGATGCTGGAAATCGTGCATCAGGATGATCCCCTTGCCGAGCTTCTTCAGCTTCGTCATGACCGACTCCAGCACTTGCTCGGGGTTCTTCATTTTGAAGTCGAACGAGTCAAGATCGGTCGAAAAAATGCCGATATTCCGCTCGCCGAGGTAGCCGGTTAATTCGGGGGTCTGCCGCAAAGAAGGGAAACGGAAGAACGGCGCCACCGGCCGACCAGCCGAAATCGCTACGGCGCTGATGCCCTTTTCGATTTCCTCCTTGGCGTCCTCGAAAGGCTTCCTCGCAAGATCGGCGTGCGACCACGTATGAGAGCCGATCGTGTGGCCTTGGGCCGCCACCTGCTTGAGGATCTCGGGATGCCAGGTCGAGTGCTTGCCGATGGGAAAGAACGTCGCCTTGACGCATTGCGCTGCGAGTGCCGCAAGCACTGCCGGCGTATTACCTGGCCACGGACCATCGTCGAATGTCAGTACGACTTCGCCCGGCTCCAGGAAGTCATGAGCCTTGAATTGCTCGAAGCCAAATCCCGGCCCACCCGTCGTGTCTATCTCGACCACGCGGGACACTCCGAGCGCGTCCGGATTGCTTCCACAAGTGGGAATTACAGACGCTCCGGCCGTTGGTGTGCCTGCGGGCAATAGCGGAGCACCGGTCTCAAGCGAGGTCCGTCCAGATGGCGGAAGGGCCGAGCCTAATGCAGACGCAAGCGGCGGTGGGGCCAAGGACGATTGGGAGACAGTTGCCAAGGGAAACGGACTCACGAGATCAGCATCGGCAACTTTCGTGGCCGTAGCTCTCGCGACCGTTTCCGGCCCCCTCAGCGCACGCCCGACAGCAAAGCT
>Ga0187783_10002907_pt1 | contig 12667 bp, 10 predicted proteins | sample 1015_SJ02_MP02_2_FD_132471 | JGI IMG/M metagenome (GOLD analysis project Ga0187783, IMG submission 132471) | Tropical peat soil microbial communities from peatlands in Department of Meta, Colombia - 1015_SJ02_MP02_20_MG | ecosystem: Environmental > Terrestrial > Soil > Wetlands > Peat | place... | reverse complement strand
GGCCCGTGCTGCGCGTCGCCACAGTGACGTCGCATTGGACGTTCGATATCTGGACGATTGGTGTTGGAGACCCTGTGAGGATGCGCGTTCTGTCCCGCCGCAATACCCTGGGCTTCGCGGCAGGTGGCGCGCTCGCCGCCCTTTGGGGTGCGGGCGCCCCCCTGCGTGCCGACGCCGCCGAGGCGGCCGCAGAAATCGCGAAATTCACCGACGGCAAACCCCTCGAAACCGGCAAGATTTCCATTGAACTGCCGGAGATCGCCGAAAACGGCAATACCGTGCCGCTGACGATTACCGTCGATCATCCAATGACGCTTGACGATTACGTCAGCGACATTCTGGTCGTGGCGGCCGAAAACCCACGCCCCCGTGTGGCGACGTTCCACCTGACGCCGATGTGTGGCCGTGCTGAAGTCGCCACACGTATTCGCCTCGCCGCCACACAGAACGTGGTCGTCCTCGCCAAAACCAACAACGGTCAGATCTATTCAGACCAAAAGGAAGTGAAGATCACGATTGGCGGGTGCGGGGGCTAAGATCGCCCAGCGAGATAAGGTGTCGTTTAGGAGGAGACTGATGGCGGACAAGCCGCGCGTCAAGGTCGCCGGTCAAGCCCACAAAGGCGACATCGTGCAGATCAAAACCCTGGTGTCGCATGTCATGGAAACCGGCCTGCGCAAGGACGAGAATGGTCAGATCATCCCGCGCAGGATCATCAATCGGTTCACCTGCGAATTTAACGGCAGGCTGGTGTTCTCCTGTGATCTCGGGACGGGGATCGCTGCCAATCCCTATCTCCAATTCTCTGCCCGCGTCGAGGAGAGCGGTACGTTTCGCTTCAACTGGATCGATGACGACGGTGTAACCATCACGGCGGAGGAGAGCATCTCCGTCAGTTGAGATTGCCAAGACTGTCTGCTCTGGCTCGAATATCGTCGGGTGACCTGAATGATCCAGCGCGGTCCGATCGTCTGTGCGCTGGCCGCAGCGATGAGCCTGTGGCTCTTCGCGCGCCTCCCGACGACTGCTGCACAGCCGGCGTCAACTGCGAGGGTTTCGGTGGCCCCGCTTGAAACGGAATCGGAGGCCGCCCCCCGCCCTTGGCGACGTTACCCCGATTGGCCAAAGCGAGATTCTACGGGCTTCAGCACGCTGGCCGTTCTGGTCTCGCCCGCGCCTCCCAGCGCACCGCGGCGGATCACCGCATCGATCCTGGGCGACGCCGCGACTGGTCAGAGACTGGTCGCCGACCGCACGCGCGGCGGTTCATGTCTTGCTTGCCATGTCATGGGATCGGCCGGCGGAACCGATCTGCCTGGCAATGTCGGGCCGGATCTGTCCGAGATCGGTCGGTTGGGCCGTGACGATGAGTGGCTCTTCAATTATGTTTATGACGCTCGGGTCTACCATCCCGATACCATCATGCCCCCATGGGGAACGCACGGCATCTTCACGGAAGGTGAGATCAACGACATCGTGGCTTTCCTTAAGACGCTCAAGGCGCCGGCGATATTCAAGCAATCGCTCGACGACCCGCAGCGCCGCCCGCCGCCCGCCGAGCGCCGCGACAATCTCGATCCTCTGGTCAATCCGGGCATGTGGGTGGTCGACCGCGCGCAGGAGCTTTGGAAGCTTGTGGGGCCGCGGGGTGCCGCCTGCGCCACGTGTCACAGCGAACCCCAAAAATCGTTCGCGGCCTGGGCGGCAAGCATGCCCAAATGGGAGCCTCGCTTGGCCAAGGTACTGGGCGTGGAAGAATTCGTGACGCGGCATGCCAGAATGACGACCGGGCATGACTGGCTGATGGAAAGCGCGGAGAATACCGCGCTCGCGGTGTATCTGCGTTATCTGGCCAACGGAAGCCCGATCCAGGTCGACATCGAAAGCGGCGATGCGAAGCAGGCCTATGAGCGGGGTGCGAACTTGAACGCGCGCAAACTTGGACAACTCAACTTCTCGTGTCTCGATTGCCACTCGCCGGATCGCGGCGCGCTCAAATGGATCCGCGGCCAGTGGCTCGGCGAGCAGAAGGGCCAGCTCGATCACTACCCGACCTGGCGCACCAGCCAGCAGTCGATTTGGGACATTCGCCGGAGATTCCAGTGGTGTCAGGTGGCGGTCTGGGCCGACGAGTTGCCGCCGGATGCCAACGAGTACGGCGATCTCGAGCTTTATCTCACAGCGAAGAATGCCGGGCTCAAGCTCAACGTGCCGGGCATCCGACACTGAAACTCAACTGCCGGCAGCCCGGCGCGGAATGAGTTGTCTGGTGATCTCCCGCCGCCAAATCTTTCAGATCGGAGCAGCAGCTGCTGCGGTGGCCACCGCAAACGGCTTGGGCCCGCTGCATCGCGCGTTGGCCGGGCAGCGTCTCACCCAGGACAAGTTGCTGCAATTTGCGCCCGTCGGCGACGTCACGCTGCTTCACTTCAGCGATCTCCATGGCCAGCTCACACCCGTTCATTATCGCGAACCCGCCGTCAATCTCGGCGTGGGAGAGGCCCAAGGGGTTCCCCCTCATGTGACCGGCAAGGCGTTTCTTGAGCGCTTCGGCATCGAGCCCGGCTCGGCGGAGGCCTATGCGCTGACGGCCGAGGATTTCGTAGCGCTCGCCAGAACCTATGGACGCATCGGCGGGCTCGATCGGGCCGCCACCATCGTCAAGGCAGTGCGTGCAGAGCGCGGCGAACACCGGGTGCTGCTGCTTGATGGCGGCGACACCTGGCAAGGTTCGCTCGGCGCATACCGTACCCGTGGACAGGATATGGTGGACTGTGTGCGCTTGTTGCGGCCCGACGCCATGACCGGCCATTGGGAGTTCACCTACGGCCAGAAGCGCGTGCGAGAGCTGATCGCCAAGGTCGATTTTCCCTTTCTCGCCCTCAATGTGCGCGATACCGAATGGCAGGAGCCGGTCTTTCCGGCCACCGCAGTGTTTGAGAAGGGCGGCGTCAAGATCGCCGTGCTCGGTCAGGCATTTCCCTACACCGCGGTTGCCAACCCGCGCTGGCTGGTACCCGATTGGTCGTTCGGGATTCGGGAAGAGCAAGTGCGCGCCAACGTCGTCGAGGCGCGTTCCCAGGGGGCCGAACTCGTCGTTCTCTTGTCGCACAACGGCTTCGATGTCGACCGCAAGCTCGCATCGCGTGTGAGCGGTATCGACGTGATCCTGACCGCCCACAGCCACGACGCACTCCCCGAAGTGGTCACGGTCGGCAAGACACTGCTGGTTGCCTCCGGCAGTGAAGGCAAGTTCATATCCCGCCTTGATCTCGATATCGGCGGCGGCACCATCAAGGCCTTCGCCTATCGTCTGATCCCGCTGTTTGCCGATGCCGTTGAGTCTGATGCCGAGATGACGGCCGCCGTCACCCGTGCGCGTGAACCGTTTGCCAGCGAGCTTGCGCGGGTTGTTGGGCACACCGACACGCTGCTGTATCGACGCGGCAATTTCAACGGCACGCTCGATGATCTCATTGCGGCCGCCTTGATCGAGCAGCAGGACGCGGAAATTGCCCTCTCGCCCGGATTCCGGTTTGGAACGTGCCTGCTGCCCGGAGCGCCGATCACCATCGAGGACATCCACAACGCGACCGCCATTACCTATCCGCAGGTCTATCGTGCGCACATGACCGGTGCCCAGCTCAAGCAGATATTGGAAGATGTCGCTGACAATCTGTTCAATCCGGACCCTTATTATCAGCAGGGCGGCGACATGGTTCGGGTGGGTGGGCTCGGCTACAGCATCGATATCGGCAAGCCGATCGGCCAGCGGATTTCCGATATGACGCTGCTGCGGACCGGCAAGCCCATCGGCTCAGCCGACGATTACGTGGTCGCCGGTTGGGCACGTGTCAACGAGCCCGTTCAAGGACCGCCTGTCTGGGACGTGGTGGAACGTCATGTGGAGCGCCAACAGACCATCAGCATCCCACCCAATACCGCGATCCATGTGCGTGGGGTTTGACTGCGCGTCTCGGTTACGGGGCCGCCCCTCGGCAGCCGAGTGGGTCGCCAATCCAGGAGGCCATAGTGAGTGCGAGGAGATGTTCGGCAGTCCCAACGCGGCAAGCGCGGCTTTACGACGGGGGCCAAAGCCAATAGTTGAGAGTTGGGACCGGGCACACGCAATGCCGGAGGGTGGTCAACGGCAGGGCAGTGTGGATTGCCGTTGGCTGCTATGAGATAGCGGGAGACGCAGATGACGGCGCGGCCTGTCAATCGCCGGCGGCTGGTGGGTGGGATCGCAGCGATCGGCACCGCTTCGATCGTCATCAAGTCGGTCGAGGCCGCCGAGTATCGGTTCGTTCAGTACCACAATCAGGCGGTCACCAGCGCCCTGCACCGGCGTCTGGTCGAGATGTGGGATACGGTGCGTCGCGAGACCAACGGACGTGTCGAGACCGAGGTTTTTGCTGAGAACAACAAAATCAGCGGAAGCGATCCTGCAGCCCTCAATATGCTGGTCGACGGCAAGATCCAATTCTTTACGCTGATGGGCGGAATCCTCGGCAATGTGGTGGCGGCTGCCGAGGTGCAGCAGGTGCCGTTCTCGTTTCGCACCGCCCACGAGGCTCATGCGGCAATGGACGGTGCGCTCGGCCGCTACTTGTGCGCCGAGATGGCCGGCAAGGGCATCTATGGCTTTACTGTCGGCGCGTTCGATAACGGCATGCGGCAGATTTCGTGCTCCACTCATGCGGTCATCGAGCCGGCCGACCTTGCAGGCGTCAAGATCCGGATCCCGGCTGGCCAGATGGCCAACGACACGTTCTCGGCCCTCGGTGCCGAGCCCGTGGCCATCAACGTCAATGGCCTCTACGACGCGCTCAAGACCGGTCGGGTCGAGGCCCAGGAAAATCCGTTGGCGATCATCGAGTTGTTCCGGCTATACGAGGTGCAGCGATACATCAGCATGACCAATCATATGTGGTCGGGCTTCAACCAAATGGCGCACCTTCCCACGTGGAACAGCCTGCCGGCGACCCTTCAGGAAGTCATCGAGCGGCAGCTGCAAGTCCACGTTGGTCTGCAGCGCAAGGACCAGGCGACACTCAACGCGAGCCTGCGCGACAAACTGGGACAGCGCGGGCTGGAAATAAACGATGTCGACCCGACGCCGTTCCGCTCGAAGCTCTCAGGTGTCTATGCGAAATGGAAGGATAAACTCGGTAGCAAGTGCTGGTCCCTGTTGGAGGAGTCAACCGGACAGCTCGGATGACGTCACGTTTGATGTCTCGATCCCTGCCAAATGATTTGCGGAGCCGCTTCTCGGGCGGCGGGCTGCCAAGATGCTTCGATTGCTGGCTGCGGCCGGCCGGCTGCGACGAAAATGGAGGATCAGCCAGATGGCGAAGTTGAGCCTTTCGGTTGCGGTGCGTGACTATGATCGTACCCGACCGCTGATGGACGGGACGGTCCAGATCGACGGAACCGACCCGATCTTTCTGACGCTCGACCCCGAGGAGATTTTCTTTCGTGCTTTTCGGCATGCCGAATTTGACATCTGCGAGCTGTCACTCTCGAGTTTTACCGTGAGAACCGCCCAGGGCAACAATGCCTATGTCGGCGTTCCAGCTTTTGTATCGCGCGCGTTTCGTCACACCTCTATCTACGTACGGACCGATCGTATCAAGACGCCGTCGGATCTGAAGGGGGGCAGAATCGGCGTGCCCGAATATCAGCTCACTGCCAACGTCTGGGCGCGGGCCTTGCTTGAAGACGATTACCAGGTAAAGCCGTCGGACGTCCTCTGGATCAGGGGCGGCCTTGAGGAGATTGGCCGTCCGGAGAAGATCGCGATCTCGCTGCCTCCGGAAATACGCGTCGAATCCGCACCAGAAGCCAGGACACTGTCAAACATGCTCGAGACCGGCGATCTCGACGCCATCATCGCACCGCGCGTGCCGTCCTGCTTCGAACGGGGCCACCCATGCGTAGGGTGGTTGTTTGCCGACCCAGCGCGGGCCGCCACTGAATATTTCCAGCGCACCCATATCTTCCCGATCATGCACCTGGTCGGCGTGCGCCGCGAGCTGGCGGAGCGACATCCCTGGCTCCCAGCTTCGGTGCTCAAGGCCTTCAATCGGGCCAAACAAGTGGCGCTACAACGGTTGAGCGATACCTCATCCGCCAAGGTGACGCTGCCCTTTGTCGAGGAACAATTGCGTTCGGTGCGCCAGTTGATGGGCGAGGACTATTGGCCGTACGGCATCGAGGCAAATCGCAAGGTGCTTGAAACATTCCTGCGTCATCACCACACACAGGGCCTGTCGTCGCGAGTGGTCGCGGTCGACGAGTTGTTTCATCCAGCCACCTGCGAGACATACAAACTATAGCGGCGATATGCCAGGCGGTTGGCGGACGTGGGTCAAACGGAGAACAAAAGCAATTTCACGCCCGAAGTCGTGACCCGAATCGACGATCAGCAGCCTCTATGATCGTCCTCAACCGGATTTGCCCCGTCGTTTGAGGTTGATGTGTATGTTTTTTTCCTGAGTGAAGCTCAACATCTCCTCGAAACATTCCTCGCGCCCGATACCTGATTGCTTCACTCCGCCGAACGGGGCGCCAAGAAAATGTTTGCCCACCTCATTGATCCACACGTAGCCGGCCGCGACCGCCGAAGCAGCCCGGTGTGCAGTGATCAGATCATTGGTCCAGATTGAACAGGTCAGGCCATACTCGACCGCATTGACCTCCTCGAGCATGCGCTCTTCATCGTTCCATTCGAGCACAGAGAGAACCGGACCGAAAACCTCCTCCCGCGCAATTCGCATCGAGGACTTCACATCTGCAAATACGGTCGGCTCGATGTAGAGCCCCTTGGCGAGCGCACGGTCAGCCGGCCGGCCCCCGCCACAGACGAGCCGGGCGCCCTCGGTTCTGGCCGACGCGATATGATTCATGATGCGATCGAATTGGGCGGCGCTGATGATGGCGCCCATCGTGGTGGCCGGATCGGTGGGAATACCGGGTTTGAACACCGCAATGCGCGACTTGATCCGATCGATGACGGCGTCGTGAATGCCCGCGTGAAGGAAGGCCCGGCTGGTCGACCCACAGGACTGACCACACCAGGTGAAATTCATGCCGGCGACAGCGGCCGCGGCCACTTCGTCCGGATCGGCGTCCGCATAGGCGATCAGCGCATTCTTGCCACCCAGCTCGAGCATGACCGGCTTGACGGTGTCGGCCGCCGCCCGCATCACCGCACGTCCGGTCGGCACGCTGCCGATGAGGGCAATCTTGGCGACATCGGGATGGCCAGCCAGTCTTGCGCCGGCCTCCTTGCCGCCAGGCACGACATTGAAGACGCCGGGAGGCAGCAGCTGGTCAATCAGCTCAGCCAGCCGCAGCGACGAAAGGGGGGCTTGTTCGGGCGGCTTGACGACGACGGTGTTGCCGGCCGCCATGGGCGCGGCCGACTTGCCGGCGCAGAACATGAAAGGATGATTGAACGGGATGATGCGTCCGACGACCCCCATCGGCTCACGGACCGAAAAATTGACGACGTCAGGTCCCATCGGAATCGAGGTACCCTTCATCTCAGTGACGAAACCGGCGAAGAACTCGAGCTGAGCGGCCGCCACCATGGCGTCGCCCACCATTTCCTTCACCGGGTTGCCGCAATCAGCGGCGTCGATCATCGCGAGCTCACGGGCGTGGGTGCGCAGAAGCTCGGCAATTCGCCGGAGCATCTTTGCTCGTTCGAGCGGCGGGGTGCGGCGCCACTCCAAAAAGGCGCCCTTCGCAGCGCGGACCGCGGCGTCGATGTCGGCCGCCGACCCATCGGCAACCTGACCCAAGGATTCACCAGTTCCGGGACTGATGACCTCGACGTAACGTGCCGATTTCGGCGCATGCCATGCGCCGCCATAGTAGATATCGCGCGAGCCCGGCAACACCAATTCGGGGGGCGAAGCGTCTCCGGTCATTGTCGTAATCCTCAAAGAATGCTGATGGGGCGGCGGGTCCGCACGATTAGTTCCGGCGCGGTGGAATTTGTATGAGCTCGGAAAGCTGCTCCCTCGTCAGGGGTGCGGCGGTAAATTTGAGGGTTACGGCCTCAGGAACAATCGCGTCAAGGCCCTTGATCTCGTCAGGATCAAGCAAGCTTTTGGGAAAGAAGTCGTCACGCACCCGCTGCGCCATGGCCTCGCTGGAGTCGATGAATTTCGCATAATCTTTGATAGCCTGCTGATCACTGTACATATAGTCGATGGCCTCGCGGTAGGCGTCCATGAAGCGGACCAGCACGTCCTTGCGAGATTGCAGGACCGGCGTACTGGTGATGAGCAGCCGAATGGTCTGACCACGGACGATCAAGGCATCATTGGCTCGCGCGAGGATGCGGATTTTGCCCTCTTCGAGCTCCTTGAGGCCGAACGGTGGCGCAGCCCATCCGACATCGACCTGCCCGGACATTACTTGTGTCAGGGTGGAAGCCGGATTGCCGGTGGCGACCGGTTTTGCCTTCAAATCAAACTCCTTGATGAAAGCCAGCACCACGCTGTGCGTCGAGGAGCCGTTGGTCGAATAGGCGACCGTCTTGCCGTCGGTGTCCTTCAGGGTCTTGATCGCCGACACTGTCGGGACATACCAATAATCCGCAGCGCCGGTGGCTTCCGCCCCGATGATACGGACCGGAGCACCCTTGGAATAGGCGCCGAGCACCCCATAGAATCCGGCGGCTGCCCCAATATCGACACTGCCGGAGATCACCGCCTGCTGGGTCTCGCCTCCGCCCGATGTGTAGAGCAACTCCAAAGCAAGCCCATGCTTCTCAAAGATGCCGGCTTGGCTGCCGAGTTGAGTGATCGCAGTGTCCCAATTGCCGCGCTGACCGAGAGCGACCTTCACCAGGTCTTCGGCCGCGCTCTGCCGGACCGAGAGCACCGCGACCAACGACAGGACCAACGCAGGCAAGCCGGCAACTCTCATCGACCCTCCCCTGTTCAGCTCAATCCGGCGAGCCGATGACGGGGCTTTGAACCGCTCACTCGTCCGATGGCGGCGTTGGCGCCAATCGCCAGCGCGAATAGCACGATCAAGAGCGCGTACATCCGTGGCATGTTGAACGTATTGTAACTGTTGATGATGAGAAAGCCGATGCCTCGGTTGGACAGCTTTGTTTCGGCCAGCACGGTCCCGATTATTGCCACGCCAAGTCCGAGGCGCGCGCCGTTCACAATCGGATGACGCATCGCCGGCAGGTAGATCTTGACGGCCATCTGCCACGCGGCAGCGCGGAAACTGCGCCCAACACTGATCAACACTGGATTGATCTGCCGCATGCCCGCCGCAACACTCAGGGCGATGGGAAAAAAGCACGAGATCGCTCCCATGGCGATCTTGGAGGGAGGTCCGACCCCGAACCACATGATCATAACCGGAAAGAAAATGATCTTGGGCGTCGGACCCAGATAGTAAAGGTAAGGCTCAAATGCCTTGCCGAGCAGCCGGTTGGCGCCGAGCACGAGGCCGACCAACAGGCCCAACCCGCCACCCACAAGCATGGCGATGCCGACCTCGAACGCCGTTGCCTCAAGATGTGTGTAGAACCTGTCGTCAGCCAACAGATTCACGAGAGCACGGAAGATCGCGACGAGCGAGGGCACCACATCGCGGAACAGCAGGCCGGAATCGGCAACGGCCTGCCAGGTGGCCAGCACAATCGCCACGATGGCGAGGCGTAACAGCACGACCGAGTTTGTCGCCAGATTGAGGGCGGTTGGCGCGGTCAGTCGATCGGTCTGAGCCATCTTTCAACCCGCTCGGTCAACACAAAGAAACAGATGCTGACCAGAATGACGAACGAGATCGCTGCGTAGGTGCCTGACAGGTCGTAACGCTCGGCCAGATCATTGATCAATTGGCCGAGTCCGCCGAAATTGATCAGAAATTCAACACCCACGATATTAATCAGGGCGAAGATCATACCCAGTCGTATGCCGACGAAGATGGCCGGCAACGCCGCGGGCAGCAAGATTTTCCAGAATAGCTGAGAGTGGTTGAGATTGAAACTGCGTCCGACATCGATCAGGACGCGGCGCGTACCACTCAGGCCCTCGAGCGTCTTGAGGATAACCGGCGGCAGCGCTGCAGTGAAGCCGATCATGATGATCGTCACGGCGCTGCGACCGAAAATGACCAGGAACAGCGGATACATCAACACGATGGGAGCGGACGCGAAGGCGGCAATCCACGTCTCGCAGGCCTGCCGAAGCAGAGGTATGCGGTGCAACAAAATGCCGACCGACATGCCCACAACGGTCAGCAGCACCCCCGCGACGAGTGCTTCACCCCCGGTAAGCAAGAAGCGGTCAAGAATGTTCTCCTCAGCAATAAGGCGCCAGAAACTCAACAGGACCTGTGAAGGCAGCGGAACGATGAATCGATTGATCGCGCCGGCTCGGATGAGCAGTTCCATCAGTACCAACGCAATGACGAATGTACCAATGCCAAGCAAGGCTGGCAGTGCGCCACCGCGCCAGGTCCTGGTCATCGTGTCGCCTCGTCACGGCCGAGATGAGCTTCGCTGTCTTGAATCCCGCGGCTTGCTTCCTCTCGCAGGTCGCTCCAGATCTGCGCGACAAACCGGCCGAATGCGTCGCTGGAAACAATCGCCGAAGTGCGCGGGCGGGGCAGGTCGATGGTTATGATGCGTTTGACGCGGCCCGGTCGGTAGGTCATCACCAGAACACGATCAGACAACTGCACCGCCTCGGTGATGTTGTGGGTGATCAGCAAGGTGGTTTGCTGAAGATCCTGCTGAATCTGCAGTACCTTGTCGCCAAGCAGCAGGCGGGTCTGTTCGTCGAGAGCCGCAAACGGCTCGTCCATCATCAGGATGGTCGGCTCGAAGGCAAGCGTTCGGGCCATCGCCACGCGCTGTCGCATGCCGCCCGACAGTTCGGCCGGATAATGCCGCTCGAAGCCGTCGAGCCCGACCAACCGGATGAAATGGCGGGCCCGATCCAGTCGTTCGGCCTTCGGCATCCCAACGACTTCCAGCGGAAAGGCGACGTTCTCAAGCGCCGTGCGCCACGGAAAGGTCGACTCCTCCTGAAACACCATGCCGATGGCGCGGTGCGGTCCGGCCACGGTCTCGCCGGAGACGGCAACGCGCCCCTCGTCGGCCGCAGACAATCCGCCGATCACGTTAAACAGGGTCGACTTGCCACAGCCCGACGGCCCGATCACCGCCAGAAATTCCCCCCGCGCGACGCTGAAGGAGACCCGGTCAACCGCTGTCACCGGACCATCCGGTGTCTGGAAGCGCTTTACCAGATCGTCAACAGTAAGGATCGGATCGGCGTTGTACAGACGAACCGCGCCGTCAGGTCTTTGATCGGTCAACGGATCGACTGCCGGCATCGTCTCATCCTCGCCCGATTTTGCTAACTGCTCTGGCTGCGGGTCATGACGAGGGTCGTGGCCGCCGCGTAACCGGGTTCGACATGCACATCAACCACGACTACTTGACCTTCGGAAGCCGCAACGACCGCATCGCGCAGAGTGGCGCGAAGGTCACGATTGCGCGTCACCGGTCCCATGCCAATCGCCCCCTGCGCGCGCCCCATCGCGGCAAGGTCAATGTCTGGATCGCTGATGCGCTGGCCGATCCAGCGGTTTGCCGTGGGCCTCCCGCGCATCCGGGCCACCCGCTCCTGATGCAGTTCATCGTTGAAGAACGACTGGTTGTTGGCGACGACCATCAACAGCGGAATGCGATAATGGGTGGCGGTCCACAGCGCCGTGACGCCCATGAGGAAATCGCCGTCACCGCATATGGCAATAGGAAGTCGGCCACTGTCCTTTAATGCCAGAGCGGCGCCGACCGCTATGCCGGGCCCGCCACCGACGCCGCCGCCGCCATCCGAACCCAGATAATCGAGCGGGTGATCAAACGGCCAGCTTGCGCCGTCCCACGACAGCGGCAGATGAGTGAGGCAGCAAGCACGCTCGCCGACCGCTTCCCGCAGCGCTTCAGCAAGATCGGTCACATGAATCGTGCCGTCCGCCGCGCCGGGCGTCATCCGGGGGAGGGGATCCGTGCGATCATGCCGCTCCCCCGGCGAGGGTGCACTAAGCGCTGCGTTCAGGGCTTCGACCACCACGTCAGGATCGGCCGCCAGCATGACGTCAACCGGAGCAAGCCCCTGGTAGTCCATGCTCCAGCCGTTATGGACGGTGTGATCGACCGACGCCTGGATCACCGTGGCGGTCGGATCGGTACCCTCAAACACCGATTGAAGGGTTCCGGCGAGGTCCAGCCAATCAAGGCTCAAAATCACGTCGGCGTCTCGCACAGCGGCGCTCGCTTCCTTGCCGAGCCCAATCGTGCCGGGCGCCCCGGCATGTAACGGATGTCCGGTCGGAAATGCCGCCGCGACCTTCAGATCCGTCACAACGCGCGCGTTGATACATTCCGCAAGCGCCACCCTCGAATTCCAGTCGGCAAGTCCGCGCGATACACGTCCGGCAAGGATGACCGGTCGAGTTGCCGCCTTGAGAATCCGCGCTGTCTGATCGACCAGATCACCGGGTGGGGCCACGCGGACCTGAGGGCGAAATCGCCCTTCATCGACGGCCCGCACCGGCGCCTCAAGCCTCGCTTCCTGCATGCCGGCGTCAAGATTGATATAAACGGGTCCCTTGGGGG
>Ga0187783_10002906_pt1 | contig 12668 bp, 7 predicted proteins | sample 1015_SJ02_MP02_2_FD_132471 | JGI IMG/M metagenome (GOLD analysis project Ga0187783, IMG submission 132471) | Tropical peat soil microbial communities from peatlands in Department of Meta, Colombia - 1015_SJ02_MP02_20_MG | ecosystem: Environmental > Terrestrial > Soil > Wetlands > Peat | place... | reverse complement strand
TTCACCTCCGGAGCGCCACTCTTAATGGTAAATCCGCGGGTTCCCTGCGCCTGAAAACCGATGAAGATAACCGTGTTTCTCGCCTCCGGAAGCTTTTGCGCCATATGGTGCAGAATGCGGCCGCCGGTGACCATACCGCTCGACGACACAATGATCGACGGATCTTTCGATTGGCTAATCCGCTTCGATTCCTCGACCGTCGAAGCAAACTGAAAACCCGGCCAGGTGAGCGGGGATCCATACTGGGTAACGAGCCGCCGGGTCTCTTCGCTGTATTCTTCGGAGTGCTGCAGGAAGATTTCTACTGCCTGAATGGCCATGGGACTATCACAGTAGACCGGAACCCGCCCAATCTGGCCTGACTCCATCAACTCTTTCAGCATGAAAAGAAACTTCTGCGTGCGCTCCACGGCAAACGCAGGCACGACTACGCTGCCCCCGCGCGCCACGGTTTCCCGAATCAGGGCTGCCAGTTGCGGCCGCGGGTCATCCGTCGGATGCTGTCGATTGCCATAGGTAGATTCCATGACCAGAATGTCCGCCGTCTCGCCTTCCACCGGTCCCGAATGCACGACCTTGCCGGGGGCAATTTCCTGATTGCGAACCCTCCCGACGTCCCCGGTAAACAACAAGCGGCGGTTCGCGCCACTGGTTTTGAGGGTGAGTTCCACCATGGCCGATCCCAGGATGTGGGCTGCTCGAACGAAGCGAAACGCCAACTCGGGAGATAGCTGCTTCGTGATATCCGGCGAGATCGGCTGAAAGTATTCGAGACATGCTTGCGCCTGTTCGAAGGTGTAGAGGGGAAGAGCGGGAGTGTGCTTCGATTTCTGGTGCTTGTTGTAGAAGGCGGCATCTTCTTCCTGCAAATGCCCCGAGTCCGGCAACAGAATGCTGCACAAATCCCTCGTCGCAGGCGTGGCGTAGATGGGCCCGCGAAAGCCTTCCTTGACCAGGCGCGGGATCCAGCCGCTATGGTCCAAGTGGGCGTGCGTGAGCACAACCGCGTCAATCTGACCGACAGGAACGGGGGGATCTTCCCAGTTGCGCTCGCGCCACTGCTTCGGACCCTGGAACATTCCGCAATCAATCAGGATTTGAAAACCGCGCTTTCCGGTAGGGTTCCCACCGGTACTGACCAGGTGCTTGGACCCAGTCACGGTGCCAGCCGCGCCGAGAAATTGGATGTAGGACACCAATGCCCTCCGACCCCCCATGGTACAGGCAACGACTACGGAATGGGGAATTCTAAGCCCCTCCCCCGATCGCCCAATCCCAACCGCAAATCATCCCTGTGGCTTATAGGTGTGCTCGCTCAGACTGCTCTCGGGAACACTGCCATCATTCAACGTCACCTGCTGAGGAGGCGCTGCGACTTGAACCCGGATGGAAGCTTTCGATTTTGCGCGCACCTCGAGCCGTTTCCTGATCTCCGTACCCTCAACCTGGAGCGTAACCGGCACCTCAGCACCCGCGCTGCCGAGATTCTCGACAGCTACGGTCACAAGAAAACCGCCGCTCGGGATCGGACTCGAATAGACCGAATCGATCCGGAAATCCGGCAAACCGCGGTCGTGATACACCCAGTCATCAAAAAACCATCCCAGATCGCGCTGACTGCTTTTCTCGATCAGGCGCTCGAGGTAGGTTACCTCCTGATCATCGGCCGCATGGTAGTTGGCCAAAGCGTCCTCGGGAAGACGCCCCAACATGTCGTTCAGCATCCACCAGACGTACATCGCTTTGGTCTGCAGGTACAAATCGTCCGGCGCAGTAATCAACGAACGAGTCGAGTTCTGGGAGCCAGGTTTGTCCGATGCTTGCTTCTCGGCCTGCACTAGGGCTGGGGCGTGCGCTTTCAGATAATCCAGGGCGGCGGATCGCCCTTTTTGCTTTTCGATAAATTCTGCTTGCGCGAAGTGCGCCAGGCCGTCCTCGATCCAGGCTCTTGGGGAACGCAGAGACGCGCGAGCTTTGGCGTAGACCATGCTCAGCTCCGCCTCATTCGTCATGGGCAACTGCACCGGGGTAAGCAACATTCCTTCGGTCACGAAGGGTTGCGCCTCCGCATCCGGCAAGCCCAGAATCTCGAAGCTGGCCGATCCGCTTCCCCCGGGAACCAAGGGACCGAGCTGGGCGGCTACCTCGCCGTAAGACTCCGCTGCGAGTTGCTGGCCGGACAGGTAATAAACCGTGACCGAGTCCTTGGATGTGAGCTTCTCATAGTCGGCCACGACAAAGGTAGGCGCACTGATTCCAAACCCCACAATGCTGAAACGGACGCCTTTACCCTGATGCGAGCCAGCGTGCTCGGCGCCAGGGCTGCTGCTGAACAAGATCGTTCCGCTCGAGGTGGACTCGAACTTGACCTGCATCTCGGCGCTCGCTTCCTTGGCCTGCCAGCGGCCGATGGTTTCGGTCACGCTGTTGCCATCGGAGAGACTGGCATCCTCGGTTGCGATCGGATACCAGGTCACGTACCCGATCCCACGCACGGCAGTAAACGATTTGCCAATCTGATCCCAATCGCTGTGCTTGGCTCTGTCCTCTGGCACGCCGATGCGCGTCAGGCGAGTCACCGCCAGCGGAATGATCCCTTCGTAGCCTACTTCCAACTCGATCACACCTTTCGAGGGAACCTCGGGCACGGTCACGATGGCTTCGGAAAATGCGCCGGTATGATCCAGGTCCGAATTGAATTCTTCCGTCACGAACTCGACTGTCTTCCCGTTCATCTTGATCGATCGCCAATCGAGGCTGGAAGAAATTTGCAGAGCGAGATCTTTTTGGGCAGTGGACGAGTCGTTGCGTAAAGTGATCTTGCCCCGTACCCCGAGGCGTTGCTGCTCGGGCTCGAGTCGCACGTCGAGGTCGTATTTGGTGAACGTGAACGCCTCGCGATCGAGGGCAGTGGCTACATTCCAAAGAACGAAAAGCATAGCGAAAACGCATAGAACCCTCATTCTAGCTGCTTCCTTCTTTGCCGGACGATTTCGAAGAGAATGACTCCGGCGGCAACCGAAACATTTAAGGAAGACACCTTGCCGAGCATAGGGATGGAGGCGAGGTAATCACATTTTCTCGCCACCAAATCATGCAATCCCTTGCCTTCGCCACCGAGCACCACCGCACAATCCATGTTGTAATCGAGCGAGTCGTAGCATTGGGAGGCACGCTCATCGAGACCCACGATCCATAGATTTTTGGCCTTCAACTCCTCCAGCGTGCGGGCAATGTTAGTAACCTTCGCCACCGGCAGGTGTTCGCCTGCACCCGCGGAAGCCTTGGTGACGGCCGCCGTCACTCCCACGGCCCGTCTCTCGGGAATGATCACGCCATCGGCGCCGGCAGCATCCGCCGTGCGCAGGATCGCTCCGAGGTTATGCGGGTCTTCGACTCCATCGAGAACCACGATCAGGGAATGAGATCCGCGCTTGGCCTCGACCACATCGTCCAGGTCGTTGTACTGCTTGGCGGAGGTAATCGCCACCACCCCTTGATGAGCATTGTTCCCGGACATCCGGTCCAGTTCGGCTCGCTCGAGGAATCGTACGGCAACTCCCTGGCGGCGGCACTCTTCGACCACGCGCTGAAGGCGGAGGTCATGGCGTTCCCGGGCCACCCCCACCCAGGCAAACGCTCTCCCCCGCGCCTTCAGGGCCTCGGCCACGGAATGGATCCCGAAGATGTAGTGCATGCACCTCAGTGTAATGCCTGGGCTCGCGACAAGACCACGCAACTGCCTCTTCGGCTGCTAAGAGCCGCGCTTCGACCCTTACCTAGGACACATCTGAGGGGATTGATTCCACTAAGCTATTCTCGAACAACCCCATCCGTACCATTCCCAATGCTAAACTTGAATTTTGGGAGGAGTCTTTGCAGAGTGTCTATATTGTGTCGGCCGTGCGCACGCCGATCGGGAAATTTGGAGGCTCACTCGCTTCCCTCACCGCAGTCGACCTGGGCGTAGCTGCAGCGAAGGCGGCACTCGATCGGGCCAGGGTACCCCCGGAGCAAGTGGAAGAGGCCATTTTGGGCAACGCTCGTCAGGCTGGCGGAGGCCCGAATCCGGCGCGCCAAATTGCAGTCCGCAGCGGCATCCCGACGGAGGTTCCCGCCTATACGGTCAACAAGGCTTGCGCTTCGGGCATGAAGTCGATCGCACTCGGATTCCAGGAGATTGCTACGGGAAACCTGGACTGCGTACTGGCCGGCGGCACCGAGTCGATGTCTCGCTTGCCCTATTACCTCGAGGGCGCCCGCTGGGGCTATCGCTTGGGGGACCAGGAACTCGTCGACGGCATGTACCGTGACGGTTTTTTCTGTCCCCTGGCCAAAATGCTGATGGGCGAGACGGCCGAGGTTCTGGCGGAGCAATACAAGATCACGCGGGAGGAACAGGACGCATTTGCGCTATGCTCGCAGACTCGCGCAGCACAGGCCGTTGCCAGCGGTCGGTTTCGTGAAGAGTTGGTGCCCATCACCCTGGACACCAAGAAAGGTCCGCAAACATTCAGCCAAGATGAACACCCCTTTATCGGGGCTACGCTCGAGAAGATGGCCAAACTGCCTCCGGTATTTTCAAAATCCGGCACCATCACGGCCGGTAACTCGTCCGGTATCACCGATGGCGCCGCTGCCGTCGTGCTGGTCAGCGAGCGTTTTGTAAACCAACATCAGCTTACCCCGCTCGCCCGGATTCTGGCTGTATCTTCGGTAGGGGTAGATCCACGGGTGATGGGAATCGGCCCGGTGCCCGCGCTGCGAAAGCTGGAACAAAAACATCAGCTCCGGCTCTCTGATTTTGATCTCGTCGAGATCAACGAGGCCTTTGCCGCGCAGGTTCTCGCCTGCGATCGGGAGTTACATTTCGCCCGCGAAAAGCTGAACGTGAATGGCGGCGCCATCGCTCTCGGTCATCCGATCGGCTCAACCGGAACCCGAATCACAGTAACACTCCTTCACGAGATGCTGAAACGGAGGGCCAAACGCGGTGTTGCCACTCTCTGCGTGAGCGGCGGAATGGGCATGGCTTTAGCCCTTGAGAATGCAGCCTGAGGCATGCGAAATGGAACTTCAGCCTGCTGCTTACCTTCTCACCCATTGATCCACCCAGTCATTCACCGTCTTATACCAGAGCTCGGAGTTCTGCGGTTTCAGCACCCAGTGACCCTCGTCGGGAAAGTAGAGCATTTTCGAGGGCACGCCTAGCCTCTGGAGCGTGGTAAAGAGCTGAAACCCCTCTGAGACGTCCAGCCGGTAATCCAGCTGCCCGTGAATCACCAGGGTCGGCGTCTTGAAGTTGTTGGCGCTCAGATGCGGCGACCATCGATCGTAGAGTGCACGGTTGTTATACGGCGTGCCCTCGAACTCCCACTCATTGAACCAGAGCTCCTCGGTTGTCCCCCACGCGGAAGTCGAATTGAACATGCCATCGTGTGAGACGATGCACTTGAAACGGTCGGTGTGGCCGAGAATCCAATTCACCATATAGCCGCCATAGCTCGCCCCCAGCGCGCACTCACGATCTTTGTCGATGAACGGATAATGCTGCTCGGCATAGTCGAGGCCCTTCATCAGGTCTTCCCATGGAGCACCGCCCCAATCGCCGCGAATTGCGTCGGTGAACTTCTGCCCGTAACCGGTGGATCCGTGAAAGTTGATCATCACGACCACATAACCATTGGCTGCGAAGAGCTCGGGATTCCAGCGATAGCTCCACGCATCTCCCCACGCTGATTCGGGCCCACCATGCACGAGGAACTTCGCAGGATATTTTTTCGACGCATCGAAGTTCGGCGGCCTGACTAAAGATCCCTCAACCTCATCCCCGAGTGCACCTTTGAACCAAAACACCTCGTCGTCTGAGAGAATGGTCTGAGACAGCAGTTCTTTGTTGATATGAGTCAGTGGCCAGTCCTTGTTCAACGAACAAGACTCTTTCCCGGGATCTACGGCTCCCATTCGTGCGGGACACCCTTCTCCCGTAGCGCTGGCCGCGTAAATCTCGTTCGGAGCCTTGATCGATACGCGGCTGAAGACAAGCGTCTTGCCGTCCGGCGTGATCGTCACATCGTCGTTGTAGCCGCCGATCAATGTGCGTCTTGCGGCCGTTGTAATGTCGACAGCGTAGATCAAGGCGTGACGTTTGTGCTCTGAGCTGAAGTAGATGGTTTTCGAATCGGGCGCCCAGGTAAAAGAACCAGCCCACTGATCAAATCCGTCGGTGAGATCCTTTTTCTCGCCCGTCTTGCGATCGTAGAGCAGTAATCGGAAACGGTCGCTCTCGTTTCCTGGCCGTGTCTGTGCGCGATAGGCAATGTAGTTGCTGTCTGGGGAATAAAGCGGCGTAGAATCGCTGGCTTTATTTACGGCCGTGATGTTTTTGGCTTGTCCTCCGCTCACCGAGACAATCCACAAATCGTTATTGGTCGAGGTTGCCTCCACCGCGTCGTGATTCGAGGTATAGCAGACCTCCTGACCATCGGGTGAAAACGCGTAGTTATCCTGCCCGCCGAGACTGAACACGGGTGCGTCATAGTCGCCGGGAGTGAGGTCGCGGCTGGGACCACCCGCGGCAGGAATGATGAGCAAATGGCTGCGCTTGTTCTCCTTGTAACTGTTCCAGTGGCGATAAAGCAGATGATTGAAGATCATCGCTTTCACCATAGCGTGGGACGATTCCTCGAGTTTTCTGCGATTGCAGTCTTCGTCGGTGCACTCCGGATACACACTCGAGACGAACAGAATGTCTTTCCCGTCTGGCGACCACAACTCTCCTTCGGCTTCGGTTGCGATCGCCGTAAGCCTGTGCACACCAGTGACGTTGCCGACAGCCCCATCAAAATCCGCAATCCAGATCTGCGATCCGCCTTCTTGGCTCGAGACAAATGCAAACCGCTTCCCGTCCGGTGCCCAGCGTGGGCGATCTGCGTCCTGGTCGGCGATGACTTCGTGCGCTGGGCCTCCTGCGGTCAGCACCCCCCAGACGTGCGGCGTCTTCTTGTTCGCCGCAAGATCCACATCCACCGCGCTAAACAGCACCCACTTACCGTCTGGGGAAACGATCGGCTCGCCGACTCGCTTGACTGACATCATGTCTTCGAAGGTAAACGGACGTTTCCCTTGTGCCCAGAATGGAAGGGGGAACAACAACAGAATCACCCAAGTCGAATGGCGCATGATTTCCCTCCGAACTCTTTGCAGGCCTCGCGAAATGACGACGTCGTCATCTTACATGGCAAATGAGGACGGAGCGGGAGGCGTGCAACCGGGCCAATTTAGCGACCATGCCTCCCGGTCAGCTTGCCCGGCCGTGCCCCGGGGGCAGAAACCCGGAGGCTGCATTCTGTGCTACAGTGCATGGCTAATGGCCTCCAGCCCGCAAAGCCCACCCGAGCCCGAGGCGGAGCTGTTCTATTGCCCCAAATGCGCGACGGAAGTCGCCGACCCCCTAATGTGTGGCGATTGTTCTGCCGTGATCTGCCGCCGTTGTGGCACGCCACTGGAATCTCCGGATGAGCTGGGAATCGGATAGGCGCGCAACCACAATGTCACCACTCGTAGAAAACCGACAATCTGAGTCTCAACCTACACTACTGCGCGGGCTGTCCCTTCTCGACTCCGTGTTGCTGCTGGTGAGCGGCATCATCGGCTCTTCCATTTTCCTCACCGCCAAGGATATCGCCGGACCACTGCCCCAGCCCGTACTGTTCCTGCTGGTCTGGGTGCTGGGCGGGATCGTTTCCCTGCTCGGCTGTGTTGCCTTCGCTGAACTGGGATCGATGTTCCCCGATTCCGGAGGCCAATACGTCTACCTGCGGGAAGCCTACGGCGATCTGGTGGCATTCCTGTACGGCTGGATGCTGTTCAGTGTTGCCAACGGAGGAAGCATCGCCGCTTTGGCGGTAGCCTCTGCCGCCTATATGGGTGAGATAGTGCCCTTCATTTCCCAGCAACACGTGGTGCTTTCAGCTCTGGGGCTCACCGTGACCCGGGCTCATCTTGTGGGGCTGGTTCTTATCGCCGTGCTGACCTACGTGAACGTTGTGGGGCTGCGTTGGGGAGCTTTGCTGCAAAACGTCTCCACCTGGACGAAATTCACTGCGATGGCCGGCTTTGTAGTTCTGGGGCTTGCCTTTGGCAAGGGACATTGGGCAAACTTCAGCCCGCAGAGCAGCGCAAGCCTGGGCTTGGGTGCAGCTCCTTTCATTTCCGCCATGGGCGTAGCGCTGATTGCCGTCTTCTGGGCCTACGATGGCTGGGTCTATATCACCTGGGTAGCCGGAGAGGTGAAAGAGCCACGCCGCAATGTGCCTCTCGCCATGGTGCTCGGCATTCTCGTGGTGGGCGCGATCTACATTGCCATGAACGTAACCTACCTTTATGCCATGCCGGTCGGCGAGATTGCCCAACACGAAACCATTGCCCACGCAGCTGCCGCCGCCCTGTTCTCTCCGCGCACCGCCGGGTGGCTCTCCGCCATGATTGCCGTTTCCTGTTTCAGCGCGGCAGCCACCTGCACTCTGTCCGGCGCACGAGTCTATCTGGCCATGGCGCAGGACGGTGTCTTTTTCAAGCGCATGGCGGCAATCCATCCCAGGTGGCGCACCCCCGCATTCAGTCTGGTTGGCCAGGGTATCTGGGCAGGGATTTTGACCCTCAGCGGAAGATACGACCAGCTCTACACCTATGTGATCTACGGCATGGTGTTGTCCTACACGCTGACGGTCATCGGATTGTTTGTTTTGCGATGGAAGCGGCCGGAGCTCCCCCGCCCCTACCGTTGTGTTGGATACCCTTGGATGCCGGCGATCTATGTCGTGATTGGCACCGCGTGGACGCTCAATACCATCATCACTCGCCCGGGCGAAGCTTTCTGGGGAACAGCACTCGTGTTGATCGGTGTGCCGGGCTATTTGTATTGGAAACGAAGTGGGAGGGCTTCGCCGGGAGCGGGAGGGCACACCGGCCACGCTCCCGGCAGATGATCGCTGCCCCGAGCCGTGTGACTCGACCCCCTATACTGGGACAGCAGTCTTTCTTTTGGGGTTGAAGAAGGGCATGGCCACGATGGTGCCCGCAACCCTCTGCCGCACAGCCTCAATGGTGATCTCCATGTGCAGCCGCGTCCCGAGCTTGGCATGGTCGGTGTCGATACTTGCCAAGGCGATCATCTTCTTGAGCACGGGCGACCAAGTGGTGGTCGTGGCTTTGCCGACTTGCTTTTCGCCGCAGTACACGGGCACGGCCACGCGCGATGCCTGCGTGGGAGCCACCGGTGCCAGCCCAAATTTCTGATAGTGCGCCTCGACCTCGGTCCAGTCGATCTCGAGCCCCACAAACTGCCGCGAAACACCCTGCCGGTTGTCCCGCTCCAAAGCCGCCTTGCCAACAAAGTTATCCTTGTTGAGGTGGACCATCTTGCCAAAGCCCAGCTCGTACGGAGAATATTTCTGCGATGGAATCAGCGCCTTCTTGCTGCTGGTGTAATCGACTTCAATCAACAGCAGTCCCGCCTCGGCGCGGGCCACATCGAGCGCCAGCATCCCAGCGGCGTGCAGATCGAAGGGCTTGCCCTTTTCCATCAATGCATCCCAAACCTTCACGGCACTGGTCCACGGCACCCAAATCTCATAGCCCAAATCGCCGGTGTAACCGGTGCGTGAGATATCAACCGGCACGCCGGCAATCGTACCCCGCGTCACACGAAAATATTTCAAATTTGTAATATCGGCTTGCGCCGCAGCCTTCAATAACGCGGCGGAAGTTGGCCCCTGCAGCGCCAGTGCGGCCACCTCTTCGGAGATGTCCTCGATCTGGACATACATATTGTTGCCGTTCTGGCGCAACCAACGTAGGCTGGGATCGGCTGCGGTCCAGCGATACTTATTCTCCTCCAGGCGGGTGATCGTGCCGTCGTCAATCACCTTGCCCTCTTCATCGCACCAGCAGCAGTAAATCACCTGCCCTACGCCGACTTTGTGGATGTCCCGAGTGACGACGCGATTCACCAATTTGGTCGCGTCCTTTCCCGTAACCAGATACTTATAGAGGGGGGTAATATCGATCAGCGCCGCGGCGTTGCGAATCGCATTGTACTCGTGCTCGTGATGCACTTCGTACACGCTGACCGTGTAGTATCCCGACCACTCGCGGTAGTTGAGACTTTGACAAAGCGCGAACGTCCGCGCATGAAATGCGGTTCCGACAGGCAAGGCCATTCCCCTTTCTGGAGCGATCCTAGTTTCGTGCAGCCGTGAGACCTTGGTGGGTTGAAATGCTTTTACCACGCAAGCGAAGAGGCACAAGGAGCCAAGTTGCTCGAAGGCCGGATTATATTCAGGCTTGGCTTTCCTGGCAATGACCGGCGAGCCCCTACTCCGTCTCGCCCGGCGGTCATTTGCGCCGAAGGAATAAAAGCGCGCCGGCCCTCTCTGAGTAGATTTTGTAGGAGCAGCGGATTCCAGGTAGAATAAGCCGTTCGTTTTTCCCCTTGCTTATGCTGATTATGCCATCGCCCTGGAGCACAATTCGCAGTTGGTCCGTTCTCCTTAGTGGACTCTGATCCGTTTGCTTCCCGCTTTTTATCCAGCGCCGATTATCCTTGACGGCATTCTTTGATCGACCGGACTCCTTGTTAGAATTCATCTGGCCTGGAATGAGCAAGCACTCCCGCACTGCGGGGCTCAGGACCGATATGGAAGGCGAACCGCAATGGCAGCTGCAAAGCAAACCTACGACGTCATCGTGATCGGCGGTGGTCACAATGGATTGGTCAATGCCGCCTACCTGGCTCGCGCGGGCAAGAAGGTTTTGGTACTCGAGCGCCGGCATGTGCTCGGGGGCGCGGCCTGTACGGAAGAGGTCTTCCCCGGCTTTCACTTCTCGGTGTGCTCCTACGTAGTTTCGCTGTTGCGCCCCGAGATCATTCGCGACCTCGATCTTCCCCGCCATGGGTTAGAAATTCTCCCCCTCGATGGAACCTTCACTCCCATGCCGAATGGAGATTATCTCTGGCGGGTGAACGATCATGGCAAGACCCATCGCGAGATCGCACGGCATTCCAAGGTCGACGCCGAAGCCTATGACGAGTTCGGTAAGGCGATGCAAGCGATGTGTCGCTTCGTGAAGCCCATTCTGGGCATGGTACCGCCCGATCCCAACACGCTCAGCCCCAAAGAGTTGATGAAGTTACTGTTCATTGGTCGGCGTTTCCAGGGCCTCTCGAGCGAGGACAAGTACAACCAAGTCCAGTTGATGACCATGAGCGCCATCGATTTTCTGGATCAGTGGTTTGAGACCGACGTGCTCAAAGCCACGATGTCGGCCTCAGGGATCATCGGAACTTTCCTGGGCGTGCGTTCTCCCGGTAGCGCCTATGTCCTGTTGCACCACTATATGGGGGAAATCGATGGGGCGTTTCGCTCCTGGGGCTTTGCGCGGGGTGGCACTGGCGCCATTTCCAATGCGATCGGGGCAGCAGCCAGGGAGTTAGGCGCCGAAATCCGTACCCAAGCTCCCATCGCGAAGATTCTTGTGAAGAATGGGAAAGTACGCGGCGTCGTGCTAGCCGATGGCCAGGAGATCCAAGCCCGTGTAATTTCTTCCAGCATTGACCCGCGCCAGACCTTCGTCAATCTGATGGAACCCGGCAACTTGCCCGGAGAGTTTCTTGAGGAAGTCCGGCGCTACAAGTTCCGCGGCTCCTCCGGCAAGGTCAATCTGGCCCTCGACGCCCTGCCCAATTTCAAGTGCTTGAGCGGAGCCGGCCCTCATCTTCGTGGTGCAATTTCCATCTCGCCCAGCGTGGAATATATGGAGCGAGCCTACGACGATGCCAAGTATGGCAACTTCTCTCGCCGTCCCTATGTCGACATGGTGATTCCTACGCTGACCGATCCATCCGTAGCGCCACCGGGGAAACATATCCTGTCCTGTTTCGTGCAATACGCCCCGTACAAGCTGCGGCCGGGCTTGAACTGGGATGATCAGCGAGAAGCATTCGGCAACAACGTGATCGACACGATTGAGGAATATGCACCCAACATCAAGGACATCATCTTGCAAAAACAGGTCCTTACGCCCCTCGATCTCGAACGCGAGTGGGGCTTGAGCGAAGGAAACATCTTCCAGGGCGAGCTTTCGCTCGAACAGCTCTTCTTCCTGCGGCCGGTTCCCGGTTACGCGCGGTTCCGCACTCCCATCAAGAATCTCTACATGTGCGGATCCGCCACCCACCCGGGCGGTGGGATTATGGGAGCGCCCGGCCGTCTGGCCGCCCTCGAGATTCTCAAAGACATCAAAGGAGCGGCCTGACTATGCCCACCGCTCGCGACGTGGTCATCATTGGTGGCGGTCATAACGGTCTGGTCACCGCCTTCTACCTGGCCAAGGCTGGCTACAAGCCCTTGGTGCTCGAACGTCGGCCGCACCCAGGGGGAGCCGCCATCACTGAAGAATTTCATCCGGGGTTTCGCTCGTCCATTCTCGCGCACACTGCCGGTCCGCTGCGCGCGGACGTGGTCCGCGATATGCGGCTCGAGAGCCACGGTTTGAAGCTGATCACCCCGGAGGTCGCCGTTGCCTCCTTTTCGCCGGACGGACGCGTTCTCCTCCTCTACGACGACCTCAAAAAATCCATCGACGAGATCGCCCGATTCTCGAAG
>Ga0187783_10002905_pt1 | contig 12669 bp, 11 predicted proteins | sample 1015_SJ02_MP02_2_FD_132471 | JGI IMG/M metagenome (GOLD analysis project Ga0187783, IMG submission 132471) | Tropical peat soil microbial communities from peatlands in Department of Meta, Colombia - 1015_SJ02_MP02_20_MG | ecosystem: Environmental > Terrestrial > Soil > Wetlands > Peat | place... | reverse complement strand
GGTCAGATCACCCTCGACGATCGCGCGGGCGATCATTTTGCCGGCCATTGCCGTGGTGTTCAGCCCATGGCCGCCGAGGCCGCTCGCCAGCCACACGCCGGGGCCGAGTTCGCCGATCTGCGGCATGCGGTGTAGCGTAATGCCCAGCGTGCCGTTCCAGGCGTAGTCGACCGCAACGGCGCCGAGCTGGGGATAAGTCTTTTTGATATCGCGGGTCAGCGCGCCGACATAGCGGCGCGGATTGCGCGCCCATGCCGTCGACCGGCCGGACAGCATCAAACGATCGCCGCCGACGACGCGGTAATGATTGTCGGCGAGGTCGGTGTCGCTGACGGCACCACGATAGCCGATCGCCTCGCCGAGAGCCGCGCCGAGCGGCGCCGTGGTCATCACGTAGGTCGTTACCGGAACGAGCGTCGAGGCGAGCCGCGGCATCAGTGGCCCGATTTGCACATTGCCGCATAACACGACGTGGCTGGCGCGCACCCGCGCGCCGGGCGTAACGATGCGTTTGCGCACTCCGGTCGGATCGATCGATAGCGCCGGCGTGTGTTCGAAAATGCGCGCGCCGTCGCGCTCGGCGGCGGCGGCAAGCGAGAGCGCATAATTGAGCGGATGGAGGACGAACGCCCGCAAATAGTTGATGCCGTGAAAGTAGCGTCGGCTGCGCAACACCGCGCGCACGCGCTCGGTCGGCCAGGCCTCGACCTCGCAACCCAGCCGGTCGAGGAGCCGGACATAGTCGAGGAACTCGTCGCCGTTGTCCTTTTTAGAAACGTAGAGCCAGCCGGGCTGCGGATCGATGCCGGCCGCACCGTTGGCGCGGATGGCGTCGCGGACATAGTCGAGGCCGGCCTGCGCCAGCGCCCACAAGTCTTTGGTGCGATCGAACCCGACGCGGGCGATCAATGCGTCGGCGTCGGCGCCAAAGCCAGGCAGCACAAAACCGGTATTGCGTCCCGACGCGCTTTGGGCGAGGCGACCGGCCTCCAAGAGCACGACCGACCAGCCTCTGCACGCCACCTCGCGGGCTGTCGTCAGTCCGGCGAGCCCGCCGCCGATCACGCAGACGTCGACATCGAGGTCGAAGGCGAGCGACGGCCGCACCGGCGCGTCCCGCATGGTCGCGGCGTACCAACTGTTCCCATAGGCTGTGCTCTCGGTGTCGCTCACGACGCCATCCGCGGCTTATCCCTGCCGAGCCTGTCTATGTAGGAGGTGCAAACGCACCGGGCTAGACACCTTGGTTCCGGAAAGCGACATTATCGCAATGCCCCGCCTGATGCTGCTCCGCCATGCCAAGACCGAACGCGCCCAGCCCGGGGAGCGCGACCGCGATCGCAAGCTCACGAAACGCGGCCGCGCCGATGCGCCGGTGATCGGCGCCTATATGGCGCATCATGGCCTCATTCCCGATCTCGCCCTGGTGTCGCCGGCGGAGCGGGCGCAACAGACCTGGGCGCTCGCCGCCGCCGCCTTCGCCAAGGCGCCGCGGGCCGTCAACGACGAGCGCATCTACAACGCCGGTCCGGAAACACTGATCGGCGTCATCGCCGCCACGCGCAAGGTGCGTTCGCTGCTCGTGGTCGGTCATAATCCGGGCCTGCACGAGCTGGCGCTGCAATTGGTCGCCTCGGGCGACGTCGACATGCGCGAAGCGCTCCACGAGAAGCTGCCGACTTCGGGGCTCGTCGTCATCGATCTGCCGTTCGACGACTGGTCGCCGGTTCATCCGCGTTCCGGTAGACTCGAGCGTTTCGTCAGCCCGCGCCTCATCGCGGCGGCGACCGAATAAACAACGGCGCCGTCCACGGTTGCGGTGTCGGCCCGACATTGAGATTATCTTGCCCTCGGCTGCGGATCGATTCGGCTCGCATATCCAGGCGTGCCAGCCGACCGACGATGCGATGACATTCGACGATGGCGCAACTGTCTTGGCCTGTCTTCCCTGCCGCAGCGCGCGCGCGTTTGCCGACGACACCGTCGCCACCAGCCCGGGCATCGGCGGTCGACGCCGCCGGCGAACCGTCACGCAATCTCACGCCGGCCGGACACGCGCTGTTGCCGGTTGCGATCTTTGCGGTCTCGCTTTTCAGCATCTATTTTTCGCATCTGTCGAATTTCATCGGAACATTGTGGCCGACCAACGCTATCATATTGGTCGCCTTGCTCCGCCATGCCCGCAATCTGCGCAACTACGGCTCGATACTTTTGGGCGGCGTCGCGGCCAACGCGTTAGCCGGATTCGCTGCCGGCGACGGCGCTCCACTGGTCGTCGTGCTGGCGGTCGCCAATGCCCTCGAAATCGTTACCGCCTTGGCGTTGCTGTCGCTATTTCACATCCACGCATCCAATCTGACGTCTTTCCGGAACGTGCTGATCTTCATCGCCGTCGCCGGCGGCATCGCGCCGCTCGCGAACATGGCCCTGAGCGTCTTCTTCTTCGGAGTCTCGCATGGGATGAGCTTCCCTTGGCGCAATTGGTATGCGAGTCACGCGCTTGGCACGATTATCGGGGCACCATTTTTGATCAGCGTTACGTCGAGCGAATGGCGCGCGGAGCGGATAAAGGAGCGGCTGCCGGAGGCAGCCGCAACCGTTGCGGCGTTTATCGCCCTGAGCATCTGTGCAAGCTATTTTCGCTCGTTTCTCTTTATCGTGGCTCCGGCAATTTTGTACGCAACCGTACGATTTGGACTTATCGGCGCTACGATGACGACGTTTTTCACCGCGGTCTTAACCAGCACCCTCGTGGTAACCGGGATTGGCCAGCCGATCCTTTCGCAAGCTGAATTATCGGACCGGATCTTGGCTCTACAGCTGTTCCTCGCCATCACATCGCTGTGGGCGCTGCCCGGGGCGGCATTGCTGATCGAGCGCGACCGCTTGTTGGGCGACCTGTCGCGCGTCAACGCGCAACTGGCCGCCGACAGCGAAAGGAAGTCCCATCTGGTAACCGGCCTGCGTCGGCATCTGGCAATCGCCGAGGAAAGGGAGCGGCTGCGCTTGTCGCACGAGCTACACGATCAGGCTGGACAAAGCCTGATTGCCGCCATTCTCGAACTCAACGAGATCGATGCGCTGACGTCCGGACCGGCGCACCAACGCCTGCATCCGTTGCGCAAGAAATTGGTCGAGATGGGAAAGACGCTGCATCGCATCGCCTGGGAATTGCGGCCGCCGTCGATCGACGAACTGGGCCTGCGCAAGGCGCTCACCAGCTACATTGCCGATTGGAGCGAGCAATGCGGGATCGCCGTCGATTTTCACTGCGACGATCCGCGCCTCGACGAGGTGCCGGACGAAATCGCCATCGCGGTCTTTCGCGTCGTGCAGGAAGGGCTTACCAATATCGTCAAACATGCGCAGCGGCCGACCGACGTGAGCGTCGTGGTCCGGCGCGCCGACACGTCGCTGCAAGCGATCATCGAGGATAATGGCTGCGGTTTCGACGTTGCCGCCTTGGCGGCCGAGCCAAACGCCAAGGCCGGCGCCGAACCCGCCGCCAAGTCCGGCAGTCGCCGCGGTCTGGGGCTTGCGGGCATGCGCGAGCGGCTTTCGCTCGTCGGCGGCACGTTGGAAGTGGAATCGGCTGTCGGCGCCGGCACCACGATCTTCGCGCGCATTGCGCTCAACGATCAGAGGTCGCCGGCATGAGCAAAACCCGCATCGTACTGGCCGACGATCATCCGATCGTGCTCGATGGCCTGCGCAATCTGCTTCGGGCGGAAAGCGATTTCGAGCTGGTCGGCGAGGCGGCCAGCGGACTTGCCGCCTTGAAGGTTATTCGCGAACAACGGCCGGACGTCGCCGTGCTCGATATTTCCATGCCCGAGGTCAACGGCATCGTCTTGAGCCGGCGGCTGGCCGCGGAATTGCCGGCATTGCGCGTGCTGGTGCTCACCCTGCACGAAGACCGCGCCTATCTCAATCAGGCGCTGGAGGCCGGCGTGCGCGGTTACGTCCTGAAACGGTCGGCGGTGGAAAACCTGGTTCAGGCCATCCGCGCCGTCACCGTCGGCGGCGTCTACGTCGACCCGGCGATCTCCGGGCGCGTGCTCGACGGCAGGCGCGACGGCAGCAACGCCTCGGCGCATGGCGCCGTCGGGCCAGCACTGACCGAGCGCGAGGCCGCGGTCCTAAAAATGGCGGCGCTTGGCTTCACCAACAAGGAAGTCGCTGGCCGGCTCGACGTCGGCATCAAGTCGGTCGAGACCTACAAGGCCCGCGGCCTCGGAAAGCTCGGATTGAAGACGCGCGCCGAACTGGTGCGTTACGCCTCCGCCCAGGGATGGCTCGAGCTGTAATTTCGGCGACCGGATACCGTAAAGCCCTCGTTAAGACGTCAGGTAATTTCTGACAGCGTGACTGCGCATTATTGCTTGGCGAAAGCGCAAATTGCGATATCACCCGCGCGAGACGGACGATGATCTGTCGGCGTCGCCGGCACTGCGCCTTGGCGCTCGGCTAGGCGATCGGGGGACGGTCAATGGCGAATGCCGCAAAAGCGCGCGGTGGTGCGGCCGCGTCAACGGCGCCAGCCAGCGAAGGCGACGTTCTGCATTTTCTGACCCGCACGCTGCAGGCCCATATTATCGACGCCGAACCGCACGACGTGCTGGCCAAGCTGCAGAACCTCCAGATCGCGCTTGAACAGCAGGAAGTCACATTGTCGGATTGGCCGGACACCCCAAGCAAGGCGCGCATCTGCGCCGAGCTTAAGAAGGCGAAAAACGTTGTTGCGCAAATTGTCGACGAATTGGCGATCAAGTCGACTGAAACTTGACTGCGATCGCTAATCCGCCAGAGCCGCCAAAATCCGCGCCCAGCTGCGGATGCCTTTGTGGAAACATTTGAGATCGTATTTTTCGTTCGGCGAATGCACGCGGTCGTCGTCCAGCGCGAAGCCCACCATCAGCGTGTCCATGCCGAGCACGGTCTTGAAATCGCCGACGATCGGAATCGAGCCGCCCGCCCCGACCGTGACCGCTGGCTTGCCCCATTCAGCGCCGAGCGCGGCGCGCGCTTTATTAAGCGCCGGGCTGTCGAACGCCACTTCGAAGGCCGGCGCGCTGGCGAAGCTGCCGAATTCCACTGTGCAGTCCGAGGGCACGCGCGCGCTCACGAAATCGCGGAAGCTTTGGCGGATTTTGTCCGGGTCCTGCGCGCCGACCAGCCGGAACGACACCTTGGCCATGGCCTTGCCGGGGATGACGGTCTTCGCCCCCTCCCCGGTATAGCCGCCGATGATGCCGTTCACCTCGGCGGTCGGGCGGGTCGAAATCTGCTCGATTACCATGCGGCCTTGCTCGCCGGCCGGTATTTTCAGCCCGATCGGCCCGAGAAATTTCTCCGCCGTCAGACCCAAGCCCGCGAGATCGGCCCTGATGTCGTCCGGTAGCTCGTGCACGCCGTCATAGAATCCGCGGATGGCGACCGAACCGTCCGGCTTGTGCAAGCTCGACAGAATGTTGGCCAGCAGGTGGATCGGATTGCGCGCGGCGCCGCCGAACAGGCCGGAATGAAGGTCACGGTCGGCGCAAGTCAGCCGCACTTCCTCATAGAGGAGCCCGCGCAGCGAGGTGGTGATCGACGGCGTCTCGGCGTCCCACATCCCGGTGTCGCAGACCAGCGCCAGATCGCGCTTGAGCTCGGCGGCATTGTCGCGCACGAACCCGAACAGATGTTTCGAGCCGCACTCCTCCTCGCCTTCGATCAGCATGGTGATGTCGAGCGGCAACTCGCCGGTCACCGCCTTGAAGGCGCGGCAGGCCTCGATAAAGGTCATGGCTTGGCCTTTATCGTCGCAGGCGCCGCGCGCGACGATCATTTTCCGCCCGCCGGCCAGCGTCTCGATGCGCGGCTCGAACGGCGGCGTCTGCCACAGATCAAGCGGATCGACCGGCTGCACGTCATAATGGCCGTAAAACAGGACCCGCGGCGCTTTGCCGCCCGAACCCCCAGGCGTGCCGTCGCCGGCCCGGCCCGAGCGCGTTTTGCCTACCACGACCGGATGACCTTCGGTCGGGCGCACGCTCACTTCGAAACCGAGGCTCTTGAGATCGGCGGCGACGTGCTCGGCCGCTTCGCGGCAGTGCGGCGCGTAGGCCGGGTCGGTCGACACCGACTGGATGCGCAACAGCGCAAACAATCGATCGAGGCTCGGTTCCAGATCGCGGTCGATGCGATCGAGGATTGCGGGCAGAGCTTGCGATGCCGTCATAGGTCTTCACCGTCTCACGAGCGTTGCAAGTTTGCAACGCTTCGCCGCGTTTCGACGTGTCCACGCGTTCAGGATGGCCGGATTCACCGACACCGCCTTGTCACCCGGCGTTTGAATCTACATTATGGCAACAACCTGCCGACAGTGCGGGGCCGCGCGCGGGGGAGCTCATGGACGAACTGATCGGGCGTCTCGTCGCCGACATCGGCATCGACCGTGCCGCCGCCGAAAAGGCCGTCGGCATCATCTTCGACTTCCTGGTCAAGGAAGGTCCGTCTGACAAAGTGCACGCGCTTCTGGCCAAGCTGCCCGGCGCCGACGCAGCAAGGCAAAAGGCTGAGAGCGAAGGCGGTGGGCTGGGCGGGATGATGGGCGGGGTCATGGGCGCCGGCATGCGGATGATGTCAGCGGGCTTGAGCATGGGGCAGGTCCAGAGCGTTACCCGGGCGGTCATCGCCTATACGCGCGAGAAGGTGGGCGAGGACGCGGTCGGCGAGGTCGTCGCTGTAATTCCCGGTCTCGCCCAGTTCGTTTGAGTATTGGTGGTTGTGGCGACGAGATCGCGCTGGGGGCATCGATGGGGGCGTATCCCATTAGCGAAATTCAGGGTATCGGCACCGATATTGCCGCGATCCTGAAGTCGGACGGGATCCGCACCACGGTCGGCTTGCTGTATTCGACCAAAACGCCAAAGCAAAGACTGAAGCTGGCATTGCGGGTCGGCGCCCGCGAACGGGATATCCTCAGCTGGGTCACGGCCGCCGACCGTATGCGGATCAAGGGTGTCGGCGCCGATTATGCCGAACTGTTGCGCGCCGCCGGCGTGCGCACCGTCAACGAGCTTCGGTTCCGCAATGCGGAAAGATTGGCCAAAGCCATGGAGGATGCCAATGCCGGGCGTAAGCTCGTGCGCGTCCAGCCCTCGGCTAAAATGGTGACGCGCTGGATCCAGCAGGCCAAGGCATTGCCGCTGATCATCCGTTATTGAACTCTGCAAAGTTTGCCGCCAATTGCGCTTGACTTGCGCCGAGGCTGCTGCGCAACCGGCCAGACCGCTACTTGACTTGACTTGACTTGACTTGACTTGGCTCCGGTGACCGCGCAAAGCGACGGGCCATACCGCCCGGGAAGAGCTGCAAAATGGCTAAAACAGGGGCCACTAGCGCCACTGACCGCGCCGTTTCGCCGGACGCGGCGCGCGGCGGCGGCGTGTTGGCCGAGCTGTTGGCTAAAGCGCGGCCGTTGGTCATGGGTGTTCTCAATGTCACCCCGGACTCGTTTTCCGACGGCGGCCTGTTTATGCAGCCGACGGCGGCCATCGAACATGCCCGCCGCCTCGCGGCCGAGGGCGCAGACATTATAGATATCGGCGCGGAATCGACGCGGCCCTACGGCGGTGCACGCCCGGTTCCGCTTGCGGAGGAGCGCGCCCGGCTCGAACCGATCCTGCCGGCGGTCGCCACCATCGGCGTTCCGGTTTCGGTTGACACCATCAAAGCGTCAGTGGCGGCCTGGGCGCTGGAGGCCGGCGCCGTCATGGTCAATGACGTTTGGGGCTTGCAGCGCGATCCCGACATGGCGCGCGTCGTCGCCGAGCACGGTGCGCCCGTCGTCATCATGCACAATCGCGATACTGTCGACCTGGCCGTCAACATCGTCGCCGACGTGACCGAGTTCTTCTCGCGTTCGCTGGAAATCGCCTGGGCCGCGGGCATTGCCCATGACCGGATCGTGCTCGACCCCGGCATCGGCTTTGGCAAGACGCCGGAGCAGAGCCTCGCCTGCATCGCCCGGCTGCACGCCTGGCGCAGTTTCGACCTGCCGCTGTTGGTCGGCGCTTCGCGCAAGCGATTCATCGGTTCCATCTCTCCATCCGAGCCGATGCAACGGTTCGGCGGATCGCTTGCCGCGCACCTTCTGGCCGTCGAGCACGGCGCCGCCATTATCCGCACCCACGATGTCGCGTCTACCGTGCAGGCGCTGGCGGTCGCCGCCGCGATCAGGCGGGCGCGATGAGCGGCGCGATTTTCGTCAACGGCCTTGCGCTACACGCCTATCACGGCGTGATGCAGCACGAGGCCAAGGTCGGGCAGACGTTTCGGCTCGATCTCGTGCTCGACATCGACCTCATCGCCGCCGCCCGCAGCGACAAGCTCAAGGACACCGTTTCCTACGACCTGGTGGTGGAAACGGCGACCAAGGCGTTCTGCGCGCGCCGCTACCGCCTGGTCGAGGCCGCCGCCGGCGCCGTGGCCGAGGCGGTGCTGGAACGCTGTCCGCAAGTCCGCTCGGTGCGCGTCACCGTGCACAAGCCGCACGCGCCGATCGCCGCAACCTTCGACGACGCCGGCGTATCGATCGAGCGTGCGCGCGACCGCAGAGATGGCTGAGGTTCTGGCGCAAGCCTTGCTCGCGCTCGGCGGCAATGTCGGCGACGTGCGGGCGAGCTTCGAGAAGGCGGTGGCCACGTTGTGCGACGGCGCCGCCGTTCGGCTTACTGCGCGTTCGTCGGATTACCGCACCCCGCCGTGGGGCGTGACCGATCAGCCGCCGTTTATCAATGCCGTCATAGCGGTCGTGACGTCGCTCTCGCCGCGCAACCTTTTGGGCCGCGCGCTCGACGTCGAGCGCGCGCTCGGACGTGACCGCAAGCATGAACGCCGATGGGGCCCGCGTAGGATCGACATCGACCTCATCGCTTACGACGACGTTACTTTGAGCGATGCCGACTTGACGCTGCCGCATCCGCAATTGTTCGAGCGCGCTTTCGTGTTGGTGCCGCTCGCCGAAATCGCCCCGGAACGGACGATTGCCGGCATCCGTGTGCGCGACGCGTTGGCGCGCGCCGACACGACAGGCATCGAAAAACTCGCGCCGCGCTGACTCATAAATCGAAATCCATGGGGATCTAGTGCACATGTCAGCGCCGAGTCCGGCTGCGAAAATCAATTCGCAAAAGGTTCGAAATTAAGAGAGGCGGAAAAGCCCGCGGCACGCCATTCCCGAAGGCCAGGACGGCACCGAAAAGGCCCAACCATTACAGCAGGAATTTGCGACCCGCGAAATGGGGCTCAGGGGTCAGGCTGAAACGCGGCACGGCAGCTGCACGACCGACCCATCGGCCCTCCCCGGCCGACCCGGCTCTTGGCCCTTCGGGCCAGCAATGGCACCTTGCCCCCATGACGACTCCCGAACCCTTCTCGTTTGCCGGCGATTTTGCGCCGGCGACGCACGACGATTGGCGCCGGCTGGTCGATACCGCGCTCAAAGGCGCGCCGTCCGGCTCGCTTGAAAGCAAGACCTATGACGGGCTTGTTATCGAACCGCTCTACGCGCGCGCATCGGACGCGCGTGCCGTTCTCGGCCGCGCCCCTGGCGCCCCGTGGACGGTGATGCAGCGCGTCGATCATCCCGATCCGGCGGCCGCCAACGCGCAGGCGCGCGACGACCTCGAAAACGGCGCGACCGGCCTGGTGCTGATCTTTATCGGTTCGGTCAGCGCCAATGGTTTTGGTCTCGATGCGTCGGCGGCCGCGCTTACTCGCGTACTCGACGGCATCGATCTCGCAGCCGATGTGCCTATCGATCTGAACTTGAGCCCGGCGACCCGTCATGTCGTCCGTGACCTGGCGAGCGTCGTGAAAGATCGCGGCGTCGCGCCGGAAAAAACGGAGCTGCGTTTCAGCATCAATCCGCTCGGCGGCTTTGCCGCGACCGGGGGCAGCCCGCGACGCTGGAACGAGGTCGCTCCCGCTTTCGCGGCGACTATCGAGAGCCTTGCCGGTAACGGATTTCGCGGACCGTTCGCAGTCGCCGACGGACGCGTCATTCACAATGCCGGCGGCTCCGAGGCGCAGGAGCTTGCCTTCGCACTCGGGAACGCGGTTGCCTATCTGCGCGCGCTTGAAGCAAGCGGCACAGCGCTCGAAGCGGCGCGCGACGCCATCTATTTCCGGCTCACCGCTGACGCCGATCAGTTTCTGACCATGGCGAAATTTCGCGCCGCGCGAAAATTATGGGCGCGGATCGAAGCCGCCTGCGGGCTTGCGCCAAAGCCGCTTTTGCTCACCGCCGAAACCGCCTGGCGAATGCTGACCAAGCGCGATCCTTACGTGAACATGCTACGTACCACCGTCGCGGTCGCGGCGGCAGGCTTTGGCGGCGCCGACGCCGTCACGGTCTTGCCGCACACCGCCCCGCTCGGCCTGCCGGACGCCTTTGCCCGGCGTATCGCCCGCAACATCCAACTCGTGCTTTTGGAGGAATCGCATTTGGCCCGTGTCGCCGATCCGGCGGCGGGCTCCGGCGCAATCGAAGCCTTGACCGAGCAGCTCTGTGGCGCGGCCTGGTCCGCCTTTCGGGAGATCGAAAGCGCGGGCGGCGCCTGGGCGGCGCTGGAACAAGGTCTCGTTCAGCGCAACGTCGCCCGCGTGCGCGGCGAGCGCCAAAAGGCCGTCGCGCGCGGCAAAGACGTTTTGACCGGCACCAACGCGTTCCCCAATATTCAAGAGGCCGCGGCGGCCGTGCTCGATGTCGCACCGATCGAGGCGCCGCGGGAGGAACGCGCCACGGTGACCGCCGAAGCGCTGCCGCGGCTGCGGCTGGCCGAGCCGTTCGAACAACTGCGCGACCGCTCCGACCGTATGCGGGCCAAGGCTGGCGCGCGGCCAAGAGTCTTTCTGGTCACGCTCGGTGCGCCGGCGGAATTCACCGCACGCGCGACTTTCGCCAAAAATTTCTTCGAGACCGGCGGCATCGCGGCGATGGATGGTCCATTGGCCGACTACAAGACCTCCGGCGTGGCGCTAGCGTGTCTTTGCGCCTCGGACCGGATCTATGAGACGGAAGCACCCGCGGCGGCCGCGGCAGTCAAAGCCGCCGGCGCGCGCCACATTTATCTGGCCGGCAGGCCCGGCCAGCGGGAGACGGCGCTGCGGGCGGCGGGCGTGCAATCGTTCATTTACGAGGGCTGCGACGCGCTAGCGACTCTGACCGCCGCTTACGATATTCTTGCGAGCTGAACGGATAGATGAAGCCCGGTCCATGAGCCGCATCCCGAACTTCGCACACGTCGAATTCGCCGAGGCGCCGTCCGCCGCGCCGGCGCTCGCCGCGCCCTGGCTCACGCCCGAAGGCATTGCGGTCAAGACCGTCTATGACGCGGCCGATGTCGCCGGCCTCGATAGCCTCGACGGCTTTCCCGGCATCACCCCGTTCCTGCGCGGCCCCTACCCGACCATGTATGTCAGCCAGCCGTGGACCATCCGGCAATATGCCGGCTTCTCCACCGCGGAAGATTCCAACGCCTTCTACCGGCGCAACCTCGCCGCCGGCCAAAAAGGCCTGTCCATCGCCTTCGACCTCGCCACCCACCGCGGCTACGATTCCGATCACCCGCGGGTTGCCGGCGACGTCGGCATGGCCGGCGTGGCGATCGACTCCATCTACGACATGCGCACGCTGTTCGCTGGCATCCCGCTCGACCAGATGTCGGTGTCGATGACCATGAACGGCGCCGTGCTGCCGGTGCTGGCGCTCTACATCGTCGCCGCCGAGGAGCAAGGCGTGCCGCCGGAGAAACTTTCCGGCACCATCCAGAACGACATTCTCAAAGAGTTCATGGTGCGCAACACTTATATCTATCCGCCCACGCCGTCGCTGCGCATCATTTCCGACATCTTCTCCTATAGCTCGGCGCATATGCCGAAATTCAATTCGATCTCGATCTCCGGCTATCACATGCAGGAGGCGGGCGCGACTGCCGATCTTGAACTCGCCTATACGCTCGCCGACGGCGCCGAATACGTGCGCGCCGGACTCGCGGCGAACCTGCCGGTTGACCGCTTCGCGCCGCGGCTGTCCTTCTTCTTCGGCATCGGCATGAACTTTTTCATGGAGATAGCGAAGCTGCGCGCCGCGCGCGTATTGTGGGCGAAGCTGATGAAGGGGTTCGATCCGCAGGACGAGCGCTCGCTGTCGCTGCGCACGCATTGCCAGACGTCCGGCTGGTCGCTGACCGCACAGGACGTGTTCAACAACGTCACCCGCACGGCAATCGAGGCAATGGCAGCGACCCAAGGCGGCACCCAGTCGCTGCATACCAACGCGCTCGACGAGGCGCTCGCATTGCCGACCGACTTTTCCGCCCGCATCGCGCGCAACACCCAGATCGTCTTGCAGCGTGAAAGCGGCACCACGCGCGTCATCGATTTGTGGGGCGGCGCGTTCTATGTCGAGCGGCTCACCCATGATCTCGCCGCCAAGGCTTTCGGCCACATCACCGAGGTGGAGGGAATCGGCGGCATGACGCGGGCCATCGAGGCGGGCCTGCCGAAATTGCGCATCGAAGAGGCTGCGGCGCGGACGCAAGCGCGCATCGATTCCGGCGCCCAGGCGGTGATCGGCGTCAACAAATATCGGCCGCGCGACGAGCCGCCGATCGAGGT
>Ga0187783_10002904_pt1 | contig 12669 bp, 7 predicted proteins | sample 1015_SJ02_MP02_2_FD_132471 | JGI IMG/M metagenome (GOLD analysis project Ga0187783, IMG submission 132471) | Tropical peat soil microbial communities from peatlands in Department of Meta, Colombia - 1015_SJ02_MP02_20_MG | ecosystem: Environmental > Terrestrial > Soil > Wetlands > Peat | place... | reverse complement strand
CTGCGGCCGCGCAAGGTCTCCGATTTCCCGACGGTCGAAGACTTGCGCCGCGACCTGATTGCCTCGATCGCCGAGTATCGCGCCGAACAAAGCCAGGTCCTCATCGGCGATTTCAATCCGGAAACGTTTCAGTCTACGGACAATTACTTTCTGCGTATTGGCGGAGGTTCGCTGGGCGGGAAAGCTCGCGGCCTGGCATTTATGCGCCATTTGCTTCACAACCATCGTCTGGCACGTCGTTTTCCCAGCCTGCGCGTCAGCGTGCCGCCCAGCGTGGTGATCGCAACCGACCTGTTTGACCGCTTCCTGAGCGAAAACAACTTGCTGGATTTCGCCATCGACGCCACCGATGACCGCGAGATTCAGCGCCGCTTCCTGGCCGCTCCCATCCCGGCCGCGCTGCGCGAACACCTGCTGGCCTTTCTCGCCCAAGTGAACTATCCCCTGGCGGTCCGTTCTTCCAGCCTGCTCGAGGACTCGCAATACCAGCCTTTCACCGGGGTCTATGAGACTTTTATGTTGAGCAACCACGACCCCGATCTGGTCGTGCGCCTGGAGCGGCTGATGGAGGCGATCAAGCGGGTCTACGCTTCGACCTTCAGTCAGCATGCCAAGGCCTACGTGCGGGCCACGCCGTATCGTCTGGAAGAGGAAAAGATGGCGGTGATTCTGCAGCAGGTCGTGGGCACGATCCACGGGCTGCGCTTCTATCCCGATTTCTCGGGCGTGGTGCGCTCGCACAACTTCTATCCCGTGCCCCCCATGAGCTATGGCGATGGGATTGCCGCCGTGGCGCTGGGCCTGGGACGCACGGTGGTCGACGGCGGCAAATGCCTGGCTTTCTGTCCCCGCTACCCCAAACATCTTTTGCAGTTTTCCTCGGTCGACGACATCTTGGCGAACTCGCAACGCGAGTTCTGGGCGTTGGAGTTGGACCACCGCGAACCACCCCGGGACGCGACCTCCGAACTGCGGGAAGCTCGCTTTGGGCTGGATGCGGCCGAGGCCGATGGGACCTTGCACAATGTGGGCTCAACCTACTCCCTGGACAATCACATCGTCTACGATGGGTTGAGCCGACCGGGTACACGGGTGGTGAGCTTCGCGCCGATTCTGAAGCATGGCGTCTTTCCCCTCGCTCCCATTCTCGAACAACTGATGCGGGTGGGGGAGGACGGATTCGGGCGGCCGGTGGAGCTGGAGTTCGCGGTCCGGTTGCCCCAGAGCTCTGGCGAGGCGGCGGAATTTGGGTTTCTCCAGATCCGTCCCCTGGTGCTGTCCCGGGAGGGCGAAGAGCTGCGCATGGACCATGTAAATCCGGACCAGCTGATCTGCCAAAGCAACAAGGTCCTGGGGAATGGTCGTATTCCCGCGTTGCATGACTTGGTGGTGGTGGATTTTCATCGCTTCGAACGGGGGCAAAGCCAGCAGGTGACCGAGGCGGTGGCGCAGTTGAATGCCAAGCTCGGCGAAGCCGGCGCCCCGTATGTGCTGATCGGGGTTGGCCGATGGGGATCGAACGATCCCTGGCTGGGAATACCCGTCGAATGGGATGAAATCTCCGGCGCTCGGGTGATTGTCGAAGCCGGATTTCGAGATTTGCGCGTGATTCCCTCCCAAGGAAGCCATTTCTTCCAGAACCTCACGGCCTTTCAAGTGGGATATTTCACGGTAAATCCCGATGCCGGCGAAGGATTCGTCGATTGGGAGTGGCTAGCCTCGCAACCGGCGGCCGAGGAATACGGGTGCGTGCGGCATCTGCATTTTGAAGACCCCTGTGTGGCCGTAATGAGCGGCAAATCCAGCAGCGGAATGATCTTCAAACCCAAAGCCCGCTGATCAGGAATCCCATCCTCAGGCCCTGCCCCGTCGAACGGGGAAGCCGGGCGCTCCTCCCTCCGCCGCGACTGGCTGCTCGCGAGCCGGGCTGGGATAATGAAGGTCGATGGTCGCGGCCAATGAACTCCGAGCGGCGGTGAAGAAGGCAGCGGGAGAGGCCGGTTTCGAACTGGCTGGCATTGCACCCATCGCCGATTTTGCAGAACTGGACTATTTTCCTCAGTGGATTGCCGATGGCTATGCGGGGGAGATGAAATACCTCGCAGCTCGCGACGAGGCGGGAACCCTAAAGCGCGCACGCCTGCGCACGGTCGCGCCCTGGGCGCGCAGCGTGATTGTTTGCGCCATCAACTACAACACGGCGCATCCATATTCGGTTCAGGCCGACGATCCTCGGCGTGGCTGGATCTCCCGCTACGCCTGGAGCCGTGAGGATTACCACGAAGGGGTGGCGGAACGACTTCGCCAGGTCGAGGCCGGGCTGAGGGAAGCAGTCGCTGGCCAAGCGCGGCGGGCCTTCCCCGCAGCCCAAATGGCGCCGGAGCTAAGAACTCGCTGCTACGTCGACACCGGCCCTCTGGTCGAGCGCGTCTATGCCAAGTATGCCGGCATCGGCTGGATCGGGAAGAATACCTGCATCCTGAACCAAAAGGTCGGATCATGGCTTTTTCTCGGGGTGATCCTCACCTCGCTCGACCTCGAGGCCGACGTGCCGCACCCCGATCGCTGTGGTTCCTGCACCCGCTGTATCGATGCCTGCCCAACCCACGCACTGCTTGAACCTTATCGCCTGGACTCCAACCTCTGCATTGCCTATCTCACGATCGAAAAGCGCGGAAGCATACCGGAAAGCATGCGGGAGGGGATCGGCCGGCACGTATTTGGCTGCGACATTTGTCAGGATGTTTGCCCTTGGAACCGTAAAGCGCCGGCCACCTCGGCCCCCGAATTTCAACCGCGGGAAGGACTGGTCAATCCGGCGCTGGAATGGCTGGCCGAGATTACGGCGGAGGAGTTTCGCCAGAGATTTCGGGCTTCGCCGATTCGCCGCGCAAAACGCGGCGGGATGCGAAGAAACGCCGTGATCGCCATGGGGAATAGCGGCGATCCCCGGTTCGTTCCCCTGCTCGAGAAGTTGACCTTGGATGACGACGCGGTGCTGGCGGAGCAGGCACGTTGGGCATTGAAGAAACTGCGCTCCGCCACGCTCCCGCCAGGTCAAGGCCGGGGTTCTTAGAGTTCGGCGCTGGGCTCATGGACCAGCGGTCAACTTGGGGGAGAGGACTTTCGCAGCCGTCAGGTTTTGAGAAGCATGGTTTTCACTATGCCTTCGACCCCGTTCGAGGTGATCTGTACCCCGATGCACAGCAGAACAAATGCGATCAGGCGAAGCACGCCATGGGCGGTCTGGGGAGAAATTCGTGCCGTAATCGCCGGTGCATATCCGTAGCAGAGATAAACCGCGATGCTCAACAGCACGACTGCGGCCGCGATGCCGGCGTGAGCAGCTAGGGATGGGAGCATTCCCTTGATCGACGCGTGGGCGCTCAAGGTCACCATGACTACAATGCAACCCGGGCCTGCCGTGATCGGAAAGGTCAAGGGGTAGAAGACTTTTTGTTCGAGTGATCGAATGTCCCGGCTATCCACCTCGGGCTTCTCTTTTTCTTCGGAGCCTTCTTCATTCAGCAGCTTCCAGCCCATGGCCGCCAGCGTGAGCCCCCCAGCCACCTGCACAACCGGCAGAGAAATGCCAAAGAAGTTCAGCAACGCTGTCCCAGCCGCTTCAATCGTGATCAGGAAAATGGTTGTGCTGATGGCAATACTTCGCGCCAAGGTCCGATAAACGGCAGGCGGTGCGCCCCCAACGAGGCCTAGAAACATCAGCGCATCACCCAGAGGATTGATCAGCGGCAGAAGCGCGCTGAACGCCAGCCCGAAAAACTTGCTCCACTCAGCCACGGCGGAACAGCATACCAGCTGGAGAGGGGTGCAGGGAACTGCATCGTTGCCGGCTGCCCAGGGACAAGCGACCCCATCCGCGACCGTGGCAGAGCTGAGCCCGTTCGTGGCTGCCCGAGCGAACCTAGAACCGGTCCTAAAATCCCGCCTATCCAGCGCATGCTAGCATTGCTTTATGCCTGGCATCCGGCGAATGTCTCGGCAGATCGCCTGGTGGCTCGGAGCTTGGACGGTCTTGTTGATCACCGCGGTCCTGTTATCCCAGGCCGGGGCTTCTTCCGAACGGCACTGGATCCGCATCGATTCCAGCCACTTTTCGGTGCTCACCGACGGCGATGAGAAACAGGGCCATGCGGTTGCTGCGCGATTCGAACAGATGCGCGCGGTGTTTGCGCAGCTGCTGCTGAAGAGCCGCGTCAATATTGCGCAACCGATTGACATCATCGCGTTGAAGGACGATGCTGCGTATGAACAAGCTGCTCCGTCCCGGCCAGGATCAGGGCTTGGTTTAGGCTTCTTTATTCCCGGTGAGGATCGCTCGTATTTTGTCCTGAACCTTGCCCACGAGGAGAGCTGGCGGGCGGTAGCGAGCGACTTCGCGCGACTGCTGTTGCGCGAAAATTATCCGCCAACCCAGGCTTGGTTTGATCAGGGGTTTGTCGAGTACTTCTCGGGTCTCGACCTCAGCGACCGTCAGATGTGGATTGGGGGGATTCCGGACGAGTCCTTTGTGGCGCTGTTAAATCGGTCCAACTGGCTCGCTTTGGGTCCCTTGTTCTCCGAGAATCCTGACCGATTGGGCGAAACCGAGCGCACGCTGTTTCGGGCCCAGTCCTGGATCGTCGTCGACTACCTTCTTCATAAGGAGCAACTGCCCGCCATCGGAGCTTATTTCGGCTTCGTCGAAAACGAAAAGCTTGCGGTGGACGATGCCATTCAAAAGGCCTTCGCCATGAATTCGGCACAACTCGATCAGGCGGTGAAAGAGCATTTCCGCTCGCTGGCGGGGGAAGGCAAGGCCGCGAATGTTCTAAGCGGCGCGCAGCCAGCGCCGGCTCCGGTGACCGCCGACATGATCGGTACGAGTACGCACCCAATTCGAGAGGCGGAAGCGCAGGCGCTGGTGGCAGAAATGAAGCTGCGCCTCGCGGAACGCCGTCAGGAAGCGCGCAAAGAGCTTGCCGCCATCATCGACCAGCCGACGACGGATAATGCCGTCGCGCATCGCGCGCTCGGGTGGGATCTGATCGAGCAGAAACAATACGACCGCGCCGCCGAGGAATTGGGCAACGCCATGGCCCTCGATGGCAAAGACCCATGGACGCACTATTACCTGGCAATCTTAAAGTTTCAGGATGCCCAGTCGAGCGGCCGGGGAATGAGGGGGCTGGCCAACATGATGCAGGACCTGCACGCGGTTCTCGATTGGGATCACGAATTTGCCGAGGCCTACCACCTGCTGGCTCTGGCGCAGATCGAAGGCGGAGGTCTGCGCGCTGCGAGCGAGTCGATCCACGCAGCCATCGAGCGAGCTCCGCGTAAGCCGGGCTATCTGCTGGATCTGGTCAGGATTTATGAAGACGGCAAGAATTGGGACGCAGCGACTGCCCTGCTCGAGCACCTCTCGGCGAACTCCGATCCGGAGATCGCTAGTGCCGCCCAAAAGGAATTGCACGACCTGCCCTACATTAAAAAATATGGCGTGCCTCCGTTATCCGCGGGCGCTTCCCCGTCGACCGCCACTGCGCCTGCTACCTCAGCGGGGGAATCCTCGAGCCCGGCGTTGGCAAACCGAAACTCGGCCCCCGGAGCATCCGGGGAGCCCAGCCCGTCGAGCCTGGCGGAGTCGGAGGAAGCAGGTGATGAAATGTCCCTGCCCATCCCGGGACCTCAGATTGATCGGCGCCCAATTCAGTATCGAAAAGGAACGCTTGTTTCAGTGGATTGCTCCCGGGCGCCGGCGGCGATCGTTACGGTCTCGATCGGCGGGAGGGCCGTAAAACTGCGGACGGCGGATTACAAAGGGCTCATGCTGATCGGCGCCGATTCGTTCTCTTGCGATTGGGCGAATCGTTCAGTTTCAGTGAACTACCGGCCGGGAGGGCAGGCGGACGGAGATTTGGTGTCGCTCGAGGTGCGCTGAGACGACCCTATGGCTGGCCACTGCTCGTCGGCGCCAACCCTTGCTGCGTGCGCGAAAGCGTGAACGCCAGCGACTCCTTGGGAATGCTGGTCACGAACGGGCCGATAAGCCATCCCAGGCCCGGAGGAATGTCCCTCGTGAGAGAAATTGCCTCGAGCTGCACGTAGACTCCACCGTCCCGTTCGAGAAAGCGCCAGTAAGAGTTGAGCCGCCACAGAAAGCCGCTGTCGTTCCCCACCGGCTTCTCCGATTCGTTCGGCTTGCCTGCATTTTCAACTTCAGCGATCCGACGGCTGTAGGAGTAGGAGGCGGCGCGATCGGAAGCCAGAAGAACATAGCGAACGTCATACTCGGAGTTCAAGATTACGGTCACTACTTTCGTCTTGCGCAGTCGCAGAAATACCCGAAAGTGGTTGCCGTCTCGCTCGATGAGTCTCGACCGCTGAACATCGGGAGCGTAATACTTGTATTGCTCGTCGTAATCCTCGAGGAACGCCAGAGTGCGCGCCAGCGTGGTGCGAGGAATGAACACCGTACCCATCCAGTGATGGACGAGCCCTCCGGGAACCGATATGGAATGCCCCTCGTCGAGAGTCGCCAGTCTTTCGATGACCACTTCTCCCTGTCTCAGTCGCGCGTAATCCGCATCCCGCAGGTTGGGGGGAAGATCGTCGACCCGCAGAAAGCGGCCGGAACGTAATTCGCCCGCCATGCGTTGTTCGCTGAGTTCGACGTAGTGATCGAATGCATTGACGGTTGCGGGCTTCAGTTGTTCAGCGCCTAGAGGACGGACCGAGAGAGCGAGAAGCAAGGCAAGAGGCAGGTGGGTGTGTTTACCGATTGGTTTATGATGTCCTGCCATGCCCCAGAACAAGATCTTCCACTTCGGAGTCTTCGAAGCCGATCCGGGAAGCGGCGAGCTGCGTAAATCGGGGGTGCGGTTACGTTTACCGGAACAACCCTTCCAGGGATTCCTCCTGCTGGTGGAACGTCCGGGGGAGGTCGTCAGCCGCGAAGAACTGCGACAAAAACTGTGGCCGGCGGATACCTTTGTTGATTTTGACCACAGCTTAAATACGATCATCAATAAGCTCCGGGAAATGCTGGGCGACTCCGCGTCGAGCCCGCGCTTTGTCGAGACTCTGGCCAATCGTGGCTACCGCTTTCTGCCTGCGGTCGAGGTGGTCACCAACCTGGAAAGAAGGCAGGCGTGGCGCATGCCACGCCCAGTGCGCCGGACCGGCCAGGCCGAAACCAGCCAGTCTCGACTGCGGCTCTGACACGGCCGGAAGAACTGCCCCGAATGCCCCAGGGTTACGTGCGAGCTTTGTTTCTTCTCATTCCAGTAATGTACCTGAGCTTTTATACCGTGGCCTTGGTGTTCGCTCGGCGAAATAGCCGAGGGTCTTTCTTTCGAGGGCAGCCCAGGAAACTTTCTTGGATACGGGTGGCAGCCGAAAAGCTGGGATTTTGAGCGGTCTCCGTCAATTTCATAGGCAGGCTCGCCATGCGTCGTTCCTCCTGGGAGGCGAGTCTTGCAAAAGTTGCGGAAGGCCGCAATCCATTCGAGATCAAATCGACCTCAAGAAAAAGTCATCCCGTAAGTGCAAGAAAAATCAGATTGATCTGACGAGAATGTTTTTGCGGCAGTCGCCCGGAAGAAGGGGAAGACCCGACACTTTGGAGCCATTGGATTGGAGCTGGGCTCGTCGAAGACGCAGCGGACTCAAAGGCTGCAAGGGCGAATTAATTTGGATGCGGGATGGCAGCGATGCGAAAGGAAGAAGCCCGGACCTTTTTAGGGTCCGGGCCGGTTGAAGTCTGCTCTCTCGATCTGCGCTAGTTCGTGCAGAGTCCGTTCGCGCCGACCGTACACGCCGTGAAATTCTGCCGGTAACTCAGGTTGTCTATGTCACGGAACATCGGTGTTCCCGGTGGCAGGCCTGAGAAGTTGGTGAAGTCTGTATCGAAGTTGTAATTTCGGGTGGGGGGGATGTAGACCGAATAATTGCAACATTTGAATAGACCTGTATCGTAGGTGGAAAAGAACAGGTTCACCATCGAACCGCGGTAGTTGAGCGTCGCCCCACTCCAATCTTCGAGCAGGTGCAGGAAGTTCCCTACGCCGCCGTTGGTGCCGATGAACAGCTGTTCTCCGGTAGCCCAGCTGGGGTGAGCAAAAGCCTGTACATCCCCCGACGCCAGGCCCATTCGGTAGTAGCTCGTGCCTGCGGTGCGGTCGCCACTTGGCTGCGTAGGGTCGAGCAGAATGCTGTTCCAGTCAACCCAGGAGTCCGATAGCAACGTGATTGTATCGGCGACAATGCCAGCCGCTGCCGGGTTTTCGTCGACCGATGGACTGTTCCAGGCCGTGTCGCTACTGAACGTGTTGTAGTCTCCGTTGACGTAGACGGGGTTTTCAGAGCCCACGCTGAAACCACCCCAATGGGAGGCATAGGTAACGGGCATATGCGGCAAGTTGGTTACGCCGGCGTTGCTCATGCCGCCATCTACCAGCTTCAGCCCGTGACGGGCGCCGCTGATCCACACGTTCTTGGCTACCGAGCAGTTCGCGATGCGACCGTTGACCAGGTAGGGATCGGGCGGCGCTGGGTTGTTCACCAGATAGTTAACGGCGTCGGTGGCGGTGTAGGCAGTACCAACGTAGCCTAAGCCGAGCCCGAGGTTTTGCGAGCCGAAGTAATCCAGCAAACCGTTGAGGTTGGCATCTTCCGGGGAGATGGTCTTGCCCGCGGGGATCGGCTCGAGTTGTCCGTCGGGAGCTCGCGAGGCGCTCGCACTGTTGACCACGTCTTCAAACCCGGCGTCTCCACTGATTTGTCCCGCAGCGACCGTCTGCGTGCCATTGGGATTGGGCAACATGCCACGCCGATCGGAGAAGTACAACACGTAGCCGTTCTGGTTGGTGTAGTTGACCAGGGTTCCGCTGCCGGGGATATTCCCCAATAGCCACTGTTGCAAATTACCCACGTCGAGCTCCACCATATTCATCACACCTAACGGCGTACAACTGGTATTGCCTTGCACTACGTCGGAGGGTTCGCCTTCGCGGGCATCGTAAAGGTTGATGGGGTACCAGTTAAAGGCCGTCACCGTAGGATCCGGGTTTCCGGCTACGGCGGGGGACTCGCCCTGATAGGGTTCAGCGGTGGTATAGTCTTTCACCACGTCCGGCGGTGATCCAGTGCACGTGTAGGTGGATCCAGACTTTGTGCAGCTAGGAGCTGTGCCCGTGGGGTTCACGCTACCGGCATTAACCCGCTTCGGCTGCTGGAGAATCAGGATGGCATAAGGATTTACCGGATTCTGCGTGCCGGCACCCGTCCAGGGGAATCCGGGAGTGGTGGGAGGAGTGACTCCACGCGCAAATCCTAAGCCCAGCCATTGGCGGGTGATCCCGCAGTATCCATTCACCAGATTGCCCGGGCCGGGACAAGCACCGCTCGCGGGCAGAAACTCTACCCGCAGGTACCCGTCAATCAGGTTCCATTGTGTGTCGTTGGCATTGTTGCTCGTGCCGAGCGTCGACGCCAGTTGCGGCGGGGTGAAGTAAGGATAAGCCGAGGGACAGGCGGACGCCGCGCATAAATTGATAATATTTGGCGCTTTCGACTGGCTCCAGCCATTCGTGAACAGGTAAGGAAATCCTACGCCCGCCTCGTCGACGCTGTCGAATTCCTGACTAAACTCGCCGGTTACGCTCTTGGGCGAATACGGCCAATCGGCGGTAGTCGTATAGTAATACGTACCACTTTCGCTCGTGACCGCCGTGGTGCTTGGATTCGGTACCAGGGCGGAGGCCGTGGCAAAGTAGGTCACGTAAGTTTCGCCGGCGCCCGCGGCTCCCAAGTTGGGCTGGGAGGTGGGCACGCCAGTTGAATAATTCACTCCCGTGCCATGAGGGTTCAGCACATTGGCTAAGCGGACATTGTCGGGATCGCCGGCTCCGCCCGGCAGCTCCTCTGGCTGATCCGAGAGCAAGATTCGAACCGAGGCTTCGTTATAGAGCCGGGATGCGCCGATCGGTGAAGTGGTCGATTCTCCGGCGGGAGGCCGACGAACGATTTCGTAATTCTGTGGGCCGGGGGGATTTCCCAATCCCGGGGTTTCGCTTGCGGTTGCACCCATGACGAAGGGAAGCGCGAGGTTGGTGGCACCGGTGTTGGGCGTGTTGCCGTAGTTGCCGTTGATCATCATGCCGCCCAGATATCCGTTGGCGTTCGTCCAAGCATTCTCGGAAATGGTGACCCAGGCGGGCGGACCGCTGTTATAGGCGGAGGCCGGCGGGTTGCCCCCGGCTCCCGTCACGCTGCCCCAAAGGTCGCCGCTGACCGGAAGAGTCGTACATTCGTCATTGCCGCTGCAACCACCAGGCTCGCCGGGGATCTTGACGCTGCCTTGATCGTTGGCATCACTGGCGCTAAGCCCGTTCGGAATAACCGCCCGAATCACGTTTCCGTAGGCCGTTATCTTGTTGGTGAAGGTGCAGGTATAGCCGCCCGCGCAGCCGATGTACAGGTCTCCATTGGTATGAATGCTGCCGTTAAAGGTCAGGGTCGGGTTGGTAAAGAAGGAAAGATCGCCATCGGCGAAGACGCCGAATTGGAACACCGGGATCAATGCCACTTCAACCGTGCGCGTCATTTGTACTTCGTCGCCCAGCAAGCCCTGTGCCGTAGCCTGGAGGTTCACTTGCATAAGCTCGGCATTCAATCCGGCATAAGGTCCAGCGGGAACTACGGCTGGAGTTTCCGCAATGTTGCCCGCGGCGTTCAGGACCGGGGTGATGGTGTACCCTCCGGCGGGGAAGGTGATGCCGCTGAGAACGGGCGGTCCTGGGCTCGTCGCCAAATTCTCCAGGTCCGTGGGGCTCGGGGAGAGCTCCTGATTGAACAGGTTGGCGATGTCGGAGGTCATCTTCTCGATGGCGCCTTCGGACGCATGGAAGGTGAGGTTGTTCTGCACGTCCTGCGTGCCCACCTTGACTTCGGTGTTGACCATCATCAGCATGCCGATCGCCAACCCGGAGAGGAGGAACAACAACATCAAGGTCGTTATTAATGTAAATCCACTCGAATTAGATTTGGTTCTACCCATCTTGCAGCTCCTAATCCCTATTACCGTTCTCTTGTTCCTTCCCCATCCCCCAGCGGCCAGCAAGCTCGCTCAGTAGCGATTGTTGAAACTGGCATTTCGTGCACTGATCGAAGTCTGGACGTCGAAACTTTGAAATCCCTGCGTGGCCATGAGCGAGCTCTTGCTTCCATACAGCTGACCGTGGATGGTCAAATGCAAAATGTTTACCTTGCGAATCAGGTTGGGGGAGATACCCAGCGCCTCTCCGCCATCGCCGGTTTGGTTCAGCAGGCTGCCATCGCTGTTGTAGGTGTCGTACGTGAACTGCAGATTGGCAATGTTGTCGACCAGCGGAACGGCAGGCTGTCCATTGACCTGACGATAAAGAATTACGGTGATATCTCCGGCGGCGTCCGTCCAATTCGCCAAGTAGTAGGTGATTACGTAAATGCGGTTGGCCACCAAGGTTGCAACCTGTCCGCCCCCTGCCGGAGCAAGATTCGTCAGGTCATTCGGTTCGCCCGACTGATTCAGCTGCAGAGTGTCTCCGTTCGCGAACGTAACCACGTATTGCGAGCCGGGTGCGGCGGGCGTGGCCGACGGGGGAGGAGACACACCGGTGACTTCCCCGACATAGGCAACCCCTGAAGTGTTCGGACCGAACAGGATCACATCCCCCGCCTGCAAACCGTTCACCGTATTGTTGAGTGCCTGCGGAAAAGCGATCGATGGCGGCATCACGCAGGACGAAGGCGGCGGGCTGACCGGCGCCGTGAAAGTCACTACGTTTCCGGTCGCATTGAAGGTCATCGCGTTGTTGGCGGCGGTAGCCCCTCCAGCGGCGGCAGCCGTTCCGGAATAGCAGTTCAGCGCCAGGTTGGTGTCGCTATATACCACGGTGATCAAATCGCTCACGGTGACGCTGCCGGTTGGCGTGATGCCCCTCTGGTAGCCGGGCATGATCGGGTAGAGCGTGGGCGCTCCTCCCCCAATGCTCGGGTAATCCACGGCTCCCTTGGGAGGGCAGACGGGTCCGGCGGAGCAACCGTACACCGGCGTGGCCAATGCCGATGGCAAGGGCACGCTCTCCCCGGAGACGGAGGTCAGTCCGGCTCCGGCTAGACTGATGTCCTTGAGCATCATGTCTTCGGCAGCCCGCAAGTCTTGTTGCATCTCGGCTCGCTGTTGCACCACCCAGGTGGCATCCATGCCGTAGGAGTACAGCTTGGCGGCAGCCGCCGTGATGATCACCCCGAGAGCCATGGCGAGTATTAGCTCAATCAAGCTGAAGCCGCGTTTGGAACCCTTCCTGACTCGGCTCATAATTACCCCTTAGCGGTACTCCGAAATTAAGGTCTGGAGGATGTAACTCTGCGGCACGTGTAATTGGGGATTGAGGTAGGTGATCGTAATCGTGACCGAATTGAGATTGGCAACGGGCACCCCACCCACCAGGAACGGTGTGATCGCGATGGTTCGCGTGTAGTTGGTCAAGGGAGTGCAGTTATCCGGGGGACAGGTGCCGGCATAGACTCCGGTATCGCCGGGCGCTTCGAGAACTTGCGGACCGGCGGCCGCATCGTCATTGGTGCCGATAATGCCGTCTGCTCCGGGCAGATCGATCGCTT
>Ga0187783_10002903_pt1 | contig 12676 bp, 11 predicted proteins | sample 1015_SJ02_MP02_2_FD_132471 | JGI IMG/M metagenome (GOLD analysis project Ga0187783, IMG submission 132471) | Tropical peat soil microbial communities from peatlands in Department of Meta, Colombia - 1015_SJ02_MP02_20_MG | ecosystem: Environmental > Terrestrial > Soil > Wetlands > Peat | place... | reverse complement strand
TCCACAGCCGCTTGAGAGCACGAACAAAGCGGTGAGAAGCATACTAAGAAGAATCCTCGATCTCATTGATCTCCTCCTCGGTTTACTCTTGACGACCCGGCGGTTCTTTCTCCCTTTGTGCGACTGCGTAGCTGCCCTGTACCGTTCAGAACCTGAACTGCAATTCCTGTTCTAGTGCATAGAAGTTCTGTGGCACCTGCCCAATTGTGCTGGGCTGGTGCAATTGATTGATGTCGACGTTGAACTGGTATTTCACCCAATAATTCAGATACCAGTTGAATCCAAACGTGATCTGGTCGGTGTGATCGTTGTATTGAGGCACGAAGCCCGGCGCGTAATAGTTCAGGAAGTTGGCGGCCGGTGCGTTCGCCTGAATGCCGGAATAGCGAACACCGATTTCCCAGGCTCCCCATCCGCGTCCCTGGCCGCCCGGCGTGTCAGGACCAAACAGCGGGCGCCTCACTCGCGGTGTGCCGTTTTCCGGCCTCTTCTCGCCGGTCAGCAGGTAGGTCGTGCTGATATTCCACGCCTTGGCGCCGATCCCGGGAAGCGTCAGGAACCCCAAACCTCCCGGCGTCAGCGAGCCGACGCCATCTCGCTGCTCCTGCAGTTGGACGTATTCGCCGCGCACCGCGTATGGCCCCTTGAGGTAGCTGAATTCACCTTCGTAGCGGGTGATGGGGCCATTGATGGCGAGCGAGGGGAAGAACGTGTAGGTCTGGTCGGGAATGGTGCCGCTAAAGCTCACGTCGCCGGAGAGGCCGCGGGAGTGGCCGTAGGAAACGGAGCCGCCGAAGGCAAAGTCTTTGAACCAGTCGTTGTTGGTGTTGCGCCAGGGATAAAAGCGCAGCCTGCCAACAACTTCCGGCTCGTTCACCACGTTGTTGGTCACACCGCCTCGGCCGTTAAACGCTCCCGCCCACCACTGCATCACGCCGTGGTCGATATCGCCGTGTAGCGTAATGCCGGGACAACGATACGCGGTTACAACACAGGGGTAGAGAAGCGACTGCAAACCACGCTCTGTAAAATCTAGGTTGGTATCACCGATCGCGGTCTCCTGCGCAAATGGCTCCTTGAACTGCCCCGCCTGGAACTGGAACTCGGGCCGAATCCTCAAGTTCAGATAGACATCACGGACGATGGCGCCGGTGGTGGAGTTGGCGTCGACGAGTAGAGCAAAGTCAAAATGAGAGCCGTAATTGCCCTGGAAGCCAAAGCGGGCGCGGCGGACGACAAACGTATCCGCAGGCGCTCCGTCGCCTTTATAGGCGAGGTAATCAGCTTGGACGTAGCCATAAGGGCTGATGCTGAATTGTCCGTCCGGACTGCGGATGAAGAAGTGTTCTCCGTTCCATCCCGCCGTGAGCGGCGGTTCTTTCCTGGGTTGAGCTGCCGGTTGCTGCTGATCGACCATCGCAGCCTCGGCAACCGGATCGGGCTGCATCAGGACCGTGTTCACTAAGTGCGCCCCGCCGCCGTCAACACCCCCCGCTGCGCCGGCCGCCAACGTGCCGTTCTCTGCGACCGGCTTGATTTGCGCCGAACTCGCATCTGCCTGAGGTTTGCTCTCGGCGAGTTTTTGGACGATCGCTTTCAGCTCCTCGATTGTCTTCCTCTGCTCGATCACTTCCTGGCGCAGCTCGTTGACCTCCTGCTTGCTCGCGCTCGCGGAGGCCGGTTGTCGAGTGTCAACAGCGTCCGCAACCTGAGATTGGGCGAGTGTACTTGGCGCCAGGCAAAGCAACACAAGCGCAAAAAGCATTGTGAGCAAACGCATGGTTTTCCTCTCCCGAAATGATTTGTGACAGCGGAAACCCGGGGTCGAACAGCCCTTAAGCAACCGGGGCCAGACAGGGCCCGAAAGACGTCCGAGAAGCGGACCACTCAGTGACCGGGACAAGTACCACAGACTGAATCAGGTTGTCAAGCAGCATTTAAATATTGGACGGGCGAAACGCCGGGCAATACAGATGATGAGCACTTGCCGCCTGCTTAGCGGCTTCAATCGAGCTCAGCTCCTTATCACAGACACTCATCGGACACACCCACTGTTTTTCCCCGTTTCCCATGCCGACGTCGCCGTGGATTCTCCAGGCCATCCTCTTTTACTGCCGAACTGCTGAGACGGGTCGCACGCGAGCCCAATCACAACACCCTCTGATCGGCCTCACCCCATATTGTTCCCTCTCAGATATCTGCATGTATAGTGCCTGAGCTGGTGCATTCCCTGGGGATGTTTGTGGCGTATCTCGCTCTGCTCCTTGGGTGGAGCCGCGCGAGCCGCGATCTCAAACCTTTGCTTTCAAAATCGAACTGACAGTCTTCCGCCTAAGGATCAGCATGGCTCCACCTTCGTCCATCGGAAAGATTTGGTCGAAGGCGCATCCCCCTACTTTCTCGAGACCAACTTGATCTAAGATCATGCGAAGGCGCGCCTGTTGCTGGGCGAAGTTACCAAAGGAAACCAGATGAAGATCCTGCTGGCGATCGATTCCTCCAGCACATCACGGAACGTCATCCATGAGGCAGCAACCCGCCCCTGGCCCTTCAGCACCACAATTGGTGTTATCAGTATTGTGGATATGGGCCGTTGGGAAGGGCTACCTGCCCTGATTGAAGATGCTAAGCACGAGGCGCAGCGACTTGTCGACTGGGCAGCGGATCAATTGACTCCATGCGGACACGAGGTCTTCAGGGAGATCCAGCTCGGATTACCGAAGAAAGCCATTCCGGAGTTCGCAAGGCAATGGAGCGCCGATCTGGTCATGGTTGGCTCCCACGGGCAGAACCAAATGATTCGGTTTCTGCTGGGTAGTGTCGCTCAGGCAGTGGTTCGCAACTCACCGTGTTCGGTTGAAATCGTACGTCCAAATCCGCTTGGCGTTAACTCATCTTCGCAAGCCATGAAGATCCTGGTTGCCACCGATGGATCCGAGTGCTCTGTGAAGGCTGTATATTCCGTTGCCAATCGCCCTTGGCCCCTAGAAAGTCAGGTTAGGATTATGAGCGTTGTGCAGCTTTTCAACCCGGAAAATCGACTTCCTGCGCCCCCATTTTGCTCGGAGTATCCGACCAGCTCCCTCGAGCAGTTCTGGAAGAATGCCCACATTCGGGCGGACGAAGCAATTGCCGAAGCGCGAAAGATATTTGCCGGTACCAACCTGACCATGGGTGATGGCAACGCGACCCCGGTGGGGGATCCGCGCGTAATCGTATTGGACGAGGCGAAAACCTGGGAGGCAAATCTCATTGTGGTAGGTTCTCACGGCAGGCAGGGATTCGATCGTTTGCTGATGGGCAGCGTCTCGGAGGCCATCGCGCTGCACGCACACTGTTCCGTCGAGGTCATTCGAAGGTAGTACGATAAGGCTCTGCCGAAGCAGCACCAGTGTAAGTGTTCCTTGCGAGGCGCGAGAAGATTCCCTTTGTCGACGTCGCTGCCCTCAGGCGGCGCGCATGCCTGGCACTTCCAACTCCTTATCGAGGGGGATCACTCCCGGAACTAACCACCGCTCCCACATCTCGTCCACTTTGCTTTGGAAGAATTCGACGTCCTCTTCGCTGAAATGCGCGAACCGTCCTTGCCGGAGCAAGTAGTCGCGGACCGGGAGACGTTTGAACCTTGCCTTGGCAATCTGCTCCGTCTTGCCGTAGAGCCTCAGCTTGCCGCACTCCACCTCGTAGAGTGGCCAAATGCCCGTGTTCACTGCCAGTTGGCCGAGCTCAAAGGCAATCAGCGGGTCGAAGTCCCAACCCTTGGGACAGGGGTTCAGGCAATGAATGAAAGTTGGCCCGCCAACCGACAGCGCCTTGCGAATACTATTCATCGCCTGCAAGGGATAAGAAGTGGAAATTGTCGCCAGGTACCTAACCGTCGGATGACCTGCTAGCATTAACGGCACCACGTTCTTTTTCCATCGGTGATGCATGATCCGCTTTAGCCTGCCTGGCGTGCTGAACGAAGTGTTCGCACCCCATGGGGATGTTCCGGAAATCTGGATATCAGTGTTGCCGTATTCCTCGTTGTCATACAACAGGATCAGTAGGTTGTAGTCCGGGTGGGTCAGGGTCGCTGAGATCGCGCTCAACCCCATGTCGGCACCGCCGCCGTCTCCGCAAAACGCGATCACGTTGATCGCCTCATCTCGGATCACTCCCTTCCGCATGAGCACGCGTAAGGCCGCCGCCGTGCCTAAGGCACTCGAACCGCCACTGCCTAGTTGGGTGTGCATCCAGGGCACTCCCCAGACGGTGCTGTAGTAGGAAGTGTTGGCTACATACATGCAGCCTGTGGCGCCCAAAATGATCGTTCTGGGTCCCGCCGCCTTAGCCATCAAACGCATGAGCTGGGCGGATTCGCAGCCGGCACACGTGCGGTGGCCGGAGGTGAAATATTCGGCGTAGGGAACCTTCTTGACCCCTCGGAAGAGTTCCAAGTTCTGGGTCGGCTTCTCACTCACATCGGTTGGGCTCATAGGTCTTTCCCTTTCCCGAGGTCCAGCTTTGGTGCCGTACCCTCGTCACCCCGCAGCCCGATCCACTGGGTCAAAGGTTGCGGCTTGCAATCTGCCGCTTCCAAGAGAATGTCGGCCATCTTCTCGACATCAGGCACGGTGATCTCGCGTCCGCCGAGGCCGCAAATGAAGTCGATAACGGGCGGCCGGGCTTTGGCGCTGCTGTACATTGCGGAGCGCACCTCGGTTGCCAGCACACCACTGAGATCGGGTGCCCCCAGAGACAAGTCTCGGTCCATGATGCCGACGGCGCGAAAGTGTTGGAGGCAGGCTGCAAGTTCAGCACTGGGAAATGGTCGGAACCAACGCAAGCGCACGAATCCGACCTTCTTTCCTTGTGTGCGCAGCTTGCGAATGGCGACTCTTACCGGCATCGACAGAGTCCCCATTCCGAGCAGCACGACTTCCGCATCGTCGGTCATGTACTCCTCAAAGAATGGATTACCGTATTTGCGTCCGAAGATCGACTCGAATTCCGAATAGACCTCGCGGATCACCGCGGAGGCCCGCTCGGTCACCGCATAGTTCTGCCGCCGGATTTCCATTACCCAGTCCTCGTTCGCTTGCGGCGCCACCGAGATTACGTTATCGGGGTGGAGCAACAAGGGCCCGCGGTCATATCTGGGCAGGAACACCTTTCCCTGCTCTGCCGTGGGCACCTTGACCAGAGCCTGCGAATGGGTCAGAAATGCGCCATCGCAGCTGATTGCTACGGGCACCAACATTCGCCTGTCTTCGGCCACGCGATACGCAATCAGAGCTGTGTCCAATGCTTCCTGTGCGCTGTCCACCCAGGTCAGCAGCCAGCCCAGATCTCGTACCGCCAGGGCATCATTGTGTTCCACCCCGAAGGCGCCGGGATCGTCCAATGCCCGGTTGCCCACAAGACAGACCATGGGCACGCGCAGAGCTGGAGTAACGGTCAACACCTCCATGGCATACATCCAGCCTATGCCGCTGGAACCACAGAACACGCGCGCTCCGCACACCGAGGCATGCTTCACAATTTCAAATTGCGAGTTTTCGCTTTCTGCCACGATGAATTCACAATCCAATTCCCCGTCCGCAACTAACTGGCTCATGTACTGCATTACCGTGTCGTAGGGACGGATTGGATATGCTGTGACTACGTCTACGTTGGCGAGTTTGCAGGCAATCGCAATAGCTTCAGCCCCGGTAATCAGGGCTTCCTGCTCGAAAGCTCTTTTCTGTTCCTCCATCGGCAGCGTCGCTGTTGCCATGGCAATCTCCTTGTGTCCCACTAGCCTTCCCGCGCCACTTCCAGGGCAGCGGGCACCTGTTGTTCATATTGACCGCGGGAACGGAAGCCGTGAGATCGTGCCTCGGCCGGCTCCACCGATTCGATCGTCTTTGCCAGCCCCTTGAGATAAGCATCCGGGTCTTTCCGGAACCGCACCCACTGGCTGTCGTTGTCGTGAAATTCGAACTCGTTGACCATGGTGATGCAGTGCTGGACGGGACAAACCGCTTCGCAGATGCCGCAACCGCAGCAGGCCTCAAGATTGACGTCGTAGGTGCCATCCGGGGTGACATCAAAAGAGGCATCCGGACAATTCAGCCAGCACAAGGTGCATTTGGTGCAGGTTGCGAAATTCAGTACTGGGCGCATGGTTCGCGTGGTGTATTTCTTAAAAAGAGGGTTGCGAGCCGGACGGAATCCGCCGACCCGCTGGGTGATCGGATCAGGATACGGGACGCCTTGCCCCTGGCCTTTGATCGATACACCTTCGGGCATGGATTCCCAGCGCGGCATGCTGAAATGGAAAAGCTCCTCCGGATTGCCTTGGTGCGGCGGTACTACGATCGTTGTGAAGCGTTCATACGCTGCGCGGGCAGATGACACCTTCCGACAATCCTTCAGCGTGTCGGTGATGAATTTCTCGATCGCAGACCAGTTGACCAACTGCGGCAAGGCTCTGGCGATCGCACCCAGAATGCGCACATCCGTGTGGTCATCCTTGTAGACCCACATGCCAGAAAAACTGGAAATGCCCCTTACGATTCCCAACCGATACGGTTCCTGCCTCCGATGAACGAATTGCAGAAGGGCAGGCGAGGCTTGTTGCGACACTACGATGAGGGTGCCATCAGTTTTGAGGGCATGATGCACGGGCTGAAGCCCATACCAAGCCCACGACTCTCCACCTTTCACGAGGGTGTCATCGAGAACGATCGTCAAGTCGACTTGTTTCGGCTCGTATTGCGCCATTGCCTCCTCGAGTGTCGGCTCGTCACTTGCGACAATGGCGAAGCTTTTCGCCGGAATTCCGTTTCGTTCCGGAGAGTCCCCGTAGCGGCCAAAGGAAATTCCCATTTTTCCTTGGTTACGTGCAGCCAGAACCAGACCGCGCGTAATGTTTTTCGCCAGGGTCCTCTGATAAACCCCACGGTAGATGATCTCGACCGGGAATAACTCGCCCATGGCAACAACCTCCATTCTTTCCACCGCGTCCGCTCAGCGGGAGAGCATAGCCCCACAAGATCCGCGATACCAGGTGAGGCCTGCGCATGACTGTGCGCTTCCCTTGCAGAACGCTTCTCCCGAAAGCCATCTGAACCTATCAATTCGCGCCCGCCAAGACGACCGAGAGGAAAGCTCGCGGTCCTAGGTAACGCGAGTTCGCGGCGATTGGTCTGTTAACAGACCTCTGACGACCCTATTCCAGTCCTGCCGAACAAAATCCGCTGTGACGCCAAGCACGCTTACAAGTGATCCCTCCAGGTCCTTTGGGGGTTTGCGAGGGACACGTGGGTATGCACCTGAATTGAGTGAATTCTGGCGGCACGCAAAAGTGCGTGGATCGAAACCCTGGCCTTCAATTTCGGGGAGAGGCTGGCGACATGATCGGCAATCGTTTGGCTCTCGCTGCTCCCGGCCCAGTGTACGGCAACTTCCTTCAAAATTTCGCTTTCGCGGTGAGCCCGGCGCCGACACCAGTTTCGCCGGTGTGCCAGTCTTCCAGACCTTTTTGATGATGCTCACAATCACTTGTGACCACTCTCACTGCCGAGGGCTTTGGTCGCCGCCACAATAGGCAAAGAGATAGCGCCTCTGCTGTGGATCGGAGCGGTTCGCTCTCTCTGGAGACGCACAGCTAGCAGACGCATGACGGCATAAGCAGGAGTTCTCTATGGCGCAAGACAGCCTCACAATTGTCGACAATCGCACCAACCAAACCTACTCTCTGCCCATTGAGAGTGGAGCGGTGCGGGCCACAGACTTCCGCCAAATTAAAACCGACCCGCAAGACTTCGGATTGATGACGTACGACCCCGCTTTCATGAATACGGCGTCCTGTCGGAGCAGCATTACCTTCATCGACGGTGATCGAGGCATCCTAGAGTATCGCGGCTATCCCATTGAAGTTCTGGCGGAGCATTGCACGTTTCTGGAGGTCGCGTACCTGGTACTGTTCGGGGAACTCCCAGATGAAACAGAGTTAAAGACGTGGGTATTTGAGATCACGCATCACACCATGCTGCACGAGAATACCAAGAAGTTCATGGAGGGCTTTCGCCACGATGCCCACCCCATGGCCATGCTGGTCAGTACCGTGGCGGCGCTGGCTACGGTCTATCCCGAGGCGCGAAACATTCACGATCCAACCAATCGTCTGTTGCAGATTAGGCGCCTCATCGGAAAGATGCCTTCGATTGCCGCGATGTCTTACCGACACAGTTTGGGTTTTCCGTACGTGTATCCAGACAATGATCTCAGTTATCCCGCCAACTTCATGAACATGCTGTGGAAGATGGTTGAGCCGAAGTACGCGGCCAATCCAGTGCTCGCGCGCGCGCTCGACATCCTGTTCATCCTGCACGCGGACCACGAGCAGAACTGCAGCGCGAACGCCATGCGTTCGGTGGGCAGCTCCCATGCCGATCCCTACTTAGCCACGGCCGCGGCCGCCGCTGCTCTCTCTGGGCCTTTGCATGGCGGGGCCAACGAAGAAGTCCTCAAAATGCTCGACGAGATTGGCTCGCGACAGAGTGTTCCCGGTTACGTCAAGAAGGTCAAAGAGGGACACGGCAAGCTGATGGGCTTCGGGCATCGCGTCTACAAGAACTACGATCCACGCGCCAAGATTATCAAATGGACCGCCGAGCAGGTGTTTGAGGTTACCGGGCGCAATCCGAAGCTGGATATTGCCCTGGAATTGGAACGGATTGCCTTGGAGGATGATTACTTCGTCCAGCGCAAGTTGTATCCCAATGTCGACTTTTACTCTGGGATTATCTACCAGGCCATGGGCTTCAAGCCCGAGATGTTTACTGTGCTGTTTGCCATCCCCCGCACGGTCGGCTGGTTGGCCCAGTGGCAGGAGATGCTCTTGGATGGAGAACAGAAGATTGCCCGACCACGGCAAATTTACACGGGACCTCGTGCCCGGCAGTTTCTGCCGATCGAAAGACGTGTGCCGCGGGCCGTTACTCACACGTAGCGTCCTGGCCGATGCGAATGCTCCCCAGCGGTCGCCAGTGGGGATGCGTGGCATGCTCTCTACTGGAGTCATCGAATGATAGGGAGACGTGGAGGAAAAGGACAATGAATCAAGAGGAATTCAAATTCTGTCCACATTGTGGCGCCAGGGATCTGGCGACAAGGGAAATCACACCGTCCCGCGTCCTCGAATTGTACTGTCTCAATTGTGGGAACGTCGCAACCCTGCTCAGGTCCGATCACGACTTGGTCGGGAGCACTGCCCAGCACGATCCCGACAGCGACTCAGAGAGCTGGTAGCGAGGCTCACGACGGGTTGGTCACGATGACATGAGGTCAGTCAGGGTCCGCGCTTCGCCAAATCCGGCGAACATATGCCGGGGATCGCATCCAGAGAACGCCGGACAACGGGGAGAGAGCAGGGAGTGAACTGCAGTCGTCTCCCGAATGGGAACGTGGCCATCCTTCCACACAAGCGTACGTGATTGTCCTCACTGCGGTTCCTATAGCAATCATGTGACCATGCCTTGAAGCCACGTGACGGACGCATGGGCGCTAAGAAAAACAGAGAAAGGTGGCCGACCTCGCCAAGCCAAGCACCAAGGCGTGGTGATGCTGTGGGCCATTGTAGGAAGCGACGGGCGCACACACGACATTCGAATCCTGCGCAGCCTGGGCATGGGGCTGGACGAAAAGGCCATTGATGCCATTCGGCAATGGAGGTTTGAGCCTGGCTGTAAAGGTGGTGTGCCTGTAGCCGTGCAAATCAACGTCGAGGTGACATTCCAGCTTTTTTAGTTCTTTGATTCGCAAGACATGCTGAGCGCGATCTGCACCGGATTGCCTGCAGGTTCGAACTTGGTCAAATGTCTATTGCAACATTCTTCGGTCAATTCGGTTCGAGGAGAAAATCTCACCACGCCGCCCGCGCGTTCAAGTGCAGACACGGGCAGGGGTGCCACTTTGATCTCCTTCCCTGTTTCGATAATGATGGTCATGGTGCGGCAGCAGGAGTCGCACAGCCAACAGCAGTAGAGTTGCCGTGAGTGCTCTCTGCCGTTGCGGGGAGCACCCTCAACTTCTTTGATAAAGAGTCGGCCCTCGCCGAAGCGGTGGAACGTTGCGCAGCACGCGGGATTGGCACATTTGTCAACCATCTCAGTCTCCGACTCCATCGAGAAGGCCCAGTCGGTTTCTGCTTTGGTTCCTCGCCCGGCCGTGGCTGCACTATGGCTTTCCAGGGCCCGATCGTCATGAACCGGAGTGGGCCAAGCCCGCCTTTTCCGGAGTGGCCTCGAACCGCATGGGCGACAGTGCTCTGGCAACCTGTTCGAGAACGACAAAGGGCTTTCGCTTGGGAACTACATCTATCGCACCGAGTCCACGAAAATACCCGGCGTCCCGTTCGAGGACCGTCTCCCGCAAGATTAAACTTGAGCGGATGCCTTGAGAGCCGAGGTCACGCAGAATTGCTGCCGCGTCGAGCTCGGGAGGATGATCGCCAACGATGAGAAGGTCAAAGGACCTGGCGGCGAGCAATTGGCGCGCTTCGGCCTCGTCCCATGTAATGGTGGTATCGACCTTAGCGCGCTCAAGCATCTGTTGCAGTATGATCAGAGTATCTGGATCCGTGTCCAGAATGAGCACGCGGCGTAACCGCTCGTCCATGGCCGTCCTCCCTGCAGGTCTTCCAGCCCTCCCCCGCTGTTCGCTCGTCAAGGATCCCGGGGCCGAAAAAGCTCCTGTAGTATGGTCGGGCTGTGCGGGGAGGTCGAGGGACCAGGATCCCACATCCGTGCGCCTAGCAGCAGCAAGCGCACAGGACATGTGGACCGCTGTCGAGGTTGAGGACTCGACTTGACTGCTCGTTCATGGTCCCTCCGTGATCGACGCGAAGTGCGGCGCGCCTGATCGATTGCCACCTCCCCGCCGGAGACCGATTCAGGGGGTTCACTTGAGATGTAAATATCAGGTTAGCCCCGTATTGTCGGTGACGAGGATCACTGCTGTCTGTCCGGTACCGTACCAAAGCGAGGAGCGCTTCGGTCGACCAGCGACAGCTCTCTGATTACACCGTAGCATTCGCACGTGAACCTCTCCAGCAGTCGCCGGTCAAGAATGCGGACTCGACCACGTCCGGTGCGAATCACACCAGCCTTCCGCAAGCGGCCTGCTGCCATACTGACAGAGGAGCGACGGCAGCCCAGCATCTGCGCGAGAAGGTCTTGCGTGAGAGACAGCAGATCAGACCCGGTGCGGTCGTGGATTATTGCTAGCCAGCGGGCGAGGCGCTCAGGAACCTGATGCAGGCAATTGCAGGCGGCCACTTGCGCCACCTGCATCGCCTGGATGTAGGCATAGCGACGAAGCATCTGTTCGAGCTTCGGCATTTGCGGCAGGATCCGCCGGAGAAACTCCGACTCAATCCTGAAACCGCTTCCCGTGCTCTGCACGATGGCACGAAACGGAGCGTCCCGAGCACCCAGAACTACGGCTGTTCCGACAAATCCCTCCCGCCCCGTAATGCCTACTTCAGCCGTTGCGCCGTTCCGCATTACTGCAACGAAGGAAACCACCCCGGAGGTGGGGAAGCATCCGCTCTCGATAGATTGGTTCGGTTGCCAAAGTACCTCTCCGCACTTCAGCGGAACAAACTCCAGGTACGGTCGCAACTCACCACTTTCTTCCTGCGGCAGCGCCGCCAGAATCATGTTTCCAGACTCGCGAGGGTTGCTTGGATCGTAAACTTCGACCTCTTTTCCCCCAGGCGGGCTTCCTCGGATCGGTCTCCGTTGCTTAGACATCTCGGTCGTTCCTCGGGGTCCGGACGGTCGCCGGCCCGACGTTCCATTCTGATGATGATCCCTCCCTGGCAAGCGCCTTGTATGTGATTTGAAACACGGGAGACGGCTCGCCTTTTGCGGGGGACTGGCGCGCCGCGACAGAACATTGCACCTTCCACCGGCCAAGTGCTGGAAGCCTTCATCCATCGGGTTCTCGAGAGCTTTATGGCATAGCGCAGAGAGTTCGCCCGGGGCGTCGGTCGCAAGCCCTCGGGGTTGTATGCCGCGGATCACTTGGACGCGTGATTGACGATACCGCGCAGTACCTACAAGGGCGGGATGATAATTCGTAGTTTGAAGAATGCTTCTGATCGTCCAAGATCGGGATCATTGCCGAGGTGAGGCATGACTACGCCAATCCTTCTCGGTCTTACCGCTTTTGTCGTTATCATCGGCGCTGTTCTTTTCCGTGTAATCCTGGCAACGCAAGCGTATTACACCTACCGAAGCAGATGGCTGGTAAGGTGCCCGGAGACGCAACAGACGGCAGCCGTCGGCGTGGCTGCCGGAAAGGCAGCAGCTACTGCTCTTTGGGGCGATCCAACCCCGCGGCTAGATCAATGCTCACGTTGGCCGGAGCGACAGAATTGCAGTCAGGAGTGTCTGCGGCAGATTGTAACTGATCCCGATAATTGTCTGCTGTGGAATATCGTTTCTCGCTGGTATGAAAAACAAAGCTGCGCCCTTTGTCACAAGCGCTTTGGCCGGTTGAAGCATCTAGACCATGCACCCGCTTTAATGGATGCCGACCGCAAGACCAGGGAATGGACGGAATTTCGACTGGAAGAGCTCGCTGGGATTTTCTCGACCTACCGGCCGGTTTGTTGGGATTGTCATGTTACGGAAACCTTCCG
>Ga0187783_10002902_pt1 | contig 12678 bp, 10 predicted proteins | sample 1015_SJ02_MP02_2_FD_132471 | JGI IMG/M metagenome (GOLD analysis project Ga0187783, IMG submission 132471) | Tropical peat soil microbial communities from peatlands in Department of Meta, Colombia - 1015_SJ02_MP02_20_MG | ecosystem: Environmental > Terrestrial > Soil > Wetlands > Peat | place... | reverse complement strand
TCGCTAACGGAATTCCGTCCAGAGGTGGTCTTTCATCTGGCCGCACAGCCGCTTGTCCGGCGTTCTTACGCCGACCCACTGGGCACCTACTCTACCAACATGATGGGTACCGCGCACGTGATGGAAGCCGTCCGGGAGACTCCTGGCGTGCGAGCGGTCATTTGCGTCACTTCAGACAAGTGCTATCAGAACCAGGAGTGGGTATGGCCTTATCGTGAAACGGACCCGCTCGGGGGATACGATCCATACGCTTCAAGCAAGGCCTGTGCCGAACTGGTCTGCGCAGCTTATCGCAGTTCCTTCTTCCCATTGGATCGCTTGCCAGAGCACCACGTCGCCCTGGCTACCGCGCGCGCCGGCAACGTGATCGGCGGCGGCGATTGGTCTGAGGACCGCCTGATTCCGGACCTGATTCGCGGTTTTCTGGTCGGGCAGCCCGTCCGGATCAGGCGGCCAAAGGCAGTTCGTCCGTGGCAGCACGTCCTCGAACCACTGCATGCATACATGCTGCTCGCAGAGAAACTACTGGAGTCGCCTGCACGGTATTCTTCCTCATTCAATATCGGCCCGAACGATGAGGATGTATGGCCGGTCGAGCGTATCGCAACAAAACTTGTCGAAATGTGGGGTGAGGGCGCTTCCTGGATAAGCGATACCGTTCCAGACGTGCACGAGAGTCAGTCTCTCAGGCTGGACAGCTCTAGAGCCCATAGCGAACTTGGCTGCTGGCCGCGATTGCGGATCGAAGCGTCTTTAGAATGGACCCTGGATTGGTACCGCGACTGGCAACGTGGCGCCGATATGAAGCAGCAGACCCTGGCCCAGATCGCAGAATTTGAGCAACTCGCTCATTGATCGCGGTCCTTGCTCGGCGATTTCTACCCGCCGAGCTCGGCGACCCGCTTACATCACTCACGGCTGTTTCGTGATCGGCGAGTAATGCTGTTGCGTCACCTTTCGACCATTGGCGTCGAAACGTCGCGCGCGGCTGATCCCCATCTTGTGCGCCACGAAGCTCGCCGTCGTTGCCAGCACGCCCAATCCGTACTCCACGCTGCGCCGGAAGTTGATGGACGAGGCCTCAGGAAAATACTTGGTCGGACAGGAGATTTCGCCGATCCGGAATCCGAACATCACAGCTTGGGCGATCATCTGGTTGTCGAAGACGAAATCGTCAGAGTTCTCGAGCAGCGGTAAAGTCTCTAGCAATTGCCGGCTGAAGGCACGAAAACCCGTGTGGTACTCCGACAACTTCACGCCCAGAAAGAGATTCTGGAATGCCGTGAGCATCCGATTCGAAACATACTTGTAGAAAGGCATGCCGCCCTTCAACGCTCCAGAGCCCAGAATCCTCGATGCCAGCACCATGTCATAGACGCCGCTGGCCACCATGCCCGCCATGGCCGGCACCAACAATGGGGTGTACTGATAATCGGGATGGACCATCACCACGATGTCCGCTCCCGCGGCCAATGCCTCGCGGTAGCAGGTCTGCTGATTCCGGCCGTAGCCGTAATTGGCATCGTGAATGAAGGTTTGCACGCCGAGCTTGCGCGACAACGCAGCCGTGCCGTCCTTGCTCGAGTCGTCAACCAGGATCTTGATATCCACCAGGTCAGACAACTCACGCACGGTCTGCTCCAGTGTCTTTTCCGCGTTGTAAGCCGGCATGACCACGGCGATGCGCTTTCCGTTGATCATCGAACCTCACTCCTCAGCGCTCCCTGGTTCTCAACCCGGCCGGCCTTTCGCGCCTCGCGTTTAAAACCTTGTTTGCCAGCTTATTACTGCCTATTTCCCGCTTGCTATGGCCTGAACGGTGTATGGAGAAACCCGCACCGGAACCGCGTCCGGCTCAACCAGCCACACCGTCCTGTCCCGATAATAATGAGTCAGCTCCCAGTTGCCGCCGGTGCCCGCATCTCTAGCCCATATCACCTTGGCGTGATCGATATCCGCGCCGTTATACACCCATTCATTGAGGGGATTGTGATTGCTGGAATAGTGAACGATCGCCAGTTGCCCTCCGGAAAGCCGTTCCAGACGCGCTTCAATGGCTGCCCGCTCCACGCCGAAATGCTCCGGCCCGTACCACGTGAAAAGCCAGTTGCTGGGCGGCCACTCCTGCGGAGCAATGTGGAGCGGTTCCGCGAAAAGCCGAATACCGGCCATCAGAACGCAAAGCGCTACTGCGAGACGCGTCAATGCAAGTCCCACGGGCCTGCCTTGCGGCTTCCATATTCGTAAATGACGCATGGCCTGCAATCCAATGACGTAGAAAGCCGCTGTGAATGGGGCCACGTAGTGTGGCAGCACAAAGATCTCAATGGCAAGTCCTGCCGCCAGCACCATCGCGCACACAACCGCGAGACGAACGCGGCGATCCCGGAAAACCCGCCCCGCCATGATGAGTGGAATCAGCAGCGCGAAGCCGGCGTAGAACTGCAATGTGAATGCCGCCTTTCCCAACGTATAGGGCACAAATCCCTTGACCGAGTGGACTAGGCGGTAGAATCCCATCTCGTCGTTCTCATAAAAATTACGCATTTCCGCATAGCGATAGGCCGGCTCGGGTCGCGGATTCTGCCACACAAAGTAAGGGGCCATCGCATATTCGACCCGATTCACCGCATAAGGCGGTACCAGCGGATTCCCAAAAGCGCGGTAGTCGTAGTAGCCCTGCCAGACGCACGTCAGCAGAATCACCGCCATTGGAGCCGCGACGAGCTGTACTGTCTTCCCCGCGCCAGGCCGGCTCTTTCCTCCCCACATCCAACGAACCAGCACCAGCGCGACCGGCAGGCAAAGCAGAAAGCCCTCGTATGGCCGCGTGAGCAGCAGGATCGCGGCGCCGATTCCCAAGAGCAGCGCATACCGGACCTGCGCCTTTCTCATCAAGCGGGGAAGGCCACCCAGAATCAGTGTTCCCCCGAGGGCTGCCAGCGATCCGCTGGCATGATATGTGTTTGTCCAATAACTGAAGATGCCAAGGCGCAACACAGCAATCGCACCGCCGAGCAGCGCCCAGTTCGCAGGCAACCACGCCTGTAACATCCAGCAAAGAGCGGCACACATCAGAGCGCTTGCCAGCAACTGGCCAATCCACGGACTCCCAAAGGCCACACGGCCTGCGGCCAGAAGCAAACTCTGTCCCGGGAAATACATCGTCTGGTAAGTCGGCACCATCGTAATGTGGAGACTCTCGAAGTGTGTCCACATGGCTGGGGTCGGGTTACTTAATCGGCCATGAACAAACGTATCCGTCCCCAGCAGAGTGCTGAAATCGTCTGCATCGAAAGGCAGCGGAACCGGAATCAGAGGAAGAATCGCCACACGAAGTACAATCACGCTCAGTCCCACACTGGCAACCGCCAAAGCTTTGCGATGTGCCAACAGCTTGAATGTATTCTCGGCGCGGACAAACCATCGATTGGCCAAGTGCGGCCAAACGTATGACAGCAGGCACACGACCAGTGTCGCGACGAACTCGATCGCCGTCATGCTGGGGTGCGAGCCTGCAGATGCGCTCATTTCAAACAATCGCCCCGACCGAACTCAGTTGGCGCTAACCGTGCACGCCGAATCATTTCGGCTCCGGCATGGGATACGGCGTGATTCGCGCCGGCATCGCGTCCGGCTCAACCAGCCAGACCTTGAAATCCCCGTAGTAACGGATCAACTCTCGATTCCCGAGAAGGCCCACGTCCCGCGCCCAGATTACTTTCGCGCTGTCAATATCGGCGCTGTTGTAAACCCATTCGTCCACCGGATGATGATTGCCCCAGTAGCGTACGATCACGAGCTGTCGGCCCGGTTGTCTTTCGAGCCATGCCCCGATGGCCATCCGTTCGGTGCCAAAATGCTGGGGGCCGTACCAAAAGAGGTTCCAGCTCCCTTCAGGGAATTCCGGAGGTCCTAAATGAAGCGGCTCGGCAAGCACACGAACGCCTGCCATGAGGACGCAAGCGGCTATCGTGAATCGTACAAGCGCCAGCCCGACGGGGTTTGCCCCGGATTTCCAGACCCGAAGGTGCCGCATCATTTGCAGTCCGAACGCATACAAGACCACGACAAAAGCGGCCAAATAGTACGGAACGAGATACACTTCGATCGCAAATCCACCCACTAGAATCAGTGTGCAAATGGCCAGGAAGCGCATTCGCCGGTCCAGAAAAGCTCTCCGGAACATGAAGAGTGCAGGTAGAAAAAGGAATCCCGTGTAGAAAAGCAAATTGAAAATCACTTTTGCCGCCGTCCAAGGCAAAAAACCTCTCCACGAGTGTAAGGCTCTGTAGATCTGAGAATCGTCTTCGTAAAAGGCACGCATCGCCTGGTCGGGGTAGATCGGCTCCGGGCGCAGTTTCTGCCAGACGTAATATGGCGTCGGCGAATACGTCTGCCGATCGATCGTGTAGGGAAGAGTGAGCGGATTTCCAAACGCCTTGTAATCGTAATACCCCAGCCACGCGACCGATCCAAAGATCACAATCAGCGGAAAAACCGCGCGGCGCACGAGAGTTCCAAGTGGCGGCTTATTTTTCCCCTTGACGATCCAGCGGCCGAGGGCGAAAGCCACGGCCAGGCATAAAAGAAGTCCCTCATAGGGCCGCGTCAAAACAAGAATAGAGATTCCAACGCCCATCAACAACGCATAGAGAAATCTTCCTGTTTTCATCAGTCGCGGCAGGCCACCCAACACCAGCGCGCCGCCAAAAGCGGCCAGCAGTGCGGCGCCTTGATAGGTGTTGATCCAGACGCTGAACAGACCGAGGCGCAAGACCGCGATGATCCCACCCAGAAGCGCCCACCGGCGAGGCAACCAGCCTTGCAATGCCCAAGTCAAGGCCGCGCACATCAATCCGTCCATTGCCAGCAAAGCAAACCACGGTTGGCCGACTAGAACTTGCCCCGCAGCAAGAAGCAGACCCTGGCCCGGAAAATACATTGACTGGTATGTCGGACGCATTGTGATGAGGATGGTTTCGAAGTGCGGCCACATCGCGGGAGTCGGATTCGCCAAGCGCCCATGCGCGAACGTATCGCAGGCAAAGAGAAAGCTGAAATCGTCCGTCACGAAAGGCAATGGAACCGGGAACAACGGCAGGAGGGCCACCCGCAGCACAATTACGCTCAAGCCGACGTACACGATGAGCCCCTTGCGGCGTGACAGCCGCTCGAAACCTCGCTCCATACGCTCGAAGTACTCGGCGCCAAGCTGCGGCCGCGTGAACGCCGCCAGCACCGCGGTCACGGTCAGCCCGAATTCCGTCACCGCGAGAAAGGGCCCCGGTCTTATTTCCGAAGGCAACAACATCACGGGACGAGACCCCTTTGCGAATGAAAAACGGACAACGAGGAAGGTCGCAGGCGGCAAAGGAGCCGCCATTCATTTTCCATCGCCGGCGAACACTGTCTCTCTGTCAAAGGACCGCTCCGTTGTGCGCCTCGATCGCGCGGCCGAGCGATCCGCCTGCCTTGACAGGGTGCCGCTTTTCCTGGGCCGTGCGCCGGAAATATACCCACAAATAGAAAACGCCCGTGCTCAGAAGAACCAGCGGCGCTGGGTGAAAAACGAAGGCCGTCATGAGCTTTCCCCACACGCCTGCCAAGCCGCCATTTACGCTTTTCATGATGACCAGAAGCACCGTCGCGGGTACGTCAGCGGTGCTCAGGATCGCGAGTGTGGTCACAAGGCCGGCGATCCACTTAAGACGCCCGCCTTCACTCCACAGCCACGCGCAGGCAGGAATGGCAAGAAGAAGCAGCTTGGCGTCGTACGGACGGTGGTAGACCGGCAGCATCGACAACGCCGAAATCGCAGCCAGAGCCAGCCATGCGTTCTGCTTCGAGAACGGCGTCCTGAGCACGCGAATCGCCCCGGCTAAAAGCAGAATACCGCATGTCAGATAGCTGGCAAGGTTGTAAAATCGCGGATCGTCACGAATCAGGCTGAACATGGCCTGCAGGCTGATGACGGTGTCGGCAGAACGGAAGGTTGGAGAGTCGGGCCCCGGATCGTTGACGCTGCCATGTGCCGAAAGCGTGTGCAGGTTGGCGCGCAGCTCATCGAGCCACTGCGGCGCGACATGCGAGATCCAAAGAATGGCCGGCAGCGCCAGCAGCGCCGTGACTCCAAGGGTCTGGAGCGCCCGTTTCCGATTTGCGCCTCCAGCCAGCAGGAAATAGAGCCAAACAAAGCCAGCGTCGTGAGGCTTAAGGGCGAGGCTGACGGCCAGGCAAATTACGCCGGCAAACGCAAACCGCCCTTCAAGAAAGCACCACACCGCGATCACGGTGAGGTTTACCACGATTCCCGCCAGATTCCCCAGCCCCAAAACCTGCTCGGCATTGGCAAGCAAGAGACAAACAAGGAGAGTCGAAGGCTTGAGAGCACTCTTCGAAGCGACATTCCAGATAAGGATGGCCGCCAACGGCAGCAGCGACGCATTGATGACCATCCAGATCGTCGCGGCGATCTTCCACGGCAGTATCGCGAGCGGCATGACCAGGAGAAAGGAAGTGGGAAGGTTGACGCAGGTAAGCATCGCGCGGCGAAACAGGGATTCTTCGCTGGCGCCGAGCGGGAATTTGCCGCCTTCCGCAGCATACTCCTGCTGCAATGCGCTTACGTTGTAAGGATCGATATGGCGTTGCAGGCATCGGGCCGGGTAATAGATGGCCTTGAACGCCCCCAAACCCGAAGAGGAGCCCGCGGCAATATACGAACCCCAGATGATGGAGACGGCGCCGCTCAGGAGCAGAAAGAGGAGGGCCTTGCGGTGCGATGACAACATATAGGATGTCATCGAAATTCTAGGACAAAAGTCCGCCCGCTATCCTCGCGATTCCTGCCCAGGAACCACTCTCGCCATGATTTCGGGGCGCAAGAGAGCACGGGGAAACCTAGCCTGGCCGATGCGATTGCGGCCCGCCAAACTCCCTGGCTTTTGATGAGACAATGGCTAGCCCGGCGGAAATTGAATCAAACGACCCGCCGCAAACTGGACACGACTCGTGCCAATGCGCCTTAACGGCGCCTACACGAGCGCCGAACTTACGTTTGTGAAGAAGTTGATGAGCGCCGTAGCCAGCTGGTTGATGCTGGCAATCAACGTTAAGGCTATCAACGAGACGAGCAGGCTGTATTCGACCATGTCCTGGCCCTCTTCGCCGTGCTGAAAGGAACGCAGGAATGAGCAGGACCTTAGAAATAACTGAACCATTCGACTCCCCCCCGATTGAAGTTCCCGCCCAAGCAGAGCTGTTCGCTCAACTTCGGTCGAGTCGTCCTCAATGGCAAGCCGGCCCATCGATCCTCGGCTGCCGGTTCTACGCGCGTTATTATAGTAACCGTTTTGGGGGAGTTGGTTAAGTTTTGCGGGAACGATCGCGCTTCGCTCTTTGCCTCAGCGCCCGTCCCGCGAATGTTTCGCAGGCCTCCAGGCAAAAATGCCTGAGGCTGTTAGACCAGCGTTGAACTGACGTTGGAGAATACCGACGCGACCGCCGAGGCAATCCCTTCCATTGAAGTGATCAGAGCAAGTGAAATGATCGTCAGGAGCAGCGCATACTCGACCAAATCCTGACCTTGCTCTTCAAAACTAAGACCATGGAGTTTCGTGTACAGCTTAAGAAATGCGTGATTCATCCGAGCTCTCCCCCTCGTGTAAATTCCGGCCTTGGCCGGTGGTGCGGCGGCTATCGTCCCACGCGACGTCGTGTCTTTCAAAGATAATCGAAAGGCGACGCGATCAGATATGAATCTCTGCGAGATCCATGTCTCCGTGGTGATTCACTGCCGTTCCTTGGGGGAGTAACTAAAGTTCCGGACGCTTGCCTTTGGGGGCTCACGTCTTAGCTGCTTCCGTCCAAACGCATGACGCCGGCATGCAATGCTTCGCAGCAAGCGCGTTCCGGCCGTATTTCGGAACCCACTTGCTGCCGAATGCCGACTCCGCGCCTGTTCGCGCGGGCTTGTGCTACACCAGCGTGCTGCTGATGCCCGAGAAAACCGTGTTGATGGCGCTTGCCACACTGCTTGTTGCACTGATGCACGCGAGCGCGATCAAGGAAACAAGCAATGCATATTCCACCAGATCCTGACCTTCCTCGCCGTCCCTCAGGCCCTGGAATTTCACGTACAGGTTCTTGAGTGTGCTGTTCATATTTTTCTCCCAATCGGTGAGATTCCGGGCGGCGCAGGACTCGCCGGATCGGACGGATTTCCTGCGTTGGCTCGAATTCTTCTTTCCTTCGGTCGAAGGTGCAGGAAGCATTGCCTCGGGAGCTCAGGCTGTTCCTTCAGGCCCTGGCTCTTGCCGTTCACTTGCATTAAGGCGATGTTCGGGGCGAAGTGCGCACTGGCTGTTTGCCGAATGCGCACTTCCTCCCACGAACTGCTGAGGTCTGGGACGCGTTACGCGCACCAGGAGCTTAGACAAGCGTCGAGCTGATGTTCGAGAACACGGTCACAACCGCGGAGGCAACCTTCTGCACACCGGTGATTGCAGCCAGAGCGATCAGGGCGACCAGCAGGGCGTACTCGACCAGGTCCTGGCCTTCCTCGCGGGTCATCAGGTTCTGCAGCTTCACATAGAGCGCCAAAATCATATTGTTCATTGTATTTTCTCTCCGAGTTTGGATTTCCCAGCCTCAGCCGGGCACTGCTTTTACTGCATCTGGCGTGCCATTCTCGGACTCCCAAGCCGGAACCTTAGAATCAACAGCTTACGAATCCACGCCCGATCCACCCCTCTTCCCAGATGTCTACCGGAGTTTACAATCCACCGAGTACAGGTTAGCGCCGTATACATTACTATTGGCATGTCTTGCAGAATCTGCCGTTTTCAGCGGGCCTGCACGTTTGTACGGCCTCAAAAGACGGCTTTCCCATTACGGCCCTATTCGCGCAGTTTCGACCCAGCGACGGAACCCCAATCCTGCCCAGACCTGCCCCTGACACCGTAGGCTTCCGGCCTCAAGAGGACGCCCAACGGGCTCGTCAAGCCACGGCTGTCGCCCCAACCGCGCCCTGTTTCCCGGCCCTCCGGCTCAGAAGAAACGCGCCCACGATGAGTGGGGCAGACATGAGGGTAAATCCTGCTCCGGGTGGGGTCGACGGGGTGAAGATCAACAATGCAATCGGCAGCCCCAGAATGACATCTCTGCACCACCCCAGTGCCTTGCTTTTGCCGATCTCTATGACGACCATGGCCAGCAGCAGGATGACCAGGTCGTGGGGTTCGAAGTTATAGCTCACCAGGATGGTCACAATGATGGAAAATGCCAGCGCATTCTGCCGCGAAAGCCTGCGCACAACCACCAGCCCCCAGACCACCAGGGCGAGCGAGACCAGGCAAACCAAAGCGAATAGCGCGTGCGAAGAAAGTTCCCCGCCCAGGATCAACAGGAGGGCCCCGCGGATGTTCGGCATGGCCCAGGAAGAGATCCCCATGGCCGTTTCCTGCGCCTGATTGTGGCCCGAAGCGAGGCTCAAGCCAGAAATTACGCTCAGCCAGCTTCTCCAGCCGCCATGGCGCAGAAAGGGCGAACAAATTGCCAGGACCGCCGCCGTGCCGGTCGCAAAGCCGGCCACGAAGCGCCATCCGGCCCTAACGGCAACGAAAAGCGCCATAATCACTGCCAGATGTGGCTTAAGAAGCAGGTTTGCCAATACCAGGCCGGCGGCAAATGGCTGGGAGCGCCCCAGCAGCTTCCAGGTAAGGCAAAGGATAAGCAGCAGCACCAGCGAATCCTGCCCCTGGGCCAGCGCGATGGTGGTCGGCATGAAGCCGAAAAAGATCAAACCCGGGCGCGGCTGCCATAAGGGAATGGTGACGGAAAACTCCTTGCGGCCGGCCAGAAAGCAAAGGATGATCAGAACCGCATCCGAATAGAGCATCATCAGATAGGCGCTGCGGTATTTGAGAAGTGAAAGCGGGACATAAAGCAGCGCATCATAGGCGAGGTGTCCGAAAGGTATCGCCGGATCGCGCTTTGAAACCAGGCTATCCTGCACCTGCTTCTGGCGCGAAAGATCGTAAAGATGCGAGGGGTCGGTCCGGGCAAGGTATCCGGCGGAATACTCAGACCGGAAATCCATGTCCTTGTAGAGTCCACCGGGAATCCCGGCGCAGAGCGCGACCACAAAGACCGCAATGGTATAGAAAAACCAGACCCAGGCAAACGGCCGCATTGAGGCGCCTTCAGATGGCATCAGCACTCCAGAAATCGACGGCGCCGCGAGGTGGAAGCGGCCTTAATTGACGAAGCTCTCATCGTCGGTTTGCTTTGCCGGGATTATATCCCTGCCTCACCGCATCGAAGAGGCCAGAATTCCCGAGTCATCAAATCATGCAACGGGTCGCGGCTCGGTTCCAAAGTGCATCGGATGGTCCCGGCCTCGGAACCCTTACACTTCGCGGCCGTGGCCACTCTTATAAAGCTGCGGAGGCAGCCCTAGGAATCCTGCCTGTCGCGTAGAGATACCAGCAAAGCCAGGCCGGCGTTGTCCAAAGGTAAGCCGGGGAGACGATGGTCGCGCCAAATCCAAGTTCCGCCAGTTCGACCCCGGCAAGTATCACCATCGGCCACAACGGCCGTTTTAACTCGACGGCGCAAAACACTCCGGCCAGAATCGCGGGCAGCAAAACGGATTCGTCAGTCAGGAAACCATACGGGGTCGAGAGGGCTCCGACGAGCAGCAGCAACAGCCCCTGATCCATCCAATTCCATTGGGCGCGCCGCGTCCAAAAATACCAGACAGTCCAGACGCATGCCGCGATCTCAGGCACGAATTGAATCCAGACGGCGCGTGGATCGATCAGCAGCCTCAGCTCGGCGCTTAATCTGGGCACAACCTCGTTCAACGCCCGGCCGTTGCTCATCATCTGCGAATACTGGCTCCACGCGTGAGGGTCAAGCGCATACGCCAGCAGGCAACTTCCGGCGAGCGCAACGGCGAAGCCCATCAAGATGCGATACCCGATGCGGCGACCCTCTTTGGTCGTCAGGCACCACAGGCCCAGCGCGATGCCGAATGGCGTAAAGAAGTGGGGTTTGAGCGCGCACAGCAAAAGAGCGGCGCCGGCAAGGAATGGACGGTCCTTGTAAAGAAAAAGAAAAAGCGCGATTCCCAGCAGGAGCAGGATGCCGCATTGCCCGGCCATAAGACAGGCAAGCGCAGACGCAAATCCGAATCCAAAGTAGTTGAACAGGCTGTCGGGCCGGCCGTTCAACCGCCAGATCAGGTAGCTTGCAAGCGTCAACGCCCCAAGCAAAGCAAACATCCACACGATCAAGCCGGTCTTGGGGACCGACCACCATCCGCACGCCAGCGCCATGAAGAACCCCACCGGCGGATTGCGCATCAGCAGCACGAGTTCCGAGGGATCGCGGCCCGCGCCGATTTCAAGCCTGCGCACCGCCTCGTAATCGTAAGGGTTCTGGCCGTGGAGCAGCAGTTGCCCGGCAGACCAGTAGGAGATGAAATCGCGCTCCGCGGCGCTCGAGTCACTGATGCCTGCGATGTAAACCGAAAGAACCGCGGCCGCGCCTGCCAAGGTGATCAACACGGCGATCAGGACCCGAAGGCCCTTCTTCAATTGAGGCTTTTTCTCTTCGGCGATTTTTTGCTCCATCCGCTCCATCCATAATTCGCGTCTCAGCCGCGGCGCCCTGATCGTCTCACGTCGCGTCGCCGGCCGCGGCCCATGTTCCATCAACGCCCCGGAGGGCCCTCAAACCCGCATGAATACCGGCTCTCATTGATTCATCACGACAAACGTTGTATCGACTTCACGACGGAAGTATATGAGAATAACCACCATGGCCAGCAAAGTGGTTGTCCCCGCGGCACAGCAACGAGTCAATCTTGCCGACTTGTCGATTGCCGCGGTCGCCGGACTGGGGCTGGCGCTTACCCTCCTTTTTCTTTTTGTCATGCCCCTCGTCGGCAAAATGACCGCGACGCGCGATTTCGTATCGTTCTGGGCGACGGGCCAACAGCTCGCGCATCGCGGCAATCCTTATGATCACGATGCCATCGCCGCTTTGGAGCACTCCGCCGGCTTGAATCCTCGCGCCGTGCTTATCATGCGCAACCCGCCGTGGGCGCTGGTCCTGGTTTATCCGCTTGGCTTCCTTGGCCTCCATCTCGCAACCACCTTGTGGTCGCTGTTTCTGCTTTCGTGCCTGCTGTTGTCGGTTCATTGGATCCGCCAGTTGCATGGCTCGCCTTCCAATTACACCCACTGGCTCGGGTTGGGATTCCCGCCCGCGTTGATCTGCCTCACCATGGGCCAGACCTCGCTTTTCGTCCTCTTCGGACTTGTCCTGTTTCTGCGCTTCCACCGCAGCCATCCATTTTGGGCCGGCGCCGCCCTCTGGTTTTGCACGCTCAAGCCGCACCTGTTTCTGCCCTTCGGGGTCGCGCTGCTTTCCTGGATCGTTCTCACGCGCGGCTATCGTCTGCTGGCAGGCTCCGCTGCCGCGCTGGCCGTCACCAGTGCGGCCTCGTACCTGGTAGACCCGAGCGCCTGGCCAAGCTATATCCGCCTCATGCGTTCTCCCGCCGTCGAAAACGACTTCATCCCCTGCCTGAGCTTCATGCTGCGCCATTGGCTCAGGCCCCAGGCCGTCTGGCTCCAGAACCTGCCCGCCGCCATCGCCTGCGTCTGG
>Ga0187783_10002901_pt1 | contig 12678 bp, 4 predicted proteins | sample 1015_SJ02_MP02_2_FD_132471 | JGI IMG/M metagenome (GOLD analysis project Ga0187783, IMG submission 132471) | Tropical peat soil microbial communities from peatlands in Department of Meta, Colombia - 1015_SJ02_MP02_20_MG | ecosystem: Environmental > Terrestrial > Soil > Wetlands > Peat | place... | reverse complement strand
GCAAACTCGCCATAGTGCTGCTCTTCGAGTTCCGTTTCCGCCTGGCGCCGCACCAGGGGATATTCCGCCCCCGGTACGACTGGAATATCAATGCGACCGATGAGTTCGAGCGTGCGCAGGGTGTGTGCCGTTTCCGCCTTCAGCCATTGATCCCCGGTCACCAGGGTGATGCCCAAGACTACGGTCTCGGGGGATTGGATCAGCAGGAGGATCGATTGCTGATCGGTCCCGCCAGGACCCGCCCCGTCCTGATCGATGATGATCTTGCGCCCGGCCTCCGACCAACCCGGCAGGCAGATCAAAAGGGTCAAGCCGGCGGTAAGAAGCCACCCCCACTTGCGTTTCATTGGTTCCCCTTAAAAAGCGCGAACTGCGACACGGATCATAACAAACCTCCAGTTGGTCGTTTTCTATCTGTACGCAATCGAAGTCCAATGAATAGAATATCGATTCAGCGGGTAGGCTGATGCCGATTCGCACTCTATGAGCCATCGTTACCCCCGAACAGACGGCTTCGACTGCTTTTGGTTGTCTATCGCTATCGCACCCATAATCCTGCTCTTAGCGTCATTTGTTCAAGCTCAATCTCAAACGTCCGCGGTCGAGGGAACTGTCCTCGATCGATCCCGTCACCCTATTTCCGGGGCGGCTGTCGATCTCGAAGTCAGAGGTGCCCAAACGCTGGCAGCGGGTTGCGATTCCCGAGGGGCTTACCGTTTCCCCGATCTTGGCGCCGGCAGTTATACAGTCCGTGTGAGCATGGCGGGATACGAGCCAAAGGTCTTCGGTCCCTTTGCGCTCGAGGAGAACGAGAGCAAGCGGATCGACTTCATTTTGGAGGAGGCAGGCGCTCCGGCAGCAAAAGCTCAGCCAAGCGCACCTGAGTTTTTCGACCAGCCTCAATTTACCGTTGCCGGGGTGCGAGAGGCCTCAAACTCGGGCGGGCACGGTTCCGACAACATCCTCCGGACAACCGAAGGTTTAGTCAAGGCGACCCTGGCGTTGGGGGAGCCCAAGGAGGGTACAAGCAGTTCTTCGCCGGGACGGACTACGCTTTCGATCGAGGCGGCCACCGAGAAGTCTTTGCGCAGCGCGGCGGAACATCATCCTGAAGATTTCGAGGCCAATGCCAGGCTGGGGAAGTGGCTGCTCGATCACAAAGAACCACAAGATGCAGTCCATTATCTCGAGTACGCGTTCGAGCGGAATCCCGAAGATGACGAAACCGGCTATGAGCTGGCGCTTGCCTATGCCCAAGCAGGGCATTACGACCGGGCGCGGACTCACACCGAAGCTTTGCTTACCCACCGCCCGCAAGACGCAAAGCTCTACGAAGTGCTCGCCGACGTTGAAGAGAGGCTGGGCGAGCCGCTGCAGGCAGTCCGCTCATACCAACGCGCTGCGGAACTTAATCCCAGCGAGATCAATGTTTTCGCCTGGGGAGCGGAACTGTTACTTCACCGCGCGGCTGAACCGGCCATCGAGGTCTTCAGCAGGGGCCATCGATCCTATCCAGGCTCGCTGCGCATGCTGATCGGGCTCGGCGTCGCCTTCTACTCGCGTGGTCTTCTTGAGGAGGCTAACCAGCGCCTTTGCCAAGCATCCGATGTGAATCCCGAGGATCCTATTCCTTACCTCTTCCTCGGCAAAATCCAAGCGGTTGAGATCAATCCGTCGGCAAGGCTCGAGGAGAAGCTGAAGCGATTCGTCCGCCTCCAGCCTAACAATGCACTGGCCAACTACTATTATGCCCTCGGTCTTTGGAAGGGGCGAACCGGACCGGGGGACGTCAAAGAGGCCGCGCAGGCCGAGTTGTTCTTCGAGAAAGCCGTCGAACTCGATCCAACGCTTGGCCCAGCCTATCTCCAATTGGGCATTCTTTATGCTGAACGAAGAGACGTCGACCGCGCCACTTCCGCCTATCAAAAAGCGATCGCGGCTACTCCCCGGTTAGAGGAGGCTCATTACCGTTTGGCGCAGCTTTACCGGTTGAGGGGGGAAACCGAGAAAGCTAGGGAAGAGCTCCGAGCCTTCGCTGAGATCAAGAAGGACAACGCCCAAGAAGTCGAGCGCGAGCGGGCCGAAATCCTTCAGTTTGTGTACACTTTGCGGGATCCGAATTCAGCTCTCCAACCGCAATAGCCAACCGAGTGCTCGAGCGCTACTTCAAACTCGCAGAAAACCACACCGCTATTCGCCCGGAATTGCTGGGCGGCCTAACCACGTTCATGACCATGGCCTACATTGTCGTAGTGAACCCGCAAATTCTATCGCAAGCGGGAATTCCGGCTGAGGGGGTGGTCTTCGCCACCTGTATTTCTGCGGCAGCGGCGACGCTGGTGATGGGACTCTACGCCAACTACCCCATTGCCATGGCCCCCGGCATGTCGCTGAATGCGTATTTCACGTATTCGGTCTGCCTGGGCATGAACATTCCCTGGCGAACGGCTCTGGGGGTGGTTCTCCTGTCGGGCGTTTTGTTCGTGCTTCTGACCGTCACTCGCATCCGCGAACAGATCGTGGACGGCATTCCGGACTGCCTCAAGCATTCGATCGCTGCCGGCATAGGGCTCTTCATCGCCTTTGTCGGCCTGCGCAATGCCAAGCTGGTGGTAGCCAATCCTGCGACCTTTGTGAGCTTGGGCAATTTGTCCCTCCCCGAGGTACAGACGGCATGCCTGGGGGTCGTTCTGACGCTCGTGTTGGTCGTCCGCAGAGTAAGTGGAGCGATTCTTCTGGGAATTCTCGCCACCTCGGTTGTCGGCTTCGTGCGGGGAATCGCGCATTGGCCCTCGGCCCTGGTTTCGATGCCACACCCGCGCAGCACGCTTCTCCAACTCGATTTGCGGGGTGCGGTTCACTTGGGTCTCCTGGAGATCGTCTTCACGTTTCTCTTCGTCGACCTGTTCGACAATGTGGGAACTCTAGTCGGTGTCTGCGAACAGGCCGGATTTGTCAAGGATGGGCGCATCCCGCGGGTGGGAAGAGTCCTCCTCGCCGACGGCGTGGGCACGATTCTAGGCTCGTTAACGGGTACGTCGACCGTCACCAGTTACATCGAGAGTGCAGCCGGGATCGCAGCGGGAGCACGCACCGGGCTGAGCAACGTTGTGGTCGCCGCGCTGTTTCTGCTGGCCGCTTTCTTTGCCCCGGTGGCGGTGGCGATTCCCGGCTTCGCCACCGCGCCGGCGCTGATCCTGGTCGGTGCGCTGATGATGCAATCGGTCGCGCGCATCGGCTGGTCGGATTTCACCGAAGCATTCCCGGCGTTTCTCACCATGCTAGCCATGCCCTTGACCTTCAGCATCGCAACCGGTCTGAGTTTAGGCGTAATCGCGTATTCGATGATAAAGATCGCAGCCGGGAAGTATCGCGAAGTAAGCCCGGTGTTACGGATCCTGACCATTGTCTTCGCCCTGCGTTACCTCTACCTGGCCATGGGCTGATTGCGGTTCGCAACCACCTGTCAGCTTTTCCGGACTTTGAGAAAGGCCAAATTTCGGCTTGCGCAAGCATTTCTCCCGCCTCCGGCTGGCGCCCAGCGGTCGGTTGCGTTGCCGCCTAGCTGAGGAAGCGTGCAGGGACCCGAAAAATTCGGCGAGCGATTTTCCCGTCGGCAACTCGGGCTAAGGCGCGCGCCCAGCCAGGGCGCGCGGCGGGATCCGTGGAGTTGATCTTCGACCGAATAAGCGCATTGCCTCCGAGCCGGGTTGCCCGGTGTCGGGCTTAGAAATTAAGCCGGAGGGCAAACTGGACCAGTCGCGGATTGTTGACCGTGTTGTTGATCACGCCGAAGCTGGAAGGCGTGTTGATGTCTTGCTCTCCGGTATCGCCGACGCCCGCGAGGAAGAACTGCGGGTGGTTGAGCAAGTTAAAGAACTCAGCCCGAAATTGCAGCATCATACCCTCGCGGAAGGACAGCGGGAAGTTCTTCATCACCGACAAATCTGTATTTACAAAGCGAGGGCCGTAGACGGGTGCTCTTGCTTCGTCTCCAAGCTCACCCGCCGGAGCCTTCTCAAAGGCACAAGGATTGAACCAATTTGCGAGGGTATGCACCGCAGATGGCGCCGTACACCCCGGATTCGCCGCGACGGGCCCGGCTTGGTTGGGATTTCCTACCTCGTTCGGACGCTGGAATGTAAAGCCGTTGTAGTAGAAGAAGACTCCCGACTCATCGGCGCTGTCGACCACAAACAGTGGGAACCCGGAAGTAGCTCTTTCAATCACATTCACTTGCCAATTTCCCAGCACAGCATTGGTAACTCCATTCCAATCGCTGCCGAAATGCTTGCCCTTCCCGAAAGGAAGTTCGTAGAGAATACTGGCAGTAAAGCTGTTGTTCAGGTTAAGTTGAGACAAGCCCCAATCCAACTTGTTTGCCCCGGGCAGCGGCCAATATAACGCGCCAGGGTTGGTACCGAGTCCATCGGGCATACCGGAATCGAAGTTGCGGCTGTATGTGTAGCCGAGCAAGGCATAGAGACCGTGCCTCGTGCTCTTGGTCTCGGCCTTTACTTGCAGAGAGTCATAACGCGCTGCGCCTATGCTGTTATTGCTTGCTACCGTCTGATAGGCCCCGCCAAAGGGCTGGTTAACAGCGTAAGGGAAGGTGGGAAAGCCGCAGCCTAAGGTATAACCGGAAACTGTACTGGCACCATTGCCAGGACACGCGAGAGGCGAGCTAATATTCTCATTTACCTGGCTGGTTAGGATTCGCGAGCTGCGAGAACCGGCGTAGCCAACGGTTAACACCACATTTCCTGGTATCTGGCGCTGAATGTTCAAGTTGAACTGCTGGATCATTCCCTGCTTGAAATTGAGGTTTTGAGATTGAATCGTGCCGGTATAAAGGTGAGGATCGACGGGCGAGCTAAGGACGGCGCCGCCGGTTACAGGAGTGGAGGATGGTGTACCGACCGGGACGAGGAACCCGTTCGAAAGGCCGCAGCCCGTCGCACCGAAAGTGGAACAAAGACCAAATTCATCCACTTCCGCGTAGAACGGCGGATTCTGCCACAGTCCCTGACCGCCCTGGTTCCAGGCCGAATCGTGAAAGATCGCATAACCGCCGCGAACCGCAGTTTTGTCGCTCCCGCGGGGCTTCCATGCAAATCCAAAGCGCGGTTCCAATGCGTCCTTGTCAAATTGAATGCCTGCATCGCCATTCGACGCGATGCAAACCGTGCAACTCGCCAAAGTCGGGCTGCCTTTGGGCACGTACCATCTGAGATTCGCCACATTGTAGTTCGCCTGCCGATTTTCGACCTCGGTTTCCGGAGTCACAATCGACCATGCAAAACCGAGATTGACAGTCAGACTCGGCGTAACGCGCCAATCATCCTGGACGAAAGGACGGAACAATTTCCAGCGCCGGCCAGTCGTAGCTCCCAAGAAAGTTTGATCATGCGCGGCAAAATCCCCTAGGCTGCCCAACAGAAGATCGCCCATGTCATCGCCGGTCGCGGCGCCATCCTCGGAGACAAAGCCGTCCTGGAAGGCGTTGTTTCTTACATTCATTTCATTGGCGCGGAACACCCCTCCGAAGCGAATGTTGTGTTTGCCGCGAATCAAGTCGAGCACGTCGGAAAACGAATAGACGTTGGTGCCACCCTGATAAGGCGCGTATCCGCGGTCTCCCACGGCATAGTAGGCGGTCATATCGAACGATGTCATGCCACAGCTCACGCACTCCTGCGGCGCCTGGTTGAGACTCGCGGGATAGCCAGTCAAGCTATCGCACTGGCTTGCCAGGTCGGCCCCGGGAATGCCGATGACAGCGGCTTCGCAGGTGCCCGTGCCGTAAGAGAGAATGTGGTTGAAAATGCGGCTGAAGCCGACCATGGCCTGATTGATGGTGTTGCCGGAAAAGACGTGGGTTTCCGTCACCACCGCATTACGCCCGTGGTTATTGATGTGCTGATTGCTGCCGAAGGCGCTGGCTTCCGACCAAGTGGGCGAGCCCCCGGGAACGAAGTTGGTTGCCTGATCGTAGCTAAAGCGCGCGAACGCGGAATCCTTGTTGGAAAAATTGTGATCCAGGCGGATGTCCCACGTTCCCTCGTTGAGTTTGCGCGTGGGTTCATCAACGTAGTTGTAGCCCTCCGCGGGGTTATTCGCGTTGGGTGTGGGGTAAAGCGCAATCACTTTGGCGGCGAGCGGGTTGATCATGGCTGCCGGAATTACGCTGCAGGGTGCACCCAGCGGTTGCGTTCCTGTTCCGCTCACCGGCTCGGGCGTTGCGCTTCCGGGAACGCACTGAAACGGAGTGCCCAAACCGCTGGGGGTTAGGGGTTCGTAGGGGTTGACGAGCGTGTTGTACCCGTACGGGTTCGTCGGGCCGCGGGGGGTGCCGAAAGGATCCAGGTTAAAGTTATAGTTCCCTGCGGCATCGGGCGTCATCATCGCCGTCGTCGGAACGATACCGGTGAAAGGTACGCCCTCGCGCTGCATCTTGGCTTGATAGTCAAGAAAGAAGAAGGTCTTATCCTTTTGAATCGGGCCGCCGAGCGTACCTCCAAACTGATTCAGATTGAATTTTTCCTGCGTGTGCGTGAAGAAATATTTGGAATCAAGGACCGTATTGCGGAAAAATTCAAACAGGGAGCCGTGCCACTGGTTGGATCCGGATTTGGTCGTGACCAGCACCGTCGGACCTGCGCGTTCTCCGTACTCGGCGGAATAGTTGTAGGTCAACACCTTGAATTCCTGGATGGCGTCGATATCGGGGAAAATGGCAATTCCGCCCTCATCCAGCTGGTTGTTATCGTTGCCGTCGAGCAGCCAATCGGTCTCCTGTTCACGCGATCCCCCGACCGAGAGGGAAAAAGCGCCGCGCGTGGCCGCCTCGCTACTAGGTGAACTGGTGAAGAAGCTGACCGGGCTGGTCGAGGCAGTGGTGCCCGGCGCCAGCGTCGCCAATTGCACGAAGTTGCGTCCGTTCAACGGGAGATCGGCAACTTGCTCGGAAGTAATCACCTGCCCCAAGGTGGGATTCACCGATTCCACCGCAACTTGGGTGGCACTCACTTCTACGTTCTCGCTGACCGAGGCTGGCGCCAGGGTGAAGTCCAGCTCGCGATGCTCGTCGACTTGCAGGCGGAGGTCGTGCGCTTCCGAGGACTGGAACCCGGACGCAGTGACCCGTATCGTGTAGTCGGAAACCGGCAGGAAGGGGATCAAATAATGGCCCGATTCATCGGTCTTGAAAACGCGGGACAGTCCAGTAGTCTGCGAGGTGACCGTCACGTCCGCCCCCGGAATCACCGATCCAGTCTTGTCCGAAACCGTACCCGAAAAGCTTCCCGTTGCTTGCCCGTACAGGAGTGGGCAGACGCAGAAGGCAAGGGAACAGAACACAGCCGCCAACAAACTTTTCGTTCGCATGGGTGTCTCCCGAGCTCGTTCGCCACCAAGTTCAAAGTCCCGCTTCTGATCCCGCTAATATGAATGGATGAACCTCGTGACTGTCAAGAACTATTGTGGCCGTTCACGCTGTCACGGCTTAGCTTCGAGGAGACCGTTGCCCATCTTCGACAACCATGGCGAAGAGCAAGAGGCAACGCCAGTCGCGTGTCACTCGTGGCGTATTGATCTGGTGCCTTTCTCAAGTTGAGCCGCGCGCACTCTCCGGACACTTTGGGCGCGTTCCCGCTCGTGGCACCGGTTCCAGGTTCTTAGCATCGGATGTTTACGCCGCGTAGTCTGGCGGTTCGGTTATTCATGATGGTCAGGAGCGCGATTTGCTGGGGCTGCGGGGCGAATACCCACAAGGCAGTCAGGAAGCATCCGCTTCGAGCTGTTTTATTGGGGCTACGCGGGAAGAATCCTTCTCGTTTCCGTGGTCCTGGCCTTGACGATCAGCAGAACCCGCAATCAGCAATCAAGCATCCTCCACAACGTGCGCGGCTCCGACGCGGAAACATCGCGTACGGGGAAGGTTTCTCAAAAGCGCCTCAGCATTGGCATCGTAGCAAGCATTCTGATGGGCGCGCTTCGTCGCCCAAGCCATGACCTACGGCAACCCGCTCGGTCCATATAGCCTAGCTGTTTTCCGAACCCTTGGTGTTCTGCTGTCGTGCTGGATTTGGAACGCCTACTTGATGAGAAGACCCTGCCTCCTCAGCCGGTAGGCTTGTCCGGTTTTTTCCACGGCCAGTTTCGGGTCACGCGTTGGGGGTTTGGGAGCGGCCTTCTGGCGGGTGCCGAACTTGACCGAATCGCCGCTTGCTCCATGAAATCCTTGCCATAGGACCGCTACTGAGATCCGCATGTATATGAAGCACTAAGGAGGTAGACGGAAGTAGAAAGACCCCTTGGCATGGAGCAAGGGATGCGGTATCTTGGCCAACGCGAGAATAACGACAAGCGGACAACCCCCGCAGAGGTTTCGGGCCTCCTTAGCAAGGCGGCGCAGAGATCAGATGGAGTTGTCCGCGCAGCGAAAACGCTGGCTTTCGGTCCGTCGGTTGGAGTGTCACGAAGGTTGAGAAAGAGTATTCCGCGATGAAATCTCTACTTCTCCTGTTCCGTGTGCTTTCGGTTCTTTGCTTGTCCGCTGGTTTGTGCTGCCCCCTTGCTGCCCAGAACGGTACGGTTTCCGCCCCGACGAATTCGAGTGCCGGGCTCTCGGGTTCAGGGGAAGCCTCGCCTCCCGCGTCCTCCGATGTCGTCATCCCCGGTCCCCTGCGCTCGTTCTTCCGGATGGCTGGCATCAGCCAGAAAATCTCCCCGGAGGAAGTCCTGCCCTTGCTCTCTCGCAACGTGTTCGCGCAGGGCTACGAAGGCTCACAGACCAAAGGCCGACAAACCGAGTTCCTGATTCTGCTGATGCGATACGTCGAGCAGGCGAGGGAATTAGCAACCCTGGCCGGGCCGGAAGGTGTGATTCGGATCTCCGGTTGTGAGGACGCTCGCCCCCTGCTGCACATCCTTGGCTACCGTGTTCGCCAGGAATGCGGACGAACCAGCACTTCGCTTGTGACCTCCGACCCCGACCGCGCCTTCCTCACCGTAGACTCTGGCTTCCCTCTGCCCGAACTGGAAGAAACGCTCGCCGGCGGTGGACCTTTTTCCTACCCCTTTCACTCTTCCCGGGTACAGGTGCTGTTCAGCGACGAGGAATGGGTAAGGGCCAGCCGAGAGGCCGCGAAAGACGACAAAGACTTGCTCGATGCGCTTCTGAGGGATCCTGTGTTGGCCCATCTCTATTGGGCGATAACGCGCATGGATCGCCAAACCGGCGCGGTTCTGCGGCAATCTCCCGGGCTCGAGAAACTGCTGCCCTACGCCGCGGTCCTCGATTTCTACGGAGATGAAATCCGAGTCCGGGGCGACCACGTGCTGGTTCCCGGCGGCAGCGAAGCGCAATCGAGCTGGAAGGACCTGGTCGGGGCGAGCCCGGCGACGCCGGGGGAGTTTGTGCTGCATTTGGTGGCCAAGGACCGAGCTTGGCTGGCCGCATATTTTGACGCTCTGTCCCGGGTCAATCAGACGCAACAGGCACATTTGACCGAGCCTCGCCGCCTGCGACGCCTGTATCAAGCGCTGCGGGAGCCGGATCCTTCCGTCGATGCCGCGAGGCCGGTATTTCGGCCGGCGCCGAGTCTGCTGATGTTGTTCACCCGCCTGCAATGGGATGCCGACGGCAAGCCTCATGTTCCCGGCAATCTGGACGTTTGGAAGCAGATTCTCAATCAGAAGACGGACTCGAAAGTCATTCGCGAATGGGCTAAACGCGCCAATCGCTGGAACGATCCCGAGCAACTGCTCGAGGGGATGGTCGCACTCTCGCGGGTGGAGACCGACACCGGGCCGTTACAGATCTATCTCATGCTGAGCGAACTGGATGGCCGGCGAGCGCCAGGGCAGCGCTTGAGTCCCCCAACCGCGCGCCTGATGGCGAGTAAGTTTGCGCAATACAGCAACCAATACCTGATCTTCTCCGAATTCCCCGAGCTCAACGATCAGTCGATTGCGCGCTTCGTGAATGCTGCCGACCAACTGGACAAGATTTCCAACCACACCCTACGCGGCAACGCCATGGGGATCTTCCAGGCCAATATCGGACTTTGGCAGATTTTAGCCCGCCAGGGGCAGATTCCCCGGGCCAAGCTCAATGACTCCTGGCAACGAGCCATCCAACCTTTGGCGGATATTCACTCGGCGCCGCAGCTCTTTGATGGAGGATGGGATTCGCTGCGGGAAGTGCTCGTGGCCGCCGCCGGGAGCGCGAAGCCTTCGCAGGACGACATCATCGAGTTGTTGGCGGGCCCGCGGCAGTCGACTCCCGAAGGGCAGCAGATGCACGAAGAGCTGGCGACGCGGATGCGCACTGCCCTCGAGGAACAACGCCTGGTTTCTCTCGACACAATCCAGACCCTCGGCGACGGTTTGAAGGAGATGGCGCAAGGAAAAGCCGAGGGCAAGACCTATCTGCCCCAGGCGCGAGAGCTGGAAGAGTTTGAGATGCCGCGACCGATCTTCACCAACGCCGAGAGGACGGAATGGGCGGCGGGCATTTACAACAACCGACACACGGAATTGGAAATGCGAACCGACTTGACCAAGCTGATCAAGTCCCAGGCTTCCCCGGAACAGTTAGAACAGGCGCGCGGTCAGCTCGCTCCCTTCTTCCGAGACACTCTGGTGGGGTTGAATTACGCTTATTACGAACCTCCAGGGGCCCAGGTTCTTCATCACAATCCTCTGTTCGTGCGCTCCCATGACTTCTCGGGGGACACCGTGGCCGGGGTCGAGCGCGTCTGGCAGGCTCCCTTACTGTTCGGAGAAGGCTCTCCGGCGGGCGGCGGGGCCCATTTGGTCGGGTCGCTCGCCGACTTGCCCTACGTGCTGGCCAACGCGGAACAGGACTTCATCACTCCGGAAAACGTGCAAGCCCTGATCTGGAGGGAATTAGTTCCGGGGCTGTTGGTGAATTCCATTTTGCCGCGCTGGTGGGATGTGAGCCGCGACGAACTGCATGCCATCGCTCTCTATCAGCGAGCCGGAGAGGATCTGTTGCGGGCTTCCGAGCAACAGCCGGAAATGCGCAGCCAGATCCGGGATATGCTTTCCGACCGCATGACGCCGCAGTTCTTGGAACGGCTGGAGGAGGCTCTGCGTGCGGGTCGGTTGGCGGAGGTTTCAGTCGAAATCAGCCCGGCCGATACGTTTTACCTGGCAGCGGAATTTCGCCGCAGATATCCGGGAAAAATCGCATCGGTGGGCCCTGCCGGTCAGGAACTGGAGGCGCTTTGCCAGTCCCACCCTCAGGAAGTGAGCTGGCAGCGGTTGTCGGAAGATTTTGGCGTTCCTCATCCCATCCTGGCCCAGACTTACGCGCGAGAGTTGTTGAACGTCAGACCATTTCCCGCCTTTGAGGGCTATTCCAGCCGTCTGTTGGCCGAGACTTGGGATTCCAATAATCTCTATTGGGCGCGCTTGCTCGATGAGTCGGGCTATTCCCCGGTGATGTTGAACCGTTTCGCGCCGGAACTAACCCGCCGCATGGTGGAAAAGATTTTCGCGACCGACTTTGAGGATTGGCCGGCGATTCTTCGCGCCTTGCGGGAAACCGGTGAAGAGTTTCGCCAAGGAAAGATCGCTTTGTTACCGAAGGGCGGCCTGTAACGGGAAGGCTTGGGATGGGAAGGGCCGAAGCGAATCAAGCTCGGGAGAAGGGTTTATGGCAAGGACCTGTTGTCTAGTTCTGTGGTGTCTTCTGGTTGTCGGCTGGACTTCGAGAATCGAGGCTCAGGAGGCGGAGCCGCACATTCACGTGATCGTCGACATGGTGCAGCTGAATGTGGCCGTGACCGACGGCAAAGGGGATTACGTCACGGGTCTTCGGCCCCAAGATTTCTTGATTACCGAAGATGGCATTGCCCAGAAGATGGCCACCTTTGCGGAAGGGAATGAGCCGACTCGCAAAGTGGTGGATCTTAGTTCCACGGACGGCAAAGCCGAACCCCCTGCCATCGAACCGCGAACCCTCGGTTCCCTGGTGGCCGGCGCGGACGTATTCATTCTTTTCGACACCAGCAACTACATGTATCGCGGCTTTGTGTTTGCCCAGGATGCGATCGCAGATTTTGTGCGCTCCCTCGAGACCGCCGACAAGGTCGCCTTTTATTCCTATAGCCGCAATCTCTTGCGGGCGACTCCTCTCACCGCCGACCGTTCTATGTTGTTACGCGGGGTGCGGACGACCGTAGCCGGGGACGACGCCGCGCTTTACAACTGTCTCTTGCTAACCCTCAAAGACGCCTCTAAGTTTACCGGCCGCAAGGTGGTGGTAGTTTTCTCCAACGGTCCGGACAATGCCAGCATGGTGCCCCCCGAAGACGTCGCCGAGTTGGCGCAATCGACGGGAATCCCGGTGTATATGATTGCCACCCAGCAAGCCAAGCTCGAACCCGTCTCGACAGCGGTGTTTGATCGCATGACGGCAGCGACCGGAGGCAAGGCTTATTTTGCCAGAAGCTGGCGGGACGAGCGGCGGGCTTTTGCTTCTATTCGTGACGACTTGGCGCATCTGTATGCACTGAGCTACTATCCCCAAGCCAATCCCAATCTCGGCTGGCGCGCCATCAGCGTGAAACTTACCGGCGAGTTTAAGAAGTATCACATTCGCACCCGGGATGGTTATCGTCCTCAGCCCACCCGATTTTCCGCAAG
>Ga0187783_10002900_pt1 | contig 12685 bp, 11 predicted proteins | sample 1015_SJ02_MP02_2_FD_132471 | JGI IMG/M metagenome (GOLD analysis project Ga0187783, IMG submission 132471) | Tropical peat soil microbial communities from peatlands in Department of Meta, Colombia - 1015_SJ02_MP02_20_MG | ecosystem: Environmental > Terrestrial > Soil > Wetlands > Peat | place... | reverse complement strand
AATTCCTTTTAGAGTAAAATGTAATTCTATGTCCTCTTTCGAAATATTTTTAAATTGAAAAGTATATGACATAGCTGATTGAGCTGCGCCAAGAGTTATAAGTAAATATAATATTATCCTAATCATAGATGATGCCGTTTATTTTAGTTTTACATAGGATTTTATCAGTAAAAATTGTGCCTGCAAGTGATCTTTTATTTACAAGTTAGTCGATTTAGAATATCTAAGTAAGCTGGCCCAGAAAAATCTTGTTGGTCCAAGGTCCTCAATTTTGAGCCCAAAGACGAGGTTTTTGGGATGCGCTTAAGAAAATTTGGCGTTTATAGCTCCTAGAAACCGGAGCAGCCATCACAAAAGGACGTCCCCTATGTTTGGGATAAAATCACACCGATAGTCAGGACAAATTTGCCTTGCAAATCGGACTCGTTAATTATCAAGGAGGCATTACCGTCGACATTAATCTTTCGGATGTTTGGGCCTCCATCGGGCTTGCTCTCCACCATTTGGAATTGCAGAATTTGGACTTTTGATTGAATGTGTGCTGGTAGCTTTAGCTCATCCAATAATACCTTCACCGAAATGCCATTAGGAAAGGCTTTTGTGTGAGGAGGACGACTATAATAAAGTTGTTGCCACATTCGCATATCAAAACCAAATTCAGATAACTTGGTAGGCGACGGGCTCCGAGAATATCGGATCTGATATTCAAGTAATTTAAAGGTAGGAACATGCGAAGTAATGAGCTCATTTTGAAAATTGACGAGCTGCTCCACTGTAGTTAAATTCAAGTACTCTTCTAATTGTTTGTCAGTTAATTTGTGAAAAGGTATAATCTGATTTTCAAAAAGGCTCTCGGCGGGGGACTGCGTTCCACAAGATTCGTCGGTCTTTTGAGAAATAAAAGTAATGGCAAAGGGAAAAGATTTGGACTTAATCAGCTCGGCAAACGGATCCATCAGCAATTTATTATAACAGGAACCAGGAATCACTAAGACATGTTGTAAGTAAGGGGCTTTTTTGTTGGTGTAATTGTTAAGCGCATCAACCAAAACATCCGCGGTAAGATGGCAACTTGCTTGGCTTTCATAACAAAAATTCCCTGTCGGGGCACCATGACCCGAAAGAAAGATTATGAGCCTTTCGGGATTCACCTTCGCGAGCGTCTCACTGAGCTCACTCGCCAACTGATGTCTGCTTACTATGTGTCTTACGCCAGAAAAGCCATGCAACGTCTTCTCATCGTTCGCGAATAAATGGACACGACCCTTGGTTTTTGGCAGAGTATCCCAGCGGTTAAAATTCGGGAGATTCGAATAGGACGCGGGGCCTTCGATATTAAAGACGGCAACATCATTGGGAGTTCTCTCATGCGTGGGTTCGTGAGCACCGGTAACTACACCTGCAGGCGCAGCTTCATGGCATCCCGCCGAAAGCAATACGAGGAACGTAGTAATCAAAATGGCAAATATTGGCATGGTATTACTATATTGAAAATCGACCCATTGAGCAAAATAATATGAAATAACACAAATAACAATAGATGAACCTGATCTGCGAGGTAGGTTACGTACCTATCTTCAGGTTACATAAGCCCTTATAACTATTTTCCCTAAATGCTCGGTTAGCGGTATAGGAATGGCCCCGATCTACCCTAAAAGGTGCTTTAGAAGGGTCTAGCAGGGCATAGATAAAGGAGCAGGGCAGTCGCTGGGCATTTTGATGGGAATTGTTCAATCAAGAGCTGATAAAGATCGCACGCTTCCTCACCTCAAATTTACCCCTTGGAATGACTTTGATTTTCGAAGCCGCTTGTCGTTTTGGCCTGAAGATGGAGGTCGCTCGTCCGGCCAAATGTAGGAAATATTTTAACTATTTGTTTTCATGATGTTTCTTGGCTTTTTAAATAAGCGGCAAGATCCTGTCTAGCTTCATAAGGCTTTTTATATATACGCATACACTTGTCAAGTTCTATACAGGCGATCCCACGCAGTAAAATGGGCGGAAATTTTATAGGAGATATGACGTGAGCCAGGACGATTAAGTGATTAGGAAAACATGACGCCTATTAGAGGGTCATAATCGAGATTTCTCCTTGCAGCTACTATAGCATCAATATAGTGTTTTCTTCGTTGAGCTGGGTCGTGGCTAAATTGCAGTCCCCATGTGGGTTTGGAAATTTTTAAGTCTAGACATATTTGTTCCGTCAATATGCGTCCAAATCGTCCGTTTCCGTTGGCGAATGGATGAATAGTCTCAATCCTCTCATGAAATCGTGATGCTACATAGTCGGCAGGATAGCTTCTAAGATTCACCCACGCATTAAGATTTTGCTCGAGTTGGTAAAGTTCCGGCCATATTTCACGGGGATGGCAGAAGTCCGAGTTATCAAGTTCATGGGTTCTAACCTTGCCAGCCCAGGCCCAGACGTTTTCAAATAATTTTTTATGAAGCTTAAGCCAAAAGTTGTATTTTTTCGGATCATCTTTTTGTTTGGCAAGCCAAAGAAGGCCCTTGGCGATATTAGTTTCTTCATGTTCGTCGAGTTCACCCATAGTTTGGATGGTTTTTATTTTGAGTCCTCGAAATAGCTCTTGCGGAAGCGGCGTTTGCCCATCTCTATCTCTAAAAAGAAAATGATTCACCATACATCACCGCGCGCCACCAAATCATTGGCGAGCCTTTTAATTCTCGTCTCCATTTCTTCCCTTACTCGTTGATCTTCTAGGGTCATGTGCACATCAGCATTTTTGATTATTTGTTTTGCTTTCATATATGCCTTTTCGTAGAGAATTTTCTTGATTTCTTTGCGTGGGACCATGGCATACACAAATTCACAATCCATGGAATCGGCAAGCTTTTTTAAGGTGGCTAAGGTGATTCTTCCTTGCGCCTCACGTTTTTCCATTTGTTGAATAGACGCCTTGGTAAGATTTGTTCGCTTAGCTAGGTTTTCCAAAGTAAGCTGAAGCGCGTGGCGTATGTAATAAATCCAGCCCGGAGAAACTTTGGTCTCGTTTAATATAGCTCTAAGCTTTTTCAGCCGCGTTTCTATTTGTTTTGTTGCCAAATTATCCATGATGCACCTATGCTTGTAGGCATACCAATATCATGAATAAGTAAAGCTGTAAACATACAAAACGCAATAGAAGTATGCTTATAAGCATAAAAGGGGCGATGCGAGTGACGTGAGCCCGGAAAATCGATCCGAATTGATTTAGAGATTGACACCTCTCAAAAATAAGGAGAGGTAACCGCTTTGCGTGCAGGAGAAAGAGAAAAACATGCGCAAGGCCGTGGTTGAAATAGCGAATAAATTGGGCTTGCTTTGCATTACAAGAGTGCCTGCCGTGTGCAACGAGCGAGGGAGCGATGACGAACGCTGTGATCGGGCTTTGGATGTATCGCAATCAGGGGGGAGATGGCATCCAGGAACAACTGAAGAAGGCGCTTACCGACCGTGGTCTTTCGGTCATCAACGATTTTGATCTGCGTCAATGCCATGTAGTTAATGGCTGCGTTCTCGCCGAATCTGGGTTTAATCTCTCTGATCTTCACGCGCTCTACCACATGAATGCCGACGAGCAGTCACCGTATCAGTTGCATATTCTCGAGGCCTTAGGAAAGTCTGGAGTCAAGCTCATTAATTCCTATGCGTCGTTTGTGTTGGCCAGTGACAAGTTCATGGCCAATTTGCTTATGCGCCAGGCGGGCGTTACCGTACCGCCATCCGCCCTAATTTCCCAAGTTACAAAACCCGCGGTTATCAAGCGCCTTATCGCGGAATGGGGGGCTTTAGTGGTTAAGCCCCGTTTTTCCTACGGTGGCAAAGGCATTCTCAAATTCGACGACCCTCAAGCGCTCATAGATTTTATCCAGGCCACCGGTAGTTTTTTCGTCGATTATTATGTCGAGCGGTTCATACCGTTTGCCGAACGAGACTATCGTGTAGAGATAATCAACCACGAATATGTGGGCAGCTATAGCCGCGGCCTGAGACACGCCTTTAAGACCAATATGTCGGCCGCAGAAAGCTCCTCCGAAGGTCTCTTCTTGGCGAATCCGCAATGCCAAACGCAAATCGAGCTTGCCCAAAAAGCGGCATCGGCCACTGGGCTTTTGGCCACTATTGTTGATATGGTGAAATCAACGGAAGATAATTTATACTATGTATTGGAAGTGAACCCCATGCTTGGGATATTCGTGCAAGCGGCCAATGCAGTCATGGGTATCAGACCCGCAACTAGCGATGCCTACGATCTCGCATCAGACGACTTTAAGCTAAAAAAACTCGTGCAGCTTCTTTGTGGAGAAGTATCGCTATGAATAGGCCACTTATCGGCATCACCACTACGGAAACCACGCTGTCAACGCATGGCTCCTGCGCGCGAGCAGTAACCCTCATCAACCAAGCCTATGTCGAATTGGTCACCAGTTTTTCTGCCATACCTATACTCTTGTCTTATCGCACGCCCCTCCCCCAAATCGAGCGGTTGGCTTCAGTCTTAAACGGCCTCATCTTGATCGGCGGACAAGACATCCATCCCAGCATCTTCAACGAGACGCTAAAAGTCCAATACGAGGCCGACCTTCAAGGCTATGGCAAGCCCTATTTACGCCCCCTAGACTACCAGCCCTCCATCGTCAGAGACCGATTTGAAGTGGCCCTCTACCATGCCTGCAAGGAAAGGCAGATGCCGGTTTTCGGCATTTGCCGGGGCTTACAACTTATCAATGTGGCAGAAGGTGGCACTTTGCATCAGGAGTTGCCCGAGCCACGAACCATTCAACACGAGCGCGGCCATGACGGATGGATTCATCATCACATGATCGAAATCGACCCAAAGTCCGTGGTTTTTACCCTGATGAAAACCACAAGCTACGCCATGTCCTCGCTGCATCATCAAGCCGTCGATCAGCTGGGCCGCAATTTACGTAAAGTAGCTTGGTCAGAGGACGGAGTGATCGAAATCATTGAGATGATCGACCAACATCATTTTATCGTCGGCCTTCACGGCCACGTCGAACAGACGCGACAGAATTTAAAACTATACGATAACATCCTGCAAGCCTTCATGGAGCGGGCCGAGGTGTCTTATGCCTTGCGAGATAAGCCAAATCGTCAAACAAATTCCCCTCTACCGTGAACTATATGGGCCCAGCATCGAAGCCTTTGATCTGGCAAGCAACTATCATGCTTATCCACCCATCGAAAAATCTGATGTCGCTCGGAATTTTCCCAATAACTGGATGACTGAAAGCCTGAGAGCCGCGGTTAAGAATGGTGAAGTAGAATATAACGCGTCTTCTGGCACTACTTCCGAACGCATGCAAATCGTTAGAAAGCCTAAGTGGTGGGCTTTCGAAAATCGGAGCACTTATGCCTTCGATGAAAGGCTTGCCAAACTCAATACCGATAGCCACCGCAAAATGGTGCTTACTACGGCCATTTGCTCCAACACCGTTTGTTTTGCCAAATTGCCGAGTTTAGAAGAACGCATCATGGGGCAAACCCTCTATCTCAACATCTCACCCGATCCCAATTCCTGGCAGCAAGAAGATATCGAACGCATGGTGGATGAAATCAATCACTGGAAGCCACATATTTTCGATGTCGACCCTGTTTATTTTGCTTTGTTTTGCAAGCTTAAAGGCCAGTTTGGCCTAAGAACCACGATTCATCGCCCCGATATTATTATTTATACCTATGAATACGTCACCAGGTTCGCCAAGGCGATGTGCGATGAGCATTTCCCCTATGTTCCTACCATCGAATTTTATGGTTCAACAGAAACGGGCTACAACTTGTTTAGCACGCCCTCGGGCGGGTATTTTCATGTTCAGGATCGCTGTTTCATCGACTGTGAGCACGTTGAACGAGATATCTATAGCATCAAGATTACGTCGTGGAAAAACCGCTTTATGCCTCTCGTCAATTACCGTATCAAGGATCTTTGCCGACTGAGCGAGGAAGAAGCAAAGCCCACAAGAGAGCGAAACGGCCAGCCGCTCCGAGTCAAGCAACTATGCGGCCGCTTGTTCGATACCGCCAAGGGCCGCAACAATTCGCTAATCACCGTCGGAGATATAGAGTTGGCACTCAGCCCATTAGCGCTGCCCATCTCGCTATACCAGCTACGCTTTTTAGGAGAGGAACTATGTCAATTTAAATATGTAAGCAAAAACTCTGCACCATTGAGCCAGCAAGAAGAAGCACTCCTAAGGGAGGTGCTCATACCACTTCTACGAGAAAACACGGCATTGCGCTTCTCTTCAGAGAAATCCATTAGTCCAGAAATCAGTGGCAAATTTGCCGTTATCAAAAAGGGCTAGCGATGAACTGTAAAAAGGACTTCCCCGTTTTTACACAATTTCCCGAGCTCGTCTATTTTGACAATGCGTCTACTACACAGAAGCCACTCTCGGTCATTACTTCCATGGCTAATTGCTTGACCCAAGGCGCCTCCAATATTCACCGCAGCGTCCATCGGCATGCCGAGGAGGCTACCATTCGTTTTGAAGACGCCCGCGAGCTGCTCGCTTCTTTTATTCGAGCGGATAAAAATGAAATAATTTTTACGCATAACTGCACCGACGCCATCAATCTCGCAGCCGATCTTTTGCAACTCACGAAAGAGGATCAGGTCATCTGTTCCATCGCAGAACATCACTCCAATTATCTTCCCTGGGCACAAAAAGCGTCAGTCATCGCGCTCGAACTTAATGACCAAGGCATCATCGACTTAAACCAGCTTGAACGCGCTTTCACTAAAAAGACTAAGATCTTAGCCTTGTCCTATGTTTCAAACACTACGGGCAACATTCAGCCGGTGAAAGAGGCTATTTCGCTTGCCGAGTCCAAGGGTGTCTTGACTCTCATCGATGCCGCGCAAGCGATCGGACATTTTCCCGTAGACGTGGGAGCGCTCGGCTGTGACTTCTTGGCGTTTTCAGCGCATAAAATGCTTGGTCCCACCGGAGTGGGAGTTCTCTACGGCAAGAGAGATTTATTGCACAAGCTGTCTCCCATGCGCTTGGGCGGCGGCATGGTAAACCACATCGAAGCATCCAAAATAAACTTCAAAGGCCCACCACATGGCTTCGAGGCAGGCACACCAAATATCGAAGGAGTCATCGCCTTTGGTAAGACTATCGAATATTTTCTCTTGCATGGCTTCGATACTATCGAGCGACATCTAAAGGATTTGGAAAGCTATTTTAAGAATAGGTTTCTCGGGTCGCCATATGTAACCAGCGCGTTTCCTATCAACGAACAACATGTGCCGATCTTTACCTTCGTTCCGACCCACGGTCGCATCGATCTTAACCAACTAGGTAGAGTATTTTCCGATACGTATCAGATTGCCTTGAGTGTCGGTGTGCAGTGTTGTCAGCCGCTTTATCACTCGTTCAATTTGCCCGGAGCGATTCGCGCTTCGCTTTATGTCTATAACACACGTGAGGAGATCGATAGATTTTTTGCCGCTGTCGACGACATGAAGGATTTTTTACGATAGACCAACGGTTTTAAGCTTATGGCCCTAAGAGAACTAACAGACATCCTTGGCCCTGAAAATATTGACGCGGAAGCTCTCACCTGTTTTCCCAATAATGTCGACGAGATTATCCGCATCGTAAAAACCACACGTCGCCTTGGGGTCAAAGTGCGCGCCGTAAGCACAGGCAGAAACTGGGGCTACCACACTTTTTTTCCTAAGGACAAAGACTGCTGGACGCTAAACCTTTCACGCATGAACCGCATTATCGATTTCGATCGTGAGCTCGGCGTCGTCACTATCGAACCCGGCGTCACACAGCAAGATCTCAAGACATTTATCGACAACAACAATTTGCCATTTATTGTCCCAACCACCGGCGCCGGTCCCACATGCAGCATCATGGGCAATATTCTCGAGCGCGGGTATGGTGTGACTCAGTATTTCGATAGTTTCGCTTCGTGTATGTCGCTGGAAGCTATCTTACCCGACGGTAATTACTATCGTTCACCACTTTTGGCTCTAGGCGGACATCGGATTGGGCGCATCTATAAATGGGGAGTTGGGCCCTATGTCGACGGCATTTTTTCACAAAGTCACCATGGCATCTGCATATCGATGAACGTGGCTCTTAAGCGGCGCACTTCGGGAATAATGGCTGTCTTCTTTGAAACCGATCGAGCACCGGCAACACTCATCAATCCAATAGTAAATATTCTTCATGTCATGGGTGGCCTGCTCGGTCCGATAAAAATTACCAACCATCATCGCCTGCTCGCCATATTGGACCAAGCGCCAGAGCTAAGATCTGAAACTCCGCTGGAAAAAAGTCTTCGCGCCCAGGAGTTTTTTTTGGCGAATGGCATTCCTCACTGGCAGGGATTCTTTGCCGCCTATACCGACGACATATTACTTCGAAGCGTACAGCAACTCGTGGAAAATGCGCTGAAAACATCCGTCCGTCGTCTCTACTGTCGCATCGATAACCAAGAACCGGCTGCTGCTCGAGAGCGCCTATTTCTTGACCTGGTGACGGGCACGCCCAACCATCGGGCTTTGCCACTGACTTATTTTCGTGCACCAAAATTGCCAGGGCCCGACGACCCGTTTTCACCAGAGAAAGACGGTGCAGGAATCTTGTGGTACGCACCGCTCATACCTGCGACCCAAGAATGCGTTGAGCTGTATCTCGATTTCGCCACCAATATTACGACGCGATTCGGCTTTGAGCCGGCCATCACTTTCACCAGCCTGTCCGACCGATGCTTTGATAGCGTCTTGCCCATCTTGTTTAACGGACACGATGCCAACCAAGCCGAAAAAGCCCGCGCCTGCTATCGCGCACTATTTCATGAAGGCCAACAGCAGGGCATTATCCCCTATCGCGTCCCCGAGTGCTTCAGAGATCTGATTATAAAGAGCAACCGCGAGGTCGTCTTCGGGCAAAACCTCTGTCATCCTCCTCGCGCCTAATCCATTGTCATCCTCGGGCTTGACCCTCATGATCTATCACATCTTTTTCTTGACTTTTGTTTAAATCTCCCTCTCCTGCGCGCGTAGCGGGCGGGGGAGGGAGATCAAAGCTACCTTCAGAGGAAAGTCAAGAAAAAGATGTGATGAATCATGAGGGCTTGACCCGAGGATCCCAGCTAGACGCCATTTCGTGGATACCCGGGTCAAGCCCGAGGATGACAAGGGGTTACGCCCGAGGATGACAGTTATCGATCCCCTACTTAATATGCTTGATTAGGTAGGCCTGTATAATATCGTAGACATGGTTTCTAATCACGATGTGTTCATCGAGTCTTTCCATTCGGCTCGTCGACATCCACTCACCTTGGTACTTCTTCTCTCTAATATATTTGGTTAACTTTATCGTCCCCGCTCTTTCCCGAATTCCGAGCTCGATTTTGGTCATTTGTTTTCTGTTCTTGGCGTACAGCGAGAAATTTAGGCTATCGTCGGCGGCATAGGAATAAAACACCAGTTTCTCCCCAAAATGGTTGAACTCTTCTTTCTTGATGCCCGCGTGCTGATCTTGCCACTCTATCAGCAATTGGTCGATCACGTCATGAGTAAACTCGCTCTCGGCGGTATAACCTTGGGAGGCCGCAAATTTTGCCAACGACGCCATCGATGTTAGTGACCACATAGCAGCAATAGCTAATAGCAAACTGAATCGCAGGAATTTCATATGTATCCTTTGTGTCGTACCGCGGTTTAACCGCGGTATCCAAAAAATTGGCTCAACGCTGGACCCCGCGCCCCGGCGAAGGCTGGGGCACGGAGCGACACAGATGCGCAAGCGGTTACAACCGAATATCGGCGGCTATCTAATTTTGGATTTTTATGGGCGGGATTATTCGCAGTTCGTTCGCGCGTTACATTATGTTAGGATAACGAGGTGATTATGCGCTGGCTCTTGGCAATGTGTTTAATGCTCGCTCCGGCCATCGTCGATGCCGGTGGTGGCCATTCAAAAACCAAGCGGTCAAAGATTTTTTTTAATTTCGGACAGACGCTTCCATGCACTGAACTCTCGGTGTTTGAATCTCGTCCTACCAGCGTATTAAAAGTAACCGTCGAAACTGGTTCCTATTTCATTTTTGTCAGGCTCGGGACAACACCGGAGAATATTACAAATCTGATAGACAGACTAAACCTAGAAGCCAAAAATAGCGATGTGATAATTTTCCCTTATCCACATCAGGCGCACAACAAGATTTCGAGACTCAACGAACCTCTCTACAAACTCTATCGCATTCAGATCAAAAATAATGGAGATCTTGCGATAGAACATGCAATGGCTGGCGACTGATTCGACCAGCCAATGCACTCGACAAGATCCGCAATGAAGGATCAATGAGAACGGCAATGCTCCAGAAGCTCCTTAAGCGCCCGATCGATGGCCAGCATGCCATCTTTCAGTTCTGACGACGAAATGATCAGTGGTGGTGACAATAAAATAGTTGAGTAGCGTACCACCGTAGAGATGCCCGCTTCCCTCAAGAGCTTCTGCAAAATGATCGTTGGTTCAAGATCTTTGCCGGTAGCGCGATAGTGCACCAATGGTTGCTCATCGTGCTCACCCTTTTTAAGGTCAATAGCCGCCAATAGGCCAAGGGATCTGGTTTCTTGAACCATCTTGTGGTCACGAGAAAGTGCATCAAGCATTTGTCCCAGTTCTTGGCCTCGGGCCGCTACGTTTTCCTTGATGTGGTCGCTTTCATAAAAGCCGATGGCGGCCCTTGCTGCGGCACAGGAAAGGGGATGGCCATATTGGGTCAAGCCGCACCACAAAGTTTCGCTTTCAAAATGATCGGCGATTTCTTGCCGAATAAGCAGGGCGCCGAGCGGAGCGTAGCCTGCAGTGAGGCCCTTAGACATGGTAATAATATCGGGCACCACGTCAAAATGCGATACACCAAACCAAGCGCCGGTTCTGAAAAATCCCGAGAGCACCTCGTCGGCGATCAAGACTATGCCTGTCTCATCGCAGATTTTACGGATACGCGGCCAATAATCCTTCGGTGGTATAAAGACGCCGTTGGCACCGGTAATGCCTTCAAGCATGATGGCGGCTATGGTCTCAGCACCTTCCACTTCAATAATTTCTTCAAGCAAGCGCACCGTATCAATGGTTTGGCCGCTGTTTCGCGGGTGGGGATCAGGAAAACGCACCACACCAGTAATGGCGTTATCTATCGGGATACGGCGATAATCGCCGCTGAAATTCATCGTGGCTATGGTTGCCCCATGATAGGAACGGTAACGGGTAATAATCTTGTGCCGCTTAGTAAACATACGGGCAATTTTTATGGCGTTTTCATTGGCCTCTGCTCCACCCAAAGTGTAGAAGGCCTTGGTCAGCTTGACAGAAGAGCTGGTCGGCGCGATGCGCTTCAGATCGAGAGCGAGACCCAAGCGATCTTCGCAATAGCTATCCGAACCGACGATGGAGCCTGCTCCTGCTGCTTGTACCATCGCAGCAATCATGCCCTGGTGATTGTGGCCCAAATTGGCGTAAAAAGCCTGGGACTTCATGTCGAGCAGCTTTTTGCCATTGGCCAGCGTCAAATAGACTCCGCTAGCCTCTTTGACCATCATGGCTTCCATCGCGCCTTGCTTCGACCACGGAATCATGACGGATTGCCCGTAAAGTTTGGCTTGTTCATTGAGATTGTTCATACGCGCACCTTGGTTTCCGCCCAGTTTAATAGTTCAGCCTCGGCAATGCCTAGGCATGCCACCACGCCGCGTTTCTCGATATCCATCACGAAGGTGCCGCAGGTGGCGGTTTTATGCGGCTCGCTTTGATCCACGGGGATCGATACCTTGGCCAAGGCCAAAAATACTTTCTCGGCATCACTTAAATCGAGATGTCGAACAACGTTATCGAGCTGCTCATAGCGCCAAAATGTAGTGGAGTCCTTAAGAATGATATGGGTCTTTCGCATTTCTTCATCGAGACAGTGGTTGGTATGAAAATAAACATCGCTCGCTCTGTCAGAAACCACTTTCTTTTTCGTGCCACTGGTTTCAATGCTAAAGAAATGCTGTTCGTCAGCCACCGCAAAATGTCGCCCAGAGCCAAGCGGAGCCGCCATGATCTCAGTTTTTGCCGCCATGGCACTTTCCTGCGACAGCGCCTTTCTGATCAATGCGGGCCATAAAACACCGATTTTAGCGTCGATGCTTGCCAAATTGTTGATGGCAATGGCGACGCCTCTATGGTTGATGCCCGTCATGCCCAAACAGCCGGTAATAGAGAAGACCACCACGTCATTGACCCGCATCATGATGGCGTAGGGCTTGGCACTGCCATGTATATCCCAGGTTTGGCCTAAGATGGGGCCGTTTTTGCTTGGGCTGTAGATAATAGAGCAACCGCCGCCTTCTTCCTCGGCGCTTTGAAAAGGAATATCGCGCATGTCGGTATAATGATTGAGAACAACCAACCTTTCCATGGAAATATTACTTGCTTCCGAAATGCCCTTAAGCTCCAAGAAGAGATCCGCATCAAAATCTTGCAATATAGGAAGATGTGACTCGGCCAGCGCCAAGACGTCTTTTATTCGCCGATAGGGAGCTGTTTGGCACATGCGTTCAAGCCGGATTTCGGCAATTTCGTAAATATCTCGTCGAAAAGTTTCACCGTGCTGATGGCCAAGGGTTATAGGATCGTCGCTTTT
>Ga0187783_10002899_pt1 | contig 12686 bp, 13 predicted proteins | sample 1015_SJ02_MP02_2_FD_132471 | JGI IMG/M metagenome (GOLD analysis project Ga0187783, IMG submission 132471) | Tropical peat soil microbial communities from peatlands in Department of Meta, Colombia - 1015_SJ02_MP02_20_MG | ecosystem: Environmental > Terrestrial > Soil > Wetlands > Peat | place... | reverse complement strand
TCGGCTGCCGCCCGTGCACTACTCGTCCGATGGCGTGCCGAAGCGAGTCGACTACTGGGTGGCGACCGCCGAGGGTCCGCCCGCCGAGTTCCTGCCGAACTCCGAGATCGACGGGATCACCTGGGCCACCATCGAGGGCGCCGCAGCGGCTGGAGTCGCGCTGAGCTACGACCGGGACGTCGAGACCGTGCTTGCGGCCCTCGCCGGCCCGGCGGCCACGACACCGCTCATTCTGGTCCGGCACGCCGAGGCCGGTAACAAGTCCGACTGGCCCGGTGACGACCTGTCCCGGCCGCTCGACCCGCAGGGTGAGCTCGATGCCCGGTCACTGGCGCCGTTGCTGCGCTGCTTCGGGGTTGGCCGGGTGGTCAGCGCACCGGCCGAGCGCTGCCTGGCGACCGTCCGCCCGTACGCCGCGGTGACAGGCGGCGTGATTGAGGTCGAGCCGGCCTTCGACGTGACCAGCCCTGCAGCCGGTAGCGCCGCGGCGGACGCGCAGAAGGCCGTGGCAGCACTGGCCGCGGCGGCTGAGCCGGTCATCGTCTGCGCTCACCGGGAGAACCTGCTCGTGCTGGCGGAGGCGGCGCATGCCGAACTCGGTGCCGAGCCGCCGGCGGGCGTGCCGCTGCGCAAGGGGGAGTTCCTGGTGCTGCACCGGGCCCGGGCCAGGCTGATAGCGGCCGAGCGCTACCACCCGGACGGGTGGTAGCCGGTCGCGGCTCGTGGCTCGCCGAGCCGCTGCCCGGGCGGCCAGTCAGTCCTGCCGGGCCATGGGCTGCCAGTCCAGCGTCGGCGGCAGCGCGCCTTCGAGGATGAGCAGCCAGCGTTTCACCTCGAGGCCGGCGCCGCCGCTGTAGCCGCCGAGGCCGTCGCTGGCGACAACCCGGTGGCACGGCACGATGACCGGGATGGGGTTCTGGCCCATGATGGTGCCGACAGTTCGGGCGGCGAGCCCTGCGGGTGGCCTGCCGGGCTCGGCCGGCCGGTCTGCGGCCGGGTCGGCGTTGCTCAGGCCGGCGGCCTGCGCCAGCCCGCCGTAGCTGACGGTGTGCCCGTAGCTCACGGAGCTCGCGAGAACGGTGAGTACCTTCCGCTGCAGCCCGGTGATCGCCGTCCAGTCGACCGCGACGTCAAAGACTCGGCGGTCACCGCAGAAGTACTCGGTGAGTTCCCGGCAGGCTTCGTCGGCGAGAGCGCGCGCGGCGGAATCGGCGCCGTGCGCGGAGCCGCCGGCGTCATGCGCGGAGCCGCCCGCGCCTCGTGCTGACGCCGCTCGCGGCGGCCCGTAGCGGACGCTTGCCACGCCCACCGGGCTGCACCCAACCGACACTTCGCCGACAGGCGTCCCCAGCCGCGCCCAGCTCAGCTGCGTCATCGCCGGCCCGTCACTCGGACGTCCGCGGCCGCAGCGGACCGCCGCCGCCCGGCTCCGCCAACGGCTGGCCCGCGGCGGCGAGCGTCTGCTCTGCCGCCTGTGCCGGTGCCCGGCCGCGGTGCGCTCGCTCGCGCAGGTACACCGTGGCCGCGATGCCGAGGGCCGCGAGGCCAGCGAGGACGTAGATCTCGCTCACCACCTGCCAGAACACTGGCAGGTGCAGCTGCTGGTTTGCGGTCAGCGTCGGCTGGTGCCTGGCGATCCCGGTCCAGCCGATGGCTGCCAGCGCGGCAATAACCGCGAGCCAGAACCGTGCCTGTCGTGGCGCTTCGTGTCGTCGCCGCCATAGCGCCAGCGCCACTAGTAGCAGCGCGGGCACCGCCATCACCCAGTGATGGGTCCACGAGATGGGTGACACCAGCAGTCCAGTGACCGCGCACAGCCCGTAGCCGATTGCGTCATTGCCGCGCCGCCCGGCGTGGGCGGCGAGCGCGAGCCCGGCGAGCCCGACAGCGACGGCCAGCAGGAGCCACTGTGATCCGGCCTCGTAGCCGACGGTCCGGCTGATCGCGCCGAGCAAGCTCTCATTCCAGTCATTGGAGAGCGGGGCAACATGGCTTGACTGCAGGAACGTCAGGTCCGCCCAGTAGTAAGTCGACGCGTGCGGCACCACCGCGTACCCGACGGCGATGGTGGCGGCGAACGCGCCGAGGGCGACCACGGCAGCACGGATCCGACGAGTGGCGGCCAGGTACAGCACGAAGATCAGCGGGATCAGCTTGATGCCCGCGGCGATGCCGGTCGTGACGCCCTTGAGGCGCGAGTCGTCCGGCAGCGTCAGGTCAATCAGCACCATGACCGTGAGCAGGATGTTGACCTGCCCGAACGCGACGGTCGTGTAGACAGGCTCCAGCCAGATGGCGACCACCGAGACGACGAGCGCCAGCCGGACTGCGTCGGCGCGGCTGAGCCAGCCCTCGACCGGCCGTAGCCGCAGGGCGAGGTAGAACATCACCGGTGTGGCCGCCACGTTGAGGACGAGCATCAGCCCGACGGCGGCCCACCAGGGCACCGCTGCCAGTGGCGTGAACACGAGTGCGGCGAATGGCGGGTAGGTAAAGGGCAGGCCGCGGTGCCGCACCCCGTAGAGCCACACGCCGTGCACAATGGCGGCTGCGCCGGTCCGGTAGACGTGCAGGTCGACAAAGGCAGTGGCCGCCGCCACCGCGACGACCCCGCAGAGCGCGCCTGACAGGAGGTAGGCGAGCGTCAGCCGCAGGAGGCCACTTCGGCCCCCCAGCCACCGATCCCAGCCTGCCCACCGCACCGGCCCAGCGTAACCGGAACCACCTCGCGTCGCAGGTCCGCGCAACGGGTGAACTGTCGGTGCCGCGCGATACAACAGCAGGGTGGGGGCGGGGGAGTCACGAGGCGGGAGTCGACGATGACAAACGACATTGCCGATGCGGTCGAGGCGGAGCTCGTCGCGCTGGCGCTGGGGCTGACCGAGCCGGACGACCGGGAATGCCTGCGCTGCTTCCTGCTGCGGATGATCAGCGAGTTTGGCTGCGCCGGCACGCACCGGTGGACGATCAGGTGGCGCGACGTGCGCGCGCCGCTGGCCAGCGGCCTGGTTGGCAAGCTCGCGGAGCTGGGCGGTGGCTGCGACTGCGAGGTCCTGCTGAATGTCTTTCCGCAGTATCCGCGGACCACGCGACGGCTGCCGTGCGCGGGCCAGCCGCAGTCGGGCTCCGCCGTGCCCTGCGACCTCCGCATGCTCCGCCAGAGAGGACGGGCCGGCCAGAGCGAGTGAGGGCCCGGTGTGGCTAGGGCCGCGTTACTCGGATCCCTTCTCCAGAATCCGTAGCAGCGCTTTGGCCAGCGGGATGCTGGTCAGCTCAGCCTGCCACGGCCGCGCCCCGTAGCCGGCCAGGTCAGCTGCCACCGCGGAAGCGCTGATCTCGGCAGGCGGCTGCCAGGCGAGCCGTCGGACCGCGTCGGGCGGCAGCAGGTTCTCGGCGGGCAGGCCGTGCGAGTCGGCGAGCGCCGCGACGACCGCGCGGGCGGCGGTCAGCCGCTGGGCGGCCGCCGGGTCGCGCTCCGCCCAGCGATGCGCAGGTGGCGGACCGTCGCCGCGCGGCGCGGACGCCTCGGGAAGCGCCCGGTCCGGCACGGCCCTTGCGCGACCGATGGCACGCAGCCACTCGGCCTCGTGGCGCCGGGCGTTGCGCCCGGTAAAGCCGGCGATGCCAGCCAGCTCGGTCGCTCCGGTCGGCAGCACCCTGGCTGCCTCGACGATGGCCGCGTCCGGCAGCACCCTCGTGGGAGACATGTCGCGCCGCCGAGCGATCTTGTCCCGCTCGAGCCACAGCTCACGCACGACCGCAAGCCCGCGGCGGTTGCGCACCCGGTGAATGCCCGATGTCCGCCGCCAGGGGTCGGCGCGCTGCGGGCTCGGCTCGGCCGCGAGCACGGCAGCGAACTCCTGCCAGGCCCACTCGACCTTGCCCTGCGCGGCGAGCAGTTCCGCTAGTACGTCCCGCAACTCGACCAGGACCTCCACATCGAGCGCGGCGTACTTGAGCCATTCCGCTGGCAGCGGCCTCGTCGACCAGTCGGCCGCCGAGTGCGTCTTCTCCAGGCGCAGGCCCAGCATGGCCTCGACCATCGCAGCCAGCCCAACCCGAGGACAGCCGAGCAGCCGCCCGGCTACCTCGGTGTCGAACAGGCGGCGCGGCCGATAGCCAAGCTCAGCCAGGCACGCCAGGTCCTGCGACGCCGCGTGCAGCACCGCCTCGGTATCGGCGAGGGCCGCGTCCAGACCGGACAGGTCCGGGCAGGCCACCGGGTCGATGAGCACCGTCCCGGCACCCGTGCGGCGGAACTGGACGAGGAAGGCACGCTGCCCGTACCGGAAGCCTGACGCGCGCTCGGCATCGACGGCCACCGGGCCGGTGCCGCCGGCCAGTGCAGCGACCGCGGCGGCGAGCTGGGCTGTGCTCGTCACGATCGGCGGCAGGCCATCACGGGGTTCGAGCAGCAACTCCACCGGCTGCTCAGCGTCGTCCGCGGTGGCGCTGGCGTGCTGTCCGCTGTCCGGACCGCCCGTCATGGGCGCGGCCTACGGCGCGGCGGCCGGAATGCCGCGACTCCCGGTGCGAGCGGGGGCAACCCGGCGGCCACGCAGACGACGTCGCACCAAGCCGCCAGGTGCTCGCCGAGTGCGGACGACGTCTCCTCGGTCGCCCCTGGTGACCACGATGCGCGCAACTCGAAGCCGGTTGAGGTCGGCTCGTTTTGCTTGCCGCCAAAGCCCTGCGTCACGACGGTTGTCACGGTCCCGCTGATGTTCCTGTAACCGGTTGTCCGGCTGTCTAGCGCCTCGATAAGCCAGCTCCAGCCAACCTCGTTGATGAGCGGGTCGGCTCCGATATCCGGCTCGAGCTCGGCCCGCACATAGCCGATGATCCGATACTTCCCATCCCAGCCAGCTTGACCCGCGGCGTCAAACAGCAGCACAAATCGACCCCAGCCGATCTCGTCGTCAGGGTCGCCGGGCGTTGCCGAAGCAGCGGCCGCGACCGCGTACGCGAACGGGGCGAGCCGCCGGGGCGGCGTCTCGGTATCGACCTTGAGGTCGGCCCTGAGCAGGCGCTGTTCCGCCATGGCCGTCTCGATCTCTGTCACCGCGCGGTGGAACTCGGCCTCGGCCGCAGCCTGGCCGCTCGCGGCCTGGCCGGATCGACCATGGTGATCGGAGTGAGTGCTCATGGCTTGCTGGGCGGGCGGGCTGGCAGGGATGCGCGGTGCGGACAGCGGCCTATCACGCCACGCGATCACGCCGGCCGGTTACCGCGTTCGCGTGGGACGCGGCGGGCACGGCGCCGATCACCAGTGTGGCCCCGCAGACGACGCAGTACCACTCCGGACAGCACTCGTCGACGCTGTCGGGGCAGCACCCTGTGAGGCCGTGGTGCTGGGCGAACATACGGCCCCGGCCGCAGTCAGGACAATGCCGGATGATCTCGGTCATCGGAGCCTCCATAACGCACCGCTCAGCTAACGATGCTGACACGACCTGGGGGCTAAGCCCCGCACCCCGGCGGCGTGTCACGCGCCGGAGTCAGCGGGCTGCCAGCCCGCGGCTGCTCCTGTGGCATCATCCTGGGGTGACATCGACAGCCCAAGAGTCGCCGTTCCTGCTGGCATGTCGTCGGCAGAAGGTGCCATATACGCCTGTCTGGTACATGCGCCAGGCTGGCCGGTCGCTGCCGGAGTATCGGGCGCTGCGGACCGAGAAGAAGATGCTGGACGCATTCTCGAACGCCGACCTGATCACCGAGATCACGCTGCAGCCGACTCGCCGCTACGACGTCGACGCGGCGATCTTGTTCAGCGACATCATCCTCCCGCTGCGCGCGATCGGGGTCGACATCGACATCCGGTCGGGCGTCGGCCCGGTGGTGGACCATCCGGTCCGCTCCGCCGCCGATGTGGCCAGACTCCGGCCGCTGCAGCCCGAGGACGTCCCGTACGTGTCCGCCGCCGTGACCAGCCTGGTTGGCGAGCTCAACGGTAAGCCGCTCATCGGGTTCGCCGGCGGCCCGTTCACGCTGGCGTGTTACCTGGTGGAGGGCGGGCCGTCCAAGAACTTCGACCTGACCAAGACGCTCATGTACAGCGAGCCCGCGCTGTGGTCAGACCTGATGGGCAGGCTCACCGAGATCACGATTGGCTTCCTGCGGACCCAGGTCGCCGCCGGCGTGACTGCCGTCCAGCTGTTCGACTCCTGGGCCGGGTCGCTGAGCCTGGACGATTACCGCGCCAACGTGCTGCCCTACAGTCGGAGGATCTTCGAAGCGCTCGCCGGCGCCGGCGTGCCACGAATCCACTTCGGGGTCGCCACCGGCGAACTGCTCGGCGCGATGGGCGAGGCCGGCGCGGATGTCGTGGGAGTGGACTGGCGGGTGCCCCTGGACGAGGCAGTCAGCCGGGTCGAGCCTGGCAAGGCGCTGCAGGGCAATCTCGATCCCGTCATCCTGATGGCTCCCTGGGAGGTCATCAAGCAGCGTGCGCTGCAGGTGCTCGACCGGGGGCGGACGGCCGAGGGTCACATCTTCAACCTCGGGCACGGCGTCCTCCCGGAGACGAATCCGGACGTGCTGGCCAGGCTGACCGAGCTGGTGCACACCGAGTCCGCCCGGTCGGCCTGATCGCCGCGGCGGGTCCCGCACGACCGGGTACCCGCCGCGGCTCGGTTACTCAGCGGCCGGCGGCCCAATGCGCCGACGCACGTAGCGACGCCGGCCGGCGTAGCCGAGCGCGGCGAGCACGGCCAGGATGACCAGGAACGGCAGCGCTGTCCCGAGCGCGGCCGCCGTCCAGCCGGCCGCGTGTCGCAGCGCGCGCCAGCCGGTCCGCAGCCCGGTCAGGAAGCTGGCACCGGCATGCTTCTTTGGCGGCACCACGTGCGGCGGCGACACCAGCGTCATGGTCACTGTGGCGTAGCTCGTCTCGTCGTCGAGCGCGCGCTGCTGAGCCAGCAGCGAGTTGAGCGCCGACTCGTCGGCGCTGATCTGCTGCTGGACCTGTAGCAGATCGGACACCGACGCGGCGCGCTGGAGCAGGCCGTCCAGCGCCGTGATGGCCGCCTGCTCCGACGTCACCAGGCTGCTGACGTTCGCGACCTCTTGAGTCACGTCGGTCGCCTGCTGATGCATGCTGAGCTGGGTGCCGAGGGCGGGCGAAGACAGCTGCCCGAGCACGGCGTCATAAGCGGGAACGGGGATCTTCAGCGTGATGTCGATCGTCTGGCCCGCGCGCGCAGAGCGGGCGGAGCCCGCCGTCTCGGCTGAGATGTAACCGCCCGCCGACTGGACGAGGCCGGTGATCTCGCGTGCGATCGCGCCAACGTTCGTCGCGCGCAGCTCGATGGACGCGGTGTAGACGATGTTCTGATCGGCGGGGGTGAGGCCCGCCGTCAGCGCGGCCCCGCTGCTACCGCCCGAGCTGCCACCGGCGGCATTACGTCCGGCGGGGGCGGCTACCGCGCCGCTGAAGGCGGAGCCAGTCGCGGCATTCTGGTGCTCGGCACGCGGCGGCGTGCCGGGCGCGGACGCAGTGGGCGGCGAGGACGTGCTGCTGCCGCCCGCACACGCGGTGAGGAGCAGGCAGCCTGCGATCAGAATGACGGCGCCGAACGCGCTGCGCCGGACGAGAAACGTGCGAGTCATGCACGTCGGACGTAGCCGCCACGCCGGCGGTTCCGGCCTGCCCGATAACGTTTCGGGCACCAGCCCGCGTCCAGCGATAATCGGTGCCGTGACGTTTCCGAAGATCGAGTTGCACGTCCACCTGGAGGGAACCGTCCGGGCCGCGACGTTGTTGCAGATCGCCCGGCGCAACGACGTACCACTGCCGGCCGCCACCGAGGGAGAGCTGCTCCAGCTCTACGAGTTCACCGACTTCGCGCACTTCCTCCGCGTGTGGCAGCTCACCACGAGCGCGCTGCGGCGGGACCGCGACTTCCGGCAGGTCCTGGTGGACTACGCGGGCGAGGCGTCCAGTCACGGCGCGGTCTACCTGGAAGGCATCATCGCGCCCGCGGAGCACGTCGCTAGGGGAGCGAGCTGGGACGAGGTGTACTCGGGCTATTGCGACGGCATCCAGGAGGCTCAGGAGCTGCACGGCGTGCAGGTCCGGCTCACGCCGGACATCAACCGCAGCTGCCCGACCGAGGCCGCCGAGCTGACCGCGCGGTACGCGGTGGCCTACGCGGACCGCGGCGTCGTCGGTCTCGGACTCGGTGGCAGGGAGGCCGAGTATCCGCCGGAGCTGTTCGCGCGTGCCTTCGCCGTCGGCTGCGACGGCGGTCTGGGCTCGGTCCCGCACGCTGGCGAGGCGGCGGGCGTTCCCTCGATCCGCGGCGCCCTGGACGCCTTGGGTGCGGTCCGGTTGCGGCACGGCGTTCGTGCGGTCGAGGACCAGGCGCTGGTGCGCGAGCTCGCCGACCGGGGGATCGTCCTGGATGTGTGCCCGATCTCGAACCTGCGCACCAGGGTGGTGCCATCACTCGCCGAGCACCCGCTACCCGCGCTGGTCGCGGCCGGCGTGCCGTGCTCGGTGTCCACCGACGATCCGGCGATGTTTGGTACCGACCTCGCCGCGGACTACGCCGCGGCCACCCGGCTCGGCGTCGGTCCACAGCAGTGTTACGAGGCGGGCGCGCGCGGCGCGCTGTGTGACGAGAGCACGCGCTCGAGCCTTCAGCGCATCGGCGCCGAGTTCGACTGGACGACGACCGTGTCGATCAGCGAGGCGGTGTGATGCCCGCGGCTGCGTCCCGGCCGTCGACACCACCTGGCGCGGGCTGGGCGGGCGGGGCTTCGGTGGCGGTCATCGGCGGCGGCATCTCCGGCCTGGCCGCCGCCTTCCTGCTCAGGAACGCCGGCCTGACGGTGACCGTACTGGAGGGCTCGCCGCGCCTCGGTGGCAAGCTCGCCGTCTCGGAGGTCGCGGGCGTGCCCGTCGACGCCGGAGCCGAGGCGCTGCTCGCGCGGCGCCCGGAAGGAACCGGCCTCATCGCCGAGCTCGGCCTGTCGGCTGCGCTCGAGGTGCCGGGCACGACGTCGGCAGGGATCTGGACCCGCGGCCGGGTCTGGCCGCTGCCACGGCGCCAGTTCATGGGCGTGCCCGCCGACTTCGACGAGCTGGCCGCGACGGGCATCGTGTCGGCCCCCGGCATTGCCAGGGCGAGGCAGGACCGCAGCCTGCCTGCCGACGAGCCGGGCGGGGACGAGTCGGTCACGAGCCGGGTTGGCGGCAGGCTCGGGACCGAGGTCGTAGACCGGCTGGTAGAACCGCTGCTCGGTGGCGTGTACGCCGGCCGGTGCGACGACTTGTCCTTCGACGCGACGCTGCCGGCTCTGGCCAGCGCCGCGCGCGGCCATGCCTCGCTGGCCGAGGCTGCCGCCTCGCTACTGCCGCCAGCAACCGACCGTGGCAGCGCCGTCGCAGGTAAGCCCGCGCCGCCGCCCGTGTTCACGACGCTGACGGACGGACTTGGCACCCTGCCCGCAGCGCTCGCGGCGGGCTCTGGCGCGGTCATCCGCACCGGTGCTATGGTCCGCGAGCTGACCCGGACCGCGGTTGGCTGGCGGCTCACGGTCGGCTCGGCGCACGCTCCCGAGTGGCTGGACGCAGACGCGGTGATCATCGCCGTGCCCGCCACGCCGGCCAGCAGACTGCTGACCGGGGCGGCGAACGGCGCTGCGGCCGCGGGCCGGGCCGCCAGGGCCCTGGCCGAGATTAAGTACGCCAGCATGGCGATCGTCACGCTCGCGTACCCGGTGACCGCATTCGGCCAGCCCGTGACCGGCAGCGGGTTCCTGGTGCCCGCAGTCGACGGCCGCGCCGTGAAGGCCGTCACCGTCAGTACGGTCAAGTGGCCGCACCTGCAACGCGACAATCCTGGCGTGCACCTGGTCCGGTGCTCGGTCGGGCGACTGGGCGAGGACGTCGTGCTGCAGCGCGACGATGCCGAACTTGCCGCGCTCGCCGCCGCCGACCTGGCCGACGCGACGGGCGTGCGCGGCGACCCGGTGGATGTGCGGGTCACCCGGTGGGGTGGCGGGCTGCCGCAGTACAGCGTCGGCCACCTGGACCGGGTAGCCGCCATCAGGGCCGCGATCGCCGCGGTACCGGGCCTGGCGGTCTGTGGTGCCGCCTACGACGGCGTCGGCATCCCGGCGTGCATTGCCACCGCCAAGCTGGCGGCCGACCACGTGCTCGCCTACCTCAGCGGCCGCGCGGAGTCGAAGTAGCCGCGCGGTGGGCCCCGCGTCAGGGTTCAGCCCGGCAGATCCTCCGGGCGCTTCGCTGCGAGCCTGCCGTGCAGCACTCCGGTGGCCTGGCCGACCTCGATCAGGTATCCGTCCGGATCCCGCATATAGCAGCGGATCTCGGCGTCCCGGTCGATCGGTGGCGTAACGAACTCGGCACCCTTCGCCTTCCACTGCTCGTAGCAGGCGTGGATATCGGCAACACGCAGGTTCAGGAAGATCGACGTGGTGTCGCCAGGCTCGTAGTCGACCACCGAGATGCCTGGCTTATCAGGGGTCGGCGGCCCGCCAGGGTTCATGATGATCCACGAATTGGACAGCTTGATGATGCACGGGTTCTCCTCGAGGACAACAGTGCCGCCAAGGACACGCGAGTAGAAGTCCCGCGACCGTGCCACCTTCCGGACGGTGATGAACAGCGTGACCAGAAAGCCCTCTTTGGGCGCGGGCAGGTTCGCGAAGTCGATGTGCGGCGAAGGTTCGGTCATGCGAGTGATCTGCCCGCGATGACCAGCCTTCATCCACCGCGCGGCAAGTCTGGTTATCGCGCACCCACCCGGCTAGCCCATTCCGCAGCGCTGTGCCGCGCTAGGCAGTCCACAGGTCAGCACACCGTTCGGGCATCGGTCCTGACAGCATGTCCGTGTGGTGGTGCGCCCGGTCCTCGGCGTGGACGCCTGCCCCGCGGGCTGGGTTGGCGTCGTGCTGGCCGGGCGCGGCGTCCGCGTGGTCGTGCACGCGGAGATCGGCGGCCTTGTCTCGCTGGCGGCCGCGGCCGGACCACTCGGCGCGATCGCGATCGACATTCCGATCGGGCTGGCCGACTGCGGCCCGCGGCAGGCGGACCTGCTGGCGAGGACGGCGGCTGGGCGGCGCTGGGCGTCGGTGTTCGTGACACCGGTACGCGCTGCCCTGCGGGCTGACACTTATGCCGAAGCCCTCGCGGTGAGCCGGACGCTGACGGGCCGTGGCATCTCGAGCCAGGCGTTCCGGCTGCGGGACAAGATCCTGCAGGTCGACAGCTGGCGCGGGCGCTCGCCGTGCATGGTGGTCGAGGCGCATCCCGAGCTGAGCTTCGCGGCGATGGCCGGCATGCCGCTGTCGGACAGCAAGTCCACCTGGGCAGGCGCGGTCCGGCGGCGCGACTTGCTGGCAGCGAACGGCCTCGACCTGGCTGGCGATCTCGGCCTATCCGGACTGCGCGTCGGCGTCGACGACGTGCTCGACGCGGCTGCCGTGGCATGGACGGCGGGGCGGGTCGCGGCCGGCACCGCCCGGCGACTGCCCGCCGTGGCCGAACGATTCAGCGACGGTGTCGACTGCGCGATCTGGACCTGACGGCGCCCCCCTAGCAGGCGGTTGTCCTGCCATCGCCGTAGCTGCGAGGATCGCGTCCATGCCTGTGCACCTGGTTCGGGCCCGTGACCTTTACCCAGCAGCTCCGTACGCGTACGCCTCGGTCGCGCCGCCCGGCAGCCTGGTATTCACGGCCGGAGCGTGCCCGCTTGACGCGGCCGGTGTCGTCACCGATCCGGGCGACTACGCCGCGCAGGCCGGGCGCGTCATCGCCAACCTGCGGACCGCGCTGGCGGCGGCCGGAGCGAATCTGGACGACGTGCTGAAGACGACCGTGTACGTGGCCACCGCGAACCGGCGCGATCTGCTCGAGGTCTGGCAGGTGGTGCACGCCGCGTTTGGTTCGCACGGCGCGCCGAGCACGCTGCTCGGGGTCAGCGTTCTCGGCTACGAGGGGCAGCTCGTCGAGATCGAGGCGGTCGCGCTCGCCGCCGCGGCGGATCGCTAGTCAGTGCCGGATAATTCCGCGCGGGGGCGGCCGGGCCGTCGCATCGGGCCGGCCCTGGAGGGCAGCCGTCCCGCCTCAGCCAGGGCGCGGCGGAGCAGGAACTCGATCTGAGCGTTCGTGCTCCGCAGCTCATCCGCGGCCCACCGGCTCAGCGCGTCATGGACGGCCGGGTCTAGCCGGAGCAGGATGTTTTTGCGCTCGCTCACTGTGGTTCGGTGCCTGTGCTCGCCAGTGCCGGACGGTCACGAATACAGCGAGCCGGTATTGACCACCTGCTGGGTTGCCTGCTCACTGCACAGGACCACTAGCAGGTTCGACACCATGGCGGCCTTGCGTTCCTCGTCCAGTTCGATGACGCCCTCCTCCTCCAGTCGCTGCAGCGCGAGCTGGACCATGCCGACGGCACCCTCGACGATCCGCGCCCGGGCGCCCACGACGGCGTTAGCCTGCTGCTGGCGCAGCATCGCCTGGGCGATCTCCGGCGCGTACGAGAGCCGGGTCAGCCGGGACTCGATGATCTGCACGCCGGCGGGCTGCACCCGCGCGGCGATCTCGGCCGACAGCCGCTCGGTGATCTCGTCGGCGTTCTCGCGCAGCGATAGCACCGCCTCGCCGCGGCTGTCGTAGGGGTAGCTGGACGCGATGTGCCGGACCGCCGTCTCCGTCT
>Ga0187783_10002898_pt1 | contig 12689 bp, 11 predicted proteins | sample 1015_SJ02_MP02_2_FD_132471 | JGI IMG/M metagenome (GOLD analysis project Ga0187783, IMG submission 132471) | Tropical peat soil microbial communities from peatlands in Department of Meta, Colombia - 1015_SJ02_MP02_20_MG | ecosystem: Environmental > Terrestrial > Soil > Wetlands > Peat | place... | reverse complement strand
TACGGTCAGCGATATGCGCGGCTCGATTCAGCAGAACTTGGCATCCTCCGGCGCACACTTTGATACCATGACCAGCCAGGTGCAACAGCTAAGTGAGAGCCTAGATGAGGCCAAGGCACGCCTCTCAAAGCTAAGCGAGCAGATGTCCCAGATGCAGACCATTCTTACCACGCTCCCGGCCTCCAATCCTGCGGCGCCGGCCGTGGGCTCACCGGGAGCTCTTCCCGCCCCGGGGGCACCACCCGTCCCGGACGCCGACTCGCTATACACACAAGGGTTGAGTTATTACAACGGCGGACAGTATGATCTGTCAATCCAGGCCTTCAATGATTATCTGAAGTATTACAAGGACACTGATCGCGCCTCAAATGCCCAGTTCTATATCGGTGAGTGCTATTACAGCCAGCAGGATTACAAGCGCGCCATCGAAGCGTACGACGCGTGCAGTGAGAAGTACCCTGCCGGCAACAAAGCAGCCGCGGCCCAATTAAAAAAGGGGTTTTCCTTGCTGGCACTGGATGAGAAGACGGCGGGAATTCGCGAATTGCGCTCCGTGGTCCAGCGCTTTCCCGATTCCCATGAAGCCGACTTGGCGCGTCAACGGCTGAAGAAGTTGGGCATCACGGTGCCTGCCGCAGCACACAAGAAAAGCTCATAATTCACGGTCTTGAGCGCTTGGCTGGCTTGGCATTTTGCGCCCTCGCACCCACACTCTTCATGGGAGGATCTCATGTCCGGAACTGTCAATAAAGTTATTTTGGTGGGTCGACTGGGTAAAGACCCGGAGATCAAATACATGCCAAGTGGCGCACCCATGGCCAAGTTCAGCCTCGCCACTGACGAGAGCTTTAAGGATAAGACGGGCGAGAAGCAGGAACACACCGAATGGCACAACATCGTGGCGTGGAATAAACTGGCAGAAATCTGCGGGGAATACCTGACCAAGGGGAAGCTGGTTTATATCGAGGGTTCGATTCGGAGCCGGCAGTGGCAGGACCAGTCTGGTAACAAACGCACTTCCTACGATATCATCGCGAACTATATGCAGATGCTTGGATCAAAAGCCGACTCGGAGCGCACTCCGGGCGGAGGCATGAATCGCGCCGCCCCAGAGCGCCCAGCACCCTCGGCGCCCCCGCCCAGCGCGGAACCGATTTCGCCTCCCGAAACCGAAATCAGCGATGAGGACATTCCCTTCTAGCTCGGGGTTAAACCAATCCTCACGGTTTACCGGATAATTTGTTTTCCACCCAAGACCCCTGCCACCTGGAGAGGGAAGTTCCGTTCCCGACACTTCTTTCCAACCGGATGTGAACATCCGGACAGTTACTGATAGCCTCTTTACCCAAGCCGCGAGGATCCATACCTGCTTTGCCCAGTACTCCCCGTTAATGTGGCGGAGGCGGGCCATGCCGCTTGTGCCTCTCATCGATCTGCCTTACCAACTCATCAAACTTCTTCGCTTGATCGGGGTTCAGGATTTGCCGGATGCGCGCGCGTGTCTCCATATGAATCGCTTGGAACTGCGGATCGACCTGCTTTTGCAAATCCGTCATTTTTTGCGAAGACTCGTCAAGAATCTGGCCCACCTGCTGGATCTGGGCGTCGGATAGGTTCAGTTCCTTCTTAAGGTGGGCCACCGCACGATTTTTGTTGAACCCTCCGGGGTGCTGAATGCGACCGGTGTGCCAGAAGAAGTAGTAAACTCCCACACCCCCAAGAATGGCTCCCAGGACAATGGTGGCGCCGAAATAAAGATAAGCCCGGCGGGTCATTTTACCTCGTTCGTAATGGCGGGTACCGGAGCATCCACCGGCGCCGCATCGGATGATTCCTGCACGCCGGCTTCTCCGATAGGATCGGAGTAGGCCAGCGAGGCTTCCTGCGCAGATATCTGGATGTCGGCTGCGCCCAGCCCTCGGACCGGCCCCGTCGACGGCAGCGCCAGCGCCAGAAGCACCAATAACGTCAGCACCAAAGTTGCATAAACAAAGCGCCTTCCCACGCGCTCGAAGAAATCCGACACGCTCGGCGCTTTACTCAGTTCACTCAGTCGGCGGACCAACCGCTCGGCAAATCCCAGCGAAGGCTCGACGGGTTCTTCACGTTTCCAAAGGTGGAATCCCGCTCGCACTAGCCGCAAATCGCGCTGATACTGAGCGCACGAAGCACACTGCCTGACGTGCTCCAAAACCTCCAACGGTTGCTGGCCGTCCCAAATAACGTCTAATCGGTCGCGAATATCCTCACAACGCATGGCCTTTATTTTCCTCCCGCCAATGGCGCAAATCTTCCAACATACGCTTCCGGGCGCGGTGCAGCCGAACTTTCACGGTGGTCGGTTTCAGCTTCAGTGTCTCGGCAATTTCTTCCACAGAATAATCCTGCAATTCCTTCAAAACCAGGATTTTTCTGTCATCTTCGGGAGCCCGGTCTAAGAGCTTATTTACCAGATCCTTCAGGACTGTCTGTTCTTCGTGATCCAGAACCTCCTCCGGTTGACTTTCCGCATTGGCCTCCAACTCCTGCTGGCTGTTTTCCCCCATCTGCCAGTAAAAACTCACCCGCGATGCACGCTCATGCCGCAAATAATCGTAGCAGTGGTTGGTAGCGATGCGGCTGAGCCAAGTCGCGAAAGAAGACTGGAAGTTATAACTCCGAACCGCCCGAAACGCCTTGATGAAAATCTCTTGCGCAAGGTCTTCCACCTCATCGCGCCGTCGAACCAAATGGTAAACCAGCGAGAATACGCGCTGCTGGTGTTTCTGCACCAAGGGCCCAAAAGCCTCCGAATCCCCCTGCTGTGCACGCTTGATCCATTGAATTTCTTGGGCAACCTGTGCGCCGGAGTTTTCCATCGGGCTTCCATTATAAGCCAACCCTCACTGATTCCGACGAGGCCGGAACCTTTCGGGTTACAGTAACTTGTGCGGCAAATTTCTAATCAAATTCTCATCAAGATTTTAGTTGACCATTTAATCATATCGTGCAAGAATGCACATCATGATCATCGGAACAAGACTAAAAAAGCTTAGAGAAGAACGAAACCTTTCGCAAGGTGATATCGAAAAACGAACCGGATTGCTGCGCTGCTATATCTCGCGGGTCGAGAACGGGCACACTGTTCCGTCCCTTGAAACCCTCGAGAGGTTGGCGGCGTCGCTTGAACTCCCCCTCTACCAATTGTTCTTTGAGGGCGACGAGCCACCGACGCTCCCCAACCTCAGCAAACGCCAGACTACAGAAGAGCTAGTTCTCGACGCAGAACAAGAAAAGGAACTGCGTTTTTACGAGAAAGTGAAGCGGCTTCTCAGCCGGATCGAAGAGAAGGACCGCCAGCTCCTGCTGTATATGGCTCAAAAGCTAGCGAGTCGGTAAGTTCTTTGGTTTCAGTGCGATGGGGGAGTGTCTCTGGTTGAAATCAGAGGCCAGGGGGGAACTATTCCCACTCGATGGTGCCGGGGGGCTTCGAGGTGATGTCGAAGACAACTCGGTTCACCCCCTTAACCTCGTTGACAATTCTGGTGGCCATTCGCTGTAGTAGGATCTCTGGTAGCCGAGCCCAATCAGCCGTCATACCATCCTCCGACTCTACGGCGCGAATGCCAATTGTCGACGCGTAAGTGCGGGCGTCACCCATCACTCCCACGCTTGAAACGGGCAAAAGGACCGCGAACGACTGCCAAAGCCGGTCGTAAAAGCCTTGTGTCCTCACTTCGTGTTGGACGATCGCGTCCGCCTCTCGTACCATTCGAAGGCGGTCGGGGGTTACTTCCCCGACAATGCGCACCGCCAACCCTGGGCCGGGAAAGGGTTGGCGGTTCACTAAGGATTTTTCCAATCCAAGTTCGCGCCCCACGATTCGTACTTCATCCTTGAACAGCTCGCGCAAGGGTTCAATCAACTTGAACTTCAAGTCGGCGGGCAGACCGCCCACGTTATGGTGGCTCTTGATGGTGGCGGCGGGACCCTTAACCGATACGGATTCAATTACATCGGGATAGAGAGTTCCCTGCACCAGGAACTCCACATCACCTAGCGCCCGGGCTTCGGCCTCAAACACTCGGATGAACTCCTCACCAATAATCTTCCGTTTGCGCTCCGGGTCGGTGACGCCTGCCAAGCGACTAAGGAACCGATCCCGGGCGTCGACCGCTTTTACCTTCAGGTGAGCTTGCTCTCGCAGCTTGCCACTGATCTCTGCAAACTCGTCTTTCCGCAGTAAACCATTATCCACAAAGACGCAGGTCAGCCGGTCGCCCAGCGCTCGCCCCACCAACGTTGCGGCCACTGCTGAGTCCACTCCCCCGGAGAGCGCACAGATAGCGCGTTTATCCCCCACCTGCTCACGGACATTTTGTATGGTCTGTTCAATAAACGATCCGGGAAACCAGTTGGGCTTGATGCCGGCGGCCTGTGAGACAAAACGCTCCAGCACCTCGCGTCCCCGTATCGTATGGTGAACCTCCGGATGGAACTCCAGCGCGTACATTCGCGCCTCAGGATTTTCGATGACCGAAATGGCGTTCTGCGTCCGCCCGGTAATAGCAAACCCCGGGGGAACCTCCACGACGTGGTCGCCGTGGCTGTTCCAGACCTTCAGGGGTGTGGGAAAGCCTGCCAGCAGCCGGGAAGACGGCAAGATGTCAAGCTCGGCGAAACCGTATTCACGCCGCCCCGCCGGTTCGACCTTTCCCCCCAGTTTGTACGCCATCCACTGCAAGCCGTAGCAGATGCCCAGCACGGGCAGGTTGAGCTTCAGCACGCGCTCGTCGCAGACTGGCGACGCAGGGTCATAAACGGACGAAGGGCCGCCGGAAAGAATCAAGGCCTGCGGATTCATGCGCACGAGATCGTCAAAGGGGAGGTTGCACGGCACGATTACCGCATACACCTGAAGCTCGCGAATGCGCCGAGCAATCAATTGGGTGTATTGCGAACCAAAATCGAGAACGACGACGGGATTGGGAATAGGCATAGCGTGAACCAGGAAACAGAAGTTAGGAGCTAGGAGTTAGAAGCAAGTACTCTGTTAATACATGGGACATCACTCTAGCGCGTTGAATCTCGCTCGTGGCGGCTCTACGCTTCCAGCTTCTCTATTCTGACTTCTCACTCCTCGATTCTAACTTCTAACTCCTCACTTCTCTATTCTCACTTCGCCACGATACTCACGAGTTTCCCAGCCACGATGATGATTTTCTTCACTTTCAGTCCCGCCAGGTGCTGGACAACTTTCTCCTCCGCCAGCGCCTTGGTTCGAATTTCCTCCTCCCCTGCGCTGGTGGCCACGTGGATACGCGCGCGCAGCTTGCCGTTAACCTGCACGGGGTACTCCAATTCATTTTCAGCCGCCAGTTCCGCGTCAAACGCCGGCCAGGGAACTTTCAAGAGTGGCTCAGCATGGCCAAGACCTTCCCAGAGCTCGTCCGCCACGTGCGGGGTAAACAGTGAGAGGATGGCAACCAGGAATTCCAGCGCCGTCTTCAGGACCGTGGGGCGGATCTTTCCGGCCTCCGCCGGCGCGTCGAGATCGGTCAGCTCGTTGAAGAGCTTCATCGTGTCAGAGATATCGGTATTGAAATGCCAACGCTCTTCCATGTCTTCGGTCACGTGCCGAAGCGTCTGGTGGGCCTTGCGCAACAGGCGGCGCTCCTCGAGGGTCAGGGTTGCCTTTTCTTCGGCTGTCAAATTCCCTGCCCTTACGCCTTGGAGTTTGTCGGCGTGCTTCGCCACCATCCGGTAGACGCGGCCCAAAAACCGAAACGCGCCTTCCACGCCCGCATCGCTCCATTCCAGATCATTTTCCGGCGGCGCGGCAAAAAGTATGTACAGCCGCGTTGTATCGGCGCCGTATTGGGCAAATAACTGGGTGGGGTCCACGACGTTCCCTTTGGACTTTGACATCTTTGCGCCGTCTTTAATCACCATGCCTTGAGTAAACAGCCGCGCCACGGGCTCGGAAAAATCCACTAGGCCGATGTCGCGAATGACCTTGGTGAAGAAACGCATGTAGATCAGGTGCAGAATGGCGTGCTCGATGCCGCCGATGTATTGGTCAACCGGGAACCAATACTTTACAGCTTCTTTGTTAATGGGCGCGGTAGCGATTTTGGGATCGGTGTAGCGGTAGAAGTACCAGGAGGAATCAACGAATGTGTCCATGGTATCGGTCTCGCGCCGCGCGGGCGTGCCGCACTTCGGACACGTCGTATTAACAAATTCCGGCACATCCGCCAGCGGTGAGTGCCCTTGCCCGGTCAGCTTGACGTTCGGCGGCAGCACTACAGGCAAGTCGCATTCCGGCACGGGGACAATTCCGCACCCCCCGCAATAAATCATGGGGATCGGAGTGCCCCAATAGCGCTGGCGCGAAATTCCCCAATCCTTGATGCGATATTGAACCGTGCCTTTGCCGAATCCCTTTGCTTCCGCGTCGCGGGTCATACGCTCGATGGCCGCTTCCGAGGTGAGCCCGGTATAGGGGCCTGATGCCACCAGGCGTCCGTAGTCTACCATCGCGTGGAGAGGCGCGTCAGCTTCCGCTCCCGCGGGAGTTCCCTCCGGCACAATGACCGTGCGAATGGGCAGCCCATAACTCAAGCAGAATTCATAATCGCGCTCGTCGTGCGCCGGCACCGCCATGATGGCCCCCGTGCCGTATTCCATCAGTACAAAGTTGGCAAGCCAAATGGGAACCGCTTCCCCGTTGTAGGGATTGCGCGCCGTAAAACCGGTGTCCGCGCCCACCTTGGCGAGGTCCACTTCCACGCGCGCACGAACCGACGAGGCCTTAATTCTCTCCACTTCCTCGCGCAGCCGTGTGGGCTCCTTGGAATTGGCCAGAAGATCGTCTACCAGAGGATGATCGGGCGCCAGAAACACGGCGCTACAGCCGAAAATCGTGTCCACCCGCGTGGTGAAAATACGCACCGGCTTCCAGAGATCGTTGACGGTAAAATCCACAAACGTGCCGGTGGATTTGCCGATCCAGTTCTTCTGCATGGTCAGCACACGCTCCGGCCAGCGCACCAACTCTTTCATGTCGTCAATCAATGGCTCGGCATAGGCGGTGATCCTCAAGAACCACTGTTCGAGTTCGCGCTCGATGACGGGCGTCTCTTCATGCCGCCAGCAACAGCCATCCACCACCTGCTCGTTGGCCAGCACGGTTTCACACTGCGGGCACCAGTTCACGCGGCTCTTCTTGCGATAGGCAAGGCCGCGCTCGTACATTTTCAAAAAGAACCACTGGTTCCAGCGGTAGTATTCCGGCACGCAGGTGGCAATCTCGCGCCGCCAGTCGTAGCTCACGCCCAAGCGCTGGAGCTGCTTCCGCATGCGGTCGATATAACTGAACGTAAATTCGGAAGGATGCCGCTTATGCTTGATCGCGGCGTTTTCCGCGGGCAAACCGAAGGCGTCCCAGCCGATAGGATGCAGGATGTTGAAGCCCTTCATCCACATGTATCGGGCCAGCGCGTCGCCGATGGAATAGTTGCGCACGTGGCCCATGTGAATGTCGCCCGAGGGATAAGGCAGCATTTCGAGCACGTAGTATTTGGGCCGTCCGGGCTCGGCCTCGGTCTCAAACAACTTGTTGTCGGCCCAGCGTTTTTGCCATTTGGCTTCGATGTCCTGCGGGTTGTAGTTGGGGTCCATGGTTAGAATTCTGAGTTACGAATTCTGAATTATGAGCTAAATTGGATGGATTCTGTACTCAGGAAGCGTAATGCCGCTTTCAGAATTCAAAATTCATAATTCAGAATTCCAAGAATCATTCCTCTCCTAGAAGCTTTCTGGCGGCGTTAATTCCCTTCTCCGTAGCGCAGAACCAAACATCAGCAACGTGATCCGGGCGAAAACTCACCCTCTGCGCCTCATGCCCATTGAAGATACAGGCCACTGCGTATCCTTCGCGGATCAACTCCCGGAGGGCATGAATAATTTCCGGCGGCGAAACCGGGGCCGCACTTCTCGCGGCCCATGACGAGGGGTCGCGTTCGCCGTCCCACTCGTTGATATTCTTGCCGATAATCTCCACCGTGACATAGTCTTCTGCAATCGCGTCGAGGACCAGATCGAGAATCGATTGGAACCGGCCCCGTGAGAGCCCGTCCCACCAACCGTCAACGTTAACCACTGGCTTCGACTCCCGCATTGGGGAACAAGGCTCGACGGGCTTCCAGCACTTCATCGATCTCATAATCCTTGCTGGGATCGGCCTCGCCGGTCGTACAGGTGAAGCACGCATGGCCCGCGAAGGCGGAGCCGATTACCCAAATCGGTTCGCCGCACGCGCAACGCGCTCCCGCGAGTGCCTCCTCAAGACAGGCCAGCAAACGCCTGCGCAAATCGGCGGGATCCTCGTCGGGGTTATTCTTCAAGTGCAACTTTAAGTAATTCTCAACTCCAATCGGTACGAAACCCATTTTGCCCTCATGCCCCCTGGGCCAGTTTCCTCATCATTCGCACATTGCGCTTATCGTCGCCAGGTTTATCTATCGGCGTCTCGCAGATGAACGGAATGTTTTTCAGCTTCGGATGGCGCACGATGCGCGCAAAAGCTTCTCCGCCGATTTGCCCTTTGCCGATGTGCTCGTGGCGGTCAGCATGGGAACCGAACGCGGTTTTGGAATCATTGGCGTGAATGATCCGTACTTTCTTGATGCCAATCGTAACGTCCAGTTGCTTCACCATGGCGTTGAGCCCTTCAAGCGTATGAATGGGGTAGCCTGCTTCAAAGCTGTGTGCGGTATCGATGCAGGCACCGACCGGCAAGTCCTTTTCCACGCCCGCCATGATCTCCGCCACTTCTTCGAAGCTGCGGCCAATGGCGGTTCCCTGCCCGGCAGTGTTTTCAATCAGGATGGTTAGGCCATCGAGGTTCAACCCTGCCGAGGCCTGGCGCAGCGATTCCACGCAGGTAGCGATGGCCGCTGCCGGTTCGGCTCCTTTGGCGCTCCCGGGGTGAGTGACCAGGAAATCCGCGCCCAAGGCCATGGCCCGCTCCAGTTCGCGGCGGAAGGCAGCAATCGAGCCCGCGCGGATGACGGCGTCCGACGATGCCAGGTTAATCAAATAGTTATCGTGGATGGCCACGGGGGACAGGCCGTGAGCATGGCGCGCCACCCGAAAAGCCTCACAATGGGCGGGAGTGGGCTCAAGGGAGCGCCAACCCCGGGGGTTTGCGGAAAACATCTGGAAGGTGTCACACCCGATCTTTTTTGCATGATGCGCCGCATTCTCCAGCGCCCCTGCGATCGAAGTGTGCACACCTACCTTCATTAGAATTTCTCCGCCAAGTTAATTGTTCATGGTAACAGACCCGTTCGAAAGGAGTCAACGGACGCAAGCCGTCGAAGGGAGGTCCTGTTTTTCCTTTTTCGGCCGGAATAGTCTCTTTTTGCGGTCATTTTTTCGGGCGACTTTGTGTCGCCCACGTTTTATTGTAAGTGGCTTTCTTTCAGTATGTTCTCAACTTCGCCACATGAAAAAATGCTCTTTCCGGCTCTTTGTTTTCAAGAAGTTCTCAACTTCGTTAAGAATGTCAATCGCAGGGCATAATGTCGGCGTGGGGATTGGTGCAGTGTGAGGCTCGAATTGTGGATCATCATCCATCCTTTTTGCTCCGCAGCCGGACAGCGCGACCAGTCATCACTCCTCCGGGTTCCTTTGCCGCGACGACCAGCCGCCCGCCAGCAGCCCGGGTGGCTACGGTGCAACAAGTTAATTTTAACTCTAGCCTATTCTTTCGCATTTGTCAAGCGAAATTATTCTTCGGCGGGAATTCGCCGGGAATTCGCCCCTCACATTGCCCGCCTAGCCAAGAGAAATTCATTGCATGATTGATGACAGGGAGACCGTAACTATGCGCTTCCATTCCTCCACCCTCGCCCAAAAAGCGGTATACTGCGGGGTTGATTGTCGGGACGAATGTTGGCGCGAGGCCCCGCCACCCTATTTCGAATTCACCGCATTGAATCATTAACTTGGGAGGTAAAAATGCAACCTTTTCATTATCATGTTTTCATATGCGATCAGAAGAAGCCGGAGGGAGTTCCCTGCTGCCCCGCGCGGGGTTCGTCGGCAACCATCGAGGCGTTGCGGAAGGAAGTAGCGGCGCGCGGCCTGTTGGACGAAGTGCAGATCACGACGTGCGGGTCGCTGGGCGTTTGCGAGCGCGGCCCCAACCTCGTGGTCTATCCCGAAGGTGTCTGGTACTCAGGCGTACGGGCGGAAGACGTCCCCGAACTCGTCCATTCACATTTTGTCGAGGGCCGCGTGCTGGAGCGTCTCGCGAATCGCGACGAAGCCAAATTGCGCGCGGAAATCAAATCGAATCGCGCCAAGTTTCTGGCGGCACAGCAAGCCAGGGATGCATCGGGCGTCCTGCCCGATGATCTGAACCAAACCTTGCGCGGGTATATGGAGAGCCGGGCGCTGCTGACGGCCCTCGAACTTGACGTTTTCACGGCGGTGGGAAGTGGCAGCACGGCGGAGGAGGTCGCGATGAAAATTTCCACCCACCCCCGCGCCACGGAAATGCTGCTTAATGCGCTCGTCGCCATGGGCTTGCTCTCGAAGCAGCACGGAATATTTCATACCACGCCCACAACGTCACGCTATTTTGCGGAAGGATCAAAGGACAATGCCCGGCCGGGACTGATCCACATCGCCAACATCTGGCATCGTTGGTCGAACCTCACGGACTGTGTGCGCGCGGGAACAGCCGTGGGCCACCAGGAAATGGCGGAGCGTGGCGACGACTGGACAGAGCCATTCATCGCGGCTATGCATCACAACGCTGCGGAGCGGGGGCCGCTGGTGGTTCAGGCCGTCGGCCCGGCGGCCGACGAGCGCCTGCTGGATGTGGGCGGAGGCTCGGCGGCATACTCCATCGCTTTCGCCAAGGCCCGCGAAAAACTGCACGCGACGGTGCTCGACCTGCCGACCGTCCTGCCCATTGCGCAACGGCACATCAAAGCAGCGGGAGTGGAGGGGCGCGTAGAGACTCGGTCCGGCGACTTGCGGCGCGATTCTCTGGGCCAAGGCTTCACCCTGATTCTGGTTTCCGCCATTTGCCACATGCTGAGCCCTGAAGAGAACCAGGATTTGCTCCGCCGCTGTTATGATGCGCTTGAACCTCATGGCCGCGTGGTAATCCAGGACTTCATCCTGGAACCGGATAAAACCGCGCCGACGCAGGCCGCGTTATTCGCCCTCAATATGCTGGTGGGAACACCCGCAGGCAGCACCTATAGCTACGAAGAGTACACGGCATGGTTGCGCAAGGCGGGATTCCAAGAGGTAAAGGATATTCGGCTGCCGGGACCCTCGAGTTTGATATTTGGGGTGAAATAGGCGGAAAGCGGAAGGCAGTATGCAGAAAGCAGTAAGCGGAAAGCAGCAGACGGGGTGGTTCGCGAACCGCCCCCTCGACTTTCTACATTTGTGATAGCCCTGAGTTCGTTACCAAGGCTCCTACCTTCCCCGGCTCTGCCGCTTGCTTTGCGGAAAGGCTCGGCCTTTCCGATCGGGATAACCTCTTCCTTTTCCCATCCTTACTTTTCTAAGCAAGGTAGCGCGGACCTGTTTTTTAGGTCCGCGGTTCTTCCGCCCATCACAAGCAACGTAGTTCTTCCGCCCGTCACAAGGAAAAGCTACACAACCACGACGAAAAGCCGCGGACCTACCGAACAGGTCCGCGCTACAAAATTTCACGCGGCCAGCGCTTCCAGTAGCGAAGGCTCGACCATCGATAGTCCTCGGCCCGCTCTACCCGCCCCGCTCGCACCGGGTTCTCAGGAATTAGGGAGGCGTAGCCTCATAAAATTAAACTTACGGAACGCGCCCGAAAAGGCCGAGCCTTTTCGCTAAGCAGGCGGCGGAGCCGATCATCGCGCCCAACCAGTGCCATATGCAACAGGCTACATCATAAATGTAAAAACTCGAGGGGTGGTTCGCGAACCGCCCCTCCGCCAGTCGACGCGTCGACCTATCTACGAGTAACTCTTCAACTTTCGCCGTTCAACTCTTTGACTCTTCGATTCCTTAACTCTTCAACTTCCACTCATCACCAGATCGTGCAGCGATCGCTCGGCGGGCGGACCATGGGGTCACCCGCCTTGCAACCAAAGGCCTTGGCGAAGGCCGGCAGATTGGAGAGCGGTCCGATCACGCGGAATTTTGGCAGGGGGTGGGGGTCCACATTGGTCAGCATCCGCGAGTATTCCGGACGCATATTCTCTTCCCAGCTCTGGGCGTACCCAATGAAAAACCGTTGTTCCGGGGTAAATCCGTCAATATCCTTCGGGCGGGATTTGCCTTCGAGCGACTTTTGGTAGGCGGCGTAGGAGATGGCTAGTCCCCCGAGGTCCGCGATGCTCTCACCCTCCACCAGTTTGCCGTTCTCGTGAAGTTTGTCTTCCACAAAGAAGCCATCAAACTGACTGGCCACACAGGCGCCGCGTGCTTCGAAATTCTTTTTGTCTTCCGGCGTCCACCAGTCTTTCAAGTTGCCCTGCGCATCGAACTGGCTTCCTTCGTCATCAAAGCCGTGCGTCATCTCGTGGCCAATAATCGATCCCATCGCGCCGTAGTTAAGGGCATCATCCGCCTGAAAATCAAAGAAGGGAGGTTGCAGGATCCCGGCAGGAAAGACGATTTCGTTCAATTGCGGGTTGTAG
>Ga0187783_10002897_pt1 | contig 12691 bp, 7 predicted proteins | sample 1015_SJ02_MP02_2_FD_132471 | JGI IMG/M metagenome (GOLD analysis project Ga0187783, IMG submission 132471) | Tropical peat soil microbial communities from peatlands in Department of Meta, Colombia - 1015_SJ02_MP02_20_MG | ecosystem: Environmental > Terrestrial > Soil > Wetlands > Peat | place... | reverse complement strand
TGGTGATCAGCGGGCCGTAGTTCGTGAAGCCGCCCACGGTGCTCGCGCCGCTGGTGCCGAGAGGGTCAAGCTGCCAGTACGAGCTGCCGGGGTTGCGCTCGCTGAACGTGCAGCTCAGAAGTATCTGGGCCGGCGGGCCGCCGAGGCTGTCACGCACTGTCAGCCGGGCGCCCGCGGCAACCTTCAGCAGCTTGGCGGCGGCGAGTGGCAGGCACGCCTGCACTGACTTACCTGGCTGAGCCGTGGCCGCCGGCCAGTGGCCGCTGACCAGGATCGCGTGCTGGCGGAACCCTGCCATGGACTCCAGGACAGCCTGCGCCTTGCGCCCTGCCAGCGCGGCGGGCAGGTCCAGCGGGTCAGACTCGCGCGCAGTCAGGTAGCTCAGCGGCAGGCCCGCCGCTGCGCGGCTGAGCGTGCCGGTCACCACCGCTGAGGTGGCGGCGAAGTCCGTAGTGCCGGCCGTGACCAGGATGGCGCTGCTTGAGTTGTCGGCCAGCGTCTCGCGGTTGGCCACGGTGACCGTCGAGGATGCGAATGCCGCTGCGGCGGCGGCGGAGACCGCAGTCAGCAGGACTGTCAGGGCCGTGATGCCGAAGGCGAGCCGATGCAGAGTCAGGTACCGGACCGCGGCGGGCATCCGAGGCATGAGGACGCGCGCACCTCCCCCGGATTATCGAGCGGCGGGCCGTAGCTATCGATTTACGGATTATGCGCGATTTTGGAAACGGGTGACAGGGGACGCAGCGGCATACGCGGCGAATGTCACGCCAGCGTTGCGGATCGTTACGCCGCCGAGTCCGGGCAGGGACCGTATCGTCACCAGCGACCTAAGTCCCGGCCGGGCGGCGGCACCAGGCTAGGTGGGGAGGCGGCGGCCCGTAGAATCACCTGACGTGACCGGATCCGATCCATCTCAGCTGCCGCCGCAGTACCTCCCCGCCGATGTCGAGGCGCGCCGGTACGAGGCCTGGGTGGCCGCGGGCTACTTCACGCCCGACTCGCAGTCGGCAGCCCCGCCCTTCTGCATCGTCATCCCGCCGCCCAACGTGACCGGCTCGCTGCACATCGGTCACGCGCTCGACCACACCCTGATCGACTCCGTGGTCCGACGGCGCCGCATGCAGGGATACAACACGCTATGGCTGCCCGGAATGGACCACGCCGGCATCGCGACCCAGAACGTGGTCGAGCGTGAGCTGGCCAAGGAAGGGCTGTCCAGGCACGACCTGGGCCGCGAGGCGTTCGTGGCACGGGTCTGGCAGTGGAAGGCGGAGTCGGGCGGCAAGATCCTCGGTCAGATGCGGCGGCTGGGCGACAGCGTGGACTGGAGCCGGGAACGTTTCACCATGGACGCCGGGCTATCGCGGGCCGTCCAGACCATCTTCAAGCGCCTCTACGAAGACGGCCTGATCTACCGCGCCCAGCGGATCATCAACTGGTGCCCGCGCTGCCTCACGGCCCTGTCGGACATCGAGGTGGAGCACTCGGATGACGAGGGCGAGCTGGTCTCGATCCGCTACGGCGAGGCGGCCGACGAGATCGTCGTCGCCACCACGAGGGTGGAGACGATGCTGGGCGACACTGGCGTCGCCGTGCACCCGGACGACCCGCGGTATGCCCATTTGGTCGGGCGGGAGATCGAGCTGCCGCTGACGGGCCGGCGCATCCCGGTGGTCGCCGACCCGCATGTAGACCCGGAGTTCGGCACCGGCGCGGTGAAGGTGACGCCCGCGCATGACCCAGACGACTTCGAGATCGGGCGGCGGCATGACCTGCCCAGCCTGGTCATCATGGACGAGCGCGGGGTCATCACCGCGCCCGGGCCCTTCCAGGAACTCGACCGGTTCGAGGCTCGGCCGGCCGTGCTCGCCGCGCTGCGCGCAGAGGGCCGGGTGGTGGCCGAGCGGCGGCCGTACCTGCATGCGGTCGGGCACTGCTCGCGCTGCGGCACCACGGTGGAGCCGCGGCTGTCGCTGCAGTGGTTCGTCAAGGTGGAGCCGCTGGCCAAGGCGGCCGGCGACGCCGTCCGCGACGGCCGGGTGCGGATCTACCCGCAGGATATGGCGGCACGCTACTTCGACTGGGTCGACGAGATGCACGACTGGTGCATCAGCCGGCAGCTGTGGTGGGGACACCGGATCCCGGTCTGGTACGGCCCCGGCGATCAGGTCGTGTGCGTCGGGCCGGACGAGGAGCCGCCGTCCGGCGAGGGCTGGGAGCAGGACTCCGACGTACTGGACACGTGGTTTTCCTCGGCGCTGTGGCCGTTCTCCACGCTCGGCTGGCCCGACGATACGCCCGATCTGCGGGTCTTCTACCCCACCAGCGTGCTGGTCACCGGCTACGACATCTTGTTCTTCTGGGTAGCCAGGATGATGCTGTTCGGCCTGTACGCGCGGGCCGACGCGGGACCCGAGAACGCCGTGCCGTTCCGCCAGGTGGCGCTGCACGGCCTGGTCCGCGACCAGTTCGGCAAGAAGATGTCCAAGACCCGCGGCAACACCGTGGACCCGCTGGACTGGATCGACCGTTTCGGCGCGGACGCGACCAGGTTCGTGCTGGCGCGCGGTGCCACGCCGGGCGGCGACGTCGCCGTCAGCGAGGACTGGGTGGCCGGGGCGCGCAACTTCTGCAACAAGCTCTGGAACGCTGCCAGGTTCGCCCTGCTCAACGGCGCGGTTGCTGGCCAGCCGATCCCGGCGGCGGACCAGCTCCAGGTGCCCGACCGATGGATCCTGTCCCGGCTTGCCGCGGTCACCGCCGAGGTCGACGCGCTTTACGAGCAGTACGAGTTCGCCAAGATCTGCGAGGCCCTGTACCACTTTGCCTGGGACGAGTTCTGTGACTGGTACCTGGAGCTCGCCAAGCCCGTGCTGACCGGCCAGGACGCCGCGGCAGCCGACGTCACCAGGCGGGTGCTCGGCGAGGTGCTCGACCGGCTGCTGCGGCTGATCCACCCGGTACTGCCGTTCGTGACCGAGGAGCTGTGGACGGCGCTGACCGGCAGCGAGTCTGTCGTGGTGGCACGGTGGCCAGGGCAGGTGGCGCAGGGCACTGAAGCGCTGCCGCAGCTTCCGGCCGACGCTGCCGCCGAGGCCGAGGTCGATGCGCTGATGCGGCTGGTGACCGAGATCCGCAGGTTCCGGTCCGATCAGGGCCTGCGGCCTGGCCAGCAGGTGCCGGCGGCCCTGTCCGGCCTGGCCGGCGGCGGCCTGGCCGCCCACGAGTCGCGGATCAGGTCGCTGCTGCGGCTGGCCGAGCCCGGCAAGGAATTCACGCCGACCGCCACCGTCCACTGGGGCAGCGTCACGATCGAGCTTGACACCGCGGCCGGCCTTGATATTGCGGCCGAGCGCAAGCGGCTGACAAAGGACCTGGCTACCGCGCAGGCCGACATCGAGGCGGCCCGGCGCAAGCTGGCCAGCCCTTCGTTCGTCGAGCGAGCCCCGGCGGAGATCGTGGCCAAGAACCGGGACCGGCTCGCCGCCGCCGAGGCCGAGGCGGGCCGGCTTGCCGAGCGGCTTGCCGCGTTGCCGGCCGGGGAGTGAGCGGGCATGCGGATGCGTGGCACCGGCAGGACTGGCAGCGGGCGACCATGAACGCCGACTGGCGAGACCGGCTTCGCGAGATCGAGAAGGAGATCTTCGCCCGCCGTCCCGAGCACGCCGTGAACCCCTCGCTGGAGCGCATTACCGCGCTGGTCACGCTGCTCGGCGACCCGCAGCGCGCCTACCCGGTTATCCACATCACCGGGACCAACGGCAAGACGAGCACTGCCCGGATGATCGAGGCGCTGCTGCGGGCTCGCGGGCTGCGGACGGGCCTGTTCACCAGCCCGCACCTGGCCATGGTGGGCGAGCGGATCAGCGTCGATGGGCAGCCGTTGTCGGGGGAGCGGTTCGTCGAGGCCTACGACGAGATCAAGCCGTACGTGGACCTGGTTGATGCCAGCCATGAGGTCCCGCTGTCGTTCTTCGAGGTACTGACCGGCATGGCGTTCGCCGTGTTCGCCGACGCTCCGGTAGATGTCTGCGTGCTCGAGGTCGGCATGGGCGGCACCTGGGACAACACCAACGTCGCCGACGGCACGGTGGCGGTGGTCACGCCCATCTCGATCGATCACGCCAGGTACCTGGGCAGCACGGTCGAGGAGATCGCGGCAGACAAGGCCGGCATCATCAAGCCCGGCGCGGTCGCGGTGCTTGCGCAGCAGCCGCTGGCCGCCGCCGAGGTCCTGCTGCGGAGGGTCGCGGACGTCGGCGCAACCGTTGCGCGGGAGGGGGTCGAGTTCGGCGTCCTCAGCCGCGAGCTAGCGGTCGGCGGCCAGCAGCTTGCGGTGCGCGGGCTGCTCGGCGACTACGACGACCTCTACCTTCCGCTGTTCGGCGCCCATCAGGCCGGCAACCTGGCCTGCGCCATCGCGGCGGTCGAGGCGTTCGCCAGGACGCCGGACTTCGAGGGCGAGGGGCAGCCGCTTGACCCGTCGATCGTGCGGCGCGCGGTCGCCGGGATGAGCTCGCCCGGCCGGCTGGAGATCCTCAGGCGCAGCCCGCTGGTGATCGTGGACGCGGCGCACAATCCTGGCGGCATGGCCGCCTCGGTGGCCGCGCTGACCGAGGCATTCACCTTTACCGAGCTGGTCGCGATCCTGGCGGTCAGCCAGGACAAGGACGTGGCCGGGATCCTCGGCGAGCTGGAGCCGGTCGCCACCAGGCTGGTGGCCACCGCGAACTCCTCGGCGCGCTCCATGGACCCCGCCGAGCTGGCCGAGATCGCCCGCGGCATCTTCGGGCCCGAGCGCGTCAGCGTCACCTCCAGGCTCGACGATGCGATCGAGCTGGCGGTGGGGATGGCAGACGACGCGGACGCTGCCAGCGGGCCGGGAAGCGCAGGCGTGCTGATCGCCGGCTCGGTCATCACCGCCGGCGATGCCAGAGTGCTGCTGGCGGCCGGGAGCGGCGCGGAAGGCGCGGCTTCATGAAGCGGCTGTGCGCCACTGTCCTGGTCATGGAGGCGATCGTCATCGCCCTGGCGATCCCGGTTGCCACCCACATCGACCATCTCACACCGCGTGACGCCCTGCTCACTGGCGGCGTCGCGGCTGTCGCGGCGGTCGTGGCGGCGGCCATCGCGCGCTGGCAGCTGGCGCTGACGCTCGTGGTCGGCAGCCTGGTGCAGGTTTTCGCTATCGTGTCGGGCAAGACGGTGCCCGTTATGTATTTCCTCGGGGGCATCTTCGCGGCGTTGTGGGTAATCGGGATCTGGCTCGGTTACAGGGTTGAGCGCGCTGCTGGTCACTAATTCTCAAAGTGACTCCCAAGTGGCGAGCCCCGCCGCATCGGGCGCAGGACCGACATGTAGGCTGTCGATCCGCGGGGTACGTGTCGCTCCTAGTGCTGACGGAGCGCACGTAACAGGTTGCTGATGGTGGCCAAAAGCGGAACGCTTGGATCGGCTTTCCTGCCTTGGCACTATCGGTGGCGACGGCGCGTTGGACGTTCCGGACGGGCGGCCAGGTCGTCGGCGCAGGGGTTCGGCCTGCAGGGCGAGCGCGGGGGAGGCGCCGGCTTTGCGGCTGCTGGCAGCAATGGTGCTGGCAGTGTGAGCTTCGGCCTAGCGGAGCACCGCCCGCACGACGAAAATAGAGATGACCTGGCAGGATCCGGCTGGAAGGTTTTATTTCCACATGAGCAACGCGATGGCGTTTCTGGGCCGCGACATGGCAGTCGACCTCGGGACGGCGAACACACTGGTATACGTGCGCGGCCGGGGGATCGTGCTCAATGAACCGTCCGTCGTTGCACTCAATACCAATACCGGCCAGATAGTCGCGGTCGGCGTCGAAGCGAAACGCATGATCGGCCGGACGCCAGGCAATATCGTCGCGGTGCGCCCGCTCAAGGACGGCGTGATCGCCGACTTCGACGTCACCGAGCGGATGCTGCGCTACTTCATCCAGAAGGTGCACCGCCGCAGCCACCTGGCCAAGCCCCGCATCGTGGTGGCCGTGCCGAGCGGCATTACCGGCGTCGAGCAGAGCGCGGTCAAGGAGGCAGGCCACCAGGCCGGCGCCCGCCGGGTGTACATCATCGAGGAGCCGATGGCTGCCGCGATCGGCGCCGGCCTGCCGGTCAACGAGCCGACCGGCAACATGGTCGTGGACATCGGCGGCGGAACCACCGAGGTCGCGGTGATCTCCCTTGGCGGCATCGTCACCTCGCAGTCCATCAGGGTCGGCGGCGATGAGCTCGATCAGGCGATCATCACCTTCGGCAAGAAGGAGTACTCGCTCATGCTCGGCGAGCGCACCGCCGAGGAGATCAAGATCTCGCTGGGCTCGGCGTATCCGTCCAACGACGAGCCGAATGCCGAGATCAGGGGCCGCGACCTCGTCAGCGGGCTGCCCAAGACGATCGTGATCTCCGCGGAGGAGATCAGGCGCGCGATCGAGGAGCCGCTCAGCGTGATCATCGACGCGGTCAAGACCACGCTGGACAAGTGCCCGCCCGAGCTTGCGGGCGATGTCATGGACCGTGGCATCGCGCTGACTGGCGGCGGGGCTCTGCTGCGCGGGCTCGATGAGCGCCTGCGCGAGGAGACAGGGATGCCGATCCACGTGGCCGACAACCCGCTCGACTCGGTCGCGCTGGGCACCGGCAAATGCGTGGAGGACTTCGACACGCTGCAGCAGGTTCTGGTTCCTGAGTCGCGGCGCTAGCCGGGGTTCTGGTACAGAAGCTAGGGCGAGTACGCAGGCTTGAGCGGGCGGCCCTGCTGGTCGCGAACGAGGTGACAGGCGGCAACCAAGGTGATGGGTGTGCGGGACACGCGGCGGACGCGCCGTGTGCTCATCGTGCTGCTCGTCGCGGCGCTCGCCCTGGTTGCCTTCGGGTACTCCGACGGCTCGTCGCCGGTCCTGCGCGGCATCCGGCACGCCACCGGGTCGGTGTTCGGCGGCATCGAGCACGTGGCCAGCTCGGTGGCCGGGTTCTTCGGCGGCTCGAGTGCGAGCAGCGGCCAGGTCCGGCAGCTGCAGCAGCAGGTCATGCAGCTGCGAACTGAGCTGAGCCAGGCGCAGCTGAGCAAGTCCGATTACCAGCAGCTGCACCAGCTGCTTGAGCTGGCTGGCCAGGGCCAGTACCGGGTCCAGCCGGCCACCGTGATCGCGGTCGGCCAGGGCTATCAGCAGACGGTCACGCTGGACGCCGGCAGTGCCGACGGCGTGCGCACCGACGAGACGGTGCTGAATGGCGACGGGCTCGTCGGGCAGGTCACGGCGGTGACAGCGACCACCTGCACCGTGCTGCTGGCGACCGACGCCTCCTCGGTGGTCGGAATCGCGCTGGCGCCGAGTGGCGACATCGGCAAGGTCACAGGGTCAGGTAACGCGGCCGGGACCTCGGGCCTGCTGAACCTGGAGGTGTATGACTCCGCCGCGACGCTGACAGTGGGCGAGGCGATGGTGACCGCGGCCTCGGTGAACGACCAGCCGTTCGTGCCTGGCGTGCCGGTGGGCACTATCGCCAAGGTGATCAACAAGGCGGGCTCGCTGACCCCGCTCGCCCTGGTCAAGCCGTACGTGGACTTCGCGGCGCTCGGCGTGGTGGGCGTGGTCATCGAGCCGCCTGCGCACAACCCGCACTTCTCCGTGCTTCCGCCGATCCCGCATCCGCTGCCTGCCGTCACCGTCACCGTCACCGCGCGACCGTCGCCGAGCCCCGCCGCGACAGGCGGCTGACATGCGCAGGACGGTGCTGACGGTCGGGTCGCTGGCGGTCGCGCTGGTGGTTCAGCTTGTGGTGCTGAACGGGCTGCACCTGCCCGGCGGCGGAGTGCCCGACCTCGTCCTGGTCCTGGTGGCCGTGCTGGCGATCACCGGCGGCCCGGTGCGCGGCATGGTGGCGGGGTTCACCGCCGGGCTCGCCCTGGACCTGGCGCCGCCCGGCAGCGCCGTGCTCGGCGAGTACGCGCTGGTGTTCTTCCTGGTCGGATGGGCGGCCGGCAAGCTCAGCGGCGTCCTTGAGCGCTCGGCGCTGCAGTCGCTAATCCTGCTCGCCGGGGTAGTAGCGCTCGGCGAGGCCGCGGTTTCTGGGCTGACACTCGCGCTTGACCCGGCTCAGGTCAACCTGGCGGGCGTGCGCCAGCTACTGCCACCCGCGATCGGCTACGACCTGCTGCTCCTGCCGTTCCTGCTCTACCTGGCACTGCTGGCCGGGGCCTGGGCATCGGCTAGCGAGCTGCACAGGGACCTGGACTCCAGCGGGGCGCTGGCGGTGCGATCGCGCAAGGCCCAGGCGCACCAGGCGAGCAAGCAGCGGGTGCCGCATCTGGGCCTGGCCGCCGGCCGGCCGCACGACGGCTGGGTCGGCAGCGGGCCGGCCAGCCGCAGCCGGCCGCCGCGCCGCGCCGCCGTGCCCCGCGGGCTGAGGCCAGGGCACGGAGTGGCCGGCTCGGCGGTCACCGGCGTGACTCCCCGCCCGCGGCTGACGCCCCCGCCGGTCAACCTGCGGCTGAGCAGCCGCCGCCGCGGCTTCGGGGTGGTCGGCAGCCCGGTGGGCAGCGCGATCGGCCGCCACCCGGCTCATCCTGGCCTGCGCAGCACTGCCAGCAGTCACTTCCGCCCGCACCCCGGCGTGCCCGGCGGCTCGGCCTCAGGGCACGCCGCCCTGCTGCGGCCGACCCCGCTCCGGCCGGGGCAGCGCCGGCCGGCGCACGTGCGCTTCGGGACTAGGCGCGGCGACGGCTCGGTTGGCCGCCTCCTTGGTACCCCGGGGCCAGCCGGCGGGAGCGCTGGCCTGCTGGACCGCACGGGCCTGTCAGCATCGCGGTTGCGGTTCCGGCATGGCGCCGCGCCCCGGTTTCGCACAGCGTCGCTGGCACCGCCACGTTCCCGTCCCAAAGCGGTACCCAGGTTTAAGCGCGCAGGCTATGCAGCAGTGTCGCCTGCGCTCGCCGGTGGCCTGAGCACGACCAGAGGGCTCCGTTCGGCCGGGACCCTCGACCAGCGCGAGCTGCTGGCAGCCCGGCGCAGGCTGCTCGGAGTGCCGCGGCTGCGGCTTGCCTCGGGCCGCCGGGGAGACGGTCAGCTTGGCGGCTCAGTGCGCGGGCTGCTCCGCTCTCCGCGGCCCGCCAAGCCGGCCACGCCGCGGTTCCGGGCCGGGTCGCTGGCGCATGCGTCCGGGCGTCCCGAGCCGAAGCGGCCGCGATTCGGCTACGGCAGGCACTCGGTCCTGTCCTTCCTGGCGGCGCGGGGGGTCGGTGGCAAGTGGCTGGCCCGCAGGCGGGCGGGCAGCCGGTCGGGTGCCTGGCTCATCGGCAGGCGGGCAGGAGGAGTCCGGTGATCCCGGCATCGAAGGGCCGGCTGTTCGGCGTGACGGTCGTAGTAGCGGCGCTGATCGCGACGCTCGGCGTGCGGCTGTGGTACGTGCAGGTCAAGGAGCACCCCGGCTACGTGGCGCTGGCCAACCAGGACCGGATCAGGGAGATCGTCGAGCCGCCGGTGCGCGGCGAGATCGTGGCCGACAACGGCCAGCCGCTGGTCTATAACACCTCATCGCTGACGGTGGCGGTGAACATGGCGACGATCGACACCGAGGCCAACGGCCAGGCCGAGCTAGACAGGCTCGCCACGCTGCTCGGGATGAGTGACAAGACCCTGCAGGAGAAGGTACGGATATGCACGGTCGGCGTGAGCCAGCCATGCTGGCCGGGCTCGCCTTACCAGCCGATCCCGGTGGCCGAGCACGTGCCCGACCAGGTGGCGCTGCAGGTGCTGGAGAGCAAGAGCGAGTTTCCTGGCGTGACCGCGGACGTGCAGCCGCAGACCACCTACGCCCAGCCCATCGGCACCGACATGTCACAGGTACTCGGCTACCTCCAGCCGATCACCGAGCAGGAGGTCCAGCAGCTGAAGATCCCGGTGACCGGGTTCTCCGCGGACGACCTGATCGGGCAGGCAGGGCTTGAGTACCAGTACGACTCGCAGCTGCGCGGCACGTCGGGGATCGACGAGGTCGAGGTCAACGCGTCCGGCCAGGTGACGTCCACGATCAAGAACGACAAGCCGGTCGCCGGCGACGACCTGATCACCAGCATCAATCCGCAGCTGCAGGTCGACACCGAGGACATCCTGGCCAACGCGGTGCAGGGAGCCGAGATCGCCAATCCGGGCGCGACCTCCGGCGCCGCCGTGGTGGAGACGACAACCGGCCGGATCGTCGCGATGGCGAGCTACCCGACCTATAACCCGGACATATGGAACGGCGGCATCTCGGAGGCGGAGTTCAACCGGCTGTTCGGCACCGGCGACTCCGAGCCGATCCTGAACCGGGTCACGCAGGGCGAGTACTACCCGGGCTCTACCTGGAAGGTGACCACGCTGGCGGCCGCGGTCGGCGATGGGTACCCGCTGTACGGCACGTATGACTGCCCGGCCTCGGTGACCGTGGGCGGCGAGTCGTTTGCCAACGACGGCAGCCCGAGCCTTGGCCCCATGAGCCTGTCCGAGGCGCTGATCGTGTCCTGCGACACCGTCTTCTACGAGCTGGCCGAGGGCATGTGGCAAAGCGACCACCCGGCGCTGGACAACGTCACGCGGCCGGATGAGCCGGTGCAGAAGATGCAGAAGATGGAGCTGGACTGGGGCTTCGGCGTCAACCCCGGCATTGACCTGCCCGAGCAGAGCCCGGGCGACGTGCCGACCCGTGACTGGCTGTACTGGTTCTGGAAGGACAACGCCTACGCCGGGCAGGAGTGGTGCAAGTTCGGTAAGCAGTTCGGCAACGAGGTCCAGCAGATCGAGTGGCACGACTGCTACTACGGCAACCAGTGGTCGGAGGGGCAGGCCGTGATCGCGGCGATCGGCCAGGGCCTGGTGTCAGTCACCCCGCTGCAGCTCGCCAACGCCTACACGGCGCTGGCCGACGGCGGCACGCTGTACAGCCCGCGCGTCGGCGAGGAGGTGCTGAGCCCGACCGGCCAGGTGGTGGAGACGATCAACCCGCCGGTGGTCAGGCACCTGCCGGTGGCCTCGTCCACCCTGGCCTATATCAGGACAGCACTGCAGGGCGTGGTGACCCAGGGCACCGCGGCCGGGGCGTTCGGCGGCTTCCCGCTTGGCAAGGTGTGCGTGGCGGGCAAGACGGGTACCGCCCAGGTCCTCGGCAAGCTGTCGACCTCGGTGTTCGCCTCGTTCGCGCCCTGCAACGACCCCAAGTACGTGGTCGTGGTGATGATCCCTGACTCCGGTTACGGCGCTGACTTCTCGGCGCCCGCCGTGCGCAAGATCTGGGAGGCACTGTACGGGCTCGACGGTCAGAAGGCGGCCTTGCCGAACGGCCAGCTGCCGACGCTGCCGCACATGAACAGCGCCGGCCAGATTGTCGATGGGTCCTGACGGAAGTGCGACCCAGGGAGCGGGCGGCAGGCAGATGACATCCACGCGAGGCTCAGGCGGAGTCCGGCTCGGCGGCCAGTCCGAGCTGCGCGGGCTCGCGCCGGTGCGGCTGGATGGCGGCAGCGCGCGGCGATTCGGCCTCGGCACCGGACTTGGCTCCAGTCCCTTCGGGCGCGGCAAGCGGCGCTGGCTTGGCCAGTTCCTGCACCGCGTGTTCGGCCGCCGGTCGCCGCTGCGCCGGCTGGACTGGGTGCTGCTCGCCGGCGTGCTCGGCCTCAGCCTGCTCGGCACGCTGCTGGTATGGGCCGCCACCGAGCCGGCGCTCCGGCAGGCAGGTGCCGATCCGCGTACCTACCTTATGAAGCAGCTGCTCAACGTGGCCATCGGGCTGGTCCTGATGGCTGCGGTGAGCATGCTCGACTACCGGCAGATCCGCATCCTGGCCCCGATCGTGCTGGTGGTGTCCTGCCTAGGCCTGCTGGTGGTGCTGTCGCCGCTCGGCAGCGTCGTCAACGGTGCCAAATCCTGGATCTCGCTGCCGGCCGGCTTCCAGATCGAGCCGTCGGAGTACGCCAAGCTGGCCATCATCCTGATCAGTGCGATGATCCTCAGCGAGCTGCGCCAGGGGGAGACCAGGCCGCGCATGCGCGCCGTGCTGCTGACGGTGGCCTGCGCGGCGGTGCCCCTCGCGCTGGTGGTAGCCGAGCCCGACCTCGGCGTCACCATGCTGATGCTGGCGCTGCTGATCGGCCTCATCGCACTGTCCGGGATACGGCTGCGCTGGCTGGCGGGCCTGGCCGTCTTCGGCGCTATCGGCATCTACGCGGTGGCCAAGATGCACCTGCTCAAGGCCTATCAGGTGTCCCGGCTGACATCGTTCATGAACCCGAACGCCGACCCGCGCGGTACCGGGTACAGCGCGCACCAGGCGCTAATCGCGATCGGCTCAGGCGGCGCCCAGGGGTCGGGCCTGTTCCACGGCCAGCTGGTGGCCGGGAGCTTTGTGCCCGAGCAGTACACCGACTTCATCTTCTCGGTTTCCGGCGAGGAGCTTGGCTTCGTCGGCTCGCTGATCATCCTGGCGCTGCTCGGGGTGGTGCTGTTCCGCGCGCTCCGCATCGCGCAGCGCGCGGATGACCAGTTCGGCATGCTGGTGGCCGCCGGCATCGCGATCTGGTTCGGGGTCCAGTCGTTCATCAACATCGGCATGACGATCGGCATCATGCCGGTGACCGGCCTGCCGCTGCCGTTCGTCTCTTACGGCGGGTCCGCCATGTTCGCCGACATGATCGCCAT
>Ga0187783_10002896_pt1 | contig 12695 bp, 14 predicted proteins | sample 1015_SJ02_MP02_2_FD_132471 | JGI IMG/M metagenome (GOLD analysis project Ga0187783, IMG submission 132471) | Tropical peat soil microbial communities from peatlands in Department of Meta, Colombia - 1015_SJ02_MP02_20_MG | ecosystem: Environmental > Terrestrial > Soil > Wetlands > Peat | place... | reverse complement strand
GGACCACAACCCTGAGCTCAGCCCCGGCGACACCGTGCAGGTCAGCCGCGCCGGACTCGTCTACGTCGTAGGCGACGTGATTCGTCCGGGCGGTTTCGCAGTCGATCCGGTCCAGGGGCTCACTGTGGTTCAGGCGCTGTCCCTGGCCTGGGGCGCGTCGCAAAACGCCGGCGCCAAGGCCGTCCTGATCCGCGAGCAAAATGGAGGCCGCACCATGCTTTCGCTCAACCTCAAGCGCATGCTTCGCGGCCAGGACCCCGACCAGCCCGTCCAGGATCGCGACATCCTCTACGTTCCCGATTCCGTTGCCAGAAGTCTCGCCAATCGCACCATGGAGTCGGCCATCCAATCCACCATCGGCGTCGCCATTTACTCTGCCCTCGTCTATTCGCAGCGGTATTAGCCATGCGAGTGTTAGCGCGGCTGCTGCTCCTCATCTTCGCCTTCGCCATTCCATGGGAATACTCCCTCGATCTCGGTGAGCCACTGGGCAACATGGCCCGTATCGCGGGCTTGCTGCTTCTCATTGCTGCCGTTCCTGCTGTTCTCCAGTCCGGCCGAATGCGCGCCCCGGGCGCGTCTCAGTGGATCACTCTCGCGCTCTTCCTGTGGTTTTGCTGTTCCTATTTCTGGACCGTAGATCCCGCCGCGACTCTCATCAAGTTGCGTGCGTACTTTCAGGAAATGATGGTCGTTTGGCTGGCTTGGGAGTTCATCGATACTCCGGTCGATCTGCGCAATCTTCTGCGCGCCACAGTCGCCGGCTCCTGGGTACTTGCTATCCTCACGCTTGCCTCCCTGCGCTCGCCCGAAGCCATCGCCGCAGGCCAGATTCGCTTTGCTGCCTATGGCCAGGACCCCAATGACATGGCTCGCTTTCTTGACCTCGCCTTCCCGCAGGCAGCGCTTCTGTTCGAATGCGACCGCCGCTTGCCGGCGCGCCTCCTCGGCCTGGGATTCTTGCCGGTGGGTTTGGTCGCAGTTCTGCTCACCGCCTCGCGCGAAGGGTTCCTGGCGGCTCTCATTGCGCTTGCCGGCTCCGCTCTGATTCTCGTGCGCCGTAATCCGCGCCGAATGTTTGCTGCAGCCTTTGCGCTTATTCCGGCTGTCTCCGGCCTCTGGTTCGCGATCCCCGCGGGAACACTCGAACGTCTTGGCACTATCCCTGAGCAGCTACAGAGCGGTGACTTGAATCAGCGCCTCAATATCTGGTCTGCAGGCTGGCGCGCGTTTGCCCACGCTCCGCTCTTTGGCTCGGGCGCGGGATCGTTCGTCACCGCTGCGCACGTCGCACCCATCGATACCGCGCACAACACCGCGCTTTCTCTGGTCGTGAGTGGCGGCCTGGTGGCGCTGATGCTTGCCTTGCTCCTTGTGGCGATGGCCGTGTTCTCGGTCTTTCGAATTCCAGGCCCGCTTCGCCTGGCTCTCCTCACTACTTTGCTTGTCTGGGCGATCACCACATTTGTCGCCACGGTCGAAGAAAATCGCACCACCTGGCTGCTGCTTGCGACGATTGTTGTCGCTGCGCGGCTAGGGGGAAAAGATGCGCACGCACTGAACGAGTGCTTCGGCGAAAAGCTGCTGAGCTCCGAAAATAGCCCTCACAACCGGCGACTCGTGGAGGTGTAACACATCATGTTACAATGTCAGGCGTGATCAGGACCTTCCGGCACCGCGGGCTGGAATGGTTCTTCAGCGAGGGTTCGAAGGCGGGAATTCAGCCGGCTCACGAAAAGAGGCTTCGTATCCTCCTCACAACTTTGAACCTGGCTTCGACCCCACTGGATATGAACCGGCCTGGCTGGGATTGGCACCCCCTCAGAGGGGATCTCAGGGGCCATTGGGCCGTAGCCGTCAACAAGAACTGGCGGCTCACTTTCACCTTCGAAGGAGAGGATGGGATCCTCGTCGACTATCAGGACTACCATTAGCAGGTTGCACTTATGGCGATGATGTACAACCCGGCAAGCCCCGGCGAGCTTTTGAAGGAGTTCCTTGGGAAGGCGACGGCGACAGCCCTGGCACGCCGCATCGGTGTGGCGCGCGCTACCGTCTCGCGCGTTCTCAACGGCCGCACGGCAGTGACCGTCGATCTGAGCATTCGGCTCGGGCAGGCCCTCGGACTTTCTCCGGACTTTTTCTCGAAGGCGCAGCTTCAATACGACCTCTGGATCGCGCTGCAGAAGAAGCGGCCAAAGATCAAGAGGCTCGCGGCATGAACCGAGGACATGGCCAGCCGATGACTCTGCGATGATTGATGTGCGGGTCGTACTGGATGAAGACGGAACCGTCGCTCCCGATCCGGGCTTCGGCGACATGTCCACTGATTGTTTGTAGGTTTTTCCCGGTCATGCGTTGACGGCTAGCTCCATGTCGACGCTTGTACACGCAAGAAACACGGCTGCTGAGGCAGGGGCGTTCACCTCCGTCAATCGCAGCATCCTTCACGCCGCGGTTTCCGTCGGCGCCGCCGGCGTATTCGTCAAACTGATCGCCACCGTCAAGGAGATCGCGGTTGCCTCAGTCTATGGCCGATCCGATGCCATGGACGCGTTTCTTGCCGCTGCGTTGATCCCCAGCCTCCTCGTAAACCTCATTTCAGAGTCGATGAATCAGGCTTTGCTGCCGACGCTGGTGCGGGTGAGGGAACAGGAAGGCCGCGATCGCGCACAGCAATTGCTCTCCAGTGCCATGCTCTGCACCTGCTTGTTGCTCGGCCTGGCGTCTCTGGTCATGGCATTGGCCGCGCACGGCCTTTTTCCGCTCATCGCCTCGCGCTTTGCGCCCGCGAAACTGGCGCTCGCCATTCGCATTTTTTACACTCTTCTTCCCATCGTTCTCCTCACCGGCGTCGCAACTAACTGCACGGCCGTTCTCAACACTCTCGACCGTTTCGCGCTCCCGGCTCTCGCGCCGGCGGTCATCTCTGTTTCCATCGTCGCAGCAGCACTGCTCTTCAGTCAGCGCTTCGGCATCTGGGCCATGGTCTATGCCACCCTCGCCGGGACACTGCTTCACGTGCTCATCGTCGGCCGCATGATGCACACTCGCGGCTATCGCTTTCGCCTGCATTGGTATGGAGCAAACGCCGCCACCCGCGAGGTCGGCGGCCAATACGGTCCGGTTCTGCTCAGTTCTGTTGTCGCTTCGGGAGGACTTCTCGTCGATCAATCGATGGCCGCCATGCTGCCCGCCGGCAGCGTCTCAGCGCTCGTCTACGCCAATCGATTCGTCAGCGTGGTCATTACTTTGCTTGCCGGCGCCGTATCCACGGCCATCGTACCTTATCTCTCGCGCATGGTTGCGCACGGCGACTGGGCCGGCTGCCGCCACACGCTGCGCACTTGGTTCGGGATCACGGCGCTCACTTCAGTTCCTATTGCCGCCGTTCTCATCGCCAGCGCGCATCCACTTGTCCGCCTCGCCCTCGAGCACGGCCGGTTCGGCCCCGGCGATGCTGCGGTCGTCGCCGCGGTGCTCACCATGTATGCCATTCAGATCCCCTTTTATGTCACTAGCCGCGTCTACTACCGCTTCCTGGTCGCCATGCGGCGCACCGATCTCATTCTTTATTGCGGAATTCTCAACCTGGGCCTCGACATCGTCCTGAATCTCATCCTGATGCGCTGGCTCGGCATAGCAGGAATCGCACTTGCCACATCGCTTTGGACCGTCAGCACATTGTTCTATCTTTGGTTTTGGAGCAGGCTGCTGCTCAAGCGCGCGTCTGCTCAGGAAGCTGTTGCATGATCCCCGCTCCAGCCCGATATTTGCTCCGTTTTGACGATCTTTGCCCGACTCTCCGTCGCGAAAGCTGGCAGCGTTATCGCGAACTGATCGCAGAGTTTGGACTGCGGCCCATCCTTGCCGTCGTTCCCGAAAATCGCGACCTCGAGCTCTCAATCTCGCCCGCTGACACTGGCTTCTGGAATCAAATGCGAGATCTCGAATCAGCCGGCGCGTGTGTCGCCTTGCACGGCTACAGGCATCTTTGCGTCAGCACCGGTCGCAGCCTGCTCGGCTTTCACTCCTCATCCGAGTTTGCCGGCGTTTCTCCTGAAACACAGCGCGCATGGATCGGCGCAGGCCTCAACATCCTGCGCAGCCATAACCTCCGCCCGCGCATTTTTGTTGCTCCGCGTCATGGCTTCGACACCGCCACGCTTCAGGCCCTTCGTGCCGAAGGAATCGGCCTGCTCTCCGACGGATTCGCCCGCACGATCTTTTTGCGCGGCGGCGTCACTTGGATTCCCCAGCAGCTCTGGCGCCCGGTCGTCCAGCCACGCGGCCTCTGGACGATTTGCATCCACCCGAACACCTCAAGCAATGAAGAAATCGAGAATCTGCGCGCCTTCCTTCGCGCTCACGCCGCGCAATTCTCTTCGGTTGATCGCCTCCTTGCCGAATTCCCGCCTGCGGCCTTAAGTCCCGCTCAGCGCATCTACGCCTCATTAGCGCTCTGGCGCGTCAAAACTTCGCGAGCACGGGGCCGGCTGCGTCGCTCGCGCAAATCGAGCAACTCCGCGTAAAGCATTTCCCACCTGTCCAGTACACTTTCCATGCTGAATCGTTCAATGATCGATTGCCGCGCGCGTTGTCCAATCGCATATCGCTCCGTGGGCGCCATCCGCATCGTCCTCGACACCACTGCAGCCAGCGCGTCGGCGCCCTCGGCGCACGCCAACCACCCGGTTTCGCCATTGATCACGACTTCGCGCGTTCCGGCGACGTTTGTGGCGGCGCATGGCAGCCCGCACGCTCCAGCCTCCAACAAAACCATTGGCAATCCCTCGTAACGAGACGCAAGGACAAATCCATCCGCCGCCTGCATCCAGCGACGAACATCCGACTGAAACCCCATGAAATGCACCCTGTGCTTCAGCCCCAGCTGCACCGCCATTTGCGTTAATTCACTGCGCAGCGGCCCGTCGCCGAGAATCACGAGGCGCGCGCGCCGCGGCACAAAGGTTAGGGCCTTCAAAAGTGTCGGATAGTCCTTCACCGCTTCCATCCTGCCAACTGCGAGCCAGAGAAAGTCGTCGGTCAGCCCCATCGTCCGCCGCACCTGGGCTCGCACCTGCGCGTCAGGATGCCACCGTTCAATATCGATTCCATTCGGCACCACCGTTACGTTTCTCTCGCCGACCATCCCAGCTTGGATGTGCGATTGTGCGGCGCCTCGGCTCACTGCTGTCACACGGTCGGGCCACCAGCGGCTAACAGCGTAGCCCAGCCGCCGCCAAATGGTTCCGACAGACGAAGTGTGCAGCGTGTCGATTAGGACAGGCACAGGCGCAAACCCGCGTGACCATCGCGCCAGCCATGCAGCTTGCGGCAAATGCGCATGAACCACATCGGGAAGCGCTCGCCAAAGCCAGCGATTCAGGCGAAACCATCCGCGTGCATCGAGGAGTCCCTTGCGCATCCCCAGACTCAAGAACTCAACTCCGCCGGCTCGTAACTCATCGGCCGCAGCCTCGCCTTCTCCCGAAAGCGCGACCATAGAAACGCGCCACCCGCGGCGGCGAAGTCCCTTGGCCAGCTCCATCGCCTGCCGTTCAGCGCCTCCAATCCGATCCAGCCCCGGAATCATCATTGCTGCATGGCTCATTTCAATTCCCTCACGATCTCGTCGATCAACTCTTCATAGGTCGCAATGGCGCGCTCGAATGCGAATTCATTCGCAGTCCACTGTTGTTGAATTTGAGATCTGGATGCGGATCCGCTCTCGCGCGCGCGGCGAACTTTCCGCGCGGCGGTCGAGGCCAGATTCACGATAAGCTGCTCTCCGGCAAGAGCCGGAGCGGGAAGGCTAGCAATCAGTCCCGCGAGCAGAAAACCAAAGCAAATTCCAAACAAGCCGAACTCCGGCAACGCGATCGCACCGAAGCGGAAACCCTCCCGCACCGTTTGCGATTCGTTTGGCCGCGCAAGTGCACTCAAACTCTTTCGGTGCAGTGCGAGCGGCAGCTTGTGCTCCATCTGCCTTCAGGCAAAGCTCAAGCAGAGTGATTGCGCGGTCAAAATTGTCTTTGGCGAATCAGCTCGACGGTGCGGGGCAATGCTCAATACTTCTGAGGCCCAAACCACATCTGGCCCGGCACACCGGAAAAGCACTCGTCTGAGCGTGTTCCCGTCTACAACGCAGAGCGCTTCTTAATTCGTGGCTCTAAAGCTGGAGGAAAAATGTGTACTGCAAGCAGAAATCTTTCTCAAAAAAATGTCAAGACTGAAATCTCATTTGCTGAAAACAACACTTGCTTTCGCGAGCTCCCTCTCAAGCACATTGCTTGCCTGCGTGATTTAAACTACAACGCCGGTGCGCGGCGCGCCTCAATCGGCCTGCGCGGCGAAAAATGCGTGCTTGAATCGTTGTCCCGGACGCAGAGTTCGCAGGGCCGAAAGCAGCGCTTCCGCAAGACCCTGCGATGAAATCTCGCGCGCCAGCCAAGCGCCGGGGCTGCCGCGAAGCAGATCGATGACCCCTCCAGATGCCCGCGTGGCAACCAGCGGAAGGCCCCCCGCTGCCGCTTCGAGCAAGGCGTTCGGCATACCCTCATAACGCGACGACAAAACAAATAATGTGCAACCGGGAAAATAAACATAAGGCCGGTCGACGCGGCCTGGAAATCGCACCGCTTCCTCGAGACCCAGGCTCACGCACAATTTCTTCAATTCCCTTTCTTCGCGGCCGTCGCCGGCAATGACCAGGTCTGTCTCGGGAAATTTTCTCCGCACCTGGGCCAGCGCCTCGATCAGCAAAGCGAATCCTTTTTCAGGCGACAACCTTCCCACGGCAAGCAGATGGGGTCCCGGCCCGCTCCACAAACTCTTTTCGTTGAGCGCCCCGCGTATTCCCTCCAGATCCACCGGATTGGGCAATACAACAATCTTTTCCGCGCCAATCCCGATCTCTCGTGCCATGTCCGCGGCCATCGAACTGGATTGGCAAATGATCCGGTCTGCGCGCCGATAGAGGATGCGATAAAGGAACCGCGTATAACGCGGCACGTTGTCCATGGCCAAAGCTGCCGAGACGGTTCCGTTCTGCCGCAGCAGCACCGCCGTCTTTGCTGGAAAGAATTGCCGAAGCAACAGCACCAGAAAGCTGATCTCCGGTGCGCCTGAAAGAATTACCGCCGGCCGCAGGCGCCACACCAGCCGCAGCAACGGTATCGTCCCGCTTCTGGCGCGCCTCGCGCCCAGAGCATGCACCGTCACCCACGCTGGCAGCGCGATCGCCTCTGCATCAGCCGTTGTCAGCAGCCCAAGGTGAACTTCGTACTTGTCCCGCGACAAACCGCCTGCCACGAGCGCCATCACCTGTTCAGCGCCGCCTGCGCGCAAGCGAGGAATGAGCAAGAGAATGCGTGTTTGGCCGGGCATTTCCGCTCCAAAGAAAGATTCATTGTGGCGGAATCGGCGAACCTTCCTTTGTGTTGTTCGTCACGATCAATTCGCGCCGCCAAATCATACACTCACCTTTCATTCTTCCTCACGATCTGCAGAGGCGCGCAATCTCCTCATGCAGAACTCCACACCATCCACGCTTCAGCGTTCCACTCATGCTTCACCGCCTACGATTCTCGTCGGTGTCACGCATCCGCAAACCTGCCTCATTCTTGGCGCGCGTTTGCGCACTCTGAGCAAGGCCGGATTTCGCGTCCTTCTGGTTTCCGGCCCAGGCGAGCTGCTGGAAGAAACCGCTGCGCACGAAGGCGTAGAACGCATCGCGATCCCCATGCGGCGAGAAATTGCTCCGCTGGCCGATGCAATTTCCCTGGCGCGGCTTTGGCTGTCGCTCGTCCGGCACAGGCCCGATCTTGTCGAGTTCAGCACCCCGAAAGCCGGGCTCCTGGGTTCGTTCGCCGCCATGCTGTGCGCCGTGCCAAGGCGCGTCTACATGTTGCGCGGCCTCAAGTGCGAAACCGCCAGCGGTTTCAAACGCCGCATGCTCTTCGCCGCCGAAAAACTGGCCGCGGCATGCGCTCACGTTGTGCTCTGCAACAGCCCCAGCCTGCGCGATCAGGCGCTGGCGCTTGGGCTGGCGCCGGCACGCAAACTGCGCCTCCTGGGTGAGGGAAGCAGCAACGGCGTCGACATCGAGCGCTTTTCCCCAGGCCCCAGCGATGTTCGCGACAGGCTCGGCATCCCATCCGGCGCAAAGGTGGTCGGTTTTGTAGGACGATTGACCTGCGACAAGGGCCTTCCCGAACTTGTCCAGGCCTTCGAGACCATCCTGCGCGAAGAGCCGGCCGCACGTCTCCTTCTTGTCGGCTGGTTCGACGCCGCCGAGGATGCTCTCGGCGCTGACTTCCGTGCCCGCGTCCTGCGCCATCCGCGAATCGACTGCACCGGATTTGTCAGCAACACAGCGCCGTATTACCGCGCCATGGACGTGCTGGTTCTGCCGACCTGGCGCGAAGGCTTTCCCAACGCCGTCCTCGAAGCGGCTGCCACGGGCGTTCCCGCAGTCACTACCGCCTCGACAGGCGCCCGCGATTCAGTCGTCCCCGAAGTTACCGGCCTTCTTGTCCCTCCGGGCTATCCAGATGCCATCGCTGAAGCAGTTCTCAAGATGATTCGCGACCCAGTTCGTCAACGCCGTATGGGTCAGGCCGCCCGCAAATGGATTGTTGACCACTATCTTGAGTCGCGAGTCCTCGGCTTGACGGCCGAGTACTATCGCCGTCTCATCCAAATGCATTTTTAGTCATGTTCAAATGTGTACCTGAAAGGGCGGTAACGAAGAACGCTCCTCTTTCGCCCGATCCTTTGCGCCGGCAGCTAGTTGAGCAGCGATTCCCAATCGGCCGGCACCCTCCCGGCGGGTCCGGGCACAGGCTGGCTTTCAGGATGCGCGTGCGGCGGCAGCAACCTCGCACCCTTGATCATCTTCTGCGTCTCGTAATCGTAGAACCAGTCCTCGCCGGGCTCAAAGCTGGCTATGATCGGATGCCCCGTCGCCGCCGCATGCTTGGATGCGTGCTGACTCGGCGAACTGTCACAGCATCCGATATGCCCGCACTCCGCGCACCGGCGGAGATGAAGCCACCAGCCTCTCGGCGACGCCAGGCATTCCACGCAACCGTTGCCGCTTGGTTTCGAGGCAGGATTGATTCCACGCACAATTTCCCCCATCTCCGATTTTCCTTTCGCGTCCTCAGTTCGCAAAACAATATCAAGGGATCAGCAAGATCTTCCCGACCCCGCCTTTTTCGGCGGCAGCTTGAGCCTCGGCCGCCTTGCTGAGCGGGAATTTCGGGCCAATCGGGATCACCAGCTTGCCGTCGCGCACGGCTTCAGCCATGAACTCGAGAGTTTGCCTGTCGAATTTCGAGAATACGTGCACCACCTTTACAGCCGGGTAATACGCGGCACTCTTCGGAACCGTCAGAACCGTCGCAAACACCCCTCCCGCCTTGACCTTGGCGATGAGCTTCTCGCCCGTTTTTCCATTCACCGTATCCGCCACCGCATCCACCGGCGGATGACTCGCAATGGCGTTGTCGTCGTCGGTCGCGAGCAGCTGGTCCGCGCCAACAGTCTTCGCCACATCGAACTGCCTCTTTAAAACTCCTGCAATCACATTTGCGCCGCGCGACTTGGCAGTGAATACAGCCGAGCGCCCGACATTTCCGGCAGCACCGACCACGAGAACCGTCTGGCCCGCCTTGATTCCAGTAGCAGCCAGGAGCTGGTTGCCAGTCACCGTCACCAGCGGCAGCGCCGCCGCATCGATCAGATCGAGTCCCTTGGGAACCTTCGCCAGATTCGTGGCTTTCACAACGCAAAGTTCTGCGTAAGTATTGTCCGCCATTGCGAACACCTGGTCCCCAACGGAAAAGCCCTCCGCGCCCGGCCCGAGGGTGACTACGGTCCCCGACATATCGACTCCGATCAAGCCCGGAAACTTAATGGGATAGAAATCCTTCGTCAATCCGGCGCGTCGCTTGTAGTCGATTGGATTCACGCTTGCGGCAGCGACCCGCACCAATACTTCGCCTGGACCCGCCACCGGGTCTGGGTAGTCCTCGTACTTCAATACTTCGGGACCGCCATATTGATGGACAACAATTGCCTTCATGTCTCGTCTCCTTGTACGAGCGCAAACCGTTGCAAGCAGATTTCAGATGAGCGGAGCCGGATCAGCAGGCTCTCCGGCCCGCGGATTTGCAGCGCTGCTCTCAGCGTTCGCGCGTCGCCGCGGCATGGGCCGCGGCTTCGCCCCTATCTCTTTTGTGGGTGAATGCCCAGATCATGCCATGACGTTTCCGAGAGGTTGATGCCGTAGTATTTCGCAGCTTTCTCGATGTTCGCAAACGCCAGGGCTCGGTCGGCATCAGAGACGTCGATGATTTGATCAAATCGCGCGACCGCGTTCCGCACATGGTCTGCGTCGGTCAGTGGTTCTTTACGCTGTTTCGGAAACGCATACACGCTGTCGGGCAAGTCGCTCTGCGTCGTCAGCCGTCCGTGTTTCTCGTGAGGCTCCCAGGTCGTTTCTGGCATGTGTTTGCCATCCTTTCTTGGAATGTTTGGTTCGGGGAATGAGGCTGTTGGCGGCGGACCTTCTCACTCCTCAACAACCCCGCAACGGCTGGAGCTCAACGACGCTCCAGGTACGCCATTATGCACCATAAAAATGAGAAAACAATTATTATTGATGGCGGCGACCGCAGCCGAACGGCTTCTCCCCCAATTTAGATTCCGGTACCTTCCGTTGGGATGGTTCGGTCAGTCGGGACCCGCCTCGCGACTGAACAGCTCGGCTTGCTCCACGCCACGTCGTGCCGCCTCCTCGCGCTTCCGCATGGCTGCACCGATCAGGCTCACCACTTCCATTGCTAGAATCGCCTGTCGTGGCACGTAGATGCGTTGCGTATTCGAGCGCGTATCTGGCGGGGTCAACAGCAAGGCGTTGCCATCCACTAATGACTTGTCGTTGGCCGCCAATCCTTCCAGCTCGTCTCCATCATGCAACGTCATGCGCAGCCACAGGCCTGCCGTACGCGGCCGCAACGCAAAACGCTTGCGCAAAAGTCGCTCAGGATTCGCCGGGTCCGCGCCGACAGGGAAGTCCCGTACATAGCACACCCATTTCACCTGTTCCCAGCCAATGCGCAGGACTTTGCCCGAAAGATCCAGAATCTCCAATTCGCATGCTCGCTGGCCAAACTCCGCGCCCGCGTAGCCGGCAATCCAGTCACGCGAAAACTTCCGCACAATGACGGGCTTGCGCGCTGAGGCCATTGTTCTGGATTGTCGCATGCGCGCTGCCGTCACGCGGTCCGACGATTGCCCAACATGGCTCCTCGATACCGATTCCAGCGACTGAAATTTCGGAGCCGTTCAGGCCGAATGGCCTTTCTGCGAGCAAATTCAGCCCCGGTCACGCCGTGGGAAGTGGGCGAATGCGCGCTTTCGAACCGCTCAGATGTGCGAAATCCGAGCTTTCCTCTAAAAAGTTGCAATTCTGGTGCATTGAAGCTACTCTTCCACTTCAACTTGTGTTAATGTTTTTGTTTGCTAGTTTCCGCTGATCGCGCTGTAAGCATAACAACATCAGCTATTTGAGCTCGATAAAAAAGGCGGAAACCGGGACCGTGCATGCCCGATTACGTCTATTTGCTCGAAAACCGGCTTTCGCCGGATCAACGCCATGCGCTCGCCCAGTTGCGTATAGTCGCACGCGATGCGGGCACCATTCTCTTTCTCACCGGTGACGCTGTTCGCGACCTCACCAGTGGACACGCTGTTCGCGATCTTGAGATTGCCATTCGCGGAAATGCCCTCAAGCTCAAAAAACCAATAGAAAAACTCGGCGGAAAGCTTTGGGGTGAAGATGAGCCCTCGCGCAGCCTCTATCTGTGTTTTCCCGGAACCGTCCGTGTCGATCTCATCAGCACCCATCGTGTCGAGTATCCGAAGCCCGGAAAACCCGTCTTTCACTTCGAATCTATCCAGGAAGACCTTCGCCGTCGGGACTTTACCGTCAATTCAATGGCGATTTCACTGAACGAAGGCTCATACGGTCTCCTAATGGATCCGTTGAACGGCGCCGCTGACGTCGAGTCACGCATCCTCCGCCTCGTTTCAAGCTATGGCTTCATCGAAGACCCGTCGCTTTTGATCCGCGCAACGAGGTATCGCGCCCGCCTCGGCTGGGAGATGGATGCCAGAACCCAGACCCGCTATGAAAATGCGAAAAACGAAGCAGCAATCGACGCGCTGTCCCAACACGCGCGAAGCCAGGAACTGGAGCAGATTGGCCACGAAGAGGATGCCCTCAAGGTACTGCGAGCCCTCGAGGCCGAAGGCTGGATGAAGGTTCTCTTTCCGGCCTGGACCTCGGCCAAAGCCGATGAGGCCAGGCTGAATGTCCTCCATGAGTTGGCCGTTTCGCTGGTCGTGCAGGGCGTCCATCCCGACATGTCGGCGGCGCAAATGCAACTCCTCACAGCGAAGCTCCCGGCCAAGGACCTTTCGGCGTTGAAGAAATCGCTGTTGCGTCCCGGCTTCGTCGTTGAATGGAACAATCTCGATTCCATTGCCAGCGCCTTCTCAAAAGTCTTGTTGTCCAGGCAGAACGCAAAGCCCTCGGCAAGCTACAAGCTTTTCATGAGCTATGACCCAGAAGCGATTCTGTGGCTTGGGCTTACAAGTAAGAATAAAGAAGTTCAGGAACGCTT
>Ga0187783_10002895_pt1 | contig 12696 bp, 8 predicted proteins | sample 1015_SJ02_MP02_2_FD_132471 | JGI IMG/M metagenome (GOLD analysis project Ga0187783, IMG submission 132471) | Tropical peat soil microbial communities from peatlands in Department of Meta, Colombia - 1015_SJ02_MP02_20_MG | ecosystem: Environmental > Terrestrial > Soil > Wetlands > Peat | place... | reverse complement strand
CTCGCCGCGGCCGAGGAAGCGCAGCGAGTCGCGCCGCAGATGCACGAAGTTCGCGACCCCGGTCGCGAGCAGACCCTCGGGCCGGACCAGCACGCTGTCCTCGGCGAGAAAGTCGAGGCCCGCAAGCAACCCGTGCAGCACCACGGTCGATTTTCCGGCGCCGCTCGGTCCCATCAGCAACACGCCCTGATCGTTGTGGCCGAGGCACGCGGCGTGCAACGGCACCAGCCGCTGTACGCGAGCCGCGAGAACGTACACGGCGAACTCGAGCAGCTCGTAGCGCACGTGATAGGGGTAGCGCAGCATCTCGCGCGCCACCACGATCAGTGCCGAGCGCTGCTGCGGCGTCAGCGCGACGAAGTTGGCGCTCTCCATGGCGCCGCAGAGCAGTCCGCCCGCCGCGAGCGGCCGCACCGCCGGGGGCTCATCCGCCGCCCGTACCGGCGGCCGCGTGGACCGCGCCGCTGCAAGCACCAGCCGCACCCGGAACCGCGGCGCGACCGGATCGAGCCGGTGAGCGGGGAGCCGCGCGTAGGCCGCCCGGACGATGCGCAGTAACCGCGCGCTGTCGGTCTCGAAATCGAATGCGCCGCCGAGAAGGCGCAGTCGCTCCCGCCGGGTCGCACGCCGGCGCTCGCCGAAGGGATCCGGCGGCGGTGCGGCGAGAGTGCTGCGGCGGCGGGGGCGCATGGCGAAGGGGGCCTTCGGTCTCAGTGCACGCCGGCGAGCCGCCGGAACCCCTGCGAGCATTGCAGCAGTCGCTCGTAGCTGCCGCAGCCAGCGATGCGGCCGCCCTCGAGCTCGAAGATGATGTCGCAGGCGCGCACGGTGCTCATGCGATGAGCGATGAGGACGATGGTGTAGCTCCCGTGCAGCCGCGCCAGGGTCGCGACGAGCTCCTGCTCGGTGAGGCTGTCGAGCGCGGCCGTCGCCTCATCGAGCAGCAGCACCGCCGCCTCCCGGTACAGTGCGCGCGCGATGCCGACCCGTTGCCTCTCACCGCCACTCAGCGCCACGCCGCGCTCGCCGATGCGCTCGTCGTAGCCGTGCGGGAGCGCCGCGAGGAGCTCGTCGAGTTGCGCGAGCCGCGCCGCCTCGCGCAGCCGCCGCTCATCGACCGCGGCGACGCCGAGGGCGATGTTGCGTGCGATGCTCGCATCGAGGAGGAAGATGCTCTGCGGCACGTAGGCGATGCGCGCCTGCCATGCCGCGCGGTTGTCATCATCGAGCGGACAGTCATCGACCACGACGGCGCCGCGCGTCGGTGAGATCAGCCCCGCGACGAGATCGACGAGCGTGCTCTTGCCCGAGCCGTTGGCGCCGACGATGCCGACCGTGGCGCGCGCCGGGATGGCGAGTGATACCTCGCGCAAGGCGAAAGCGCGCTCGGCGTCATAGCGATACCAGACGCCGCTCAGGCGGATCTCGCGGCGCGGCCGCTCGCTCCACGCATCCGCGCCCGGCCCCGCCGGGTGGCGCCGCCGCGCGGTGTGGGCACGCCGCACATCCGGGCCGATGAGATCGAGCGCGGCGCGGTCGGCGCGAATGCGCACCAGTGCGGCAAACGCCTGCTGCAGCGTCGGCAGCAGCCGGAAGGCGGCGAATGCCAGGAAGGTGAGCGGCCCGAGCCACGGTCCGATGCCCCCGGCACCCGCGCCGAGCAGCAGCGCGAGGCTGACGAGCCCCGCCGCCGCGACGCATTCCATGAGATGGCGCGGACTTGCCGCCACGATCCGCGCGTGTGCGGCGGCGCGCAGCAGCTCGTGGCTGGCACGCGCGAAGGCGGCGCTGAAGAAGCTCTCGACGTGCAGCACGCTGATCTCCTTGATGGCGCCGAAGCTCTCACTCGCGATGCGCGCCTGCTCGATCGCCAGGCGCGACTGCGCCTGCCCGCTGCGCAGCAGCCGCTCCCGCACGAACAGATAGATGAGCGCGTAGCCGCCCGCGAGCGCCCCGACGACGACCAGGGCGGCCGCCGCGTCGGCGATGAAGATCGAGACGATGATGAGCGCCGCAGTCACGAGACTCGTGACGAGCGCAAAGGCGTTCTCGAGGACGCCGTAGGTGACGCGGGTGGTCTCGTAGACCACGCGGTTGAGGAGCGTGGTGCTCGGGGTGCGGGCGTGGAATGCGTAGGGGCGCGACAGGTACCAGTCAAAGAGCGTGGTCTGCAGCTCGGTGCCGATGCGCAGCGCGAGCCGATGCATCGCCCAGGCGCCGAGCGCCCCGATCAGGTTGGCGACCAGCACGATGGCGATGAAAGCGAGGCCGAGCGCCACGAGCAAGCTGTGCTCGCTCGAGAAGCCACCCGCGCGGTACAGCCAGCGCAGCCAGGCGTTGCGCGCGATCAGCGCGGGCTCGCCGAGCACCGCGAAGAATGGCGCGATCGCCGCGATGCCGGTCACCGCGGAGACCGCGACCGCGAGCGACACGAGCTGCATGGCGATGAGCGCGCGGCGCTGCCGCGGGGTCAGCATCCGCCAGATGGTGCCCGGGAGGCTCACAGGCGGTGCCGCAGATTGCGGAGCGCGCGCGGGGCGCACGCGATGGCGAGCGCGTGCAGCGCTCCGCGCCACCAGCGGCGGTAGCGGAAGGAATAGCAGGCACTCGAGGCCAGCGTGGCGAGCGCCGAGACGCGCAGTGCGGCGGATGCCTGGCTGCGGGCGAGCCCGGCTGAGGTTTCCGCGCGCAGCCGGTGCAGGAGTGGTGCGAGGTGCGCATCGCGGTTCCTCCGCAGCGCCTTCTCGATGACGCGGCGGCGGTCGCGCCAGGCCGTGGCGTCATCGCCCCCATGCTGTCGATGGCGACGGATCAAGGTGAGCGGCTCATCGATCCCGTCGATCTCGCTCGCCGCCGCGAGACGCAGCCACAGCTCGTCGTCCTCGCACATGACGAGCTCCTCGTCGAAGGCGCCGAGCTGCGCGAGGAGCGCTCGCGAGACGAGCACGCTCGGCAGCGCAACCACGGTCGCATCGTTGAGTATCCGCTCGAGGATCCAGCCCGAGGGCGCAGCGCAGCGCCCATCGCACGGCGCCGGGCTCTTGCGGCCTGCCGCATCGACCACGGCGAACGCGGTGTAGCCCCAGAGGCGGCCCGGGTGGTGGCGGAGCGATGCGATCTGCCGCTCGAGCTTCTCCGGCAGCCACAGGTCGTCGGAATCGAGGAACGCCACGTACTCCCCGCGTGCCGCGCGCAGTGCGGCATTGCGCGCTACCGCGGGTCGGCCGCTGTGCGGCAACCAGAGCACGCGCACCCGCGGGGGCGCCTCGAGCCGCTCGAGGTAGGCGCGTGTCGGTTGCTGCGAGCCGTCGTCGGCGATGATCAGCTCCCAGTGGGGGAACGTCTGCGCCTCGAGCGAGGCGATGGCCAGCCGCAGAAACTCGAGACGATTGAAGGTCGGCATGACGACGGAGACGAGGGGCAGCACAGCGGCCATCATCAGAACGCTAGCTGACGCCGGGCCGCGGCAGCGGCGCGGACGATGCGCGCTGCATCCGGCCGAGCGCGCTGTGGTACATCGCGGCAAGCTTGCGGCCGAGTGCGGCGGAGGACAGCTCGTGCTCGAAGTGCGCACGCACGGCGCGCCGCGCGTCGCTTCCCGTGTGTCGGGCCGCCGTCTGCAAGGCCACGGCGAGGGCCGGGGCATCCTCACAGGGCCAGAGCCTGCCGACGGCGCCCGCGCCGGTGAGTGCGCGAAAGGAGGGGATGTCGGTGACCACCGGCGGCAGCGCACAGGCGAGCGCCTCGAGCAGCGCGTAGCCGCTGCCCTCGCGGTGACTGCCGAGCACGAAGAGGTCGGCGGCCCGCATCAAAGGCTCGATGCGCGCGTGCGGTACCTCACCGAGCAGCCGTACCCGTCCGCGCAGCCGCTCATCGCCGGCGATGCGGCGCTGCACGCGATCAAGGAGCGGCGCGGCGCCGAAGCAGCACCACAGCTTAAGGTGCGGCAGCGTACGCACTGCCGTGCTCACCGCGTCGAGGACCGTGAGCGGATCCTTGTTGGCGTCGAGGTGTCCGACCCAGAGCAGCGCCGGCTCGCCGTCGATCCCGGTGCTGCGGCGCGCCTCCCGGCGGTCTCCCGGCAGGAAGCGGCTGGTGGATTCCGGAATCGCGTAGATGCGTGTGTGGGGACCGAGGAGTCCGGCCCGCGCAAACGGCGTCGCCTGCGCCGCCGCGCAGAAGGCGATGCCACGGGCGCGCGCGAAAGCGCGCCGCCACAGCGGGCGGCGCCAGATCCGCGGCGGTGCGCTGGCGTGATCCTGCAGCACGAGGGGCAGCTCCGGGATGAGTGCCGCGAGCGCGAGAACCTCGCGGCAGAAGGCAAGGCCGTGCACGTGCAGCAGGTCGGGTGCGAGCTCTCGCAGCAGCTTCGCGAGCGACGCCACATCCCCACGCCGCGGGCCCGCGGCGACAGGGAGAAAGTGGTAGCGCACGCCGTTTTGCTCGAGCGTCTCGCGGTGCACGCTCGCCTGCACCACCGACACGCGCACGCCCGCGCCGCCGGCGGCTTCGGCGACATCGACGAGCGTCGGCCACGCGCGCAGCAGCTCCTGCGGTGCGCGCGCCATCGGGTCGTCGAAGAACCCGAGGTGCGCCACGTGCAGTGAGGCGGCGGGGATCACAGGCTGAGGGCGCGCGGATCCCACTGGCGGATCAGACGTCTCGAGACGCGCAGCTCCCAGGGGTTGTCGTAGCGCTCGAAGCGGTAGCGCCAACCGGCAAGCGTGCGCAGCGCGGACTTGCCCCAGGGCGAGGCGCGGATGTCCATGATGGTCGGAAAGCGGCAGCCGAGCACCGTCGTGAAGTCGACGATGCGCCGGCGCAGCCTCGGGGAGAGCCACGGCGCATCCTTGTGGCACCAGTAGCCGAGCCAGTGCGGCTGCGCCCACCCATCGGCACTGGGCGGAAACACGACCGGCGCTCCGGAGAGATCGCGCAGCGTGTCCGCCATGCGCGCCACCTGCGCGTTCTTGTTGTCGGCGCGCGGCGGCAGCGGAGTGTAGATATAGATCATCACCTCGGTCGGCGGATGCAGCCGCTTGATCTGGCGGATGAACTCGAAGGTGCGCTCGGTCTCGCCCTCCGGGTCCTGCGGCGGGGCGAGCATGAAGGAGAGCTCCGGCACCACCCCGTGGCTGCGGCACTGCTCGATGGCGGCGAGCGTCTGGTCGGCGCGGGTGCCCTTGCGGATGTCGTGCAGCAGCCAATCGCTCGGAGATTCGGCGCCGATATAGGCCATGCGCAGCCGGCTCTTTCTGACGAGGCTCCAGGAGCGCTCGGAGAGGTTGGCGAGGGCGTCGGAGCGCGCAAAGCACCACCAGGGCATCTCGAACCGTGCCATCACCTCGAGGAGCGGCACCATGTCGACTTCGCGGTCGAAGAAGTTGTGGTCGTAGAACTGGATGCCGTTGACGCCGAGCCGCTCGCTGAGGAAGCCGAGATCCTGCTCGAGACGCGCCACCGGCGGCAGCGCGGTCTTGCCGCGGTACATCGTGGCGACGCCGCAGAACGTGCAGCGGAAGCGGCAGCCGAGGGCTGCCTGGTAGCCGGCGGTACGCGTGCCGAGGTAAGTGTGCGTCAGGTACTGCCGCGGGTTCTCCAGGCGATCATAGGGCAGCATGCGGTTGAGACTCGCGGCAGAGAACGGCCGCTCGAGGTTGTGCACGATCCGCCCGTCGCAGCGGTAGCTCAGGCCGCGAATGGCGGCGAGCGCCCCGCCATCTCCGGCGAGCGCATCGAGGAGCTCCGTCAGCGTCGCCTCACCCTGGCCGCGCACCGCGTAGTCGACGTAGGCGGCATTCAGGGCCGCCTCGGGACAGACCGTCGGAAAAGCGCCTCCCCAGATGATGGGCAGCGCCGGGGCGTACTCGCGGATCGCCCGTGAGACCGCGATCGCCGAGGTGAGCTGCGGGCCGCCCATGACGGTGACGCCCACGGCGCCGATGCCGCCGGCGGCGATGCGGCGCACGGCAGTGGCGACGAAATCGCGGTCGATGTTGCCATCGACAATCGTCGCTCCGTGGCGGCCCTCGAGCGCGGTTGCGAGCGACAGCACCGCGAGCGGAAAGCGCGCATGGCGGCGCGCCGTGATGGTCGGATTGATGAGCAGCACCGCGGGCGCCGCGCTCATGACAGCCGCTCCGCCGGAACGAGCCAGCGCGTCAGCACCATCTCGACCGGCCAGCGGTACTCGTCCCGGCTGCAGCGATAGCGCGCGAGGCGCTGCAGGAGGCTGCGGCCGCGAGCGACGCGCTTCCAGGCGAGCTCCTGGAAGAACTTGAAGCGCTCGATGAGGCGGAACTTCTCCGCCGAGACCCACGGGCCCGGGAGTCCCGCCACATAGTCGAACTCCGCCCAGCCTTCGAGCGTTTGCGGCAGGCGAAAGCCTCGCGCGACCGCCTCGCGCACCAGCTCGCTCCCCGGGTAGGGCTTGAAGTAGTAGATCGGCGTGAGGAACTCCGGACTCAGCGCGCGCAGGCGCTTGGCGCAGTCGAGCGTCGCCTGGATACTCGCATCGCTCTCGTCCGGAAAACCGACGATGAAGGGGAAGTGCCCGGCGATCGAGTACTCGCGCATCCGCGCGGCGGTGTGGAACACCTGCTCGATGCGGATGTCCTTGCGGATGCGGCGGAGCATCTCGTCGGAGCCGGACTCGACGCCGACGAGGAGCCGGCGCAGCCCCGATTGCTTGCAGAGTGCCCAGACCTCCTCCGGGAGCCGCACGCCCTGATCGGCCCGCATGGTGGCTGCCCAGGTGATCGGCAACCGCGCCTCGACCACACGCTCGGCGAACGCCTGTACCCGCCGCGAGCGCGTGAAGAAGGTCTCGTCCTGGAAGTTGACGTCATCGAAGCGGTAGCGGTCCCACAGCTCCCGCAGCCGCAGCGCCATGCGCGCCGGCTCGAGCCCGACCCACTTGCGCCCGTAGACGAAGGGGTCGGAGCAGAAGGCACAGCGGAAGTTGCAGCCCTGCGAGGAGATGTAGTCGAGCTGCCGCTTGCCCTTGAGCGCGAAGTAGCGCTCCACGGGGATGAGGCCGTAGTCGTGGGCGCGGAAGTGCTCAACGGGCGCGAGCGGCCGCGGCGGGTTCTCGACGATCGTGCCATCGGCGAGCCGCACGCTGCAGCCGTAGCACCCCTCGAGCGTGCGCCCCTCGCCGAGCCGCTCGATGATCTCGCGGAAGGTCTCCTCGCCCTGGCCGCGCACGGTGACATCGACCGAGGGCTCGAGCAGGCACTCGCGCGCGAACATCGAGGGGTGCCAGCCGCCCCACACGACCGGCAGCTGCGGGTGAGCTCGCTTGGCGAGCCGCGAGATGCGCAGCGCATCGAAGATCGGGGCGCCGGTGAGCACGGTGACGCCGAGGCACAACGCACCCTGCGCGAGCTGCGCGAGCAGCGCGCCCTCGGGGTCGCTCTCGAGGCGGCCGTCGACGATGACGACCTCGTAGCGCTCGGGATCGAGCTCGGAGCCGATGGCGAGGAGCGCGAGCGGCATGGTGAAGAACACCGCGCGCGGGTTGTAGAGCACGACGCGCGCGCGCCCGGCGGCGCGCTGCCGCAGCGCATCCCCCCCGTGGCTCGCGGGCGCTGCCGCATTCATGGCGTGCACCGCTCGCCCGGCGGCTGCAGGCGCAGGACCGCGAGCCGCTCAGTGAGCAAGCGCCGCTCGGCGACGGTCTCGACAGCGAACTGCTGGCGGCGGAACTCCTCGAGAAAACGTTCCGCGCCGCCGAAGCTCGAGAGGAGCACCAACACCTCGCCGCCTGGCTTCAAGTGCCCGCACACCCCCGCGGCGAAGCGCTCGGCGACGTCAGTCGAGCGCCAGGCGCGGTCCCGATCGTCGCGGGGCGCGCCCTGGAGGAAGGGCGGATTGAAGAGGATCAGGTCGAAGCGCTCTCCCGCGACCGGCGCGAAGAGATCGCCGTGGCGCACCTCGACGGTGTCCTCGACGTGGTTGAGGGTGGCATTGAGGCGGGCACAGCGGACCGCAGCGGCGTTAATGTCGACCGCGACGACACGCCGCGCGTAACGCGCGGCGAACACCGCGCACACGCCGGATCCCGTGCCCATGTCGAGAACTTCCGCATCGGCGGCGACCCGCCGCGCCTCGAGGCAGGCGGCGAGGAAGGCACCCGTGCGCGGCAGCTTCGGATTGAATACGGTCGGTGTGACGAGCAGCGGCAGGCCGAGGACACGCTCGAGTCGGAAGTCGTCGTAGCGATGCTTTCCGCTCAAACGCGAAGCGAGGGTCAGGGTCTTGCGGATGAGCCTCGTGACGCCCGTGAGGCCCGGCGGGCGCAGCGCGTCGGCCGGTGCGCGTCCGCTCTGGCGTCGCGCCAGCTCAGGCATTGAGGCTCCGGCGCATCAGAAAATCCGCGGTGGCGCGCTCGGCGGGCTCGCGCCACAGCGAGCAGACGCAGCGCGCGCACTCGGCGCGCTCTCCGGCGCGGATCGCGCCACGCAGCGCACGCATCGGGGCGGCGTTGAGAGCGGCCGCGAGATCGCCGCGGTTGGCTTCCTGCGGCGGCCCGGCGATGAAGAAGCACGGGCTGACGAGCCCGGTGGCGCCGACCACGGCGGAGTAGTCGAAGACGTTACAGCGCACCGGTGGGAAGGGGCCGAGCCCGCAGACGGCGGTGAAGTACTCGAGCAGGCGGCGGAGCTTGCGCGGACTGTCGGCCATCAGGCCGGAGCGGAAATCGGCGCCGTGACTGCGCTCGAGGTCATCGAGCGTTGCGGCGAGGCGCGGCAGGTCCTCGGGCGCGAGGGCGAGATCGTTGGCGAAATCGTCGCGGCGGCCGAAGGCGTGCGGGTTGGCGACGTCGACGGCGAGGAACGACACCTGGCGGGCGCCGAGTCCCCGCGCCAGATCGACGAACTGCGGCAGCTCGCGGTAGTTGGCGCGCTGCACAGTGACACGCACGCCGAGCGCGGCACCGGCACCGGCTGCGGCTCGCACGCCCTCGCAGACCTTGTCGAAGGCGTCGAGCCCGCGGATGCGCGCGTAGGTCCCCGGGCAGGTCCCATCGAGGGACACGGTGACCGCATCGAAGAGCTGCGCCACGCGGCGTGCGTGCTTGGCGAGCGAGAGCCCCGAGGTGAGCAGCCACAGCCGCAGGCCGTGCGAGCGCAGCAACTCCGCGATCTCGGCCCATTCCGCATTGAGCAGCGGCTCGCCCCCGGAGATGAGGGCGACGCGCGTCGCGAGCCGACCGAAGCTTGGCAGCAGCCGCGTCACCGCGGCGAGGTCCATGTCGGAGCGGCCGTGACGCCAGTAGTCGCAGGTGATGCAGCGCGAGTTGCAACGCTCGCTCAGGTACAGCGTGACGAGCGGCAGCCGCTGCAGCCGGGGACCCACTGGCAATGACGGTGCCGACAACGCGCGCCCCTTCACGGAGACCGGCGTGTCCGGCCCCAACACACAACCACTTCGCTGGTGGGTCGGGGGGCGTGGCGCGAGGGTTCAACGCCCGGCGCCGCGGGAACGCTGCGGCCGTTCCCTCAGGCGGGGCTGCGTTTCTGGTAGAGCGACCTCTTGAGCTTCCAGCGTTTGTGCGACCAGGGCCAGTCGGGCGGTGCGGCGTGGATCTGCGCCTCGACGAGCCGTGCATAGCGCTCGGTGAGCGCCCCCGAAGGAAGCGACTCTCCGGCATCGGCGAGCGGGCTGAACTCCATCTCGTAATAGCCGCGCCCGACTCGGCGCATGGCGATGAAGAGCACCGGAAAGCGCGCGGCGCGCGCGATCTCCTCCGGTCCCATGTAGAAGGCAGTATCGCGGCCGAGAAAGCGCGTCCAGTACTTGTGCTCACTGGTGGTCGGCTCCTGGTCGGCCACCATGGCTACGGCCCGTACCACGCCGCGCCGCTTGAGGATGTCCGCAAGCAGCTCCTTGGCCGGCACCAGGCGGCTGCCAAAGCGCGTGCGCAGCTTCTTCATCTCGCGCTCCGCCCAGCCGTCGACCAGCGGCTTGTAGGCGGCATCTACCGGGTAACCGAGCTCGAGCGAGAGCGCGAGCAGCATCCACTCCCAGTTGCACTGGTGGGCGGCCACGAGCAGCACCGACTGGCCGCGCTCGAGAAAGGCGCGCGGCGCCTCGAGGTTGACGATACGCACCCGCCGGCGGATCTCCTCCGCGGGGAGGCTCACCGACTTGAGGACCTCCATCAGCATCTGGGCGAAGCCGAGATAGAAGCGGCGGATGACATCCCGCAACTGCGGCTCATCGAACTGTGGGAACGCCTTCCCGAGGTTCTCGCGCACCACGTGCACGCGGTACGGGTACCAGTGGAAGGCCATCCAGCCGAGGACGCTGGCGAGGCCATAGAGAACGCGGAAGGGGAGGCGGGCGAGCAGCCGGCCCCACCACGCGGAGCGCTCGCGCGTCTCCGGGGGTGCAAGCGGCGGTGCAGCGCTGACGCTGTCCCGGGAAACCTCGGTCGGCATTTCCCCGTCAGTTTACCGGACGCGGATGCGCCGGGGGCTCGGCGGCCGGCGGCTGGGACGTGAGCACGCGGCCGAACTTCGGCGCGAGCCAGCGCTCGATGTCGTCGATGACCGTGAAGGCGGCGGGCACGATGACGAGCGTCAGCGCGGTGGAGGTGATCAGGCCGCCGATCACTGCGACCGCCATCGGCTGACGGAATACCGTGTCACCGCCCAGCCCGATCGCCACCGGCAACATGCCGGCGACCATCGCAACCGTCGTCATGACGATGGGGCGCGCTCGCTTGTGGCCGGCCTCGAGGATGGCCGTCAGCCGATCCTTGCCGGCACGCATCTCTTCGATCGCGAAGTCGACCAGCAGGATCGAGTTCTTACCGACGAGTCCCATGAGCATCAGGAAGCCGATCATGGCGCCGAGCGACAGCGGGTTGTGGGTCAGCATGAGGGCACCGACCGCGCCACCGAACGACAGTGGCAGCGACGCCAGGATCGTGATCGGCTGCAGCACGCGCGCGAACAGCAGCACCAGCACCGCGAACACCATGAGGATGCCGGTGAACATCGCAATGACGAAGTTCGTGACCAGCTCGTTCATGATCTTGGCGTCGCCGGCGTCCACACGGTGGACCCCCTGCGGCAGGTTCTTCATCGCCGGCAGCGCCTTGATCTTGTCCATCGCCGTGCCGAGCTCGACGCCGTTGAGATCGGCCACGATCGTCAGGCGCCGCTCCTGGTTGTAGCGGCGCACCCGGGTGGGTCCCTGGCCGAAGCTGATGTCCGCGACCGCCTTCAGTGGCACCGCGCCGCCGCTCGCGGTCGGCACCGGAAGGTTCTCGAGCGTCGCGAGATCGCTGCGCGTGTCCTCGGCGAGGCTCACGCGGATCGGCACCTGGCGGTCGCTGAGGGAGAACTTGGCGCTGTTCTGATCGAGATCGCCGATGGTGGCGATGCGGATGGTCTCACTGAGCGAGGCGACCGTGACGCCAAGCTGCGAGGCGAGGTCTAGGTGCGGGCGGATGAGAATCTCCGGGCTCGGCATGTCGCCGTCGATGCCCGCGTCGCGGAGGATCGGCAGCTGACGCATCTGCTCCACGACCTTGCGCGCGCTCGCCTCGACCAGCTGCGAGTTGTCGCCCGTGATGTAGATCTGGATGTCGCGTCCGTTACCGTTGCGATTGAAATGAATGCGCGCGTCGGGGATGACGGCAAGGTCCCTGATGACCCGGTCTTCCCACTCCCGTTGGCTCACCTTGCGGTGGCCCGGCGGCACGAGGGTGATCTCGAGGTTCCCCATGCGCACCTCGCCGAAATCGTCGCTGCCGATGAGCTCCACGACCGACTCGACCTCCGGCTGGCGCGCGACGATGCGGAACGCTGCCGCCGAGACCGCCGCGGTGTCTGCGAGGCGCGCCCCGGCCGGCAGCTCGATATTGAGCTCGGTGAAGCTCTCGTCGGACTCCGGAATGAAGGTCTTCGGCACGATGGCGAGGCCGCCGATCGACAGCAGGAAGAATGCGGTGCCGGCGAGCAGCGTCTTCCAGCGATGGCGCGTGGCCCAGCGCAGCATGCGCTGGTACCAGGCCATGATCGGGCCGTCGGTGTGGTGGGGGATCCCGTCGGACCTGAGCGTGTAGGCGGCGATGACGGGCGTGATGAGGCGCGCCACCATCAGCGAGAAGAACACCGCCGCGGCGACCGTGAGGCCGAACTGCTTGAAGTACTGTCCACTGATCCCGCCCATGAAGCTGACGGGCAGGAAGACCGCGATGATGGTGGCGGAGGTTGCGACGACCGCGAGCCCGATCTCGTCGGCCGCGTCGAGCGCCGCCTGATAGCCGCTCTTGCCCATGCGCATGTGGCGCACGATGTTCTCGATCTCGACGATGGCGTCATCGACCAGCACACCGGCGACCAGCGACAGCGCGAGCAGGCTGATCTGATTGAGCGAGAAGCCCACCCACTGCATGAACGCAAACGTGGGGATGGCCGAAAGCGGAATGGCGAGCGAGGAGATCAGCGTCGCGCGTGTGTCGCGCAGGAACAGGAACACCACGAGCACCGCGAGGCACGAGCCCTCGAGCAGCGCGCTCTTGGCGGAATGGTAGTTGGACTTGGTGTAGTCGACCGAGGTGTACGCCTGCGTGATCGCGATCTGCGGGTTCTCCTTCCTGATCTTGTCGAGCTCCTTCTCGACGCCGGCCATGACGTTGACGTCGGAGGTCCCCTTGGCCTTGAACACGCTGAAGGTGGT
>Ga0187783_10002894_pt1 | contig 12697 bp, 8 predicted proteins | sample 1015_SJ02_MP02_2_FD_132471 | JGI IMG/M metagenome (GOLD analysis project Ga0187783, IMG submission 132471) | Tropical peat soil microbial communities from peatlands in Department of Meta, Colombia - 1015_SJ02_MP02_20_MG | ecosystem: Environmental > Terrestrial > Soil > Wetlands > Peat | place... | reverse complement strand
ACGTGACGTTCTGGCCAGCATGGCGGAGGGCAAGCGCGGCCGGCAGATCGCCGAGGAACTGCTGATCTCTACCGACACGGTACGCACCCACACCCGCAGCATCTTCAGCAAGCTGGACGTGCACAGCAGGCTTGAGGCCGTGCGCGTGGCGCGCGCCGCTGGCCTGCGGCTTCCCGAGCGCTCCCTGATGGCGGGAAGCCGCCCGACGCCGTTCCGCCCGGACGGGCGATGATCGGACACCCGACCCGGCCCCGAGCCAGCACCGAAGCGCTCGCCGGGGACGGGGCGGTCCTGCCGCTGCGGGTCGCAACCGTGATCACCCGCCTCGAGGGCGGCGCTGGCGTGCTCGCCTTGCGCGGGGCCCGGGCCCTGGATCCCCAGGTGGCGGTCCCGACGATCGTGACCGGCAGCGGGGGGCGGCTGCTCGACGAGGCCGCCGCGGCGGGCCTGGAGGTCGTCATCGACCCCTCGTTGCGCGAGGTCATCGCCCCGCGCAGCGACCTGCAGGCGCTCGGGCGGCTCGAGCGGCTCTTCCGACAGCGGACGTTCGACGTGGTGCACACCCACTGCGCCAAGGCCGGAGCCGTGGGCCGCCTGGCGGCGCGGCGCGCCGGGGTGCCCAGGATCGTGCACACCTTCCACGGCTTCCCGTTCCACGAGTTCCAGTCGGCGGCCCGGCGCCGGGCCTACGTATCGATCGAACGGCGGCTAGGCCAGATCACCGACGTGGCGCTGTGCGTGGGCAGCGGGGTGGCCGCCGAGGCTGTCCGGCGGGAACTGATCGCGCCGGAGCGGGTCCGCACCATCGGCGTCGTGGTGGACGGGCCGGACCGGGAGCGGGCGGACATGAGCGCCCGGCTGCCGCAGGCGCGCGAGCGGGCCCGCCTCGCGCTGGGCCTGCCGGCCCAGGCCACCGTGGTCGGCACGGTCGGCCGGCTGGCGTACCAGAAGGCGCCCGAGGATTTCCTCACCGCGATGCAGAAACTCGGGCGGCCGGACGTGATCGGCGTGTGGGTCGGCGGCGGCGAGCTGGCCGAGCGCATCACCCGCCGCGCCCGGAGGCTCTCGGGCCCGCGGGTCATCCTGGCCGGAGAGCGTGCGGACGTCCTCGACCTGCTTCCCGGGTTCGACATCTTTGCCCTGCCCAGCCGCTACGAAGGCCTGCCGACCGTGGTCGTCGAGGCCATGATCTGCGGCGTTCCCGTCGTCGCCACGGCCGTCAACGCCCTCCCCGACCTCGTGGTCCCGGGGGAGACCGGGCTGCTGGTCCCGCCGCACCGGCCCGGCGAGCTGGCCGCCGCCATCCGGTACCTGCTCGACTCGCCGGAACGGGCCGCCCGTATGGCCGCGGCCGCCCGGGTCCGCCTCGGCGACCACCATGGCGAGGCTGCCCTGCGCGCCGTGCTCACGGCGGCCTACCTGCCCGGGACCACGGCCTCGCTGCTAGGGTCTCAGTAGTCCCAGTAAAAAATTTCTGCCACGTAAGTGCAGCCACGAAAGGTAAGGGTCCGATAAAGTTCGTCGCGTTACCGACTTGCTGTAAACGATCGCTGGGGTGAAGGCGTCTTCACCACGTGGGCTGGTTCACCCAGGAGATCGCAGATCGGGAAGCATTCGTTCCCGTTGCGGCGCTTGATCGGGGCTGGGCGGCCGGGGTACCTGACGAAACCAATCTGACAGCTTCAGACCAGCCGGCGGCGGACGGCAGCAAGCGTCTTGAGGCGGGGGAACGTGGGGCATGACGGCTTTGTTTGACGCGGGCAGCGCACCGGCGGGGATCAACCGGCGGGAGCCGTGCGCGCCCAGTTGGGGGGGTGACTGCGTGGCGCGGCTGGTGCTCGGTGACGACCACGTCGTGTTCCTCGACGCGCTGTCGACCGTGCTCGGCCAGCATGGATACGCGGTCAGCGCAGTGGCCCGCAGCGCGGCGGAGATGATCGCCCTCGTCCGTCGGGACCAGCCCGATGCGTGCCTGATCGACCGGAACACCCCGCTGGAGGACGACGCCCGCACCATCGGCCAGGTACTCGCGGCCAGCGAGGGCACGAACGTCGTGGTGCTCGGCGCCAGCGCGGGTCCCGAGGCGGTCGGCCGCGCGCTGGATGCGGGGGCGTCCGGCTACCTGCATCAGTCGCGCGGCGTGGGAGCGCTCGTTTCCGCGCTCGAGCGTGTGCTAGCCGGCGAGGTCGTCGTCGACGTCCCGCAGGTTCCGGCGCCGCGGCGTACCGCCGAGCCAAGCCAGGCGCTCCGGCTCGCCGGGCACCTGACCGGCCGGGAGCGGGAGTGCCTGATGATGCTGGTGGAAGGGCTGGACACCACGGCGATGGTCCAGCGGCTCGGGGTCTCGCGTACCACCGTGCGGACTCATCTGCAGGCCGTGCTCACCAAGCTCGGCGTGCACTCGCGGCTGGAGGCCGCGTCGTTCGCCGTGCGCCACCGGCTGCCCGACCTCTGGTCCGCTGAGGAGAACCTCCAGGCGGGGTCGCCCGCGTCCAGGCCGGCCGCTGGCATCCCGGCCGGCCGGACCGCCTCCGGCCTTCCCGCGGCCGCGTCGGGCGCGAGCACAGTGCGGCCGATCCGGCCGCGCCAGGTCGCCACCCTGAACCCGGAACTGGCCGGCCAGCCCCTGGCCGCCTCGGTCGGCCGCAGCCTCAGCGCCGGCTGATCCTGCCCCCGCCCCCGTCCACGCGCCGCCCGTCGGCCCTCAGCCCCTCCGTCCCGCCGTCCACGCGCCGCCGACCGTGTACGCGCCGCACGGGCGGGAAGATCCAGGGCGATCTTCCGGTCAGCGGGTGATGACCGAGGGCCCGCCCGGCTCGCTGTGCCGGTGGCGGCCTGACGGGTAGCGGCGGTCCACGGGCACCCGCGCCCTGGGCACCCGGGGTGGCAGTGAGCTGGCGGGGCAAGAGGCCGTGCTCTCCCCGGAGCGGCGTGGCAGGCTTGGGTCATGATCGTGGGCTTCAGCGAGCGACCGTTCGCTCAAGGCGAACAAGACGGTCCGGCATGAGGAATGCGCACTCCGTCGCCGCGGTCCGGGCGGCCGAGAGCACGCTGATGGCGCAGCTGCCGGACGGCGCGCTGATGCAGCGGGCCGCCGCGGGCCTGGCCGCCACGTGCGCCGCCCTGCTCCGCCAGCCGGGCCGGGCCGGGGGCGCGGGCCGGCCGGGACGCGTGTACGGGACGCGGGTGGCCGTGCTGGTCGGCGGCGGGGACAACGGCGGGGACGCGCTGTACGCCGCAGCCCGGCTGGCCGACCGCGGCGCGGTCGTCACCGCCATCGCCGCGGCCGGGCGCGTGCACGAGGGCGGGGCCGCCGCGCTGGCCGGCGGCGGCGGCCGGCTGATCGAGGCCCCGGGCGAGGACGCGGACGAGGCGATCGCGGTCGCCGACTTGATCATCGACGGGCTGCTCGGCATCGGCGGGCGGGGCGGCCTGCGCGAGCCCGCGGCGTCGCTGGCCGCGGCGGCCGGGCGCGCCCGCGCGCTGGTCGTGGCCGTCGACCTGCCGAGCGGGGTCGACGCCGATACCGGCGAGGTGGTCGGCGCCGCGGTCCGCGCCGACGTGACGGTCACGTTCGGGACCCTCAAGCCCGGCCTGCTGATCGACCCCGGCGCCTCGTACGCGGGGGTCGTCGAGTGCGTGGACATCGGCTTGGGCGGCTACCTCGGCCCGCCCGATGTCGCGGCCCCCCAGGCCGCCGACATCGCGGCCTGGTTGCCTCGCCCGTCCGAGGAATCGGACAAGTACCGGCGCGGCGTGCTGGGGATCGTGGCCGGCAGCGACCGGTTCACCGGCGCGCCCACGCTGGCCGTCGGCGGGGCCATCCGCGGCGGGGCCGGGATGGTCCGGCTGTTGTCGTCCGCGGTCCCAGTGGCCGTGGTGCGCCAGCACTGGCCCGAGGCGGTCATCACCACCCTGGACGCCGGCCTGGGAGGCAGCGCGGCCGTCGAGGCGGTCGGCCAGGTGGAAGCCTGGGCGGCCGGGCCGGGCATGGGGACGGACGAGGTCGCGGCCGACCTGCTCGCGGCGGTGCTCGCGACCAGCGTCCCGGTCCTGGTCGACGCGGACGGGATCACCCTGCTGGCCAGTCACCGCAAGCTGCTGCCGCGCCCGGCGCCCACCCTGCTCACGCCGCACGCCGGCGAGCTCGCGCGGCTCCTGGGCGCGGACCGGCTGGACGTGGAAGCCCACCGCCTCCGGTTTGCCACCCAGGCCGCCGCCGAACTCGGCTGCACCGTGCTGCTGAAGGGCTCGACCACGGTGATCGCCCCGCCCGCGGCGGACCAGGAGGTGCTGGTCAACCCCACCGGAACCAGCTGGCTGGCCACCGCCGGATCCGGGGACGTGCTGTCCGGCCTGGCCGGATCGCTGCTCGCGCAGGGCCTCGATCCGCCCCGGGCCGCGGCCGCGGCCGCGTACCTGCACGGCATCGCCGGCCGGCTGGCCGCCGAGGGCGCGCCGATCGGCGCCTCGGACATCATCACCGCGCTGCCCGCCGCGACCCGGACCGTTGCGGATGCCTGACCCGGCGGCCGGCAGGGTCCGGCTTCATGATCGTGGTCGATCAGTGACGAATATGGGCACGAATCCACCACGGTCATGAAAAACGGGGGAACACAGGGTGATAGCGTGCGCATGATGTTACGGAAAGTAATCATGGCGCCCTGTAGTTCGCCACGCAGGGTAGATGGCGACGGCGACAGCGGCGACCTCGTGGGCATCTTGGTCGGCTGGTCGGCATCCTCGGGCAGCCAGGTGCAGGGAGCCCTCGGCCGGGCCCGGAGTTCCCGGTCGGCGGGCGCTCTCGGTGGGCAGGGAGCCCTCGGCCAGCGATGTGGCGGGCGCCACATTAGTTGAGTTGATAAAAGATTGACTCGCTCACCCTAGCCAGTCTAAGGTTGAGCAAGTCAAACACTTAGCAGCCTAGGTTTCCTGCGTGACGCAGGCCGGGCCGCCGCCGGCGAGCAGGAGGTGACATGGGGACGCCATCCGACGCGGATCAGCTCGACGAGGAGATTTTCGAGGCCATGGGCCAGCTGATCGAGGGAGTGATCGGAAAGTTCGAACAGCTCGCGCAGAGCTTCGGCCTCCCGGCCTTCTGCGTGAAGGCCCTGCAGGCCCTCGGCGCGCCGATGGCCATGCGGGATCTCGGGCAGCAGATGCACTGCGATCCGTCGTTCGTGACCGCCATCGCCGACCTGCTGGAAAAGCGCGGGCTGGCCCGCCGGGAAGCCAGCACGGTGGACCGCCGGAGCAAGAACCTCGTGCTCACCGACGAGGGCACGGCCCTGCGAGAGCAGGTGCAGCACGAGTTCATGGCGCGGATGCCCTGGCGCGGCCTCGACGACAAGCAGCGGGCGTGCCTGCTGAGCCTGATCCGCACGATGATCCGCGCCGAGGCCGACGCGGATCCCGGGACCACCTCGCCGACCACCGGGGGGCCGCGGGCGGGGGAGGTGAGCGAGACCCTCATCTCTGCGCAGCCCAGCAGCTGACCTGGCCGGGGGCTGGCGGATGACCGTCAGATCAGCCAGGTAGCAGGACCAGGGCCATCACCCCGGCCACCAGGCGGTGGCCGCCGCCAACCACAACCATTCTTCGAACGTCGCGGCGGGATCGCCGCGAGGTTAGATCCGCACGCTCTTCAGCAAGGAGACTGCCATGTCCACCGCACGGCCCGAGACCGGGCGCCTGCGAGCGCCCGCCATCGGCGCCGGTGCCGACGGCCAGCCCGAGCACGGGCGCCGCCTCGGCCTGGCCCTCGTCGTCATCGCCACCGCCCAGCTGATGGTGGTGCTCGACGCGACCATCGTGAACGTCGCCCTGCCGCACATCCAGGCCGCGCTGGGCTTCTCCGGCACCGGCCTGGAGTGGGTGGTGAACGCCTACGCGCTGACCTTCGGCGGCCTGCTGCTGCTCGGCGGCCGGGCCGGGGACATCCTCGGCCGCAAGCGCGTGTTCATCGCCGGCATCATCCTGTTCTCCGTGGCCTCGCTGCTGGGCGGGTTCGCCACCAGCCAGGCCTGGCTGCTGTCGGCCCGCGCCCTGCAGGGCGTCGGCGGCGCGATCGTCGCGCCGACCGCTCTGTCGCTGATCACCACCAACTTCCCGGAGGGAGCGCCGCGCAACCGGGCCATGGGCGTCTACGCCGCCATGAGCATCGGCGGCGCCGCGGTCGGCCTGCTGGCCGGCGGCCTGCTGACCACGTTCGCGTCCTGGCGCTGGGTGTTCTTCGTCAACGTCCCGATCGGGATCGCGGTCGCGCTGCTGGCCCCGCGGGCGCTCGGCGAGTCGCAGCGCCACGACGGCCGGTTCGACCTGCCCGGCGCGATCACCGGTACGCTCGGGCTCGCGGCCCTGGTGTACGGCCTGTCCGAGGCGGGCACCACGCCCAACGGCGTCTCGCACTGGGGCGACACGAAGGTGCTGGCCTCGCTGGCCGCGGCCGTGGTGCTGCTCGCCGCGTTCATCATCATCGAGGCGCGCAGCAAGGACGCGCTGATGCCGCTGCGGATCTTCCGCAACCGGAGCCGGTCCGCCGCCAACCTGATCATGCTCTGCATCGGCACGGCCATGTTCGGCATGTTCTTCTTCCTGACCCTGTTCGTGCAGCACGTGTGGGGTTACAGCGCGCTGAAGACCGGAGTGGCCTACCTGCCCATGGTCGCGGTGATCATGGCCATGGCGGGCCTGTCTGCGCAGCTGGTCCCGCGCCTCGGCGCCCGGCCGCTGCTGATCGCCGCGTCGGCGATCTCGGCCGGCGGGATGTTCTGGCTGTCCCGGATCAACGAGCACAGCACGTACGTCAACGGCCTGCTCGGTCCCATGCTGGTGACCGCGGCCGGCCTCGGCCTGCTGTTCATGCCGGCCACCCTGGTCGCCCTGTCCAAGGTGGAGGACAAGGACGCGGGCCTGGCCGCCAGCCTGCCCAACGTCGGCCAGCAGGTCGGCGGCGCGATCGGGCTCGCGATCCTCGGCACGGTGGCCTGGACCGTGGTCGCCAACACCGCGCGCCACTCGGCGGCGGTGGCCAAGGCCGCCGCGGCCGCCGCGGCCAAGGCCGGCCATCCGCTGCACCTGTCCGCGGCGCAGGCCAAGGCGGCGGAGACCGGGATCTACGATCATGCACTGGCCGTCGGCTTCTCCCGCGGATTCGTGGTCTCGGCCGGGATCATGGTGCTGGCCCTGATCGTGGCCGTCGTCATGATCAACGTCACACGCAAGGATCTGGCCGGTGTCCAGCCGATCCCGGGCCTGGAACCAGAAGCAGCCTAGAACCGGAATCCGGGCCCTGAACGGGACGCCTGCGGGCGTCCCGTTCAGGGCCCCGGACTCTGGTCAGGCGACGTGCCGGGCGGTGGCCGGCTCGAGCGCGAGGCGGGCAAGTTCCACGCGCGAGGCGACGCCGAGCTTCGTGAAGACCTTGCCCAGGTGGTATTCGACGGTCCGGCTGCTGAGGAAGAGCTGCGCGGCCACGTCCTTGTTGCTGGCGCCGGCGGCCACCAGGCGGGCGACCCTGCGCTCCTGAGAGGTCAGCGTGTCCAGCGCGCCGACGTCCCGCTTGCGCGCGGTCTCCCCGGTCGCGCGCAGCTCGCCGCGCGCCCGCTCGGCCCACAGCGGCGTGCTGACGCCCTCGAAGGTCTCCAGCGCGCTGCGGAGCTGGGACCGTGCCGCGCCGATGCGGCGGTCGCGGCGCAGGCGCTCGCCGTAGGCCAGCTGGGTTCGCGCCCGTTCGTAGGGCGGCACCCGGTGGTCGTGGTGCTCGAGCGCCTGGGCGAACAGCTCGTCCGCCTGCCGCGGATCGGCGGTCAGGACGGCGCGGCAGCGCGCGAGCAGCCCGTCGACCAGAGGGGTCCGGCTCGCCGGGGCCCAGGCCGCGAATCGGTCCAGGGCCCGTTCCGCGCGCTCTGGCTGGCCAAGGCGCAGCGCTGCGTCGATGATCCCGGGCGTGGCCAGCATCGCCTCGGGGGGGATCGGGCCGGCGTCGACCTGTTCGTAGTGCTCGATCGCCCCGGCCGCGTGGCCCAGCCCCAGCTCCAGCTCGGCCAGCGCGAGGTGCGCCTCGCTGACGGCCCAGGCCAGGCCGGACGCCAGCCCGGCGCGCCGGGCTGCCGCCGCGCAGTCCCGGCATTCTTGTTCCTGGCCGAGCAGGGCCGTGATCCAGGCGTGCAGCGCGAGGTAGATGGTCTCGTCGCTGGCGGAGCCGAGCTGGCGTACGATCTCCAGCCCTTCCGCCGAGGCGTCGAATCCGGCCTGGACCCGGCCGGTGCACATCTCGCTGGCGGCGAGGAAGAACAGCGCCAGGACCAGATCCGGCAGCGAGCCCTCCGCGCGGCGCCGGGCGACCAAGCGGGCGAACCTGTCCCGGGCCGGCGCGAAGTCAGCCAGCCACATCGCGGCCATCCCGGCCGCTGTGGTCACCATCGGGCTGTCCGCGAGGCCCGCCTCGATCTGGAAGGCCGCGCCGAACTGCTCGGCGGCGACCGGGGCGTCGCCGTCCTGCAGGGCGGTCGCTCCGCGCAGGAACGCGCGCATGAAGGCCCGGTGGGCCCCGCCTCCGCGAACCCGCTCGATCACCCGGCTGGCTTCGGTGATCCCCTCCGCCACCCAGCCGCCCAGTGCCGCGGTGGAGATCATCCGCGCGATCATCTCGAGCGCCCGGTCCGGCTTGCGTTCCGCCAGCGCCAGGGCCGCGTCGCGGACCAGGGCGAACGCGTGGTCCGGCGGGTCCTGCTGGATGGACACGGTGGCGCGGACGAGCTCAATCTCCGCCACGTCGACCTGGTCGGCCGTCAGCGGCCGCGCTCGGTCCGCGAGGGTCAGCGCCGCCTCGCAGAAGCCGGCCGCGAGCGACGTCTGCGCGGCGCGCAAGAGCCGCCGGGCCTGGCTGGGGACCTGCTGGCTGAGCTCCGCGGCCCGCTCGTACGCCGCCGCTGCGGTCGCGTGCGCGCCGCGGGCGACCGCCTGCGCCCCGGCCGTCTCCAGATCGGCGGCGATCGCCTCGTCAGCGCGCTCGGTGGCCAGCGCCCGGTGCCAGGTGCCGCGGACGGGGTCCTCTACTGCCGTGGCCAGCGCCTGGTGGGCGGCCCGGCGCTCGCTGGGTGCGGCGGAATGGTAGACCGCCGAGCGCACCAGCGGATGCCGGAACACCACCGCGCCGTCCGCCTGCACCAGACCCGCCTCCTGCGCGGCAGCGAAGGCGGATACCGGCAGTCCGCAGCGCTCCAGGGCCGGCTCCAGCGTGTGCAGGTCGCCGCTCTCCTCCGCCGCGGCCAGAAGCAGGGCGCGCTGGGTGTCGCCCGGGAGCTGTGCCACCCGTAGGCGGAACAAGTCCTCGACCGCGCCCTTGGTCCGGAGCGGTCCCGCGATCGGGTCCGTTCCCTGCAGCTGACGACTGGTCAGGCTCATCGGCAGCTCCAGCAGGGCCAGCGGATTTCCGCCCGCGGAACGGACGAGCATGGTCACGATCGCGGCCGATGCGGGCCGCTTCATGCTGGACTCGAGCAACGTCTCCGCCGCGTTATGGTCCAGGCCGCGGAGCTCAAGCTCGGGGAGCCCGGCGGCGTCGAACCCGATGCCCTCTCGCTGGCGCGCGGCCATCAGCAGCGCCACGGGCTCGGCGTCCAGGCGTCGCGCGGCGAACACGAGCGCCTCCTGGGAAGGCCGGTCGAGCCAGTGCGCATCATCGACCAGGCACAGCACCGGCGCCTGCTCGCTCGCCTCGGCCAGCAGGCTGAGCAGCCCAAGCGAGACCAGGAACCGGCTGGGAACCGGGTCGAAGGTCAGGCCGAACGCACCGCGCAGCGCCGCCGCTTGCGGCTCGGGCAGCCGGCCCAGCCGCCCCAGGCAGGGCCGCAGCAGCTGATGCAGGCCGGCGAACGGGAACTCGTGCTCGGCCTCGACCCCGGCGCAGCGCAAGACGGTCATGTCCCCGGCGCTGCCCGCGGCGTAGCCGAGCAGGGCCGTCTTCCCGATACCCGGCTCGCCGTGCAGTACGAGGACGGCGCTGCGCCCGCCCCGGGCGCTGTGCAGCAGGTCATCCAGGACACGCTGCTCAGCCTCGCGCCCCAGCAGCATGAAGCCGATGCTAGGCCGGCTCCAGGGCCGTGACTAGGGGTGATGACTAGTAGATCACCGGATGCCACCCCGGGGTCGGCCGCCTTACGGTCGCTGCGTCGACACCGTCCGGGCGTCGGCGACGCAGCCCCCAAGGAGGCAGAAGGTGATCAGGATCAGTGGCAGGCCGCGGGCGGACATCCGGATGCTGGCGGCGGTGGCCGCGGCGGGCGCGGCGGTGAGCTTGGCCGCCTGCTCCGCGCCCAGCAGCGCCCCGGCCGCCCCGGCGGCCCCGGCCACGCACGCCGCGGCGGCGCCCGCGGCCGCGACCCAGGCACCGGCGGCGGCCAGCCCGGCGGCGGCCAGCCCGGCGGCGGGTGGCGCCGCGACGGCGGCGAGCGGCAACCTGCCCGACTACCAGCCGTCCACCGTGGTAAGCAAGTCCGCGAGCTCGACCGTGCTCACCTCGCCGGACCCGGTGGGCAAGATCGGCGCGTTCTACAAGAACGCCCTGGCCCAAGGCGGATGGCGCGTGACGTCATCCTCGATGTCGGCTTACCACGCGAGCTTCACCGCGCAGCGCAGCAGCGAGGGCGCCAGCATTTCGGTGTACTCGCGGGGCACCGGGTCGGGCATCTCGATCAGCACGCACCCGATGTGACGGTCCGCCTGACCGCTGCGCTAGTCCTCGGCGCGGCCGCCGAGGTGACGGGCCAGGAACCGCTCGGCGGCCGCGTAGAACCGCAGCCGGTTCTCCGGCTTGGCGAAGCCGTGGCCTTCGTCGGGGAAAAGCAAGTACTCGTGGTCGATCCCGGCTTCCTGCAGGGCGGCCACGATCTGCTCGGACTCGGCCTGCTTCACCCGGGGGTCGTTGGCGCCCTGCGCGATCAGCAGCGGGATCCGGATGTCGCGCACCCGCGACAGCGGAGACCGGGACCAGAGGAAGTCGGCGTCCCGGGCCGGGTCTCCCACCCGCCGGTGGAACTGGGCGATCATCGGGGCCCAGTACGGCGGGATCGTCTCGATGAGGGTCTTCAGGTTAGACGGCCCGACGATGTCGACCGCGCAGCGGTACACGTCCGGGGTGAAAGCCGCGCCGGCCAGGGCGGCGTAGCCGCCGTAGGAGCCGCCGTAGATGGCGACCCGGGCGGGGTCAGCCCAGCCCTGCTCGATGGCGAAGGCGACCGCGTCGGTCAGGTCATTTTGCATCTTGCCGCCCCACTCGCGGTCACCGGCGTTGACGAACGCCTTGCCGTAGCCGGTCGAGCCGCGGTAGTTGACCTGCACGCACAGGTAGCCCCGGTTGGCCAGCCACTGCGCCTCGGGGTCAAAGCCCCAGCTGTCCCGGGCCCACGGGCCGCCGTGCACGTCCAGCACCATCGGCAGCGCCGAGCGGCCGGCGCCGGGCGGGAACGTGGCGTAGCCGTGCACGGTCAGGCCGTCCCGGGCCGTGAACGAGAACGGCTCCATCGGGGCCAGCTCGTAGCGCGACAGCGCGGGCTGGTGCTCGAACAGGAAGCGGCCGGTCTTGCTGGCCCGGTCGTAGGCGAAGAACGGTATCGCGCCCGAGTCGTTGGTGAACCCGACCAGCCAGGTCTGGTCGGCGTCGTCGTGGCCCGCGAACATCGGGTCGCCCGGGTGGAGCGCCCGGATGGCCGCCAGGTCGTCGGCGACCGACGGGTCGAGGACCAGGTACTGTGACCGGTCCTTCTCGAACATCACGATCTGCGGCTCCCGGGTGTCCGGGTGCAGCCGGACGCCGTCCACGTCGGCGTCGGGGTCGCCGGCCAGCACCTCTTCCGCGCCGGTCGCGACGTCGATGCGGACCAGCCGGCCGGTGTTGGCCCCGACCGAGCTGGTACCCAGCAGCGAGCTGCCGTCCTCGCTGAACGCGATCGCGTCGCTGGTCAGCGCGTCGTCGGCGGGAACGGTGAGCAGCTCCCGCCAGTCCGCCTCCGCGGTGTCCCGCACCAGGAGCACCAGGCTCCCGTCGGGCCGCGGCGCGGCGGCCCCCCGCACCGCCAGCTGCGCGTCGGCGATCCAGCCGATGAACCCGGGGTTCTCCACCTCCTTGGCCAGCTGCCCGGTGACCAGGTCGAGCCGGTACACGTCGTGCAGCTCCGGGTTATCCCGGTTCAGGCCGATCAGCACCTCGGTCGGGAACTTGCGCTCCATCGCGACGATGCGCGCCTGCACGGCGTCGAACGGGGTGAGGTCGCGCCGCTGCAGGGTCTCGAGGTCGACGTCGTGCAGGCGCCAGTTCTCATCGCCGCCGGTGTCCTGCAGGTACAGCAGGTGCCGGGCGTCGTGGGCCCAGGCAAACATCCGGATGCCGCGGTCGGTGTCGTCGGTGATGACCTGGGCCGCCGCCCAGTCCACGCCGGCCTCGGCGTCGGCCGGGGCGACCCAGACGTTGAGCACCCCCTCGTGTGGCGCGATCCACGCCAGCCGGGTTCCGTCCGGGGAGATGCGCGGGCTGAGCCGCTCCGGGTTGCCGAAGAGTACCTGCCGGGGAATGAGCTCGACCATCCTGCTTGCCTATCACAGTGTGGCCCGGGGGGGACAACCCCCCAGGACCCCCGTCCTCCTTCCCCGTCCTCCTTCCCTCTGACCGACCCTCGCCGCCGGCACTGGCAGACTT